>Ga0209501_10000177_pt1 | contig 80125 bp, 71 predicted proteins | sample ArcticOcean_MG_C_4_FD_187434 | JGI IMG/M metagenome (GOLD analysis project Ga0209501, IMG submission 187434) | Marine microbial communities from western Arctic Ocean - ArcticOcean_MG_CB4_134 (SPAdes) (version 2) | ecosystem: Environmental > Aquatic > Marine > Oceanic | place: Arctic Ocean... | reverse complement strand
TTTACATTATCCAGCATTTGCTGTTTAATGTCATCAGGGCTATTTTTCGCCATATCAGAAAGAATTATCTGGGCTATGGAATCACTTTTGCTAAGATCTTCTGAGTCTCCAGATGTGCAAACCCAGCGGAATGGTCCAAAACCATAGTCAAAGCACATTGGGCCCATTATATCCTCAACATAAGATGGATATCTAAACGAACCATCTGAATTTAGTATGTCTGCTCCTGCTTTACTTGCTTCAAGTAAAAATGCATTACCATAATCCCAAAATTGCATTCCATTTGAAGACATCTTGTTGATTGCTGTAGCATGTCTGCACAGAGTTTCTTTTACCATATTTTTGAATTTTTGAGGATTCTCTACCATCAACTTGTTTGCCTCTTCAAACTTAATTTGAATTGGATAGTAACCACCTTGCCACGGATTGTGAAGTGATGTTTGGTCACTTCCCAAGTCCACTTTTATTTCCCTTTCACAAAGTCTCTCCCACAGAGTTACGACATTGCCAACATATCCTATACTAATTGCCAACCTATTAGAGGCAGATTCTACCATTTTGTCAATCGCAATATCAACATCATCTACAACTTCATCGAGCCAACCCTGTGCATGTCGTTTGTTTGCCGCTGCAGGGTTGATTTCAGCAATAATACATGAAGCGCCAGCGATGACAGCAGCCTTGGCCTGAGCACCACTCATACCACCTAATCCACTAGTGACATAGGTTCTTCCTGAAATCCCATCATCTCCTGTTGTGTTGAGGTATTTTCGCCCCGCGTTGAGTAAGGTTATCGTGGTTCCATGGACTATCCCTTGTGGTCCTATGTACATGTAAGAACCAGCAGTCATCTGCCCATATTGGCTAACCCCTAGGGCGTTAAACTTTTCAAAATCATCTTTAGATGAATAATTTGGAATGACCATCCCGTTTGTAATAACAACTCTTGGTGATTCTTCACTAGAGGGAAATAACCCCAATGGGTGGCCAGAGTACATTACTAATGTCTGAGAATTTGTCATCTGAGACAAATATTTCATTGTCATCCGATATTGCGCCCAATTTTGGAAAACAGAGCCATTTCCACCATAAGTAATCAATTCTTGAGGGAATTGTGCAACTTGGTCATCTAGATTATTCTGTATCATTAGCATGATTGCTGCTGCTTGTTGGCACTTTGCTGGATATGCAGATATTGGATATGCTTTGATTTTAATCTCATTTGGTCTAAACCTGTACATGTAAATGCGGCCATAAGTTTCTAACTCGCTGGCAAATTCAGGCGCTAGGATTTCATGTTGTGATGCTGGGAAATAACGTAAAGCATTTTTCAATGCTAATTGTTTTTCTTTCGGTGTGAGAACATCCCAACGATTTGGCGCGTGGTCTACGTTTTTGTCAAGACCAGGATGTTCTGGGAGGGTACTGGGAATCCCTTCTAGAATGCTGTTACGAAGTACATCCCACTGACCCATGAATTATGTCGGGGTGATTTACTGATTTCAGTATTCCCGATGGTGTAGTCTAAAAACTGAGTCCTTTACAAGTGGATTTTGATGGGGTCTGACGGTGAATGGTACCTTTCGGAATTGGCTAACGGGATAGAACGAAGTAGAATCCTTTCAATAGCCACCCAAGTTAAGAAAATGAAGGCAGAAGGTAAACTAGTAACCGCTTTTACAGTTGGTGATTTCTCACCCGAACAATTTGTCGTACCTCATACATTTACAGAAGAATTAGCGGTGGCAGTACAACAAAATCAAACAAACTACCCTCCTGCTGCTGGACTTCCTGAATTGAGAGAGAGTTTGTCGAATTGGATGATTTACAAGTATGGGCTTAATGTTGGTCCAGAAGGTATCATTGTTGGAAGTGGAGCGCGGCCAGTGCTTTTCGCTTCTTTCAAATTATTTCTAGAACCAGGGGAAGGACTTGCACACGGTGTTCCTGCATGGAATAATCACTACTATGTTCATCTAAATTCAGCTATTGATATAGCAATTGAAGGTAATTTAGAAAGTAGATTTCTACCAACCGCAGATGGTATAAGAGCACGTATATCAGAGATTAGAGTATTAATCTTAAACTCCCCTCTCAATCCAACAGGAACATGTTTCACAGCCAATGAATTAGGGGACATTTGTGATGTTGTACTAGAAGAAAACCAAAAACGGCGCCAAAGCGGTGACAAACCAGTAATGTTAGTCTACGACCAAGTCTATTCTACCATGACTGCGAAAGGGATTGAACATGTACATCCTGTACAGGTCAGACCCGACATGTTTGAATTCACAATAACTCTTGATGCTATTTCAAAATCTCTAACCGCAACGGGATTAAGGCTAGGATGGATGGCTTTACCCGCAAAACTCGCGGCTCCAGTAATTGCGCTAATTGGGCATATGGGTTCTTGGCCAGCCCGACCAATACAACAAGCTGCGGCCTCAACCTACTCGGATCATAAAAATTTAGAATCGTTTTTTGAAGACCTTGATTCAAGAATTTCAGACAGAATGGAAATTTTGTTTAAGAGTTTATCAAAAATGAAAGATTCTGGTATGCCAGTCGATTTTATCCCACCACAAGGTGGGATATATCTGTCTACACGGTTCAATTTGTTCAGTGCGCTTAAAGTTCAGACAAACGAAGAGATACGCCTTTGGCTCCTCAATGAAGCGGGTATTGCAGTCATTCCCTTCCAAGCATTTGGATTAGAAGATGAAAGTGGTTGGTTCAGGATATCAATTGGAGCAGTTTCAGTTGAAGAAGTATCAGAAGCGATGCTTCGCCTCGAGAATGCTTTGCGATTATTATTCAAGCCCATCGGGGATTATTCTTCTAGTCGCGAGTGAACTGCTTTCATTATAGCGCGACTTGCGTCTTTAGAGGTATTCCTAATTTCTTCAACTTGTTCCAATAATGGTATAGACAAGTGAGAAGGTAATGAAATTGCATTAATATGCACATTAAACAATGCGCCTTTGCATGCAGCACTGGCCAATAGACTTGCAACACCAACATCTGAAACAGCATTGGCATTCCCTGTTATTGCTAAATTTTCTTGGCAAAGTAAGAGTCGCAGTGCATCTTTAGCCGTTTTAAGCGGCACCAATGATGCTTGGTGGGTCGATTCTTGAATTGCTGAACTACGAGTAACTTTCTGTTGTTCAGTATCTTTTGGTAGTTTGAATGAAGCCATTACTGCAACGAAAGAATCAGTATCGTCATTAGCCAATCCAAAGCCATCAGAGATGAGAGGCGATGCAATTGATTTTGCAGTTTCAGATGCTTGCCATCCTGTTTTCCATTTATCACGACCTATTGTAATATCAGCAACCATCACTGTAAGTGCAGCTGATTGAGAAAGTGCTACCGCTGCCGCAGAACCGCCTCCTGGTGTTGGATTGGTTGATGCTAGAGCGTCAGAGAATTCTTGAAGAGTCATTTCTTCAAAGTTAGTCACATTAAACACCTGCCGCGTATTCAATGATGCGTTGTTCAATTATGAAATCTCCTAATTGATCAAGTTGTAATCCTTGGATTGCATTTTCAATGAGTACAGATTCCTCATCATCATGCCCTAAATAGTGTCTGCCAGAGTCTAAAATTGCTTGTAATGGCACAAGTCCAACTAATTCCCCAGCAGTCGTACAATTATCTGTTTCAGATGCTAATTCTCTTATCGCATCTGTTACCTCGTGTAGTCCAGTGATTGTGTAATCAAGCAAGTTCATAGAAACTTGAGCAGTACTCTCATCATACATCCAGCCAGCACCTTGTAAAGATTCAAAACGTCCGGGAATTCGCTTTGCTTTACCATCTTCACCTAGTATTTTCTCCCCATTTTCATCTTTCTTGAGAACACCACTAGTTCGTAGTTTTCCTGCAATTTTGTTTGTTATACTTTTTTGGTCGGTATCTAAATTGACATTATATGCAATTAGAATGGAACGAGCACCCGATGCAGTCACACCACTTTTCGGATTGAAAATAGTAGGGCCGTAATCTGGGAACCATTTTGAATCTAATAATTTCTCTTCAAGCGATTCATATTCACCTCTTCGAATATCTGGAAGATTAATTCTATCATCTCTTCTAGCTGCTTTTGCATAAAGGTACACTGCCAAATTAAATCGAGAAGCCGCTTCTTCTCCATATCTCTCTGCTAGTTTAGTACATTCTTCCATTGTAACATTACTTACAGGGATAAAAGGAACCACATCAATCGCTCCCATCCGCGCATGTTCCCCCTTATGAGCGGCCATATCTATAGATTCTAATGCGACTTCAGTCCCTCTAAGTGCAGATTCTAATACCGCCTCAGGAGGACCGACAATAGTTACAACAGTTCGATTGAAATCTGCACCCATATCTACGTCTAATAATCGCACATCATTGACAGTCAACATCGCTGAGGTAATTGCATTAATGACTCCCTCATCTTTTCCTTCTGAAAAGTTAGGTACACATTCAACTAATTTCCCTTCCATAATAATGACTCCATTGTTGGTGAATGAAATCTATTTCGCAATCAAGACCACAAAGAGTTAGGGGCTTCTCCCTTGTTTTCGGAGCGCTTCTTCAGAATAGTTTCCAATGCTGAGGAAAAATCTCCTTTTGTAGCCTTATTTTTATTCTGCCGAATTGCGCACATACCAGCCTCCACAACTAGGGCCTTCAATTCAGCCCCAGAAAATCCATCTGTGGATGATACGATATTGTCAATTCTAACGCCTTTTGTTATTGGCATATCTTGCATGTGAATATTCAAAATTGCTAATCTTGCTGCATCTTTTGGTAATGGAATATCTATTACTCTATCAAATCTACCAGGCCTAAGTAGTGCTTCATCTAGAATATCTGGCCGATTTGTTGCTGCTATTAATTTCACATCTGCTAACGAGTCAAATCCATCTAATTCAGCAAGTAGTTGCATGAGTGTTCTTTGTACTTCTCTGTCACCACTTGTAGCTGAATCAAGACGTTTAGCGCCTATTGCATCGATTTCATCTATGAATATGATAGAAGGGGATCGTTCCCTAGCTAGGTCAAATAATTCTCTAACCATTCTGCCGCCTTCTCCAATATATTTCTGAGCCAATTCACTTGCTACTAAGCGAATAAAAGTACATTCAGTACTATTTGCAACAGCTTTAGCAAGCATTGTTTTGCCACAACCTGGTGGCCCAACTAGAATAACCCCTCCCGGAGGGTCTATTCCAAATTTCGTAAAGGCCTCCGGATTTGTTAAAGGCAATTCTATTGATTCCTTGATGAGAGATATTTGTTCTTCTAATCCACCTAAGTCGGAAAAGGATACTTCAGGTTTTTCAATCATTTCAGCACCCATAACTAGTGGGTCCCACGCATCACTCAATACATCAATTATGGATAAGGTGTCTTGGTTCAGGGCAACTCTTGCTCCCGGTTTCAAAAGATCAGTGTCAATACCTTGATTGTATGTAACTAGGAATACCGTTCCATTACTCGATCGCACAACCGCTCTTTCTTTGTCAAGAATGTCTTGAATGCTTCCAATAACATGTGGCGGCATACGCATTAGTCGGACTTCCTCACTTAAACGACTGATTTTTGATTTCTGTTTTGCTACACGGTTTTCTAAATCAATTCTATCAGACAATAATTGTTGGGTCTGCATTCGCAATTCTTCAAACTTATCCTCAAGTTGGTTCAGGGTCTGTTCTGCTATTGTCCCAACTTTATGCAAAGACTGCTCCTCTTCAGATGGTGAAATTGCGTCGGTGTCCGATACCATACTAATTCCTAATTGATTGGGGTCTTGTTAACCTCTAATAATGTATCATATTGTAAATATGACAAAAGTAGTATTCAAGAAGTATATTTGAGGTCGGGGAAGATGGTCTAAAATAGGGTTGGCCTCAGGTCCAATTGAGTATAATGGGTAGTTGCGAGCTATGTGGCGCCGATAGCGTTTCCACCAAACGCATGTCAGTACACGGAACTTTTGTAGAGGGATGCAGTAAGTGTCAACAAAAAATGGGATATAATCCCGATACTGATCAAGCAGCCCAGAATGTAGCTCGAGTAAACAGAAAGACATCAGCGGCTACTTCTGGGGGTTATGGGGGGCTTGGCACGGCTGGTAAGGACATCATGGTTAGAGATGGCAAGGAATTAGCCGATGAATTCCCTTCTTTGATAAGAGAAGCTAGAGAAAATAGAGGATGGGACCAGAGAACCTTAGCACTCAAAATGAAAGAAAGAATCAACATAGTTCAACGTACTGAAGGGGGCAAACGTCCTGGAGATATGGTTTTAAAAAAGTTTGAAAAAATATTAAAAATATCACTGTTTAGAGATATTTCGAACCAAGAAATTGAACGCTCAGTTGGTAATAAGGAATCTCGCTCTCTCAATCTTGGTGACCTAATCAAAATGGCTCGCAAAGAGGGGGAGTGATCTATCCCACCCGTCCCCCTGCATATCATTCATTTGTCACAAGATGACCCAAAAAAGTGCACAGCGAGAAAATTAGAACGCCTAAATTTAGCCATAGTTCATAATTCACTCAAACGCCCGCCACGTAGAGGATTCTTACTAGACCCATTGGCTGGTGAAATATTAGGTCCTGATGACATCCCAGAGATTAAACGTGGTGCTTCAATAGTAGCCCTAGATTGTTCTTGGAAGAAATGTGATGTTTCTTTTGATGATGTGAGGAAGAAATCTTCGGGATTAAAAGCCCGAACTTTACCAGTAGTTTTAGCAGCAAACGAGGTTTCTTGGGGCAAACCAGGCAGATTGTCTACAGTAGAAGCATTGGCTGTGTGTCTTATATTGCTAAATGAATGGGACCAGGCTAGAGATATTCTGAAACCGTTTAAGTTTGGCGATGAATTCTTGAAATTGAATAAAGAACCGTTAGAGGCTTATTCAGAAGCAAAAAGCAATTCCGAACTCATTGATATTCAGTGGGAATTTTTTGACAAACCTTAGATATTCTTGCCTAAATAATGTCAAGACATTTTTCAGGTGGCCTGCAAATCATAGCGATATTCCCATCATCAAGAATTGGCCTTTGCATCAATTTTGGATTTGCAAGGAGAATATCAATGACTAGATGACTATCAATAATATCTGGTTTGTTAGGAGCGCCTTTGTCACCCCATCTAATAATTTCAGAAATTGGTTCATTTAGGCGAGTAAGTAAATTGGTGATTGCCCCTCGAGATAATGGATGTTTCAAGTATAGAACAACCTCTGGTGAGTGATTCTTAACCAAATCCAAGGTTTGACGGCTTTTTGAACACCTTGGGTTATGATACAGTTTCAAAGCATCACCTGACGAGAGAACCAACTGAAATCTCACCATCGATTGAAATCAATTTGACATTGTCATTTCCATCATCAGCCGCTAACAACATGCCCTCACTCATTACGCCACGTAACTTTCGTGGTTGCAGATTAGCAACAAAAACTACGGATTTCCCCTCCATTTCTCCAATTGAGTAATATGGTTTCAATCCAGCACATACAGTGCGTCCTTCTGTAGTCCCATCATCGATAGATACAACATACAATTTGTCCGCATTGGGGTGGTCTTCCACTTTTGTAATTCGTCCAGTTCTCAATTCTACTTTTAAGAAGGTATCAAACTCTAGATATGTTATTCCTTCTGGTGCTTCAACCATTTTTTCATTCTCCTTTTTTTTCCCACCTTTTACCCCGTGGGTTGGGTCTTGTGATTCAGATGTTGTCGATTGTTCAGCAAGTTGATTTTCTTGTTCCAAAATTTCTTGTAGATCTAATTTCGTGAATAATGGTTCAGGGATTTCTCCGGTCCAACCCATAGCATCATCCCAGTTCAAAGCATCAGACCAAGAAACTTGGGAAACCTCTCCAGTTAGACCAAGATTATTCCATAATTGTTGAGCACTAAAAGGGATGAAAGGTTGTGTTAGGATTGCTAGGGTTCTAGAAATCCTCCAACCGAAGGCAAGTTTTGCTAATGATATTTCTCTTGCGGTATACCATTCATCATCAGCATCACCTGGCTCTTTTAGAAATTTCCAAGGTGTTGCTTCTTGTAACATTTGATTGCCTAATTGGGCAATATTCATTGCACTGCGCAGAGCTTCTTTGTAACGATGTTTTTGAAGACTGGTGGTAATTTTCGAATGTAGTTCAGTTATCTTGTCAATTTCAGTGCCCATAATAGACAAATCATTGTATTTTGTGAGTGGATTTTCTCCTGTTCCTTCATCTAAACGAGCAGCTAATGTCATCACTCTATGAACAAAATTACCATATGTCCCGATTAATTCATTGTTGACCTTTTCAACAAAATCGGGCCAATTAAAATCAGTATCATGATTTTCAGGCATATTTATTGATAGATAATAGCGAATTGTATCAGGTTGGAATCTCTCAAGGAATGCAGGTAACCAAACAGCGTGTTTACGACTTTTCGAAAATTGCCCACCTGCCAACATCAAGTATTCCATTGCTGGAACATTATCCTCCAAATGTAAATCCCCAATTCCTGGGCGTAAATCTGAATCGGCAGAGACCTTTTTATCAGTATTGTTCAAACCCATAATTAATGCTGGCCAGATAACAGTGTGGAATGGAATATTGTCCTTGCCTAAAAAATATAGATGGCGTGGTTGAACGCCTGACTCAGGGTTTTTCCACCATTTTTCCCAAGCCGCATTACCATCTGGATGGGTTTGCTCAGCAAATTCTTCTGACCAGATACGAGCACATGTATAGTATCCTTGAACCGCCTCAAACCACACATAAACACACTTGCCATCCCATTCATCACCTTCGAGTGGTAATTTTATCCCCCATTCTAGGTCTCTAGTTACTGCACGTGGTCGCAATCCCATGTCCAACCAATTCTTTGTCATCGCTTTGACATTGGTTTTCCAGTCATCCCAATTATCCTTAGAGTGTAGTTCAAGTGATTTTTGGAATAGGTCCAAACGGAAAAAGAAATGGTCAGTGTCCCTAATTTCGATTTCTGCATTGGGATTCATCTTTGAGTGAGGTGATGACAATTCTGATGCTTCATATGTTGTGCCGCATTCATCACATTGGTCGCCGCGGGCAGATTCATATTCACAATTTGGACAAGTTCCTTCAATATATCGATCAGGTAAAAACCTGCCACCCCCGTCTTTTCTAATTTCGTAATATTGATGCATCGTTTTTTTCTCAAACATCCCAGCCTTATGTAATGCTAGAAAATTCTCTTGAACATACCTCTTGTGTCTAGGGTCTGATGTACGATTGAACAATGCGCCACCATATTCAATGCCCCTAGGGTCAATATTAGGCTCCCACGCACACCCCAAATTGAGAAGTGCCTGCTTGTTGATTTTATGGTACTTATCAACAATATCTTGGGGTTTTACCCCTTGTTGTTCAGCAGTAACAGTGATTGGCGTGCCATGTTCATCACTGCCACTCACAAGTAAAACCCTGTTTCCAAGAGCTCTCTCAAACCTGAGATGGATATCTGGTGGAAGGTAACATCCTGCTACGTGCCCAAGATGCAAAGGGCCATTGGCATAAGGCCAAGCGACGCAGATAAGCACATACTCGGGTTCCTCCACAGATTAGGGGCGAGACTGCCCGTTAATGGCAATTACCTATCCAATTTATTGATGGCGTATATTTTTTAATGATTTCTTATAATGTTTGTAAAGGTAGTTTCAAAGGCGAACGGCCTATGGATAAACTGTCGTGCGCAATATAAGCCGGTGGAGAAAAGGAATCTGATGAGTTACACCTTACTCGTCACCTATGCTGTTTTGGCTATTGGTGTCTCGTTTATTTGCAGTATTTTAGAAGCCGTTCTTCTTTCAACATCTATGTCTAATGTCGCTGTGATGGAAGCGAAAAAACATCGATTTGCAAATTTGTGGAAGATTTTCAAGACCGACCCTGAGAGGCCGTTAACTGCAATTCTAACCCTAAACACAATTGCACATACTGTGGGTGCTATTGGGGTAGGTACAGAAGTTGCACGGATATATGCTAGCAGTTCAGAACTAGATTATATCGTAGGTGTTGCATCTGCATTCCTAACTCTAGGAGTCCTATTATTTTCTGAAATACTGCCAAAAACTCTCGGCACAATTTATGCAAGGAAGTTAACATCTCCAGCTGCATTTCTACTTCAAATCTTAATATATGGGTTGATTTGGATTGTTGTCCCAATTCAATGGGCGAAGAAATTATTCCCTATTCCTGACCAAGAAACAGTCACAAGAGATGAATTGGCTGCGCTTGTAGATGTGGCTGAGGAAGAGAAGACAATAGAGGCGGATGAAGAAAAGGTCATTCATAATCTCTTGAAACTCAGGGACATTAGTGTTAGTGAAGTTATGACTCCTAGAGTTGTAATTACATCTGTATTAGATACCCATACCGTGGGGATGGTACTACATGATATGCCAATTATGGTACATGGGAGACTTCCAGTACAAGGTGAAACAATAGATGATGTCAAGGGATATGTTATGAGAAACCAAATTCTGATGAAAGCAGCTAACGATGAGCATGATGTAACAATGGACTATTTGATGCGACCTATGCATCCTGTTGGGCCAAGTCAATCCGTAGATGAAGCACTTGACATTCTACTAGATCACAAAGAACAGATACTTATCGTCAAGGACGAATTCGGTGGCACGACTGGAATAATTACTATGGAAGATATTATTGAAACCCTACTTGGTAGGGAAATCGTTGATGAAACAGACCAAGAAGGTATTGTTGAAGGTACCACTGCAGAAGATATGAGAGAATTTGCAAAACAAAAAGTAGATGAATAATTCCCTACTTGTTTTTGATTGGCTTTTATTTTCATTTGGTTTGTTCGTTGTTTTGGATGATTATCTTTGCCTCGTTAATCGAACTTGAGTATCCTAAGCAGAATGTAATGCTACAGAAAACCCTGAGGTTGAATCCATTCTGCAAATCAAATCTTGCTGGCAATAAACTATTGAAGTGACTGTTAATATTCAGATATCGAATTACTGTTGAAGATGACAGCGATATCAAAGATATCAACGCGGAAAGGTGATGTTCATAGCCTTTCAAAGTTCTAATCTTCGGATTTCTCGTCACCAAGCCAACCTTTGTCCTTCAACCAATCTCCAGAAGATTCTAACTTCCCAAAGAAACCAGTAACTTCTGCATCATCTGAACGAGTGTGGCTCACCATATATGCAAAGAAAATAGAATCCCAAAGGCCTTGCTTTGTTTCATGTCGGATCTTTGCAATGATCCAATCAGACAGAGGGATTGCCAAAATTGCTAGGCCTATACCGAGTTTGACTGTGTCTGCATCTGTTGTACCTACCTTTGCAGATAGAATCATGAACAAACCTACACCAATATATAGGGCGGTCATGGCTTTCAGGGTTTGGTGAATAAAAACTGGAGGTTTACCTTTGTGTGTGATATATTGTGTTAATGAAGCATAATTTCCAACTGTACGATTGGTCATAAACGGCATTGCTACTAAATTGAAGATTGAAAGAAGTGCCCCCCCCAATAAGGGGAAAGTAATATCTGGATTAGAGCTACTAAATCCAAGCAATCCGAAGGTTGGGACGGCCCATCCAAAAGTTACAATAAAATCAACTAAACTTCGTGCAAACCTTGCAGGCTTTTTTGAAAGGACATATTCATCAGGTAGCACCTTTGCAACTTTAGGGGCTACTTCAATATCATCTAGGTCATCTTTTTTGGACTTTCTTGATGCCCGCTTTGCCCTAGCCCTCTTAGCAGGCTTTGCTGCTTTGACTGGCTTTGCTTTACTCTTTTTCGCGGGTTTTGCACCCTCTTCATTTTGCATTTGTCCAGCCTTTTCAAGTAATCCCATTAGTATCACTCCCCATATATTTCACTCATTTCTATGAATAGTTGGAACCCTGGTGTTGCCATGAATTCTTGCAGTTTATCATCGGGAATAGTGCCTAATTCTTGGTTCACCATATTGAAGAATTTTTTCCGAGTTGCATTTGTCGTGGATGCGGCATCATCGCCAACTTTTTCAAATAATTTGAAACTTTTAGATGCTATAAAATTATTAATGAAATCTTCGGGCATATCTCCTAGTAAATTATTAACAACATCGAAAAAGTCATTGAAATCTGAATCAGCATCACCTTCTTCTTCTTCAATCTCTTCTTGAGAATCATATTCTTCAAGTTCAGAATATTCAATATCACCTTCTAGAATTCCTTTGAGTAATTTTCTCTCATCAACCATGGGTTTCAATAGATTGCCAAATTTGGCTATAGCAGACTGCTTCTTTTTTGATTTTGCCGCGTCGAATTTCTGTTTCAAGGGCCGCATTTCTGATTCTAACTCTGAAAGACGTTCTTGCACCTCTGTCATTTCATCATCTTCTGAATCTGAGGATTCTTCTGGAACTGACAATAATTCAACCACAGGTGCCGATTCTCTTGTTGTTTCCTTTTCAGATTTTCTCATTACAATTATTTCTCTATCAAGGTCATGACCAAATCTATCTGCATATCGTTCAAGCAGACTACCTACATCACTAGAACCTAATCTATCAATGTGGCCGTACATTTGTTGTAATGATTTATCGGTTCGATTTTGCCACATATCTGCGTAATTTGGGTCTTCTTCATTTTCTGCTATTACTTCAACAACATCAATTTCAACAATATCATCCGTAGGTTCAGTATCATTTAGTGATAGGGGTTCTGTTGGGGGTGTAGGAGCAGGCGGAAGGGGTAACTCCATCTCTGGAGATGGTGGAGGTGGTAAATCACCAGGAGGGGGAGGTAATGGCAGAGACCCTAGTGGTTGGGTTGTGTCGTTCTTCTTTCTCTTGCGAAACGCCATGCCGTCACCCTGTTGATACTTGGTGACAAACAATCTGCCTTTAACATTGGCTTAATTTGAAAAACTCTTACTACGTAGTTTTACTACATTAAATTGGCTTCGCCCAGCCTTTTAATGTCAAAAATGTATCAATATTTGAGTCTGCAACCAATGTATCGCCTTGAGCAAATTCTTTCTCGTCACCACCTAATCTTAACACGCATCTTTCTGTGATAATTTCTAATTCCCTAGTCTTATCATCAAAACGAGGTAGTGCCTCACTTAGAGCATCAAATGGATTAGAACCTTCAGGGTGTAATCGGTCAAGTGGGAGGGTAACAACTTGTAATCCACATTTTCCATTTAGGCTGTATGGCCAGCGAATTTGCCTCTTGATATCAACTGTAACGGCTTCATCAGTTTCGCCTGCCTTTCCAACGATGAGTGACCTGTCACCTTTGACCAGTTCAAGGAATAATTGGGCGTGTTGATTTAGCACACTAAAATTTCCGCCAAGAATAGTATCCCGACGTTGGGGGTGTTGAACCTTTTCAGCGAGTGTTTTCATTTTTGCTGGACCACACTTTTTAATTTGGCTACTTGGTGATTTGGCCCTTGCCTCTATTATTTTACAAAGGTCTTTAGTCATGCCATTGCCTTCTTTATTATCCTGATTTGCAAGATCTAACTTTGTGAGAATGTTGATGCTTCCATCTTCTAATCTTGCCTTCCAGCCACCCTGGCCGCTATTGTTCATTAGCGCGCTTACCTCAACCCCTTCCCCTCGAATATGATTCACTAATTCTCGCCTTGCCGAACTATCTAACCCTAGAATACTTGGGTCTCTATAATGGAGATGGAATCCTCTGTGACCGGAAAATGTGACATGTAGATAATCTTCATTGAATCCAAATTCGGAACAAAGAAATTCTTCCCACAAATTATAAGCTTGCAATTGAATGATTTCTAACATTTCAGGGACATTGAAAGGGTCTACCTCGTCTAGGTGGTCCCCATCTAAATCAAAGATTAAATCTGCACCCTTCCATTCTTTATCAGCCATTTTTCTCTCTAGTGGCTTACCATAATACGCCGTTGAATAGAAGCAACTTTTAGGTGCTCTTTGGTGTAGGTAATTCAATACACTTTTAGGTGTCTCAAAATTGATGTGGCGGTCAAATATATTAGAAGACCACATCTGAAACATACACTCTCTCGTTCGCAGTCTTGGTGGGAACCAATAATCATCTGGTCCTATTTGAGAATACCACTTAGAAAAACGATGGGCTGCTCGCGCCCAATTACTCTCAACCATCTAAATCAGTAGACCCTAAAGCGCTACGGCACTTGAACGACGCGATTATTCAATTGGTAATCCTGACACGGCTTTACCATCTGATGAAGGTGTTGTACCTGTTTCAGACTTATAACATTCAAAACATGCAAATTTATCGTCAATAGGAATTGATTGACCAAATGTTAGCCTAGCACCACAGAAATCACAAATTGGACCGATTTCGCCTTGGTGGATTCCTAATCTTGAGACATCAGGCATATTACCACTACAACATTCGCGGGAGCGCACAGTCTTTGAGCCTGTTCATTAAGTGTTATTGAATAACAATCAATTCAAGCATAAAGTTCACAACCAAATTGATGTCGCGCCAACACATGAGTGTTGGTGACCGGCTTATACGCGTAGGGCATTCGCCCGATCCAGATGACGCATTTATGTTCCACGCATTAACTACGGGATTAGTTAAAACCCCAGGGTTTAGATTTGAACATGTCTTACTTGATATTGAAACCCTGAATGAGAAGGCCATTGCGGAAGAATATGAAGTAAGTGCAGTTAGTATTCACGCCTTTCCTGAAATATCTGACAAATACTCATTGATGAATTGTGGTGCAAGTATGGGTGAAGGATATGGCCCAATGCTTGTTAGTACAAAGGAGATGACTTTAGAAGAAGCTTGTTCCAAACCCATTGCAATCCCTGGCCAAAAAACCTCAGCACATCTAGCATTGAAAATGGCCTGTGGTAATGTTGAAACAGTTATTGTTCCTTTTGATGAAATTATGCCTAGAATTCAAAATGGCGAATTTAATAGTGGGGTCATTATTCATGAAGGGCAATTAACCTGGAAATCCCATGGCATGAATCTTCTGTTAGATTTGGGTGTATGGTGGAATGAGAGACACGACGGACTACCACTTCCCTTGGGGGGCAACGTTGTCAGGAAAAATCTTGGAAAGGAGTTGTGTGAAGATATTACTGAGTGGGTAAAACAAAGTATTGAGATTGCTATATCAAACCCTGACGAAGCATTGAAATTCGCAAGGCAATGGGGCCGAGGAATCGATGAAGAAACTAATTCAAAATTTGTCCAAATGTATGTAAATTCTAGAACTATTGATTTTGGTGATGATGGTAGGGAAAGTATAGTTAAATTCCTAACAGAAGGTAAAGAGATTGGTATGATTGATGAAGATTTTGAACCAAGTTCAATCGAATTCATAGGTTCATAAATATTTTTAATAATAGTCTAAATGTTGAGTGTATTGTTGTTTCAGAATCCTATGAAGTAGCCGGTTAATTATTAGGATGAACAAAAAATGACTTAGTAGAATATAGGCTAGAATGATACATTTAATAGGATAATTCTTTGGTTGAATCCGTATTCGCAGTAACGATGAGAAAACATGGCGGTACTTTTCTTCCAGTTTTCATCACTGTCCTTGTACTCGCATCTTCCCTGCCACTAATATCCTCAGTAAATGCTACAACTGAAGAAAATTACCCCTATAGTGGAGCTCTCGTAAATCCTTATTCTTTATCAGGTTCTTCGGAAATCATATATTCAACTGATGGTACTTTAATTGCAGCCGCATTTATTTCAAATGTTGTAATCATTAATGCTCAATACCGTACTTTCATCAAGGATATTAGTATTGGAAATAAAATTTTATCTCTACAATTTTCTGAAGATGATTCTTCACTTCTAGTAGGTCTAGAAAGCCCATACATGAGTACTCTGGCTATCGCTATCTATGACACCTCAACTTGGCAGAGAATAGGGGTAAATGAGGATGGACATAAAGTGACTGACATCAGTATTTTGTCGGGGCAAGAAATTTTTGCTTCAGCTAATGAAAACAATGGGGTCTCAGAGTATTTAATTAATGATTCAACCCAATCAATCTCAACTTTCGATGGGGAACACACTTCTGATGTAACTTGTTTGGATCACTCTCCTAATGGTCAACAACTTGTAACTGGAGGTGAAGATGGCAATATATTTCTTTGGAATCGTTCAACAGTTACTACTGATGTTTCCTGGGAGGTTGGATTCAGCATTACAGATTGTTCCATATCCCCAGATGGAAACCAACTTGCTTGGATAACTAATTCGCTCCTTCAAGTTAGGTCAGTTCCTGACGGTGAGTACATTACATCTCAGAACATCGTTGGTACGGCAAGTCAGTTAGAATGGGCAGAGAATGGTGCAGAATTATGGGTATTAATTGAATCAACAACCATAAAAATGACTATTTTCGATTCTTCAGATTTTTCAATTATCACATCATTTGACCTTGCCCATCAAATTTCACAATTCGCCAAGTCCCCAATTGCCTCAGAGTTTGTTGTCACTACAAATACTGGTTTGATAGCTGTATTTAGTGAGAATGCTTGGGCCCCATATTCGGGTTTACCCGGTTCAGATTTAGATGGTGATGGAACCCCAGATAGTTATGATGGTGATGATGACGGTGATGGTTTAGGGGATGATTTTGAATATTCCTGTATAGAAGGTGATGATTGTCATTTGCACCCGCATCCAGATCTTATTAGGCAAGTCTCAATAAAAATTAACGACAATAAAATTACCATTCAAGATACATATCAACTAAATTCTAGTATCAGCGCACCATTAAGGGAATTAGCATCCTCAGATGGACTTGTCAGTCCCGGAGAAGCAATCATAATGGAAAGAATGTTGTGTAGCGGCACAAATGAAAACCAAATCAGTTTGGATTGGACCGAGGCACTTCAATTTGATAACTCAGCAATAATTGGCACAACTGTTCGTTGTGATGCAAAATTAGGCTTGATTGACACTCTCAAGTACGATTCTAGCACGCGTATTGAAATTCGTTGGTTTATTGAAATTACTTTGGCAAATAACATTCCTAGACCATTTAACATGTCGTTTGATCCATCGGTTTCACCCCCCCTACATACTATTACTCAAATTGCTCCAACTTCACCTTTAGCATTAACTTTAATTCACCAAGGAGATACTGTATATTACCAAACACCTATTCACACCACTAGCCCGGAATTATCTATATTGATATTAGCAAAACCAGCGCCAGAGCCAACCGTTATTGACATCTCATTAAAATGGTTAGAGAATAACTTTTTATTACTATTAGGCGTAATTATTACCATTGCCTTGGCAGGAATATTAGTGGTGCGAAGAAAGAACAGAATGTTATTTGATTTTGATGACGATGAAGAAAATTTATCCATAACGACAACAAGAAGAAGGTCATTTAACAAGGCTGAGCCATTAGATAATATTTCTTCAACTGGAAGGCCTCAACCAGTACAGGCACCCCAAGACGTGACTAGTCGTCGACGACAACCATCCCAACGTCCTTCAAATGAACCTTCGATTCGTCGTGTTAAGAAGGCCCCCGGCTCGGTTAGCCAGTCAGGCAAAGCACCAGAGGGAGAAGAATGGGATTACTCTGAACACGGAGCATACTGGGATAAGGATGACCCGGATGCTGCTGACCCCTATGGTGAGGCTCAACAATTCCATAATGAAGAATCAGCAATTCTAGATATTGCTGAACAAGTTGCTGCTGAATCTAAAGATGCAGATGTTGCAACCAAAGGTGAACCAGAAATAGATTCAGTTGTCCAACCCGAAAATGAGGACTCGGTATCGGACATGCGAGAGGCGCTTTTAATGATTACAAAATCCAAGAAGCCTAAAGCGAGAAAGCCATCTGATAGTTCTAAAGATGTGGATGAGGAGCCAAAGAAGAAACGCCGCAAAGTAAAACGGCGAAAATCAAGTTAGAATTCTAGCCAATTGATATCTGTTTCTAGGCCACAAACTTCTGTTAGAAAGAACTCCAGACCCCGGATTGAATCTGGTGACAGAATATTTGTAACTTCATTGAAGTATTCATTAATTCTCTCTATTGAAAAGCCACTCCTCGTAGCAGTGTCTCTAATTACTTCGTCTTTAATTTGTTGATTGTCTCTAAAATTTATTGCATTTGTCAATAAGTCATTATGGGCCTGTTTCAATTTATCTATGGGTGCTGAAGATGGTGCAGCAAACACCCCAAACACCATTGGTAATCCTGTGAGTTTTTTCCATTCTTGTCCCAGGTCCATTTTGACTAAATCTGGATTTCTCTGTGCTTCATCAAGTGCTCTGTCTCCGATCAATAATGCTGCATCACACTTTGATAGCATTTCTGATAAATCAGGACCCATATCAACTGTTTTAGGGTCTAATCCCATCTCAGACAGAATGTATAATACTAATTTTCGAGAGGTAGATGAATCCGTTGGTAATGCTATGTCTCTTATCTTGTGTAATTCTCGATTACTGAATAACAACACACTACCCACTGCCCCTTCGGACGCAATTCCTATGTCTGGAAGTAAAATTAATTCAGAAGAATTAGCAGCATAATCTGCCGCTGGAATAGGGGCGACGAGACAATCTTTGCGAAGTAAGTGGCCCGTTAACCAAGCAGGCGGTGCCGGTAATATTGACCACTCTTTTGATAAATTATGGAATAGGGGGTCACAATTTACAAATGAAACTCTGCCTAAAACTTCTGACCAATTCACCACTGTTAAACACCTCTCTAACTGGGTATCATTGGCAATCCGTTATTATCAGGTGGATTATTTCTACGGAAATTTCTAAATTGCGTATAATCAGTATTCCTTTCAACGGCAACACCTCCAACAGATTCGATCAGAGTTGCTAAGTCAACATCTAAATCATTGAGTGGCGTTGTTGAACCGGCTAGATGCATGATTTCTTCATGACTTACCGTGCCATCAATATCATCTGCTCCGCTAAGTAAAGCAAGCGAAGAAATCTTGTCACCTATGTTCATTCTATATGCTTTGATATGAGGTATATTATCCAACATTATACGTGCCAAAGAAATCATTCTTAAAATTTCATTTCCTGTAGCTAATTGGGCTTCAGGTAATCTAGATGAATCTGGCAGATATGGATATGGAACAAAACATTGGAAACCCGAAGTTTCATCTTGCAAAATTCTTAACTTGTCCAAGTGAATCATTCTGTGTAGAGTAGACTCAACAGTGCCAAACAACATAGTACAGTTTGTAGGGATTTCAAGTTGATGGGCTATTTTATGAATTTCTAAATACTCTTCGGAAGATTCTTTGCCTTTGCATATTATATCCCTTATTTCATCGACAAGAATTTCTGCTCCACCGCCTGGGATGGAATTCAGTCCAGAGTTTTTTAATCTAGAAATTGTTTCCGTAATAGAGAGGTTAGAGATTTCAGCAAGATGTTTTATTTCTACTGCAGTCAAAGCCTTTAGACTAATATTTGGATATTGAATTTTGAATGCTTTGAACATTTCTTGATAATGTTCAATATCCCAGTCAGGGTGTAATCCACCAACAGTATGTACTTCAGTAATAAATTCGGAAAAAGGTTCAATTCTATCTAAATATTCTTGAACCGATAATGAATAAGCATCATCTGCTTTAATCCCCCTTCTGAAAGCACAAAATTTACACGCTAAGACACAAACATTTGTTTGATTTACATGTAAATTCCTATTGTAGAAAATAGAATTCCCATATCTTGTTTGCTTCAAAAAATAAGCGACGTTTGATAGCGTTGGTAGATCACACTCATTGTGCAGAATTACTCCTTCTCGAACAGATATTCGTTGCCCTGATAGTACAGTTTCTAGGATGGTTCTTACATCGTTACTTAACGACGCAGGTAACGATGGTATAGTGCTTGTAACACCATCCCCAGGTGACAGACTCGCGGTGTCCCGCCATTGGAAAGGTGAACCAAGTTGCATTTGTCTCAGGTCACCGCACAAGTCACCTGCTTTAATGGGTATCAGCGACTTTGTTCAATTATTGGAGCGTCTAAATTTGAACATAAATTTCCTAAATTCTTCTATCCAAAAGACGGATGAACCGATTAGGAACACCATAGCCCAATCACGGAGATTTAAAGGAATCGTAGATAAGAAACTGCCAACTGATATACCTAAGATAGGAATTACAGAAAAGGAATTGTGAACAATTGAAACAAGCAAAATTAGGCTTATAGCAAATGAAGCACTAATGAAAATATTTTGGAATATGCCGAGTTCAAATGCAGATTTGTCAATACTTCTGCTATTTACTACATTGAATAATTGGAACATTATGAAGGAGGCAAACGCTAACGTGCGGGCATGTTCAAACCTTTCCTCAGCATGTTTGTCCCAAGTTTCAACATCACATTGTCCGGTATTTAAGAAAAATTCCGAAGATGATTCTGCATTGACTCCAGCACAAGCCTCGCCCGTAACTAATCCCCCACCAGCAAGAGAGAATATTGCCAAAGTACCCAGTACCATTACGCAACCTAGGAAGCCAATCACTCGTTTATCCATGACATTGGGCAGGGGTTCAGTGAGTGCCCGTGGTGGTTCGTTCATCACGTCCCCATGGCGTTTTTCTATACCTAAAGCTAAGGCAGGTGGCCCATCCATTAGAATGTTAATTACAAGAAGTTGGGTTGCAGTCATAGGGAGCCTCCAGCCCATCACAAAGGTGGCGATTATTATGAGTAGAAGTGCCGCAACATTTGTGGAGATTTGATAGCGGACGAAATTTCTAATATTCAAGTATATCTTTCGACCTTCTTCAATGGAATCTACAATAGAAGAAAAATTGTCATCTTTTAAGACCATATCAGCGGCATCTCTGGCAACATCTGTTCCTGCGATACCCATTGCAATCCCTATGTTAGCGCGCGACAAGGCTGGCGCATCGTTGTCTCCATCTCCAGTCATTGCAACGACATGGCCGATTGATTGCAACCTTGTTACAATCCTTAATTTTTGGTCGGGTGTAACGCGTGAAAACATTACCACCTTTTCGAGTTTGGCGTCTAATTCATCGTCTGTTAAATCTTGAAGTTGTCTACCTGTAACAAATTCAGAGTCATCTTTGATGATACCTATTTCATCACCAATAGCCATGGCAGTCATTTGTTGGTCACCAGTGATCATCATGACACGAACACCAGCAGCATCACACATTGAAATTGCTTTAGCAACTTCTGGACGAGGGGGGTCCATGATCCCGATTAATCCAAGGAAAATCAAACCAGATTCAACCGAATCAATATCTTCCATATCTTCTTCGCCACTTAGTGGCCGAGCGGTTAGCGCAATTACCCGAAGCGCTTGAGTAGCCATTTCGAGATTAACTTCTCCAATTCTATCTCTGTGTTTGTCACCGATAGGAATTACACGTCCATTTTCAACAACATGGCTAATTCTAGAGAGGTAGGGCCCGATCGCGCCTTTGGAAAATACCCACCTTCCCCCTTCGTACTCATGAATTGTGGTCATTCTCTTGCGCTCTCTATCAAATGTGTATTCTTTAAATCGTGGATGTGAGCGACGGAATGTATCTACAGATTCTAACATTTTCCAACCAAATACTGCAGATGCAATATCTGTTGGATTTCCAATTCCTTTCCATTCATTGTCAATATGGCGAATGTTGCTATTTTGACATAATAGTGAACATGCCATGGCTAATTTAAACCCTTTTTGAACCTTTAATTCGGCAAAATCTTGTTCGCCAATATTCTTCTTTCCAATCCTTAATTTCCCATAAGTTGGATCAAAACCTGAGCCGGAGACAGAATAAAGTTGGTCACCACAAAAAAATGAGCGTACGGACATCTCATTTCTAGTCAAAGTACCAGTTTTATCTGTGCATATGATGGTCGCAGAACCCAAGGTCTCAACAACCTTCATCCTAGATACTATAGCATTCTTGGCGGACATGTTTTGCATACCGATTGCTAAAGTAATAACCAATATAATTGGTAATCCTTCGGGGACAATTGCTACAAATATAACAACTGCTATTATGAATTGGTCTGCTATTACTTGTTTTAATTCAAGGCCGGAAACACCGTCAACCATTGCTAATAAAATATTGAATCCGACTATTATAACCGCTGAAATAATAGCAATCATTGCAAGATATCTACCTAAAGAACCAAGTTTAATTTCCAGAGGGGTCTTGGGAGTTTCCACCTCACCAATACCAGTTGCAATATCCCCAACTATGGTATTCATTCCTGTTTTTACTACAATTCCTAATCCGCGCCCTGATGAGACGACTGTGCCCATAAAGGCCATATTTATCATGTCTTGAAGAATGGATTTTTCATCACAAATATCTACTTCTTTGTACACTACATCCGATTCTCCAGTTAATGATGATTCATTAATCGAAAGTTGATGGACTTCTAGTAACCTAATATCAGCTGGGACATTAAGCCCATCTTCCATCCAAACAATATCACCTGGCACAACTTCTTCGATTGATAATCGGTGTTCCATTCCGTCCCGTAATACAATACAATGGCATACAAGCAATTTTTTGAGTGAATCCATCGCTTTCTCAGCTTTTCCCTCTTGTATATACGATAATACAGCATTTAAAGTCAAAGCAATGCAGATAAAAATAGGTGTTCCGAGGTCGTCTCTATCTGCTATGAATGCAATTATTGCTGCGAACAACAACAAATACACCATTGGGTCCCTAAAGTGATCTAATAATTTTAAGATAGGGTGTCTTGGTTTTTTCCCCTCTAGTTTATTTTCCCCATACTTTTCTCGTCTACTAATTACTTCCTCAGTAGAAAGACCATCAATTGTACTGTTCAAATTTGAAAATACATTCTCCAAAGGTATAGAATGCCAAAGTGGCTCGACAACGCCGTTATCAGAATTATGTACTGAATCTTGAGATGGCATCCGCTCCCCCATTCGGAGCACATTCGGAATCCTATTTGTAGACACGGGTCAAATTAGAATCATAAAACATAACAGTTTCATCAGTAGCATTGACTAACTAATCCCCCTGCGAAGTATATGGGAGAGTTCCAACCATATGTTCCGGCGTCCGTAACTCTACCGGAATTGACTGTACGAGCAATCCTTCTTGGCCTAGTTTTAGGTGCGCTAATGACTGCAGCTAATACATATCTTGGTCTTTACATTGGAATGACTGTATCTGCTTCAATACCCGCAGCAGTAATGTCAATGTTGTTGTTACGCATGTTTCGTTTCAAAGATGTTAGTATCCTAGAGAACAATATCGTTCAAACAATGACTTCTGCTGGTGAAAGCCTGGCTGCTGGAATAATTTTCACCATGCCTGCACTACTTGTAATGGGTCGAGAAATGGACACATTAACCACTTTCATTGTCGCAATACTGGGTGGTATCCTAGGTACAATCTTCACAATCACACTGAGGAGAGTATTCATCGTCGAGGAAGCACTTCTCTATCCTGAAGGAATCGCGTGTGAGGAAGTTCTTGTGGCAGGTGAAAAAGGCGGTTCACAACTCATTGTTATCCTGTATGCATTAGGTTTAGGAGCCCTTTATGGGTGGATGGTAAAAGGCTTCAAATTAACACAAGCAAAAGTTGAAGTCGCCGTAGAAATTGTAGGGGTGCGGGTATATTCAGCATTAGATTATTCACTTTCATTAGTTGCAGTTGGATGGATTGTAGGCCTGAATATAGCATCCTACATCTTTTTTGGTGCAGTGCTAGGCGTGTTCATTCTTACACCAATTTACGGGATGACCTATGGTTGGCCAGTTGACACTGATATGGCTCATGGGTTCAAAACTCTCTGGTCTACACATATCCGATTCGTAGGTGTAGGTTGTATGGTTGTGGGGGGACTTTGGACCCTCATTGACATGAGAAAAACAATTTCTAGTGGGTTGAAGAAAGCGTTAAAATCAGGTCTAACCGAATCAGAAATATCTACTATTAGAACTGAACAAGATATTCCGATGAATCGGGCATTTATCGGTCTTGTAGTAGTTGCTGTTTTGACTTTTATATTCTATTGGTGGAAAACAGGTTCTCTAACATTAGCAATCGTTGGGGCTATATTTTTGGCTATTACAGCATTTTTCTTCTCTGCAGTTGCTGGTTACATTGCAGGAGTTGTTGGGTCATCAAATTCCCCTGTGTCAGGAATGACAATTGCAACATTGATGGCCACATCTCTTGTTGTTTGGATTGTTGGCGGTATATTTCTGAATATGGAACAAGATGAATTGATGTATGCAACTTTGATTATTGCCTCTGTCGTTGCCGTTAATGCGGCAATAGCAGGGGATGTTATGCAGGATTTGAAAACAGGTTACTTAGTTGGTGCTACGCCTTGGAAACAACAAACTGCCGAATTAGTTGGAGTTATTGTTGGTGCCATTGTTGCGCCTCTTACTTTGACAATTCTAAATGAGGCTTTTAGGATCACGCCAACCTACTGTGCAGCAAATCCACATCCAGTAACAGGTTGCTCTAATGTATTAGAAGCACCTCAAGCTGAAATAATTGGTACATTGATTGAGGGTATATTTGGGGGCACTGTTAACACACCAATGATTGGGTTGGGTGTAATTGTTGCTGCGATAATAATCGGGTCACGCTGGTATCTTGGAAAATCTGGTCCAACACTACCCATAATGTCCATTGCAATTGGAATGTATCTACCATTCTATCTCTCTGCAACCATATTCTTGGGTGGGGTGCTCAATCACTTGGTTACAAGAACTGCACATCTGCGCGTCGATGGCTCCCTTGCCGGCCAACCATCTGAAAAAGCGGTAAAATCTGGTAAGGAACTGGTTAGCAGAGGCACACTTCTCTCTGCTGGTTTAATTGCTGGAGAAGCGCTAATGGGCGTGGTTGTGGCCGCTTTCATCGTATTGTCATCATTCTCACCCATACCTCGTCCAGATGATTGGTTACCGTTCTTAGGTACTCTTGGTCCAATCCTTTCAACGATGTTCTTCCTGTGGTTCTTTGGGGTATTTACTTGGCTTGTAACTAGGAATTTACCGCCATCAAAAAGACCGTTCTCATTACTGTTTAATTGGGGCGCTGTAATCATTGACGGCACTCGTAGAATAATTAACAAAGTGAGGGTTCCCTAATTCTTAAATTTAACTTAAGATTAGAAACCATCAAAGGCTTGCGGAAATGCAACCCCAATGGGGAAGGACTGTGATGAGTACAGAAAATGGGACGGGAAATGATTTTTCGTCTATTGAACAACTTCGTGAATGTGCAAAAAGTTGTAGGAGAAACATAGTAGAGATGGTCCACCGAGCCAATGCAGGACATCCTGGTGGCTCACTTTCTGCCATAGATATACTGGTTGCATTATACAAAACAAGATTGAATGTAGACGCAACTAATCCTGATGACCCTGAACGAGACCGATTCATAATGAGTAAAGGACATGCATCTCCAGCAGTATATTCAATTTTACACGAAATGGGTTATCTCTCTAGTGAAGATTTGGAGACATATCGCGTTATGGGTGGGGTGTGCCAAGGCCATGTCGATATGACGTGGACACCTGGGGTTGACTTTTCTGCAGGTAGTTTAGGTATGGGTCTTTCATTTGGTCTAGGGACTGCACTTGCAGCCACTTTAGATGATTCTCCTCGAACCTCATTTGTGATGTTAGGAGATGGGGAATTACAGGAAGGGCAAATTTGGGAAGCGGCAATGGCCGCTGTACATCATGAAGTTTCTAACCTCAAGGTTTTTGTTGATAGAAACAGGATCCAAAATGATGACTTTTGTGAAAAGCAGATGAGAATGTTTGATGTCGCTGCCAAGTGGCAGGGATTTGGATGGGCTGTGCATGAATGTAACGGCCACGATATGAATGAATTAGTGGAGGCTATTCAGTGGCTGGATTCCATTACTGATGGCCCTGCTGTTGTTATTGCCCATACTATCAAAGGAAAAGGTGTATCTTTCATGGAAGATAATCCCTCATTCCATGGCGCCGCACCCAACGATGAACAACTGCAAATTGCACTGGAGGAATTGAAATGACATTAGTTGCATCTAGGGACGGTTACGGTTCTGCTTTGGTCAAACTTGCTACAGACCCACAAGTCATCGTAGTAGAAGCTGATTTAGGAAAATCAACAAAAAGTCAGAATTTTAGAAAGATTTTACCTGAGAGAACAATATCATTAGGGATAGCGGAACAAAATATGATGTTGGTGTCAGCAGGATTAGCCACAAGTGGATTCAAACCATTTGCATCAACATTTGCGATTTTTACGGAAAGAGCATTTGAACAAATTCGTAATGGGATTGCTAGACCAAATATTCCTGTACATATTTGTGGTAGTCATGGTGGCATTCACACAGGCACTGATGGTTCATCAGCACAATCGATTGAAGACCTGGCAATCTATCGTAGTCTACCAAATATGTTAGTATTACATCCTAGCGATTTCAACAGTGCTGAACAGTTAACAATTCAATTAGCAAATAAAAAATCACCATCATATACTCGTACAGCGCGCAATAAAACCCCTGTGATATATGATAAACATGCAGCGTCAAAACTGGAAATTGGTAAAGGAGCAATCCTCTCAGAAGGAGAAGATGTTGCAATAATTGCTTGCGGGGTCATGGTGTCAAGAGCACTAGAAGCTGCTGAAGAACTTTCTAACATCGGGATTAATGCAACTGTTGTAGATATGCATACAATAAAACCACTAGATGGTACATTAATATCAGACCTTGCTGAAAAATGTGGTTGTTTTGTAACCGCTGAAGACCACTCAATTATAGGTGGGCTTGGTGGAGCAGTTGCTGAACATTTAGTGGAAAATTGCCCTTGCCCTTTGGAAAGAGTAGGTGTTTGCGATCACTTTGGACAGTCAGGTGATGGGGATGAATTATTAGAACAATTTTCTATGGGTACCACTCATATTATTGCCGCAGTACAACGAACAATTGAACGTAAGTAATTAGTTGCATTAAAATCCGTTCAATCAATGCTTTGATGAACAAACAGCATTTGGACTGTGATAGGAGTAGTATCCATGAGCGACAATTCTGAGAAATTGAAGAAGTTGCTTGATGGTGAATTAGGTCCTGATGTATTAGAAGAAGATCCAATCCTTGCAAAATTAGCAGAGAGGATTTATGGAGAGGATTTCCTTGAGAATATGGGCTTATCTAGAGGGGAATCAAAACGCGCTCTTTCAGAAAGCCTATCAGATGATGAAGAAAGTGATTTATTAATTGAAGTAATACCTTCATTTGATAATGATATTGAACCGTTTGAGCCACCGACGTTGGCACCTGAAATAATCGAATCAAGTGGGATGAGTAAGGCCGGCTTAGGGATTGGTTCTATATTCTTAATTACGGGGTTTGCGAATCTGTTAGGTCTTCTTTCCTTCTTAGGTAACAATTGTACAGGTGGTGGTTGCCCTACAGACGGACACACACGTCTGAATTGGGTTAGCCTTGGCCACTTAGACAATGGGTGGGGTTGGTCGCCTCCAGCATTTGATGGAAGCATTGGAATTCCAGATATTGCAATCCTCGGAATAGGGATTGTTGCATTAGTTTGGACATACTTGAAACGCTAATGCCGATTCAATATTGCTACTCAGTACATTCTTGCTATATGGTTTCTCTTTGTGGTCATTTTTCCACTGATGATGCAGGGTTTTTCATCCTCAAATGGTGTAATGCAATCTCCAAGAATTGTTAATCCTGAGGTTTTCTCTAATACTTCTGCATCAGCATCACTACCATCAAAGGCAATCTCATAAATTATGCCTTCTTCTAATTTAGTATCAAGTGAAGTCAATGGAACCACCATATCATTCATGATTGATGACGTTCTTGACTTTAATTCGGATTCAATTTCTTTCAATTCACTTGAAACCTCATTAACAATATCATCTATTTTTAGTGGTTGTTTGCCACCAGTCCTTCTGGCTGCAAATGCAGTTCCATTCTCGATATCTCTTGGACCGACCTCAAGCCTTAATGGAACGCCTTTGATTTCCCAATCATAGAATTTCTGTCCTGCTCTTTTATCACGGTCATCGATATGTGCTCTAAGTCCTGACGCCCTTAGTTTTTCGGCGATTGAAGTTACTGTGGCCATTACTGCTTCACTTTTATGAGCCGCTACAGGAATCAAGACTACGTGTATAGGAGCTGATTTTGGAGGGAATATCAAACCGTCATCATCACCATGGGTACCAACAACTGCACCGAGTAATCTTTCTGACATGCCGTAGGTTGTCTGATGACAATTCTTGTGTTTTCCATCTACATCCTCATATGTTATGCCAAATGCTTCTGCCCATTGGTCACGATAATGATGGCACGAAGCCACCTGTAGGGTTCTTCCGTTGGGCATAATCACATCAATAGCAATAGTATACCAAGCACCTGGAAACGTGTCCCACACAGGCCTTTTTGAAACAATAATCGGTAAACAAAGATCTGCCATAATATTATCTACAATTTCTAAATCCTCTTGAATCTGCGCTGAGGCGTCTGCTTCATCTTTGTGAGCGGTATGTGCTTCAAAGAAGTGAATTTCTCTTACCCTGATGAATGTCCTAGTTTGTTTTGTCTCGTAACGGAAAGTGTTGACAATTTGGTATGTCTTCAAGGGTAGGTCTGTATGACTTCGAATCCATAATGGAAACAAAGTGTACATTGCTGTCTCTGAGGTAGGTCTGAGAAACATAGGGACATCTAGTTCTGTCTCACCCGCGTGTTTGACCCAATACACTTCCTTGCTAAAACCTTCAACCTCCTCATCAAATCTAAGTTCACTGACATCCACACCAGCCTCTCGTGCGGCTTGTAATCGAGCCACAAGTTGGTTTTCTTTTTCCAATAGGTCTTCTGGTATCAACAGAGGGAAGTTTACTTCATCATGCCCCGTCCTCTCCATTTCGGCATGAGTTAATGCATCAATGAATTTCATGGCCTTCCAACCATATGGTCGCCACACATCCATCCCTTTGATGGGATACCTCTTATCGACAAGGTCAGCAATTTCTACTATTGCAGGGTACCAAGCATTGAAATCAGCCTTCGCAGGAATTCCCCGCTTTGCTTTGCCCTGGTTACCCATGATGTCGCCGGTCTACCCATCCGGCTTGAATACTACGCTACTAAATCGGTGTTAGGAGGCCTAGTTGGGTTGAGAATCGCTAGTACCGCAGCAAGCATCCAAACTAATTCTAGAACAACAAATGCCCATTCACCAGTATGTAATGCCCTAATTCCCAATATCGCTGAACCTACAGCCATTAAAATGAGATATTTCATGCCTCGACTATTGAGCACACCTCTAGTCTCCAGAATAAATGCTATTAGAATGCAAAACATTCCAATAAAGGATGCCATACTGGTAATTGGTTCAAGGCTAGCCAAGGCGATGGTAGATTCAGTCATCGCTCACTTGAGATAACTTCTTCTCAATTACTTTTGCCATAGAAAAATTGTCTTCTAAGTCAATTATTGTACCTTCTTGGTCGACCCAGTAGGCTCGAACTGGCCCATCATCGACATTTTCCAAGTGGTTAGCAATTACTGCATCTAACTGATTATTCTTAAGTGATTCAAGGGCTGAATCAATCAATTGTTGCTTGGAATAACCTGATTCTAACTTAAATCCGATTTTTAAATCATCTTCACATGATTTGCTAATAATGTCAATATGTTTGGTAGATTTTTGTAATTCAATCGAGAAATTATCTCCACCAGATTTAATTTTGTTTTCATTTTGGTTGGCAACTGTGTAGTCTAGAACAGCTGCCGAAAATATCCATGCATCAGGTGGATTTGCACTTTGACTAATCTTGACGAGTTCAGAAAGCATAGAGTCGGGTTCAGAACATCCCCTAATATCTGGTAGACACAAAAGTGGGTTAACGCTTACTACTCCTTGAATAATAGTTACTTCGTGGCCCATTCTATAGAGATAATCTGCGATGTCAAATCCTGTCTTTCCAGTTGATGTATTCTGAACCCACCTTACTGAATCTATTGCACTTCGGGTGGCGCCCAAAGTTAACGCTACTCTCTTCCTATTAGGTAGATTTTCATTAATTATATGGCAAAGTAATCCAATAATCTGTACTACATCGGGTTGTTTGCGTCGACCTTCTTGTTCTTCACCCCAGAAAACATCGTGACCAAATTTTTCTAATTCCTCACATAGATCTTCAGTTACAACATCTTGTGAGAGAGAGTTATGCATGCTGGGAATAAAAAGCATAGGTACGTTGCGTCCTCGTGCTGCACTTAGTGCCATTTGCAGTGGTGTATCGAGTATGCCATGTATATGGCAACCGATTGTATGGCGCGTTGCAGGACAAACTAATACTGCATCAACTAACTCTAGTTGAGTCATATCTGCATCCCAATCTGTCACGACCTTAGATTGACAAGCCCATTCAATGGCCAGAGGTGAAATTATTTCTTGAGCCGAATGAGTCATTACAACAGTAATTTTTGCTCCATGGCGGCGCAGTTCTCTGAGCAACCTTACACTATCAACAACCGCAATTCCTCCACTAATAGCAATTAAAATGTGTTTATCAGAAAGTGCGTCGGATGCAACAGCGACGCCGGTGTCACTAATGTCACTCATTATTTGGTGCGATTTGGTGGTCTCCTTTACGGCTATCGGTTCCGCCAAACTGAATTAGTTGGGCTTATTCGAACTGGCATGGACGGGGACCTCGCCACCATTCAACGAGTTCATCGCAGTATGTCTAGTACTTTGTTATGGTTAACTCTCTTGTTTTTCTTTTTACTTTTGTCATTCTCACTAAACCTAGAAGGGTCATTATTACAAATTGGGACATCAATTTCGATTCTAATATTGGCAGCTGGAATGACAATTTATTATGGCTTTTCAAGAAGGAAAATATGGGCCTACAGACTCGCTTTAGTTCATTGGTTATCTCTTATTCTAATTTGTTCTTTAATTACGATAATTGATTTGATATCAGGTATTCAAGGTAATATAATGTCAGCAATAATGGCAATTATGTTGGTATTTATTATAGTTGGAATGGGCAAAAGATTTACAACTTTTTCAAATCCATTGTTTATCGCATGGTATTTTGGTCAATCTTCCAGTATGCTCTCTTCATCAAAATTGCAAACCAATGAAATGATGGGAGGCTGCCCGCATTGCTTATCGATACTTGCTGTCAAACCACTTGAATTGAGTGGTGATGATTTATGTCCGAACTGTGGAGAGAAACTTGTTTCAGATGAAGTGGTTTCAAAATTCTCGGGTGAAGAAGAATAATCCCACATCAATCAGATATGGTTAGATTCTTCCAGTATTCTTCTGGAACTTCTTGAGACAATCTTAGAGCGCCCTCTGCTCCTAACATGACTGGGTCCTCTACAATATGGACTGTGATGCCTCCAAGGTCTGCGAGTCTTTCTTCAATTGATGCACCTAATCCTCTAATTCCAGAGCCACCACCTGCTAGGATGATGTTTTGTCGGAATCCATCATGGTATTCTGGATTCGAATCAGCGATGAGGGATTTCAAATTTTCAATTATTGGAGTAATAATGGTTTCACAAGCAGAAGCAATGCAGTCAGTAATATCTAATGACATTGCTTTTCCATCAATAGAGAAGTCAACAACAACTGGATCCTTAGGTGGAGATGTATTTGTGAATGAAAATTGCTCCTTCCAGCGCCTAGCCATATCTTTGGTAATCTGCGCGCCTACATATTTCCGTTGAATGGCTTCAATTAGATTTGCGTCTATCACATCTCCTGCCTGTTTGATATGTAATTGATCTTCAGGTCGGGGTATAGTCCCATACACTCGGCATATATCCGTTGTACCAGCGCCAATATCTACTACCATCGTGTGGTCCAACATATCAAGGGCATAAGCAACTGCAAAAGGTTCAGAAATAATCATACAAGCGTTGACTGTACCGGCTGCAGCATCAAAAATTGCAGTTTTGTCAACGTGACTTGCTTCCGCTGGTGCACCTATCACTGCAACAACTCTGTCATAATCTTCTGGGTCTGCAAGATTCATCATATGGTTGATGAAGTGAGCAATGAATTTCTTATCTTCCGGTGTATCCTTGATAACTCCATGTTCAAGAGGTCGATAAAGGTTCAATGCTAATCGATTCTTCAGTGCCTCTTCCCCAAATAAAACATCCCTGCGAAGGAAATTCTTTGCGATTGAATCCTTAGGAGTTCCAATCACTGTTAGAACTTGTTCATTGTGTTTATCATTCGAAACCATGACCGACCTAAACGTACCTAAGTCAACACCGATGTAGAGAGTATCTTTCGCCATTGTATCTACCGTTATCCCTGCTCCGCAGGGGTCGGTATATCAATAATCCCTATCATTTGTTTACAAAGGCTGTTGATTTATAGCCACATCTCACAGCCATCACAATACCAAGCGTTATGTTGAGTATAGAGGGGGGCGCCTTTACCACAACCTGTACACTCTTTGGTTACACCTTCACCGAATAATGTGATGACAATCTCAATATGCCTCTCTTCTGTAATTCCTAGATGTTGCCTCATTGCCCAAAGCAATTGATCTTCACTTGGAGTGATAACCCCATCCGACAGTACTAATTCAACCGCAGTTTGGTAATCTGATTCTATGCCAACAGATGTGGGGTCAAGAATGACGCCATCTTTTTCGGCAACAATATCTTTGCCGCCGGGGTCGTCTATATAGAGCACAAGGGAAGAAGGATTTAGATTACTATCTCTGAGTTCAAATGTCACAACATTATTGGCATTTTTAGCGTATACAAACTTACTTTCCTTATTTATTATTGAGGCAATATTACGTGCAGTGTCATCAATAGTTCTTCCTCGTCGCCATCCATTATCTGAATCTTCGTTTAGTAAGTAAAATTCTGTGCCTTTTCCTGGGTACTCAATTCTTACTTCTTCGCCCCCATCAAAATCGTTACTCATAAGAGTTAATTTCCCAACCTCCGTATTAAGAATATTATCATCCTCATCAAAACTTATAATGAGAGGGGTTCGTTCTTCTTCTGCAACATTGAAATGACCCTGCATCCCTTCAATCCATTTATCTTGCAAACGTGTTAAACCTTGTTCTTGTTCCTTGGTTAGGTCTTCATCAATGCCTAAAACCCTAGATAATCCTGTACCAGATTCCATTTCTTGTTTAAATTCTTCAATTAATTTAGACTCAGTCTTAACTGATTCATGGGCGTGAGTTTTCCTAGAGGGCTGATTATTCGGGTCCGGCCACTCATAATTACATCGGTCACAACTCAAATAGCCCGCGATTGATGAAGAATTACTGCCCCCGCCGCAACGTGGGCAATCCCCATCCTCGATAGAAGTCAAATTTTCCTTCGCTTCCCCGAGGCCTTTGGTACCCTTGACAGGCTTCTTACGGAATGCCATCAAAACCTTGTGGAACCCCATGGGTGATATGGGTTGCGTCGTATAGTTGATAGGAACGCTGTTAGAATAAAGCGGTGTTCCAAACCGGCGCGGTTATCAATAAGTCGCGAGTCGGCCCGCTTGATGCTACGAGAATGTGAACTACATGGTACCTTTGAAGGGGAACTTTGCCCTGCATGCAATAGTGAAGGCAAATTCATTATGAATGGGAATGAAAGAGACCAAATAGCTCGTAGAATGGCTGGAATTCTACGCCATTTCCCTGAGAAATTCGATTTGGAAATGGACATAAATGGCTGGGTTAGCATTCGAGATTTATCAAATGCTATCGCTAGGAAAGATAAACGCAAGCATTGGCTAAGAGATCGGCACATTCAAGCAATTGTTGATACTGATCCTAAAGGACGATACGAGATTAGAGGAGGAAATGTAAGGGCAACCTACGCACACACTGTTGAGATTGAACTTGACTTGCCTACGGACAATATTCCCGAATTATTGTTCTACCCAGTAGCACGGGATGAACTTGACATGCACCTAGAGGGTGGCATCCATCCTGGTGGAAGGAAATGGGTACATCTTTCTAAGACTATCACAAATGCTGCAAATGCTGGTGCTGTCCATCACTTTCAACCAGCCATCATTGAAATTGACATTATTCAGATGCAAGCATCTGGAAATACAATTTTCCATGCAGGAACTACTGTCTATTTGACTGAAGTAGTTGATGCTCAATTCTGTTCACACGTACCTTATGACGATACTGAGTATGGACTAATGCTTGGAGAATGGGGCGAAAAAGAAGAAGAAGAGTGATTACTTTCTTTGATAACCACATACTTGACAAAAACTGAACTCACTACTTTGTGGTTCATCGCATTCAGGGCAACTTTCGGAGGCTTCTTCTGAATGTTCTTCTTCTGAATTAGCCGAAGAGATTAATCTGACGGAAGATGATTCTTCAAAAATTATTGACTCAACCAATTCCCTCTCCTCTACAGACTTGATAAATTGGATAGCTTCGAACAGTGCTGATTCTAATTTTATAATTCTGTCTTTTCTTATGTTAATATTGGATATGTCTTCGGCTTCAACCAACTGTTCCTGCAGATATCTACGCAGTTGGTCTACAGTTGCATCCTCAGTCATTATTCTGCGCACTCTATCGCCCCTAATCAACACGGCGGCTTGATAGAGTTCTAGACCCAATAGCAATTGACTTCATGGTGGTCCCTTTCCGAGTAATCATGCAGAGCCCTATCATCATCAAGTTAGGTGGCGGGCTCATTACCAAAAAGAATCAATTATGCACACCGCAAATCAATATTATACGAAATCTTGCAAAATCAATCCATCATCTTGTTAAGATGAATAAACGAGTCATCATTGTCCATGGTGCAGGGAGTTTTGGCCACCTAAAATCAAAATCCTGGAAACTTCATGAAGGGAGGACAGATGAAAAGTTCCATTTTGAAGGCGAATTAACAAGCCAAATTGAAGCAGTTAAATCAGTTAGAGAGGATATGATAAATCTAAATGAATTAGTTTCAAACGAATTCAATAAATTGGGGATGTCAACAATATCGCATTCACCTCATACTTGGGCATCTCAAACCGGGCCGGATTTTGTTGGGGATTTACACCGGTTCAAAATGGAAGAAGACTCAATTCACATTACCCATGGTGATGTTGTGGATTGCAAAGGCCCAACAGAATTTGGAATTTTAAGCGGAGATGATATTTGCTATAGACTATCAGTAGAACTTAATGCATCACATATGATTTTTGCAATGGGTGGGGCAGATGGCGTCATGACATTACCACCTGAAAACCCACAGTCTAAACTAATTCCATTGTGGACACCTGAGCAACAATTCCAGGGCCAACATCTCTCAGACATTGATGTGACTGGAGGGATCTATCTCAAACTCAATGTTGCAGAGAAAATTAGTCAACATGTACCAATGGTTTGGATAATTGATGGTGAATTCCCTGAACGTATTGGAGAACTAGTTGAAAATGGGCAAACATATGGCACTAGAGTAATCCCTGAATCTCCTTAGGAGATTATACCGCCTCGTTATAGAGGCAAAACCCCTCAGATGGGTCAGTTGGTGAGGCAATGAGCGAGAACAGTCCATTCCTTGACGATGAATATGATGAATCACAAAGTGAAATGATGAATGAAATGGTCATCCTAGTAGACGAAAATGACTTACAAATAGGCTCAATGTCAAAAGTAGACAGCCATATTGGTGAAGGCACACTACACCGCGCATTCAGTGTATTATTGTTCAATTCTTCTCAAGAATTATTGATTCAAAAACGGGCCGATACAAAAATAACTTTCCCCTCAGTATGGGCTAATTCATGCTGCAGCCACCCACTTGATATGGTAGGGGAAACTGAAGTGCAAGACGATCTAGGTGTAAAACGGGCCGCCATTCGAAAGATGGAACAAGAACTCGGTATCCCAGCTGAACAATTGCCAATTGATGATTTCCATCTTATTACAAAAATGCATTATCGAGCGCGAGCGGATATTAAGTGGATAGAACATGAATTAGACCACATCTTATTTATCCAAGCTGATGTAGATTTGGATATTAACCCTAATGAAATCTCTGAAACTCGTTGGGTAAATAAATCAGAAATGGAAGAATTAATCAATAATTCACCTGATAATGGTGAGGTTATTGCGCCTTGGTTCAATGAAATATATTCCCGTTTTACATCTCAATGGTGGGGTCATCTTGATGAGGTGAGTTCACTTCAGGACAATGTGGTTCACCATATTGGGGATGTAACTTCTGGCGAGGAAAACTCCTTACTAGATGCGTTAAAGGGACATGCGGTCGAAGTTGAGAGTAGAATAGTAACCGCACTAGAAAAATCCAACCATGAACGTTTGAGAAAAGCAATGATGCATCTTATTGAGGGTGGAGGGAAACGCCTTCGTGCAATTTTACCTTGGTTAGTTGCAGATGCTTGCGGTGGTTCATCAGATTCACTGTATGACCTCGGTGCGGCAATAGAAATCATCCACAATTTCACCTTAGTTCATGATGACATCATGGATAATGATGAACTTAGAAGGGGCAGGGAAGCGGTCCACATTGCTTACGACATGCCTACAGCAATCAATGCAGGAGATGCAATGCTTGCGGTGTCCTTCGAATTGCTTAGTGAGGCAGAGGCAATTTCATCAGAAAATTTCCGTTCTTTAGTTTCAATTATAGGGAAGATGGTTCGAAAAGTATCAGAAGGCCAACAATTAGACATGGATTTTGAAAATAGAGACTTTGTCAGCGAAGATGAATATTTAGCGATGATTTCTGGCAAAACTGCTGCAATGTTCACGACTTGTGCACGGACGGGAGCAATTCTATCCGGTGCTGCCCCAGATGTTATTGAGAATTTAGCCAATTGGGGTGAAAACCTTGGTCTCTGCTTCCAATTAATGGACGACCTGATAGATGCGACAGGGGATAGTGAAACTCTTGGCAAACCAGCGTGTAGTGATGTTATAGAAGGAAAGCGAACTCTCATTGCAATACATGCATTAGGATTGGATCCAAAAATTTTGCCAATGTTCCATCAGGTTTTTGCAACCGGAAATGAGGACACACCACGAGAAACGCTTGATGAAGTTCTAAGGGAACTACAAAGTGCAGGTTCAATAGATTACGCAAAAAATAAAGCAATGGGCTTTCACCAACAGGCTCACAGTTGTCTAGACAAACTAACAGATTCGCCTGCATTGTTAATACTTAGACAATTAACTGACTGGCAACTCATTAGAATATCTTAAATTGTTAACAATCCTAAGATTGTAAAATACTAATTAAGAAATCACTCAATCTGAGTAGTAAGTTTCACCTGGTATTTCTGGTTTCATGCCCTTTCGTTGGCGAATTTCACCTACTACTTTCTCGAGCAATGACCTTGGTAATTCTTCAAACCCACAATTTTCAGTATTCCATACAGCCCTGCCTTGACTAGCGGCACGAATATCATTGGAAAATCCAAAAGTTTCGGCGACTGGAACTTTGCCGATAACAGTGGTGATTTCACCATCTGATGGCATATCCTCAATTTCACCACGACGTTGTGTGATTTCTCTTGTGACACCACCCAACCAATCATTTGGTACCGACACATGCATCTTTTGCATTGGCTCCATCAGTGCTGTGTTAGCTCTAACTAAAGCACCTTTGATGGCATTCCTCATTGCTGGAATTGTTTGAGCCGGTCCACGGTGGATGGCATCTTCGTGAAGTTTAGCATCTTTGAGTTTGACCATCACGCTCATCAGTGGCTCTTCTGCGATTGGGCCTTTCTTACACACTTCATTGAACGCCTCAATTAGTAATTCCTTAGTTTCGTGAAGATATTGGATACCTTTTGTGTCATTAACTAATACATTAGTTCCGTTGATTGCATAGGTCTTACGCATCATATCTTTATCCATGCCGTATTCAGCAAAATTCCTACCCAATTCTTTAGCATCATTAGGTCGAATAGTGCCCGAACCAATCTCACCTTGACGAAGTGCGTCTACAACCTGTTCTGGAAGTTGTTCAACTTCAATGTAGAATCTGTTGTGCCGGTTTGGGGATTTTCCTTCAAACGGTCGGCCATGATTATTGCCTGATGTTGTCTCGCGATAAACAACAATTGGTTCTGAGACAGAGACTTTGATTCCTTGTTCTTCCTCTATTCTATAGGTGGTAATCTCAAGGTGAAGTTCACCCATTCCTGCAAGTAGTGCTTCACCTGTTTCTGCATTAGTGGTAACTTGCAATGAAGCATCTGCTTTTGCGAGGGAACGCAATGCATCAATGAATTTTGGTAAATCTTTCATAGATTTAGGTTCAACAGCCACAGTAACAACTGGTTCTGAGTAATGCCGGATTGCCTCAAAAGGAATAATATCTTTATCGCGTGCAACAGTTACCCCAGCGGCAGCTGAACGTATACCAGTAAGTGCAGCGATATTTCCTGCTACAATATTTGGAATTGAGATGCGATCACTTCCAACCATCATACTGACTTGTTGAACTCTTTCGGCTTTACTTCCACCAATAGCCCACAAACTCTCACCGTGAGTAATCGTGCCAGAGTAGAGGCGACCCACAGCGACTTCTCCAGCATGGGGGTCCATCCAAATCTTGGTAATCATAAGTGCAAGTGGTCCATTTGGATCACAGTTAATCATTGCTTTACCCAATTCAGATTCAGGATCACCATTCCATATATTCGGAATTCGGTATGGTTGGGCGATTACTGGGCTAGGAAGTTGAGAAACTGCCATATCTAACAGAACCTCATGTACAGGGGCTCTTTTGGCTAATTCTTTTTGTTCTTCATTATTACAATAATCAAAGATATCTTTGAAAGAAATACCAGATTTTTGCATATATGGGACTGTAATTCCCCAATTATGGTAAGCAGAACCGAAAGCAACAGTGCCATCTGCAACACTAACTTGCCAAGATTTCTTATATTCATCGGGAGCAAATTGACGAATTAATTGGTTCACCTTGGTAATTTGTTCCATGAATCGTTCTTGCATATCTTCAGGTGTAACTTGTAATTCGTTAATGAGTCGGTCTACTTTATTGATAAACAGAACTGGTTTCACCTTTTCTTTTAGCGCTTGACGCACAACAGTTTCAGTTTGTGGCATTGCACCCTCAACCGCGCAAGTTAGGATAAAACAACCATCAACTGCACGCATTGCCCTTGTAACGTCACCACCGAAGTCAACGTGACCAGGTGTATCAATCAGGTTGATGAGATAATCTGTGCCTTCAATAGAGTGAACCATGGAAGCGGAAGCAGCATTAATGGTAATTCCTCTAGCTGCTTCTTGTTCATCGAAATCAAGGACTCTACTTTTTCCTGCTAAGTCCTCACTCATCATACCTGCACCAGCAATCAAATTGTCAGATAGAGTAGTTTTACCGTGGTCAATATGTGCAGCAATGCAGAGGTTCCGAATTCGATCCCTATCGTGCATCACTTCTGTTGCTTTTGCGATGTTGTCTTCCTTTCGTCCCATCAGTCTTCACCTTCGGTGAAGCCGCCGACCTAACCTCGGTTCATAAAGGCCACCACCTAAGTTACTAAGTGAGTGTGACAACCATTCCACCAGTTATCTTCCCAACGACTCATGAAGTTAGTAGAGAAGATGGTTGCATCATTTCATCTAGAAGGGTCTGAAATTCTGTATTTAATCTGTTAATTTTATCTTTTGTTTGTGCTATTTGCTCAACTATGATGCGCCTGGCATTCGAACTTGATTTACGTAATTGTTCACGCCTTTCATCTAGATATCTCAAAGTGTCACGCATTGCCGTAATATATTCTCTACTGCGTAATTCAAACAAATTCATCTCATTCGTATCATGATTCGGTTCTGATTCGATGGCAATTTTAGAAAAAGAGGTCCTCATTTTTGCAGTTTCAATTGACGATTCCGGTGTTTTTTTGAGGTTAGAATTAAAATTAATTAGAGACCAAGCCTTAATCCACCACTTTGACGGATCCCAATGCCACCATCTAATTCCATTCCGATAATCCGCTTGAAACGCATGATGAAAATTATGGTAGCCCTCTCCAAATGTGAAAAAAGCAAGCCAGAGAGAATCCTTGCTACTATTGCTTGTAGTATAGGATTGTTTCCCCCACACATGTGCTGCAGAATTTATCAAGAATGTGCCGTGGTGTACAAAAACTGTGCGTACTAATCCACCCCAAATAAATCCACCAATAGCGGTTGGAATTCCGCCAATAGCGTAACCCACTGCTGCTGGGGCAACCATACCAACTAAGAAACCGATAGGAAAAATGAACCGATGTTGTAATCTTATAACCCAATCTTTTTGTAAATCCCTAACATTGGAATGGTCAACTTCGCCATCTTGTTCATCTACTAATATCCAGAAGAAATGGCTCCACCAAAAACCTCGCTTTGCATTATACGGGTCACCTTCTAGGTCGGTTTCTTTGTGGTGTTGGCGATGATCACTGCACCATTCTAGAATAGAATTTTGAAAAGCACCTGCGCCGAATAATGCATACAGTAGTCTTAGGGGTAATACTGCTTGATGGCTACGGTGAGAAAATAGTCTGTGATATCCGACTGTAATAGATAATCCACAAGCAAAATACCATACGAAAAATATGCTCAGTTCAACCCACGTAATACCATATGTTATACCGTGCCATATTGAACCTACCAGAGCCAAAACTGGTGTGAGAATAAGAAAAACTACGTTAATCCAATTCAACTTTAAGGGTTTTTTAATGCCGATTGCTTCGGACATAATAACACAAAACCATTCTTGTTAATTTATTAGGTATTCTATTAGCACTATTAACTTCAAGGACCTAAGATCTCCCACCGTAGCAGTTTCATGAATTGAAAGTATCAGCGTGCAGATGCAGCGATTCTCTCAACTTCTTCTCTCTTACCTATTGCGTAGGATGTAACATCCCCGTTCGCGGCCTTTGAGATTTCTGTCACGATTCCCTGAGTAAGTGTTCGAGTACTCTTACGTGTTGCTTGGGTAGAACCTGTGGCCAAGTGTCGAATAGCAACGTCAATCCGTCGCATTGGCGCGCTGTCAACTGCTTTTGGCTGACTAACTGCTCCAAATTTAATTCGAGTAATCTCTTCCATCGGTGCTGAATTTGCTAATGCGTCAACAAAGACTTGTAGTGGATTGGTATCATCTCTCTCAGCAATTCTGTCCAAAGCTGCCTCAAATGCTTTTGTTGCAGTGATCTTCTTGCCAGTGTATTTTCCTGTTCTCATCAATCCGTTGATAAATCTCTCAACAATTGATAACTTGCTCTTTCCAAACCACGCGTTAGCGTGACGTCCTCCTGTGTGAGGTACGCCTACGGTTTTGAGATTGATGTAAGGTGCAATACCTGGGTCTTCGCAAGAAACAGTAGTAGCATCCCATTTGTTGAACACAAGAGTACCAATTCCTGCGATTGGGGTTTCATTGACAACCTCCTCTTCGGCAGGTGCTTCTTCTTTTTCTACTTCTGCTTCATCACTCATTATTTCACCTCAGCGAATTGGCTTCTCTTTACGGCCTCTAACCATCTCATTAAGTGAGACACCATTGACCTTGATTACCTTGAATCTAACACCAGGAATATCTCCGTATGAACGGCCCATGCGTCCACCGATTCCCTCAACCATGACTTCATCGTGTTCATCAATAAAATTGATTGCTCCATCACCAGGAGCGAAGGCTGTCAACTTGTTGCCAGTCCTGATTAAACTGATTTTTACGGCCTTACGAATACCTGAGTTCGGCTGTTTGGCTTCAATTCCAACCTTCTCAATCACAATTCCCTTGGCTTGTGCTGAACCACCTAATGGGTCAGATTTTTGTTTGAGTTTAAGAACTCGCTTTTTGTAACCACGGTCCTTCCAGCGAAAACGCTGTCTATCTCGCTTCATTTTCGCACCAGCAAAAAGTCCTCTACCCATGGTTACACCTTGAAGCAAGCCGCCGTCCTACCCCGCATATATGAGGCCATCGGCAATGTATGCATTAGCATCGCCGCAGGGCAACGATTCTTACCTGCTTCAAATATACACCCCCAACCTTCAAGCGATGTATCTGAGTCGCCATTACAATGGCATTCAGAGACCATCTCGATGACGCAGTCAAGATTGACTCAGTAAACCCAATTAATGAGATGAGATTACTAATTGAAGCCAACCCCAACGATGCTATTTTGTTTAGTAGTGTTGAGGGCGCAGTAGGCCATTCAGCAGCAGCAAATGTATGCCTTAGAGATAATATGGTAAATAAATTTGGTATTCAACCTGCTGAGTTACTTAACACTCTAGAATGGGCAATGAATAACCGTTCAGAACCAGAAAAGCATCAAGGTAATGCACCAGTTTTAGAGAATTCTATTGAACCTGTGGACCTGGGGAAATTGCCAATCCCCCACCACTACCCCCAAGACCGAGGCCGTTACATGTCAGCCAGTATTATCATAGCCGAACACGCAGGAATACGCAATGTATCCTTTCACCGACAATTTGTAAGGGATGAAAATCACTTAGTCGCGCGTTTAGTTCCTCGGCACCTCAGAACCATGGTTGATGAAGCAAGAGCACAAGGTGATGTAGTAAATATTGCAATTGTGAATGGGGCAGACCCTTGCCTTCTTTTAGCTGCTGCCATGTCCTTCAACGAATCAATTGATGAACTCACAGTCGCGTCCTCTTTGTATCAAAAATTCTATGGGCAGGCTATGCAAGTTATCACTTTAGAAAATGGAATAAAAGTTCCAGCAGATGCAGAATATGCAATGTGTGCAACTATTACTATCGAAGATGATGATGAAGGACCGTACATTGACATTACTGGAACCATTGATGATGTTCGCAAACAACCTGTCATAGAAGTTCACTCTATCCATCATCGGAACAACCCTATCTTCCATGCAATTTTACCCGCATTAGCTGAGCACCACGCACTAATGGGTCTGCCTCGCGCACCAACTATTTTCTCTAATGTTTCAAAAGTTTGTGATTGCCGAGATGTTGTAATGACATCTGGTGGTTCCGGTTGGCTTGCTGCAGTTGTCCAGATTGAGCCAAAATCTCCAGAAGATGCTAAAAAAGCAATAATGGCTGCTTTTAGTGGACATCCATCTATGAAATCCGTAACAATTGTTGATACGGATATTAACCCATCAGACCCAGTTAGGGTTGAGTGGGCACTAATGACAAGATGGCAACCAGATAAAGACACGGTTATCCTGAGTAATCAGCGAGGAAGTAGCCTTGACCCAACGAGAACTGAAGATGGGTTGACCTCAAAAATAGGCTATGATGCAACTATACCATTTGGTAGTGATAAGAAAGCCTATACTTCCGTACTTTAGGTCACTCAATAATTGGGAAACTTCAATGGTGCCAACCATCAGAGCAGGGTATGGCGAATAGTAGTGGCTCCTCATTACAACATCCTCGTCGCAGTCTAGGCAACAGACACCGTTCACAAGCCCAAAAGTTCCTTGCTTTAGCTCAATCAACTCCCAAATTAACCATTCAGAACTTGAAATGGGCAGAACAGAGTGCTAGACAAGCAGTATTACATGATTTTACCCACGAAGAGAATTGGCGTCTATTAGCGGAGATCAAAACATTAGCCGAAGACGAAATAGGTTTAAGAGCGGTTTTAGAAGACCTGTTTGCGGTATTAGGAAGAGACCCTGAACATTTGCAACAACTTGGCGAAGTTAACATGCTAGAACATGGTTTCTCATTGCTATCAGCATCACTTGCGGCAGACCCTCTTGACCCAGAGTATTGGGCACAATTAATTTCTACAGATTTTCTCGAAGAATTAGAAAATAGATTTTCCCATCTTGATTTAAGCGATCCAAGAGCAAATGTATTGTTTGGAAGAAGATTAGAAAGGGTCAGAACTATTGATGAAGAATTATTTATTCGACTTGTGAGAAAATTACTTGCTCAGAGACCTTTCAACCATGAAGCATGGATTGAACTAGGCCATTTACATGAAAAAAGAAATGAATATGACGAAGCATGGCTCTGTTATGACCAAGCCCAAACCCATTTCCCCCAAATTACTTCAAGAGATAAGTTCAGATCAAGAATGGAGAAACGATTGGATAAACATGATTCCAAATGGGCCAAGCCAGACAATAATAGCCGCGTTAGATTCCTAAAGAGAATGGAAGTGCTAGCTCTCAAAGTTGCAACTACTACTGTTAGTGATGAAACGATTGCAACTGAGGATGGAATCAATCTTGGGAACGAAGAAGAAAATATAAGAAAATTATTAGAAAATCAAGAATATTCATCCGCATTTTTCCTAGCAAGAAGGTTAGTTACCAGCGGTGAAGAATGGGCAATTACTTATCTTGAACAAGCCCAAGAACATCTTACTGATTCAACATAGAAAGGACAGTGGCATCGGTTGCCCCACCTGATTCTAGTATTTTTTCACTAAAATTTTCCAAACCAATTGCCCTTTCTGCTTCTAACAACACAGCAATATCTGGTCTCGATTCGCCCTCAAACCCAAGGTTCCAGTTCTCAGTACACCATTCAACAACTTCCTTTAGATCTTCAGGATGTGCCTGGCATGGAGGGTTTTCACCTAATTCCCTAGGTGTGGCATTGTTAACTACTTCTGACATTCTAGGTGCCAAATCTTCAATATTTGTAAGACTTAAATCCATCCAAATTAATGCTGATTGATGTGCGGACTCAAGCATTTCATTGTTTGAGCATGCTTTGAATGCAACCCACGCATGGCGTTGGCTTGAAACAAAATCTCCTAATTCAAAAAGTAGACAAGATATTTGTAATCTACTGGTTGCAATTATTGGCTCCTTATGTGGCCCCTCTCTGTTAATATCTGAAAGAATTGTTAATGCCATAATGCCCTCATTACGAGATGTGTGCCATTCTGCGAGATTTAAGGTAGCAATTCCGTGGGCAATACTTCCTTCCTCAATTGCCTTTAATCGCTCCATAGCCCATCGTAGGTCAATTCCAGCTTGTTCTTCTTCACCCGCAGTAAATCGCAATAATCCCCATTCCATCCTTGCTCGAGCCTCAAGAGTATGATTACGTTCAGCAGAACTACGGCTTGCTTCAACACTATCTTTCAAATAATTTTGTGCGCTATCAAAATCATTGTTCATTTGAGCAAACCGGAATTTTACAAATGAACATTCAGCATCCGTTAACAAAGTTTGAATTTTTAAGGAAAAATCTTCATCACCAGCAATCATTGCAGCCTCTGCTAGTCCTAATTTATCATTGAATTCTTGTATTGTCCCTTTGGATAACGGATTTACACAGTGCATCTCATACAATTCGAATGCTGTGGGTATATCAATCCCTCCTAATGCCTGAGAGAGCGGAAATAAAACCTGAACGAGCGGTAATAGTTGGTACATCTCCAGACCATCCAGCAGCCCCAGAATGGCCCCCACCTTCACCACCTAATGTTGAGCATAATTCTGACATAATATTTCCAAGATGAATTCCTTCGTTCACAGCATTTTTACTTGCTCTACCGATTAATCTAGTCTCATTCTCTGCTCTTCTCACAACAACCGCTACATCCGCGCCTGCTGCTAGTAGTGAATGAGCCACTATGCCCTCATTAGTACTGCCTTGAGTGTGGAGGAGAAACCATTCCCCCGCATCTATCGCTTCTAACCTAGAAAGCGCTTTTGCAATAGCCATTTTTTGAGAGTGATTCAACTGTTCTTTTTCTATAGATTCGATGAAGGTAGCATAATCCAGTGAATACTTGTTAATTAATTCTCCAGCCGCAATGAATGAACCACCATTAGCATGTTTGAAGCGGCCGGTATCGGTAATGATTCCAGCCAACAATAATGTTGCTGATTTTTTGTCCATCTGTAAATCAAATTGTTGAGCATATTTGTGAATTATTTCTGTTGTAGAACTAACCTCCCAAGAGATGAGCAAGTCAGCCTCTTCCCAATCAGTACTACCCTGATGATGGTCAATTACACAAACAGGTATTCCTGCAGGGAATTGTAAACCTGTTTGGGAGTAGGAAGCACAATCTACAACAATTATTCCAGCAAGTGTCCGTGGCCACATAGGTTTATTTGAATCCATTAAATGAAACGAAGCACCAACTTCCTTCAACACCCTTTTTGCAACTTTTGAGACATGAAGTCCGCAGGCTTTTGCTCCTGTCCCTAGTAACGAAGCAAGGCAAACAGCAGAACCGATGGTGTCCATATCACCATTTTTGTGAGAAACTATAGCAATTGCGCCATCTTTTGACTTCTGTCTAACCCATTGATGTAACTGGGTAAGGTCAGTTTCCAAATTTTCCACTATGAACCCTCGAACTGTTTTACCATCTGATCGTATTGAGTTCTAAGAGTTTCTTCTTGCCCTACTAATCTTTGTTCGTGTTCTTTTAGTGTTATAACAGTCTTCTCAATGTCCTTCGATAATTTTTCCCTATCATTAACCTCTAACAGAAGTGGGCCAGACTGGCGATAAACTGCTCTGTCATCTTCTTGAGTTGATAAGTGTTCAAGGGTGGTTTCTAATTCTTTGATTTGGCCACTGACTGATGCTACTTGTTGTGCTGAACTCTGTAATTCAGCCACAACCATCTGCAATCTTTGTCGGATATCTTCTGTCACCATCTCAATTCCTCAATTTCATCGGCTGCGGTTAACCTCAATAAGGGACTCGGATGCGGCTTGGATAGACCTTAGCGCGGTATTAAGCCGCGCTCTGAGGTCTGAAATGTTCTCAGCAGTTACTTGAACAGACAAAGAAGATGAATCGGTTACAACACCAACCTCTTCAGTTACTAAAGCAGCAGCTAATGCATTAACATCAACTGTTTGACTGAGAGTGAGAGTAGCACTGCAGACATCACTCTTCTTCGCTACCATCATCACCATCTCCCTCGGTGGTAATCTCTGCTAGTGGAGCATCTTCATCTACTTCATTGAGAGCACGCTCATATTCTATTGCAGCATTTTGAGCAATCAATGCCATATCAGTTGCGGTTGCTCCTTCTACGGAACGGCGTACAATCCTATTATTTGCATCAGATGCACGGGTAAATGGTTGCCAGACACCGCCTGCAAATGTGTGGTCACACTTTCGACAAGCCCATATTCCGGGAGATTCACGTCTTACTTTTTGGTATTGACACACTGGGCAAGAATACTCTCTCTTCACCTTTCTAAGTGCAGACGAGGCTCTGCGTCGTACGCTAACACCGTATCTTGCTCCGAATCTTGCTTCGAGTCCTGCTTTCTTAGTGCGCTTTGCCATTACAAACACCTCACATTGAATCTACTAATTTTCTCAACTCTGCACATCGAACCTTAGCCGCTTCCATGATTTCTACGAATTCGCTCGCTGTGAACACTCCCTTTAATCCCTTCTGCAAAGAGTGGACATGGTCACCTTCACCAAGAGTGATGTGAATTCTCTCATCACCACCAACTTCCTCTTCTCTATTAGAGTCATAAACGAACCTGCCACCTACTTTCTGGTAAGAGCACATGATTGGTGTTTTGTTTACTGGGAATTTTCTATCTTCGCCAATATCAAAGCGTTCACCTGGAAGTGTGGCATTGTGAAGAGCAGCAATCGCAGCCAATCCAAATGCATCGAATAAATTACCATCATCGCTGATTGCAAAACAATCTATGATTACCTGCCAAACTTTTTCACCAGGAATAATACACAAATCTTTGGTATCTATACAACCGGATTCACGAATTCCTCGGTCTACTACTCTACTCATCTCTATGCTTTCTGGACTTGGTGGTCCTGGTTCGATGTGACGGCCGGCTCCTGGCCTCAATTCAGCACTTGTCATGATTCCACCTTCATTAGGTCGGTCAGGATAAGGGGTTTGAATTTGGAATTTAACGCCACAGAATACGATTGTATCTCCCATCCGCACTCTTGCACTACCTTCTGCGCGGTCAAGAACTCCAACTTCCAAAGAAAGTTCTCGTCCTTCCCATCGACCACGTCCATCTGCTCTTTGGTCTCTTGATGCAAGTTCTGCGAGGTGGGCTCGTAGCAATTCAGGAACTAGAGGTTGAGCCATTATTGCCCACCTCCGTACTTGTTGGCAATTGCTTCCTTCATTATTACATGAATTTTGAGTGCGGCCTCCATATTGTAATCCCAAGCCTCTTGGAATTCGGAAGGTGATAAATCACCATCCATTTGTAGAAATACAAGTTCACCAGTGTTTGGTAGAACCCCCATTGGTAAATCCGCCGCGCCATAATTATCTTCTTCCTTGTTCAGATCACAGACTACAATTCCGTTGATTTTTCCGCTAGCAACGCTGACTACCATATCCGTCATTGGTATACCAGCATCCGCTAGAGCAAGTGAAGCAGCAGTTAATCCAACACAACGTGTTCCCGCTTCAGCGCAAATCACTTCAATTTCAACTCGGATTTTGCTACGAGGATATAACTCCAGTAATACAACAGATTCCAAAGCATCTGATGTGACTTTACTAATCTCGCGGCTACGTCTGTTGAATCCTGGACGGAATCGGTCTGTCGTTGAGAATGGTGCCATATTGTAGCGAACATCGAGAACAGCCCGTTCCTGGCGTTGAATCTTCCTAGGATGGGCCTCCATTGGACCGTAAACCGAGGCGATTACGTAATTAGTGCCCCAGCGCATACTAGCAGAACCGTCTGCTACTGGAACTACGCCTAGTTCAATCTCTATTGGGCGTATATCACCTGCTTTCCGGCCATCAACTCGATTGCCATTCTCATCTATCATTTGGACGTCACCGTATCCCATTTTCATCACTCTCCATTTCCGTTTGCTAAATGGCCAGTAAAAGCACCAGCCAAATCTGTTGAATGTTCATTATCTCGTACGAATGCCAATGCATTTCGTACTAGTCGAATCCCCTCTGGTTCACCATCAACCCAAATTCGACCGTTTGCACCTAAGATTATCCTGCAATTGCTTGCATCCTTTAGTTGGTTAATGATAGCATTAGTGCCACTAGAAATAGTGCTGACAAGGTGTGGTGGTATTGTGTCAACAAATCCTGAGTTAACCTTCCTTAATCCCATACCCTTCATTGTTACAACAGATGAATGTGCCTCATCTACTTCTTGGACGCGACATAAAATTGTGGTACCGACATTCATCGCATCACGAGTTCCCCCATAATCAATCTTCATCGGAGCCAAACTCATTGGCAGGATTGCATTGAATGGAGCATTCAAGTCAATAAACCAGATATTAGACCTCATGCCCTCAATATAGGCGATTACTAAATCGCCGGGTCTAGGGAAGTAAGCAGTATGTATTGGAGTGATTGAAATTTCACCGGCTTTTACAACGACATAACCAAGTTTGGTTGCAATCATTTCACCGTTCAATTTCATGACACCATGACCAAGTCGGTCACTTGTATCAGAACTAATTTTATCGCCGGGTATCACCAGGCTGCCGGATGCAGCCGAAGTGCGCCCATCCGAGGCGCCACTACTACTCATATTTCTTCTCCGAGCCGGCCGACCGGACCATCCTCTATAACCGTTGCACAGCAAACACGTAATTGAGTCGCTTCACTTCAACTCTTTAACCACAACATCTGAGGCTCTTTTCCCCACTTTTGCGATGTAATCATTTTTCATGCCAGCAGGTATCTCGACAGTAAATGCCCAATCACCATTAGGCAACCAATCTTCACGAAGAACGTCTTCACGTACTAAAGCAAAAACTGGACCGTAATTCGTACCTCCAACTTTGAATGCTAACTTGATAGTCGTAAACGAGATTGGGATTAGTTCCCTTATCATTGCCACAGCATCTTTGACTTGTTTTTCGACTGATTTGAAAGGGTCGGCTTTGAATCTAGCTTCAATAAGAGCATTTTCAACTCTTTGTGGAGGATGTGGAAGTTTTGTCTGAGGGTCAATTCCTAGCATACAAATGTTTGCGATTACCTGTCTTGTTTTGTCTTGTATCAACTTTTTTCGTTGCACAGTAGTGAGTTGAATACTCCCTTCTAGGATGATTTTTTCTACACATGGACCCAGTTCTGTTGTACCAAACACGGCTTCCAATTTATCACTGGTAGGTCTTTCTCCATTCTTCGCATCATGCCAAACCTCGTCAGTTGCTAATAAATCATCAAGTTCCACACTGGTGTGATCATTTTTCCATTGGTTTACTAAATCAGGATCTACCAACACCTCATACCGTTTGCCGCCTTTCTCAAGACGCGCGATAACGGCGTCATCCATACTGACCATGAGGAGGGTCTCCAAACTAAGCGAGACAGGGGGATGCGCATAGCATCTTCGCAGAAATCACTCTTCATCTGCTGGTAACTTGTCAATATGACCGATGGTTTCTTCTTGATCCATCAATCTGAATCCATCTTTATTGAGAACTGCAATTTGTACAGCATTCTTATTCAAATCATCATCCAAGGATGAGCGAAGTGCTTCTAAACCAAGTTTAATGGCTGCATTCTGAGTCATGTTCTTCCTCCATTTGCTCTCAAAATATTCAACTACTGAATTTCTTCCTCTGCCGACTGCGCCAGCATGATAAGATTGGTATGCGCCACTAGGGTCAGTCTCGTATAGGTGAATTCCGTTGTCATCGACACCTGCGATTAAAAGTGCCGTTCCAAATGGCCTGGTCCCACCATACTGAGTGAATGACTGTTTGAAATTGCAGATTTTCTTTGTCAAGATATCTACCGGCACTTTGTCACTATAGGTAATCCGATTAATTTGGCATTCTGCACGAGCCCTAGCAACCAATTGTCTAGCATCAGCCACAAGTCCTGAGGTCGCGAAACCAATGTGGTCATCAATTTTGTATACTTTGTCAATTGATTCTGGGATGATTAATCGACTTGCAATACGTTTGTCAACAATCAGTAATACCCCACCTCGGTACTTCAATCCAACAGTTGTAGTACCTCTTTTTACAGACTCTCTTGCATATTCAACTTGAAACAATCTGCCGTCAGGGCTGAACGTTGTGATTCCGTGGTCGTATCCTCTTCCGCTTGGTTGCATCTGTTCACCTAAACGCGGCTGTCGGACGGACTCTTATGAACCTTGAGAACCAAGATAAACAATCTGAAGCATCGCCCACTTCTTTTTCACCAACCACACCATCCGACATTCATGCGTGTCATTGTGCTGTCCTCAGGAGGAAAAGATTCGTGTTACGCGGTTTGGTGGGCTTTGATGAAAGGTTGGGAAGTTTGCGGTATTGTCACCATCAAGATTACTGGAGATGATTCAATGATGTTCCAAGTCCCAGCAACTTCGATTGCTGGATTACAGGCTAGTGCTGGAGCAATCCCCTGGTTACAAGTGAATGTAGAAGGAGATGAACAAACTGAAATGGGCGAACTTGAATCTAAGTTAAGACCAATCATTAATGGCTCAAACAACCCAGTTACTACCAAAAATTGGACTGAGGATGAAATTAAAGAAATTTATAATTTCGAAATTAATCTAAGCCAACCGATTCGAAAACTTGTGCCTAACAAAGCAATAGACGCGATAGTCACTGGCGCCTTACGCAGTGATTACCAAAAAACTAGAATTGAACAGATGGCACAACGGCTTGGAATCAAATCCTTCTGCCCGTTATGGCACCATGATCCATTGAATCATATGCGCGACCTAGTTAACCATGGATTCGAATTATTATTTTGCTCGGTTTCATGTGATGGATTAAATCAGCATTGGATAGGGAAAAAATTAGACGCGGAGAGTTTGGATGAATTAGAATTACTCGCTGAACACAAGCGATTTTCTATTGATGGTGAAGGCGGAGAATTTGAAACCACAATCCTAAACTGCCCTTGGATGAAAAGAAGAATATCCATCAATGCAGACACTGTTTGGTCTGGTCAACGGGGTCATTTAGCGATTAACGCAGTTACTTTTGATGAATGAAGTGGGCGTTATCCTCAAACCAAAAGCCCTTCTCGGCCGAGTTGGGGATACCAAAATGCCACTCTGTCCACTGGATTATCGGTACGGCCGCGACTCTGTAAAAAACATCTGGACTGACCTAGGTCGTCACTCTCGACAACTTGAGGTTGAGCGGGCATTGATATGGGCGCACAAAGAACTCGGTAAAGTCTCCCAATCTGATTATGATGCAGTTGCAGCAATCTCTAACCCTGAAAGTGTTACCAAAGAAAGAGTACAAGAAATAGAGAATGAAACCAAACACGATATTATGGCTCTCACTAAAGCAATGGCGGAACAAGCTGGAGAAGCCGGCTGGTGTATTCATCTTGGCGCTACATCAAATGATATTGTAGACACAGCAGTGGCGTTGCAAATCAGAGATTCAATTGAACAACAAACTCAAATTCTATGCACATTAATCTCAACCATCGCTGATTTGGCAGAAAGAGAACGGGACACAGTATGTATCGGTCGGACTCACGGTCAGGCGGCAGTTCCAATCACTTTTGGATTGAAGGTCGCTGTTTGGGTAGATGAATTTAGACGTCATCTTGTTCGATTGCAAGAACTAACCCCTAGAGTTTGTGTAGGTAAGTTCCTTGGCGCAGTTGGCACAGGAGCAGCCCAGGGCGAAAACGCAAGAGAATTACAAGCACATATAATGACCCACTTAGGTCTAGGTATCCCTCTCGTAACTACCCAAGTAGTTGGCCGTGACAGATATATTGAATGGGTTTCTTGGATGGCTAATGTTGCCACAAGTGTCGAGAAGGTATTACAAGAAATTAGGAATCTCCAACGAACAGAAATCGCAGAAGTTTACGAGTATTTTGATGTAGAAAAGCAAGTTGGTTCCTCTACGATGGCTCACAAACGCAACCCCATCACCGCTGAAAATGCCTGTGGCCTAGCTCGCGTAGTAAGGGCAATGATGCTACCCACATGGGAAAATGCCCTACTTTGGCATGAAAGAGATTTGGCTAACTCCAGTGCTGAAAGGTTTACCCTTTCCCATTCTGTTGTGCTTTTGGATGACATTTTATCAAAATGCAATAGTGTGTTGAGTAAATTAGCAGTTGACAAGGACAACATGTTACGAAATATCAATTCCCAAAATGGCTTAGTCATGGCTGAAAAAGTAATGATAGCCCTTGTAGACAAGGGAATTCCAAGAGATGAAGCGCATGAAGTGCTTCGTTCAGCATCAATGGAATCTTTAGACAAAGGAGTGCACTTGGAAGATGTTTGTGCCATGACACCAACAATAGCAGCAGCATTTGATGGAGATGAACTTCACGGTCTATTTGACCCTAACAGTCATCTTGGTGTATCAGCAGAATTAGTTGATGAAGCGGTAGCAATAGCAAGAGATGCTATCAAGTGATTAACATCAATCCACCGAGCGCCAAGCCAGTAATTGTTGCAGTGATGACCAATAAAAGTATCATCGCTTGGGGCCCATACTGATTTTTGTCCAATAAGGCAGTACCAAACAGCCCATGTGTACGCAATGCGCCACGCAATCCACCTTCAACTTCCTCAAAGGCTGGGAGTGAACGTCGAGGAATTCTCTCGTCGTCCCGAATACTACTCATAGCGACCCCACAGAGTGAACGGTCATAGCGATTAGGGAAGAATGTATGGTTTTCAAACTAAGTATTCAAAGACCCCCAAACAAACCAAACACTGTGCCTCTCCCAGAATTACGCCCTGTTACACACTTGGCGGTGGCCGAAGGTTGCGGTGGAACTTCATTGGCCTTACAGTATGCACGTGATATTTTGAATGATGGGGGTAGGGTAATTTGGGTGTGCGCAAAATCACCTGACCCAGGTCGTTTTAGTCAAATTCTTTGTGATGTAGATGTTGTTTCACTTTCAAGATTCCACATGATGGAATGTGGTGAAGCGATTTCAGGTGGTGTGCTAACTGGCGGTAAACTCGCTGAAAGATTAACTCCACAATTATTTGTTGTTGATGATTGGACACCAAGGACAGGACAACCAGATAGATTAGCAATTTCTGCAATTGAATCGATCACAAAAATGCTTGGCTCTAGCCCCTGTAATTTACTAATCACTTCTGCACTTTATGGTGATGCTAGTGGTGAAGGAGAATGGAAAACGCGCGGAACAAAATTACTTGAAAAAGTCGAACCATCTAATTGGAGATTAACAATTGAAGAGGGTGGTTTACAGAAAAGACTACTTCTTGTTGAAGAAGAAACTATTCAACTTCAAATCAATGAAGATGGCTTTAGTGAGATTTAATCCTCTTCGTACTCAATTCCTTGAGCTTCTGCAGCAGATGCTAACAAGTCTCCCATTTCATCGAGAGCGTCATCATCTGGTTCATTGAATTGGGCTGGATCTTTTGCTTTGCCTCCTAATTCATCGGAACCAGCTATTACAGGTGCATTATCTGCTATTGCCGACTGTTGATTGCGTTTAATCATCTTCACAATGAGGTATAACAGGGCCCCGGAAGCCATACCCAACAGAATATATGCTATTGATACTGATTCAACCATGAGGCGGCGAGAAGACCTCTCCTCAATTACCCCTTCGCTTGTCGGTTCAGGGGTTTAGCCAAATGCCGGCGGTTTGAACACGGCGGTTCCACCCATTGTCCCCTTGATTCAAATTCAGTACTGACCCAGACTGACTCTTGTGTATTAGCACACTTTTCACACCCCAAAGGCTGCCCAACACCTTGGCGACATAATTTACCACCACATTTGCAATTTGGACGAGATAGTGAGCGAGGCACCGCCTCTGAGCACATAATTGACTCTAAGTGAATTTCATTATTTGGTGAAGTAAGACCTCTCCATTGTATTAAATCTCCAACAAAAAGCGATTTCAGTAATCTATTGACTTGGCCGCCTTGTTTGAAAGCGACGATGGTGCTGTGTTTGTGCCCATCAAACACCTGAAGTGATGCGTGACCACCTTTTACTTCTCTAACTTTTGAGATCACAATTCCAGAGCACGTTTGCTCGATGTGGTCATCTGTTGCCTGATTGCTTCGATGTACTCGCATGGCAATTGCTGATTCTACATCTGCATTCGATTGTAACCATAGATGTGCTTGCTCAGCAACCTTGCTCCTCTCAGCTCTAATCCCATATAGAACGGGGCATGGGGTTCTAGGTGTGATTAAGGAATCACCTGCATTTGGGTCCCTATTTAGAATCGTCAGAGGGAATTTATCTGACATCTCACCTACCAAAACACTAGGGACTTTGCGCTTTTTGCCAATGTTTTCAGCCATCCTCCACGTAGTGGATTCCCAAGTAAAATCATTATCTCCCCTCCAAGCAATTGCGCTAGATGCACCAACTAATCCTCTTATACAATCTGATGAATTATTCTCATCTTTTTTTGTCCAATAAATTGCTGAAGATACCTTACTTACATCATTTAGTCTATCATTTGGATTTACATATTTCCTTACAGCGTTCCAATACCAATCTTCCGGGAATCTAGTTTCAGTGTATACCAATACCGGGCTAGCAGACTCTGAACCAACGACATTTTCAGAAGATGTGTTTGAATTATATTGATTATTGAACCATTCTTCTAGAACTTCAGATAGACTGTTTGTTGATGGCTCTGATAATATTTCAGCAGAAAGCGCTGCATTACCTCTTGTTCTTTCAGGCGCAAATGGCCATAATCTGACTAAGTTAGGATGGCCAACAACTGTGAAGCCAGAATCTTCTAAATGGGTCAAGAGAAGGTGGAAATCCCAAGTTGTACAACCACTATCAAGTGAGTCGGTATCATCAAGGCCAATCCAAGCCATTGATGGTGGGCGCGTGGCAGTAGCACTTGAGGGCGTCGTTTCAGAGATTGTCGCCATTGTCGAGGGCGTAGTTCCATAGAATGTCACTAGTGTTGTTGGCGTCGTTTCAGAGAGAGTCTCCATTGTCGGAGAAATCAAGTACTCGTTCAATAACATCATTTAGACCAATTTTTTCATCGCACCGGAATGTTCGTACGCCATGATTTAATCCAGCTTTCATGTCTGCAATACGGTCGCCAACCATGAATGAATTCCCTTCGTCTCTAGGTTGATAATCTATACCGTAGTCAAACTTTAAGATGCTTTTATCTATTTCAGTAGCATCAATAATCTGCCTCCCTACTTGCAACATTCCTGGATTTCCCTTCCTAGCCCAAGCATTAGCCCAAGGCACATATGGGCTGTACAAAATCAATTCCATATGTGCATCACTATTTTGTCCAAGTAGAACTGTTTGAAGAGCAGCATTAACTTCAGCAAGTCTTTGATGGTCCCATAATCCTCTTCCTACGGGTGATTGATTTGTAACTATGCAAACTCTAAATCCAGCATTTCTTATTCTTGCAATAGCGGATGCAGCACCAGGTAAAACCTCTAACTCATCAACTGTATTAATGTAATTCTCACTACCTACATTGAGGACTCCATCGCGGTCCAGATATGCTATGTCACCACTCCAAGTTAGGTTGTTAGGTAAAGGTGGAAATTCTACTATGTCAGTTAAACTAGACAAGTGACGTGATGGGAGCATGTGGGGTTCGCCTCATGAATGACTTGGAAGATCTCTTTCTAATTTGACGGCTTCCTTCACCATGTGATTAATTATCAATTGTAAATCTTCTATTCTCTCCATCGATGTAGTTTCGCAAATGATTGCAACATCTACCATTTTTGCTAATTTACCACCGCCGCCATTATTGTAATCACCAGTGATGGCTGCAGTCCTGCAGCCGATATCATGGGCTTTAGCCATGCCATTCAACACATTTTCTGAGTTACCAGATCCACTGTATCCAACTACTAAATCGCCGGCTTTTGCCCAAGTCCCAAGGGCGCCTGCGAAGATGTTGGCGTAACCAGTATCATTTGCCCAAGCCGTCAGAGAAGCCGTATTGTCCGTGTGACACACAGTCTTCACGCCCAATTCTTTACTCCAATCGCCGGCAGAATGAGAAGGTGTAGCGGCAGAGCCACCATTTCCGATGAAATGTATTGTACCACCATTATCCATTACAGAAAGTATTTCATTGGCTAATTGTTTCAAATCGGTTTGATTTAAGGAATTTATCGCATCAATTAAATCGCCTTTATACGCGTCTAAAAATGCTGAGAAGTCAACGTTCTCCATGTCACCACTAATCAATCGCTAACGGACAGTCTATTTACGACTTGTTGAACCACGACAATACAAAGTGGTGGCTTATACCACTCAGATGTAGAGAAGGGAACGCTAAATGGGCTTTGAAGAACTGAGACTTGTATTTGCATTATTTGGACTCGCAAGTCTAGGTTTTGCATTCCATAGTAAAAGAGAAAAACAATCTACAATATCTGCAATTGGATGGGTTTCGATTTCAACATATTTTTTCCTCGATACACCTCATTACATAGAATTAGAAGACCCAGTATTAATCCTAATGTCCGCGGCAACTTTGCCATTCGGCATTGCTATCGGATTTTGGGAGTACAATACTCAAAATAGTGGTCAAGAAGAACCGGCATTATATTGGTTAAAAGGTGCTGTTTTTTGGTCTGCACTACCATACTTAGCCATTTCATGGATACCTTATCTATCAGTTGCACTAGTTTGGTTTACTGCCGTTCAAGCTGTATTCTTTCTCAGAATAACGGGGATTGCGGATCTACAAGTTGGAATTGCTGAAGTACAGTACACTGATGGCTCAACCTCTCTATTTTCAGAATTTACAGGTAACCCTTGGCTTTACCTTGAACCTCTTGGTGAAGGGGGATTCTTTGTTCCAATTCTCAACGCTGATGGCACCCCTGCAGGCGTATCAATGATTCTTGCGTGTAGTGCATTACAATCCATGATTGTCTTCGTCGGCGCAATAATTGCTCTGAAAAAAACCCCTTGGAAATTAAGAACCCGAGGACTTTTCATCACTTTACCAGTTATCCACATTCTCAATGTGTTTCGAAACGCGGGTATAATCTACCTCGACATGACATACAGGGACTGGCATTGGTTAGGTGTGGGTATGTTTGATTTTGCCCATTCTTATGCTGCAAAAGTCGGTAGTTTGTTTGCCATGTTTTTAATGGCGATTGTTCTATTTGAAATCCTTCCAGAACTTCATAATAATATTCTAAGATTGATGAAACCATTATTTCCCAAAAAATCTAACGCTTCTTGAGTTTTTCAAGAACCTTGCCTCGTAATGGCATACTATGTTCCCAAGCGAATTCCTTCATCACTCTAAGGGCTTGTTTTTCCAATTTAGGATCTGCAACCAAGTCTTTTACATCAATAATATTCTCTCTTGTATTGGCTTTGAATGCAGCTATAGGTTCTTCATTGTGAAATACTAGATAAGCAGAGCCAAATCCAAATCTTTCCCTCAACAACGACGCAAAGTATGGGGCTAGAGGGTCAGATGGAGGTAAAACGAAATCCCTCATTATCGCCACATCAGTTGAACTCTCAAGCATTTCTTTGCGACCCCAACAAACTTGATTCAAATCTTCTAACAAGAATCCCTTGATTAAATTCCCTTCATCAACAAGATATTGAAGAACTGTCATAATTTCTTCGGGCTTGTACGGCTTGCCAGCCATCTTTTCACATTGTTTCATAGTGATTACAGGGATTTCTTTAATCAATTCAATAAGATAATCTTGCTTGAATTGCCAATGGTCTGTGATAATTGTAGGGTGAACTGTCCGGAACCCTCCTCTGTAGTCTTGAACTAAGTGGCCTGAACGAATTAGTGGTTGAGCAAGTTTGCGGAATTCTGAACGGCGCAAAGCATGCCTATCCATGAATAACTGAGGATCTGAATGATCTGTGAAGAACTCTAAAACATCCAATAATTCCTCATTCGGTGGCAAATTACGAATCGTCAATAGTCTTTGGAAATGCGAATAAGGCGCATATACTCTGTGACCTGTTAGATTGGTCCCTTGGTGTAATTGGTTGGCACTTGCCATTGATGAGAGATTGACTCGGTACGCTTCACTGCGCCCTCGTAGAGCAAAGTCATCTCGGATTTCAAAAAGATGCTTTACAGCCATCGTTTCATTTTCACTACGTGAGTCTTGATGCATTTTGTGGTTGTAGAATAATACCCTAACAGATTCTTTGATTGGGCGTGGGTCCATAACCCCTCCTCGAATCATCCTGCGCCCATCACCAATAGGTTCGAACCCTATTCTGGTGAATGCATCTATGGTTTCTTTTCGGGCCTCAGATATATTTTCTCCATTGAAATTTGTTAACACCGAAATTTCTACAAGAGTATCTCTGTAATTCTCCAATAAACGGTCAAACTGTTCAACAAATTCGTCCAGGTATGCATGTGGAATATGGATATCTTTAATCTCAAGATAATCATTTACTTTGTACATCAATATTCTACCAACAGGGTCGACCCCTTTGAAAACAGGATAGTACCAACCTTGTTTCAGTACGTACCTTACTTCTTGGATAAAACGCGAACAGAATGGGTCAGATTGAGTTAAGATTCGCATTTTCCTATCTTCTCTAACCCGTTTCTTAACCTGAGGGACATCCGAGGGTACACAATAGAAATCTGTTAATCCTGGTTGCAAAGCGACCACTTTAGTGATTCTTCCCTGCTCCATAAGCAATTTCAATGTGTCTTCAAGATCCTCACCAGCTCTACTAACATACCAGCCTAAAGTGAACCTTTTTACAGGACCTATTCTGTTAATTAATTCAACCAAAGCATCGTCAAATGGTAAAGGATTGTACACCTCATATACTCTGTGGAATAATGAAAGACTTCTTTTTCTCTCTGGAAGTTCTTCATATTGTTTAACATAAAGTAATTGACGCTCCATATTGTTCAACGCGTATTTTGCCCGATTCATCACATGTTTTGACTCATCATCGCGGGGGATATCAACAAGGATTTGTTGTCTAGTTACATTTTCACCAGCAGGAACTTTGGTCATCAGTTTGGCTTCCATATCACCAATCCATGGTTCAGGTCTCAATCCTAGAAGCAGCCCCATTTGGTCCTTTTTCGTATATCCAATCCGATTATGGAGTAAACGACCCATTAATACATCTGAATCATGTTTCATATCCTTCCAATCAGCAAAACGGAAATCCTTCACTCTGTCTAACAATTCATGCATCTTTTGAATCATTACATGAGAAGATAGTGCACCTAATGGATCATCATGTAACTTGAATGATTTAGTTAACAATAAGTTTTGCAGGTTGCGATAAGCCACTACTTCTTCCTCGCCACCAGTTAGGTAGTGTTCATCTACACGCAAGATAAATTCGCCTTCTTCGGTTTGTCTATAGAATCCAATAGTGACAATATTACGTACCTCTAACTCATGTAGGATATTCTCTATCATAGGTTTGGGGAAAGGTAAACGATCGACAAGCACCTCTAATGTCTGGGGTCCTTCACTTCCAAGAAGGTCAACTAACTTAACTCTAAGACACTCATGTGGGTCAGAAAGAGGAGTCTGCTCCCAATCAATCGCCTCTGTGCCTTTGTACTTTGTACTCGTCTCATAAATCAAGCCACCAAGGTATAACTGACGCAAATCGTCCAATTCATCAGCATCATGAGACGATAAAACACCCAACGTTCCATGAATATCGGCCATTCTTTTTGAAAACCATTTGGTGTCAATAACAGAATGTCCTGTTTTCCTCACTCTGACTATTTCCTTTCTATCAATAAGTTCGAGAATCCAAGCACGAATTTCTTCTTTATCTATACCTTTCAATTTATCACGGTATAGAGGGTTTTCGTGTTTATTATCTAAGCCGCCGCCCATTTCCATTAAGTCGAGAAGAGTGTCTGCGTTTTTGGGAATTGAAACTTTATCATTGTAGTAAGTATTGACTTGTTCTTCATCTAGTTGGGTTGCAAGGGCTCGCTGGCCCAACAATCGTCTAAGAATTTCTGGGTCAATATCCTTGATTAGATATGCCCTTGTTCTCATTGAGAGTAAATCTTCGAATGCTGACATGTATAGATTCATACCAATTGGAGAAGGCACCTTCACTCTTGTGTGTAATATCCTTGAACTTCCTTGGACTACTTCACTTACGAATTGGTTTAATCCCTCCATATCAAGGTCAGCGTGGAAAATTTCATTGAATACTTCTTTCATTAATAATGAGCCTTCGGTTGCGCGATGATTTTTAAGCAAAGCATCGGCTTTTTGTTGGAATTGCTGTGGTGATACTTCTTCAGCACCTATGCGGCGAGGGATGATCAAACTCCTTCCCGCCACTTCACGGAATCTCTTGGCAAATAATTGAGTATCCAGCAAATATCTTTCGATTACGTTGCGATGGTCATTTGCTTCGAATACATCGGGAAAAGCCCCGGGGTCAATATCATCAGACATTTTAATGAGGAAGCCATTCTCATCGAATGAAATCTCATGCACTTGGATATCATGAGCAGAAGCTACTCCAGCAAAGAAATATCCTAACGTCATATTGAATGCTCGGCCTCTGCATGTTGTCACCATGTAAGTGGTTACACCACCAAGAATTTGTTCCATCATTATTCGGTTTGGGCCTGGAACTTCAAAGGATTCAGCCACATGCTGCTCCATGAATCTTGCAACTGATTCAGCAATTCTTCTGGAAAGGCCATAACCTTCCATCAAAAGGCGTCGTGGGTCTCGCTGTCTCCTAAGTGCTAACATTGTTGATTTCTGTAGTTTCAATACAGCCAAAGAAAGTTCAGGACTTCTTGATAATGCTTCACCAGACCATGATGGTACAGTTGGGCGGAAGCCAGTTACTGGTGTCACATTTACTCTAGAGCCTTGAATTGACTGAATTCGATATGTTGTACCTCCAAGAAGAATAACATCGCCGGGTCTAACACTGGAAACGAAAGACGATGACAACTGACCAATCATTGAACCATCTGTATTCAGAACAAGGTAGTTATTATCTGGTGAAATTGTACCAAGGTTGGTGTAATATATCATCTGTGAATATCCTCGCTTTCCGATGGTATTTTCCTCCCAATCAACCCACAGTCTTTTTTCATCCTCCAACATATCAATTACTTCGATATAATCGTCGTAAGGAAGAGCGCGATATGGCCATGCAGTAGTAATCAATTCAAAGACTTCATCAATGTCTTGTTCTCCAACGATTGTTAGACCAACCATGAATTGGGCTAACACATCTAGAGCATTTTCGGGGAATCTCAATAAATCCATTTCCCCGCACATAATTGCTCCTTGAAGGGCTACTAACTCAACTAAATCATGAGGGCCAGTAGGTAAGAATCGAGCGCGAGGAATCCCTCCAACGTGGTGACTAGCACGGCCAATCCGTTGTAGTGCAGTTGCAATACGTCCAGGTGAACCGAGTTGAATTACTAAATCAACTGTGCCAATATCAATACCTAATTCCAATGAAGATGATGATACACAACATCTTAATTCACCCATTCTCAATCGTTGCTCAACATCTTTACGAATTTGCTTATTCATTGAACCGTGATGGGCTTCTATTCCATCTTCATCCCATCCAGCAAGGCGTCTGAGTTTCTGAACTATTTCTTCTGTCATTTTTCTAGTATTTACAAACACAATTGTAGTTGTGTGTGCTTCAACTAAGTCTAGGATACGCTCCACGTTTGCATCTAGGATTTGTTTGTGGTCAAAAGTTGGATCACCGAATCTTGGATGAGGGAGAATGATGTCCAAATCTAATTCTCTTGCACCACTTATTTTAGCAATTTTGACTAAATCTGTATCATCTCCTACTGGAACTAGAAATTTAGCCACCTCATCTAATGGTTCCATAGTTGCAGATATCCCAATTCTTTGGACTGGTGTGGTAATTACTGAATCAAGAAGTGCCATTGTCAGGGATAGCAGAGTTCCTCTCTTTGATGCCACTAGACTGTGTAACTCATCTAAAATAATCCAACTCAAATCTGACATTAATGGACGGAATTTAGATGATGCCAGAGCTAGTCCTAGGCTTTCAGGGGTTGTTATCAGAATGTGAGGCGGATTACGCAACATTTTTTGACGGTCAGATTGACTTGTATCACCTGTCCTTAATCCCACTTTGATATCCTTAGAACGACCTGGTAAAAATCTCGATTTGATTTCAGTTAGTGGTTCAATCAAATTCTTCTGAATATCATTAGCCAATGCTTTAATTGGTGAAATATATACACAGTACACCTTCTTTTCAAGTTCACCATCTAGCGATTTGCGAATTAATTTGTCAATAATTCCCAGAAATGCGGTTAGTGTTTTCCCACTCCCAGTAGGGCTTGACAATAACAAGTTATCACCAGCATTGATTGAAGGGATTGCCATCTTCTGAGGATCAGTGAAATCAGGGAACTTATCTCTAAACCAATCCCTTACAGGCTGGCATAATTCACTGTATATAACTTCAGAATCTTCATATGAATCTAAGTATACTATCTCAGCCATTTATTCCCCTTCCTATACTTATAGTGGGAGCGCAACGAACCATTATATCAACAGTTCGCTTTTTTAAGGTAAAACACCAAAGGATTCGATGGTGATAACAGGCTTCAAGCCCATCTGGTACCATTTTTACCCCAGCGATTGAAAACCTCAACCGGAGGGGATGGTATTTCCTGGAAAATTAAAGGAGATGCTTCCGCTAGAACTGGAATAATAACTTCACGAAGTGCACTTGTTGGACAAGAACCTATGCAACTTAGACATCCAACACAATTCTCATTAAGAACAATTACTGGTCTCTTTCGACGTTCAGGTGGGCAATCTGCGAGCGGTAATAATGCTTCAAAAGGGCAGTGGGTAATACACAGGTCACAACCGGTGCAATCATCGCTTACGATTTCAACCATCGCCTGCCCCATGTAATAACCCAAAGAGTTAGCATTTTTCATACTATTTATGCCGAAGCATTGAGAACCCTTCTCTATCCGACCACCCTTAGGTGAAGGCGTGACTAGTGACAGCGACCGAGTTAACTCCTTGATGTCGATGTTGAAAAGGAGAGGGATTATCTTTCCTGCCTTTGCCGTCCATGGAGGAATTGCCGGTTTGTATGACTACGGACCTGTAGGTGGAAGGATGTTGAGAAAAGTGCAACAACAATGGAGAGAACATTGGTTGTCAAAAGGTAATATTGTGGAAATTGACAGCCCTACAATTACACCTGAATCTGTTTTACAAGCAAGTGGTCATGTATCCGCCTTTAACGACCATGCATCTGAATGTAATTCGTGTAATGCTATTTTCCGAAGTGACCATTTAGTTGAGGAATTTCATCTAAACCCTGAGTCTCTCTCCGGTCCTGAATTAGATTCTATCCTTTCAGATAATTCGGTTTGCTGTCCTTCTTGTAAGAAGACCGATTGGGATAATTCTCGACCAATGAATCTAATGTTTGGAACTAAAATAGGTGCGACGAGAGGTGGTAGACAAGCGTATATGCGACCTGAAACTGCTCAGGGAATGTTCCTCACATTCCCAATGATTCAACGCCATTTCCGCAATCGTCTTCCTTACGGCGCCATCCAAGTTGGAAAGGGGTACAGGAATGAGATAAGCCCACGACAGGGAATGATACGGCAAAGGGAATTCAATATGGCTGAACTTGAATATTTCATTGACCCAAATGTGCAAGCACATCATGACCTTTCAAAATGGGATGGCATTAATTTTCAGTTGATTCCAGACCCTGGCAAGGGTGAACAGAAAATGATTAACTTGGACATTACGACTGCACTAAAACAGAATATTGTCAGACATGCAACAGTTGCAATGTTTATGGCTGAAACTTTTGACTTTCTCACTAAGATAGGGGCAAATCCAGAAAAAATCAGATTTAGGCAACACGAATCAGATGAAATGGCACATTATGCATCTGATTGTTGGGATTTAGAAATGCATGGCTCTTATGGTTGGATTGAATGTGTTGGAATCGCTCACCGTGGTTGCTACGATTTAGCGGCACATGAGGAGGCAACCAGCAGCAAAGAACTGAGGGCATGGCGAGATTTTGATGAGCCAATCGAAGTTGACAAGGAGGTTGTCTCAGCAATTGGCTCAGTTGTAGGTCCTGCCTTTAGACAACAGGCTGGCCAAGTAACTCAAGCTTTGTCAGAACTAGAAAATATTCCAACATCATTCCCATATGAACTATCTCTAAATGATGGAACCAGTGTTACAGTAGATGATTCGATGGTTAAGGTAGTGAGGGTCCAAGAGACAATCCGAGGAGAATGGTTTCTACCTCATGTGGTTGAACCTGCATTTGGTCTTGACCGTATTATTTGGCACCTACTTGACCATGGCTATGAGATGACCAGTAAAGAAGGAGAAGAATACCTCATTCTACACCTTTCAGAATCAGTTGCACCGTACGAAGTTGTTGTGTTACCACTCTTTGAGAAAGATGGGATGGGGAAAATTGCTAAGGAATTACAAACCTCACTTCTTGAAATCAATGGAATTGGCGTGTATTATGATGGGACAAGGTCAATCGGTAGGAGATATGCTAGAGCAGATGAAATTGGTGTGCCCTGGGCTGTTACCGTTGACCACCAATCATTAGAAGATGGTACTGTTACGGTTCGGCGCCGAGATGACCAATCTCAAATCAGAATTTCTACAGACGATTTGATTCAACATTTACAAAGTGGCTCTCTCGGCTCTATTTTCTAATGCCCAATACAATGCCTAATTCATCGTTTCAAGTATAATCATTAGATGAACATTCAAAACCCCTCGCCGCCGTGAGGACTTTGATGGCCGAAGCCCAGTCAATTCCGTCGGACTGGACTGAACGCTACCGCCCTAAAACAGCGGACCAATTAGAAGGAAATGAAGCAGCCAGAAAAAGAATTCATATGTGGCTAGAATCATGGAAAAAAGGAACACCCGACAAGAAAGGGCTTCTTCTTGTGGGACCACCAGGAATTGGCAAAACTAGCATTGTCAGGGCTGTTGGAGAAGATTTCGGGTGGGTTGTCATTGAATTGAATGCTAGTGATGCAAGGAACGCCGCTTCAATCAGAAAGGCTGCAGGTGGCGGCGCGTCAAATTACACATTTGGATTAGATGGCTCTTTTGACTTGGCTGGAAATAGAAAAACCTTGATTCTTTTAGATGAGGTTGACCATTTGCATGGAGGTTTACGGCAAGTAAGTGAAAAACGTATTGAGGGCTCCATAGCAGAAAAACGGGGTGAAGATAATACAATTTCCTCCTTGAAAGGTGATTCTGGGGGAAAGGCAGAATTATTAAAAATGCTAAAAAATACCACTCAACCAATAATTATGACTTGTAATGAACCAATGGGTTTGTGGGGAAGACGCAATTCAAATTGGGCATCAGCAAGAGACAGATTTCTTCGCCAAGCAGAACTTATTAAGTTCCGAAGAGCAAGTTCAACAGTGCTTCAAAAAATTGCAAAAAGAGTTCTAGATTCTGAAAATATAACCTCTGACCCTGGCGCACTTAGCAGACTAGTAAATGCAAATCCTGGAGATATCCGGGCCCTTGTTAGAGATTTACAAATGATATGTGAAGATGGTACTAATCATATTGATTTAGGGACCGTGGAAACTCAACTTAGTCGAGGATTACGAGATCAACAACTTGATTTGTTCCCAGGTTTAGAAGAGCTTTACAAATGCACATCTGCAAAAGAGGCTGCTGAAAAGACTAGAGATATTGAAATCACACCGAGGGAATTAATCGCATGGGTATCTTGGAATAATTCTTCAGTATTCAAAGGTCGAGAAGATCTCGCCAGAGCGGCTCAAACATGTTCAATAGCCGACCAATCATTACATACAATGTACAGTAATAATGCATACCGTAGTTGGTATTGGTCTGGACAATTATCTGCATTATCTGCTAGTGTATCATCAATTCATGAACCGACTGCAAGGTTCTCACTGTCTTTCCCCCCATTCTTGAGAAGGGGTACGGAACCGTGGCGGAGAAAAGGGTTGATTATGAAATTAAAGGACTTATCAGGTTGCAGTATTCAAGCAGCACGCGAAGAATTATGGCCCCCATTAGCCGCCATTCACGAGTCAGGAAATAAAATGGATGTTGATGATTTCACAATCAGTAAAGAATTAAAATTAGATGGTGATGAACATGCTTTACTTCATGGTTTGAGAAGTAATCTCAAATCAACTAAAGAAATCGTCAAAAGGTACAATGAAAGCATTCAAGTAGAATCTGAAATTGAAGAGAAGGACGAAATTATAGACCACGAAGAAGAAAATACTCCTATGATAGATAAAGACCAAAAAACACTATTTTGATTACTCTTTCCACACTCTGATTGACAGCAGAACAATTACTGTCAACAATTCTAATCGACCCAACCACATCAATGTGGCAGTTACTAGTAGGCTTGTCCAATGCAAACTGGCCCATGTTTGAGTAGGTCCAAAACTACCTAGTGCTGGTCCGGTATTACCCAACGCAGCAATTGCCACTGAAATCACTGTCTCTAAATCAAGAGATGATTCAATTATTGCAAGCAAAATGATACTACTCATTGATAGAACGGCCCACCATGAAAGCATGCCAACAATCGTCCAAAGTTTTTCGTCCTCAACAACTTCCCCATTAAGCCGGACAAGGTGTATTTTCTTCGGTGATGCAATACGGGAAATTTCACGTTTTGCCAACAGGTATGCAATTCTCAGCCGTAAAATTTTCAGCCCCCCGCTTGTTGAACCCGCCGAAGCACCTACTATCATCAAGAACAATAAAATAATCAACGATAAAGTTGGCCAAATTGCGTAGTTTGAACTAGCATAACCAGTTGATGTACCAATTGATACTACATTGAAAATTGCATGACGAAATGAACTACCAAATTCCCAGTCTGCAAAGAAGTAAAGGCTTGCAGTCATGGTGATTGTAGCAAGTGTTAACACAGTCAAATATACCCGCATCTCTTGGTCCTTAATTGCAGCTCTCCAGTCCCCTCTATAGACATAATGGAACAGACTGAAATTTATCCCAGTGAGTACCATAAAGACGATAATAATCCATTCAACAGTTACGCTATTAAAAGACATAATACCTCCATCATAGGTGCTGAAACCACCCGATGGAAGAGTTGTTAATCCATGATTAACAGCGTCAAATAATCCCATATTTGCCAAATAGTATAAAAGACAAATTTCTACAAGCGTAAAGAGGGTATAGATACTCCAAAGAATCTTAGCTGTCTGCTGTATTCTTGGCTTTAATCTAGATAATGAAGGCCCTGTGAGTTCTGCTCTTGCCATGGTCATCCCACCACCTAAATAGCGGGCTAACAGTAACATTCCGAGCATAATAATCCCCATTCCACCAAGCCACTGACTAAGACTTCTCCACAGCAATAGTGATCTTGATTGTGCATTAATGCAATCAGGTACTGCAGGCTGGCAAATAGGGCTAGTTCGAGGATCAATCACGGTAGCACCTGTGGTAGTAAAGCCTGACATGGATTCAAAGAAAGCCCTTACCGAACCACCAAGCACTTCAGTCAAGTTTGATTGCCCATTAATCAGTTCAAATGGACCATGAAACATCCCCCCTAACCAGAATGGAAGAGCGCCAATCATTACCACAACAGGCCATCCTAATGCTACTGCAGCAAACGCTTCCCTGTCCCTTAATCTCTCAGAACTCGCGCCCCTCTTTTCACCCCAAGTCATCAAACCATACCCAAGAGCGAGTGAAAATACAAAAGGAATCAAAAATGAACGCGCAGTCATTTCCAAATCATTTAGTAAAAGAGGACCAATTATAATCATCAACAACAGAGGTGCTGCGAATAAAATCAAGGTCCAACCCACTACATAGGCGAGTACGTCATTTCGCATTTATTCAACTCCCTGTGAGTCGTTTTTCAACATCTTCTATGTCTCCAACTTTAGCAAAAAGCATCAAGCGATCACCTTCTTTCATGATTTGGTCACCAGAAGCCCTCAGCATACTTTCTGTACCTGATGATTGAGATGTACGATGGATGAATGCTACACGACATTGTTTATTCTCCAACACCTTAACCTGCTTGCCAATCATTCTGTGTTCAGGACTCAGAATTGCAGACATGCCAACTATATCAGGAATTGATGAGAGTAGATGATAATTTCCTTCAACCTTGCTATGCACATGACGAAGAATATAGTTGATTGAAACCCTTCTACGACTTACAGCAAAAGAATGGCCTATGCGCCTTGCGATTTGTGCCATTTGGCCGTCATCAAGAACCATGCCCACTACAGGCACGCCTAATTCTGTAGCATGGAGGGCAACTGCCATGTTGGCGTGGTCATCCGATAATGCTGAGATTGAAATGTGGTGGTCATCAACATCTAGTTCTTGGAGAAGGTCTGGGTCCAAAGGGTTACCATGGATAGAATCCAAAAGGTCCGTATTAGCGAAATCACTACCTGCTAACTCATTGGCTTGTTCCAAATTTTCGCTAATAACCGTGACCCTGCAACCATCTTCCAAATATGATTTTGCTATTTGACGGCCCAATCTAGTTGCACCGAATATCATAACTCTTGGATGGTCTGGATAGTCAGGAGGTTCGTGTCCACTTGCTAATAATATTCGCCTGAACGTGTGTTTACCTATGGTAGCAAAAGCGACTAGGGAATTCGCAACAATAACTGTGTCCGAAGTAGGTATGTAACTCTTCTTTCCTGGCTCTTTTATCCCAAATATCCTAGGTAAGCCATCAACATTATCTTGAGACTCTTGAAGAGTTGAACCAATTAAGTTGTCAGCAGATGGAAGAACTTCTACAATAGACACCCAAGCATCGCGTCCGAGGGGAAGAACTTCGACCATCGAAGCGCCCTGCAATCCAACTTTTAAATCCTCGATTACTAGTAAGTCGGAACATACTGCATGCTGTACACCGCTCCATCGAGTTAGGTCTTCACCCTGTTCATCCGAAATCAAACTTGCATCGTGAATTCTTGCAATTGTCATTAACTCTGTTTTCTTTCCTGCCTGACGAGCAATGTCACGAGCTAAAGCACAAGATATCATGTTAATTTCATCGCGCTGAGTTGCTGCAATGTAGACTTCAGCATTTTGCACCTCAGCCTCCATCAAGTCCTCACGCAAAGTGGCATCACCTTGGACTACCAATACATCCAATGCTTGAGCCTCTTTGATAGCAACAGGGTCTGTGTCAATGAGAACTACGTCTCTTCCTTCACTACGTAAAGCCTTAGCAACCCCACGGCCGACTTCGCCGGCCCCCCCGATAACAATCCTCATGGACGCACCCTTCGGCAATCAATCGGGCGAGCCTCTCTCATTTGACTGTTCACTCTCCTGTCACATATGGTACTTTATAGGTGCCACCTTGATGGTTGGGCCCAATTATAGTCTCCCAATTCTCCAACCAATTGTACTGATATGCGTTTATGGACATCACTTTATAGAATTCATCAGGCGCAATTCCTTTTGGACTATAAGGCTCTAAAAATTCTGAAAATGCCGTTGGAGTATGCAGTAACCATTTATTGTTGACAACATCGACTGAACCTTCTAAGTAACAACTGTCTAAATTTATGCCATTTTCAGAACACCATTCACTATTGTATGGGAATAATACCACTGACCATGCGTGGGCCTCCCATATCCCATGGTCCAATGAAGTTAGGGCACCGAATTCATACCATGTAGGGATGTCCTTCACCCTTAGAATGCTCATCCACGCGTTGGCTTGTTCATCACAGTCTCCAACCCCTTGAGCTAAACAAATAGGGCCACTACGTGGTGGGTAATCTGAACCAGGACCATATTGCACATTATCTCTAACATAAATGAATGCAGCGTGTGAGAAAGCATAGATGTTGTTCTGCTGACTTACTGGGAGACTTGCAAGAATATTGTCTGCTGTTGAGACGACAAGGTGATGGTCGCCATTAATAGCCCAATTCTCAATTGAACCACCCGCATTTCTATCATACCACTTATGTTCCTCCCCAATCAATGAAGTGGTAGCACCAACCCATCCAGATCTAGATAAATCACTAAACAAGCCAGAACTGGGAATATCCATCCCCTGAGATGTTCCAGTAACAGCGGCTGAGATAGTATCTCCAGTATTCCATGCATAAGAATAAGATTCGATATCATAAGTTACCGTTAGAGTTGCCATCGTAGTTGCTGGAATATCGCCTTTCCAAATCAAACACCTAGTATATTCGCACCGATCTTCACTAGAACCTAATGCTGGCCAGTGAACTGAAGAGTAACCATCCCCCAATGATATGGCCGACGATTCTTCTAAGAATTCAACGGTTTCAACTGGCACATCAATATGAGAAAAACTAGACCCAACCCTCATAGATTTCACCCATTGAAGATTAGCCGCCATGTCAAAATTCCCATTTCGATCAAATGTCGTGTCGTCAACACCTCGATTGGTTCGTTGAATTGGAATTGGTAATCGATACAAAAATTGTCTCTCACCAGAATCAAAGTTTTCAATCTCAACTGTTCTTTGGAGAGTATATTCTGTATTAACAGGGTATTCGTGAGCTGGAGCGATTGATTTCCAAAAATCACCTAACCAAATGCTCAATTGTTTATTCACATGCTCTTGAGCGGGTGTAAACATGAAAACGAAAGCAATGACAATCACCAATACAAGATTTTTAAATTGTTTTCCTGTTTTCTTCTTTTTGCGTTTCAGGTGAGCCTGATGTGCCCTTGCCTTTGGACTCAAGCCATACTGCACTCTAGAACTATGTTGTTGGGGCACGCCTGATGGGGTAACGCGCCCACCCATACCAGAAGTCCCACTGATGACCCTGCCACACCCGTGGCATATCGGGTTCCTAAAACTCGCGGGAGCCATGCAATAGGGGCAACGAGCCATGATGATACTGTGCCACACTAAGCCCCATAACGGTTCTCCATTAACTATCCAAAATGTGAAGGATTTGATTATTCTTCTTCTGAGTCAAATATCAAGTCACCACGCTGTCTCTGTGCTTTGAGACGTGCCCTTTCAGGAGATTTCCTAACTGTGCGATGATATTCTTGCCTAATTGAAGGAATTAGAGCAGAAGGCAACCACTTTTCTTCTGCAATAGAGAATCCATAAATCGCAACAACTGGTAAAACCAACAATAAAATCGGTTGAGCAGTGATTCCAACCAAAACAATAATGAGAATGAAACCTCGATAAAGGCCTGACTGCCACATAACTGTCAACGGTTTTTTGTCTACAACTGCTGCACCTTGCCAAGAGCCTAGAGTTGCTTCAATTGCTGGTAGAGTGAATGTTATCCATACACCCGTTAGAAGCATTGGCCAATTGAACCCAGAAACAAAACCAATCCAGTTTGGGTCTGCCATCCGAATCATCAGATATGATGCTTGTAATGCACCCATTCCAAGTCCCATAGTCCAGCCAGAAGTTGGAGAAGCGAGCAATACCCTCACTTTTTCCCTCGATAAAAGAAAATGGAAAAGAAGAGATTGAGCAAGGCCTACAAATATCATTAGGCCCAAGGTTTCAATTAGCACTGCACCCGTTTCTGCAACAAGACTGATGAAAAGTCCATCAATTAAGATTCCACTGAACGCGCCAAGAACGATACCAAATGCTAGATGTTTGGTTGCATTTGGCATATCATAGAATCCGGCCATATTCTGCATTCCACCTCGCCAACCAACGTATACGCCGAGGGTGCCAAGAGCGATAAGAATCTGAACCTGATACTGAGGCAGGTCTAATGCCATGGTAGGGGCGAGATGATGTCTCTTGATGTATTCACCGCTTGAACAATTAGTAGTCCGGCGCATTCAAACGGGATGAGTGTGACCGCCGCATGGGTAGATGCATGGCACTTGAAGGACTGAAGTCCGGAATTTTCGGCGCTATTGCAGCGCTAAAGGGCAAGCGTAAGTTGGACGAGGTAGAACTTGCTGAGATGATTAAAAGTATTAGAGTAGCATTACTTGAAGCAGATTTCAATGTTCGTCAAACCAAAGAAATATCAGAGAGACTTGAATCACGAATGAGAGAAGAGGAACCACGGCCTGGTGTAATCCTCCAAACTCACGCGTTAAACATCATTTACACCGAATTAGTTCGCATGCTAGGGACTCCGAGAGAGATTATCCCGCACAATCAAACTATTCTCATGGTCGGACTTTACGGTCAAGGTAAGACCACAACTACAGCAAAATTAGCTGAATGGTGGCGCAAAAAACACAACATGAAAGTTGCCGTCATAGAGGCTGACGTGCATCGTCCAGGCGCCTATGCACAATTACAACAACTGCTTGCAGATTCACCCGTAGAAGTGTACGGGGAACCTGAGGAAACTAATGCACTGACAATTGTAAAGAACGGCTTAGCAGAAGTTGGAGGGGCCGACTTAGTCATAATTGATACCGCTGGTAGAGATAGATTAGACGAAGATTTGCTCGATGAATTGGATGCAATCCATAGAGTTGCAAAGGCCACAGAAAGATTCCTCATAATTGATGCTCAGGTTGGTCAAGCCGCCGGTCCTGTAGCGGCATCTTTCCATGACCTCGTTGGGATAACGGGAGTTATCGTCACTAAACTTGATGGAACAGCGCGAGGTGGTGGTGCACTCTCAGCCGTTGCAACCACAGGCGCTCCAATTGTCTTTATTGGAGAAGGTGAAAAAGTTGCAGACCTAGAAAAATTCGAATCTGACAGATTCATCTCCAGACTTCTCGGAATGGGAGATATTAGAGGTCTAATCGACCTTGCTCCCGAAGATTTAGATGCTGAAGAAGCTGCTAGAATTGCAGAGCGATTAATGTCTGGAAGGTTCACTCTAAATGATATGTACAAACAAATGGAGATGATGTCAAAAATTGGCACGGTTGACAAAATCATGTCACATATGCCTATGGGATTCATGGGGATGGGTAACATGTCTAAGAAACAAAAACTTGAGATGCAAACCAATCTTGAACGTTTCAAGATTATCATGGACAGCATGACCACTCATGAAAAGAACGAACCATTAGTTCTCAAACAGGAGAGAATAAAGAGAATCGCACATGGCTCAGGCACCACAGAAAGAGATGTTAGAGATTTACTTGCACAGTGGAAACGCTCTCGTAAGATGATGAAAGGCGTTAGAGGAAACCGCCAACTTCGAAAACAAATGAAAGATATGATGGGCGATATGGATGATGTCGACATGCCGATGTGAAGGTGAGCAGTTGGCAGAGAGAAGATTCGCCATAATTGGCCACCGTGCACAAAGCAATGGCAAATTGAATATCAATGACTTGGCTGGAAGTGCCGGGAGACTGGATGTTTTAGTCCGTGCCATTAACTCTGCACTGTTCCTATCTCACGGCATTAGAAAGGACACACACATCACACTACACCTGATGGGTGGAGATGGTCCACCGAGAAGAATTTGGTTTGATGGTGCTAAAGTTTGGGGACTTCATCCTGACGAGAGAGCTATTGCTGGCCAGATTGCTAAAGTCATTGCTGAGCCCTGCCCTGCTAGAGGGCACTGGGTGGAACACCATCCTGGAATCTGGCACTCGGGGGGAGACCTGTCACTCACCCTAAATGAGTGGAGCAAAGAGGGTGTTGAAATGGTAAAATTGGATGCTGAGGCGTCAGGGTTTTCTGAATACTATAATACATCAATTCCGAACAGAATTGGATTCTTTTTATCAGACGACCAGCCATTTGATGATAAAGAAAATGAACTACTTGAAAAATATACAAATTCAATTTCACTTGGCAAAAAATGGATTCAGGGCCACACCTCTATCGGTGTGGTACACCACTTACTCGACTCTATTATTGATCAACAATAAGCCAAGAAGGCAATCCTTCACCTGAACTCGTCGTTGAAAGTAATTCATCAGTAATTGCCAATGGATGTCCTTGAGGCCATGTCCCAAGAGTGGAAACACTAGCAAAACCCATTCTTACGCGATTGGAATCACCATGTTCTATTGGTTCATCTTCGATGGTAGCGGCCCCTAATTGAATATCCCATTCATCTCTATCTATCGAGTCATCCCCCACAATTTTAATTGCTCCGCGATACCATCTGCCACCTAAATGGGTGGAAGAAAATTCATCATCCCAACCTACTGGCACATTGAGATTAAGATAAACATCACCTAAAATAAAGGCATTTCTTAGAATTTGCTCGTTAGACTCACCTTCTGGTTGTGTTGAACTTCCTCCTTCCCTACCAAAATTTGTTGGTGATTCGGGGATAATTGAACAAATATGTTCAACCAATTCGAGAGTAGCCCGTAAAGCATCTGAGTAATCATTGGGTTCAAAAGTATCCAAACTAGTTGCTAAAGAAGGGATACCACAAGTTCCTGCTTGACGAGCGGCGCCAATCGTGCCTGAGTGCAATACATCAACTGACATATTCGGTCCACGATTAATTCCGCTAATGCAAAGAGATGGTGTTGGAATATTAGATGGTAGACCACCAGATAATGCAGTCAACACACTATCCGCTGGATATCCTGAAATGTCGAACAAATCAATTTTAGGGCTACTATCATTCAATCTATAGGAATTTAGCAAATCAATTCTCCGCCTTAATTTCATTTTCCTATGTAAAGTTAGATGCATTGTTGAGGCAGACCTTTCGCGGTCAGGAGCACAGACTACTATTCTGTATCCAGCATCATGAAGGCCTTGAACAAGAGCAGAAATACCAGGTGCATCGATGCCATCATCATTAGTTATCAGAATTGTATGGACCATTGTTACTCACCTTCGTCTATCCCATTTGTTAACTCGTCAATCGATGTTTGCCCAAGGGTCACCATTATCACACCCAATATTAGGAATATCCCGCCTAACCAAGTGTAAACACCCGGAACAGTTGTTGTGCCTAGGTACCACCCAATTAGTGAACCTATTAAAGGTTCAAACAGTACTGCGACCGAAATAACTAGTGGAGTAAACCATCTTAATACGCCATTTATTCCTGTATGACCAATCAACCCAGGACCGATGGCAAGGTAGGCGATGGCGGGCAACCAAAGGATATCAGACCAACCAAATAATGAACTAACTGCTGGTACCCCACCTAGTGAAGTACCTTCTAGTACAATTGAACTTAATCCAAGTAGCAATGCAGCGATGAGAGTTACTGGAAAAGCGTAAATGAACAATGGCATCCACGCTCTCAGAACCCTGCCTGCAACTAAATAACCAACAATAGCAATCGCGCCAATAAATGCCGCTAAATCACCAATTAGAGTTACTTCTCCTTCATTTGTAACCCCTAATAGGGTAATCCCCGCTCCTAAAAATCCGAGAAGTGCACCAGTCGTTTGGCCTGGGGAAATTTGTTTTCCCAAGAGATAGAGACCTGATACTATGACTAAAGGATGAGCTGTAACAAATAACAGACTATGTGTTAATGAGGTGTGGTCAAGTGACCAAACCCAACTACCAAAATGTATCCACAAGCAAATAGCAGAACCTACGATGGCTAATATCACCCTTTTTTCTCTTAATCGGGAAAATGTTTCAAAATCGTTATTTTTTAGATTGATAATCTGATACATGAACGGTGGAAACAGAATTAGAGAGGTTGCCTGTAAACGCCAAGATGCGCGTAATATTGGGTCGACTTCATTGATCAATTGGAAAACCGCACCAGCACTTGATACTGCTATTACGGAGGTTGCTAAAATCAGCCACGCGAATGCAGGGGGTGGCTGCTCAGCCACGCTCCAACCTCACCCTAACTCGGCTTCCAAAAGTTCATCCTTCGGACCAATAATTCCTGCTTTCCTGAATAACAGATAGATACCTAAACCTAACAATATATTCATTCCTAAAAATGAGGCAAAGCGCGCATAAGGGTACCAACCAAGGTCACCGAGTACCTGTTCTTCCATGACTGGGTTGCCGTCTGGGTCTAATACAGGTGTTTCACCCTCTAATATTGGAACAGATTCCCCTGTTGGTAGTTCATCTACAACAGCAAATACAGCACTCTCTACGCCGAGGAAGGCTTCGCCAGTAAGCATACCTGCGGCCAGCATAAAAGTGCCAAGTAACATGATTGCGCGTTTCCTTTCGGCCTCTTTATTGCCTTCTTTTTCACGGATTTTCTCAACCTTGGGAGCAAGCCTCTTTGCCTCCCACCAATCTCGTAATCCACCACCTATTAGCATCGGGAAAGTAGCTAAAGTAGGCAGATACATACCTAGCCCAAATGATGTTCCCATTCCGGTAGCCCATTCAATGAAACAGCCAAGCAAGAAACCCAATCCTAATGCATACAGGTTTCCTTCGTTCTCTGCCAACAAGATTGTGAAAGTTGCGAATGCATTTGCTTGAGGAGCAAGTAGGTCAATGCGCCCATCAGCAAGCATCTTTGACAGGAAAATCGCAACCCCTGCCCCAAGGATTGCACCGGGAACAACACCCATGATATTTCCTTTAGAGATGTGATAAGGTCGGTTTCCAATGTAAAGACTATTTTTGTAATCCCCAACTACAGTTCCAGACATTGAGATAGCTGAGCCAAACACTGTGGTTCCAACAAGACCCAACAAGATGGCTTCCTCTTTACTTAAGCCAAAAGTGTCTCGTAAATTTAGGAACAATCCTAACAATCCAAGCAGAACTATGAACGATGTACCACTAACGGGTTCAATCCCTGTTTCACCCATTACGCGCACTGCAATTGCACCAAGTAAGAAGGTTGCAACGCCGACGATAATTGCGAATAGAAGGCTTGGAATAAGTGGGAAACCACCAACTGTAAAGATGAAAGACATTGCAAAGAAAGAGATGATGATGAAAATTGGGAGATGGTAAAGTGGCCATTCATACCATCCCTTTTCATCCATATATTCTGCGCCTTGTTCTCCTTTGAACGCGTTTTTTATGTCACCGAAAATGTTTACGAAGGTTGGTGCCATCTTCGCTAATCCGAGGAATCCACCTCCAAGAATCGCCCCTATTGCAATTACTCTAATCAGTGTAGAATATACTTTCATCTGAACCAATGGAGTGTATGGGACTGTATCTGGATTACCAAAATCTGATAATTTGAAGTACGCCCCGAGGTTTGCATCATACACTGGCACATCAAGAGCAACTGCCAAGGGCACTAGGTAAAACCAAGCAACAAGGGTACCAAGGTTAACCAAAATTGCCACCCTTAAGCGCATGAACCAACCAATTGCGAAAAGGGTCGGAGACATTTCAATTCCTAGATATGTGTACTCAAATGGGTTGAATTTATCAGGGTCATAATGAGTAATACCATTTGATACACCCTCCCAAGTACCGTGCTCACCTTCTACAGTCTTAATCCCGGCCGGTTGGTGAATAGCATGATGACTGAAAATAGATGAAAGTGCTGTGCCGGCAAAAGTCAACTTTTGCGCTATTACATCAAATAATGATGAGGACACCCCATCAAGATGACGTTTCCAAGATAATGGGTAATCAATAATGAACATAAACAACATCGTAGCAACTGTAGATATCCCCACTGTTTTGAGCGACTCTTTTGCTTGTTCTGCAGCACCACTAGACACATCACAAGCGATATCGAGTAGGACGAGAGTTGCCTCAAATCCCGGCATTGGCAAAGGATCTTCCACTAACCAAACCCGTCTAAAAATGATAAAGTACATCACACCAAGGAAACCGGCAAACATCGATGCAATAATTCCAATAAATGCCAATTGAAAAGTGTCAACGCTACTTATCAAGTGACCGCCACCAACCTCATAATTGGGGCTAGAGGCTAACAGAAATATTGCTGGAAATGTGAAAATGAACCCCGTAGAAGCGTGGGTTGCGCCTGTGGTTGCACTTGTCGCAATATTTACCTCAGAAGGTGACCAGCGAAGAGCCATACCCAGGAGGTAAGCAATATACCATGCAGCAGAAACTGCTAATCCAATTTTCAAGCCTATGTAGGCTGTAACCCCGCTGAAAACTGCACCAATCAAAATTCCAATGAGGACTTTTCCAAGTGACCAATGACTTACTTCAAACGCTTCCTCAAGATTTTTTTCCTCGAGATATTGTTCAAGAAGACCTGTGTTGAGATTTTTATACATGTCTTGGTCAAGCCAAGTTAGAGTTCCGTCCTCAATTGCCTTCAAACCATCAGCTGTGACCGGCTGGCGGTATGCTGAGCGTTTTACTGACATATCCTTACCTCCGCTCCGTATCCATGTTGGTCGAACCCGACCACCTTCAAATCAATTCCTCTAAAATCAGAGGGGCCTCAATGGTCACGAATGATTCTGAATCTACCTAGTGCTTCCATCCACTGGATTTCCCCACCTGATTCAAGATTTAATCCATCTTCGAGAGGTAGGACCATCATTTCGAAAGTTTTTGCATCCATCGCGTGAACATCAACCCCTACAATATGAGTTACTGTTGCTGAACCCTTCTCAATGACTGGGATGCTAATCTTGTCAGTTACTGTACCTACATGGCTCCTTTTTGAACCGGTAAAAAGGTCCTCTAAATCCAACCTAGCCTTTGCACTTCCGTGCTTACCTGGTTTGGACTTTGAAATCTTCAGAATCTTGAAAGCACTATCGTCAACCGCACAGTAACGTCCAACTTTCAATGTCCGAATTTCTACCTTCTCTGTGCCCGCCACTTCTATCCCAAAGTGCTCCCCGTAGTAGCCTCTTATCATAATTGCCTCAGGTAGAAGCAATTATCAGAAAGAAGTTCTAAACAAAGTTTGAGTGAATTTTATTATTTTTTCAAGAATAGGAGTAAAACCCTTGACCACTCTTGCGTCCGAGTTTACCCTGGTCAACCATTTCCTTTAGTAAATCTGCAGGAGCATACTTGTCATCCTCAAACCCTTCGTGCAGGACAGTCATAATGTGTAAAACAGTATCAAGCCCAATTAAATCACAAAGAGCAAGTGGACCTATGGGGTGATTCATTCCTAGTTTCATAATCCCATCAATTGCCTCTGGTTCAGCAATGCCTTCTTGGACTGAAAGCACTGCTTCGTTTAACATCGGGCACAGAAGTCTGTTAGAAATGAAGCCAGGAGAATCTTTGCAACATAGAGCAACTTTACCCA
>Ga0209501_10000176_pt1 | contig 80172 bp, 71 predicted proteins | sample ArcticOcean_MG_C_4_FD_187434 | JGI IMG/M metagenome (GOLD analysis project Ga0209501, IMG submission 187434) | Marine microbial communities from western Arctic Ocean - ArcticOcean_MG_CB4_134 (SPAdes) (version 2) | ecosystem: Environmental > Aquatic > Marine > Oceanic | place: Arctic Ocean... | reverse complement strand
TGTTTATAGCTCAATTTAGGCTTGTTTCCACCATTGTTTTTATAAACACCTTTTTCTTTAGCAGAATTCACACCTTCCTTTTGTTTTTCAGCCTTGATGTTTTGTTCGTGTTCATAAATGGAAGTCATCATATTAACTATCATCACCACAGAGTTGTTTTTGTCACCATCTGCATTTACTGTTTCTAAACCTTCTTTTTCCGCTTTAACATTAACTTTAAGGTCTATCAAAGTTTTTATTGTTTTTAAAATATCAAGTCCATTTCTTCCTAGATGGCTTATGGAGCTCACTATTAGAGTGTCAATTTCTCCTGAGGATCCAAGCCTTATTATGTTTTTGCCAAATTCCCTGTCCTGAAAAGCTATTCTACCACTACATTTATCGACAACCTCTAAATATCGAATACCATTAGAGGTGTGTTTTATTGTTTGTCGAGAACTGTTTGGATCAGAAAGTTCAACTTTAATATATTTTGCTGCTTTCAAAGTGAGGTTTTATCTTCTAAAGATATAATAAAATATAACATGATAAAAATATATATAATATTTTTTAGATGTATTAATTATTATATAATAAAATATAACATGTTAAATAAGTAATAATTTGTATTGTATAATTTTATTGTGTTATATTTTATAACATAATTAATAAGGGAATTGTCCTACCCAATTTCCAGGAGGGCTATACCTAGCTACTAGATAATACTTTCCTGAAGCACTTAACGCTTTAGCCATACCGACTTCAGTTGTTGTGCTCTATATCATTTGTGTATAATGCCCTATCATTACATCTGCATTTAAAGGAGATAAAATCTCCGCATAGGTATAATCACTTATTTCACTATACCACCAGAGTGATGCATTTGTTGCTGGAGTTAACTCTCCCTATCGTTTTGTAATAAAAAACAGGAGATAGAATTATAATAACAATTGATATAACTCTTGCAACAATCTTCTTTTTAAGTGATAAATAACCAAAAAAAATATTTTTCAATTTTAAATGTTTTAATTAAAAAAGTCAATAATTTTATCCACCCACATTGAATACATTTTTGCACTTGGATGAAGTCCGTCAGGGGCTAGTAAATCATCAACTTCCTGAACTTTTCTTGAAATATCTGTTATATCATAGTATTTTAATCCTTTATTCGCACTCACTTTATAAACTACACTATTATAATTATCTATTTCTTTACTAATCATAGCTCTATCTCTGTTTTTACCAAACGGTGTAACTCCCCAGTCCGGAATTGATAAAACAAATACTTTATCACGTCTGCCATTAGCAAAATTGATTGATTTGTCCAGCAAAATATTTAACTCTTCCTCAAAATTCTTAATTTCTAAACCTCTATATTGGTTATTTACACCAATTAGTATTGAAACATAGTCATAATTATTAGTTAGACTTTTTTTATCAATTTCATCTAATAATTCACGAGTTGTATAACCTGTTTTAGCTATTATTTTAAGATTAACAGAATAATTAAACGATTTTTCAAGTCTGTTAGTTAATTGATTTGGCCATCGATTTTTTACTTCTAAACCTTCTCCTATTGTATAGCTATCTCCAAGAGCGAGGTATTTAATTTTATTACGATTTTCAGAGCACCTTATAAGTAGTAAAATTGAAAATAAAGTTATTACTAGTCTTAGGTTTTTTTTATTCATTGTATGCTATATAACTATTGAATCTATTTTGTCTTTAAGACGATAATCAAGCTTTGTAATTTTATTTTCTGAATGAGTCCAAAGCTCAATGATAACAATGTTATATGTATTTATAATTTTTGGGTGGTGATTTAACAGCTCTGCCTTTCCAGCTATTTTATTAATAAAAATTATAGAATCCTTAAAATCTTTAAAAACAAACTCTTTAGTAAGTTTATTGTTTTTTATAATCCAGTCACTCATCATTTATATTTATTTTATACCGGTAATTATAAGTGTTCCAGCCCATTCTTCCTTTTCACCAACCCTCCAAGACATAACATTTTTAAAATCTGCTTGTTCAAAAAAGCTTTTCCACTCATTTTCAGAAAAAAGTTTCATAATAGATACTCCGCAGTCATCTGGCCAAGAATGTGAAACAGTGTTTTCAAAATAATAATCTAGCCCAATTATTAATCTAGAATTATCTTTTAACCAATTTGAATAGATATGATTAATCAAATTCTTAGGATTTTCGAAATAGTAAAAAACCTCCATAGAATGAACTAAATCCACTTTGTTTTTTGGCTTCCAAGTATTTAAGTCATTACATACATAATCATTTGATTTATCTAGACTTTTTGCTTTATTTATCATTTTTAATGAACCGTCAATTCCGATTGCACAGGAACATTTAGAAGATTTAGAAATATTACGTACAACCCATCCATTCCCACAGCCAGCGTCTATAAAACTATACTGATTAAGATCTTTTGTTGCAAAATCTAGCATATGATCAACAGATTCCTTATGTCCATTTTCCATACCTATATCTTTACCATTATCAGCCCATTCACTAAAAACTTCTATTGGATTTCTTTTCATTTTTTTTAAATGTAATAATTAATTCAGATTTTTATAACTTTCGTCTTATTAAAAAATTAATAATAATGAATGATCTTAATGAAATTCTTAGTAAAGAATATAATGATGAATTTTTTGTATCATCGGATCTTTATTCTAAGATTTTAAAGGAAAAAGGAATACTTGTTTTCCCTAATTTTATTTCTATAAATGTTCTAAAAGAAATGGTTAATGAAGCTAACTCAGTTAAATCAAAGGCATTTAATAGCAGTTCAGAGTATAATGTTTATGTTAAACCAACAGATTTATCGTATCCTATGAACAGTGCTCGAAACCGAATAATGAAAACTACTAAAAAGTGTATTCCAAATGACCTAATTTCAGATCAATCATTTTTAATGAAAATTTATAATTCAAATAAAATTCAAATTTTTTTTTGCTCTCTTTTAGGAGTTTCTAGTCTCTATCCATACAGTGATAATTTATCTAGTGTAAATATTAATTATTACGAATCTGGAGATGCACTAGGCTGGCATTTTGATAATTCTGATTTTACTATTACCCTGCTTATTAAAAATTGCACTAAAGGAGGAATATATGAGTATTTTACTGATATTCGTTACAAAGAAGACGGGTCCGAAAACCTTGAATTAGTAGAAGATATACTTGATAACAAAATTTCACCAAGTGTTCAACTAGCTAATGAAGGAGATTTAATGATTTTTAAAGGAAATAAATCATTGCATAGAGTGACTGATGTTTTAGATGGAGAAAGAATTTTAGTTACTTTTAATTATAACAATCAAAAAGGGATACCTCTTTCTGAACAATCGAGAAAAACTTTTTTTGGAAGAATTGCTTAGAAATTATCAAAATGAAATCGATAAAGTCTTAATAGAAATTGAATTAGAAACTAAAAATAATCTAGAAGATATATTTTTATATAAAAAAAGCGCCCACAATGTGACGCTTTTTAAAATTATTTTATTTTATTACCATTTTCTTAGCATAATTCTTAACCCAGAGCGAACTAGCTTTGTTTCTCCTCTATTTTCCCTATATTCTTCCCAAGCTTTCTGTGCAGCTGGATTATTATTTCTATATGAATTTCCTTCAATAGCAGATTTGAAATCATCAAAACCTATTACAATCCAGTGAGACTCTCCTTCAGGAGAATGTCCTGATGTAGTAGCACCAAATAAAGCTTGATGACTCTTAGGTCTATATTGTGCATATTTTTTAAATGCTGCAGAATACTTAGCTGGATCAGCTACATCAAGAAAATAATACTTTTGAACTGGCTTATCTCCATTGTTAAACGCTAAAGTTCTATTACCCATAGCTGAGCTGAAACTTTCAGTAAAATGATTAATTTTAGCAAAGAATAATTCCCATTCTTTACTTTTGGGGCTATCATACATGGCACCCATAGCTTCCAAACTCCCTGCTAAAATAATTGAATGTGTGTAATTATTATTGCTATCTGAAATATGATTTTCGTATAAGTATGTTGTTACACCATCTGCAGTGTTATTTTTAAAATGTTCATCTGCTATATTGATATATGATTCAACATTCTCTGGATCTATTGAAAAATTATATGAAGTCCAATAGGTAGTTTGAGCAATTGAGCTTAGTGTTATTGAAAAGATTAAAAGCGACAAATAAATTTTTTTCATTGTATTTCATTTTCTGTTATTCAGTGAATATATAGATTTAATTGCAAATAACAACAACAACGATAGATCATGCTGATTTATAGGGATTATGAACTATAATCATTTAAAATTCGTAATTTTGCGATTCATATAAACACACTTAAAAATAAAAAAAATATTTATTATATTGACATTAGCTTCATTTATTCTAAACTCATGTGACGTAGAAACAAAAGTAAAAATTGACGGACCTTCAAAAGAGGATCAAGCAACTTTTGAACAACAAATTCAGACATTTAATGCTTATATAAAAGCTAAAAATGAAGAAAATATTGAAGATTTAATGGGAACATTTGCAGATTCTTTAAAATGGAGCCCTCCTTCATATAATGGGAATGTAAACCTTGGTTATGAAGATGTAAAAGCTGAGTTTCAAGCATATTTTGATCAATTTGAAGATACAACTTTTGCTGAAGGAGAGGGATTAGTAAATCCTAATGCTCCTGCTTATTGGGCAGGATCAGCTTTTTCTTCTGGAGAAGAGATGGCCACTTCTAGTCCTCTTGGGATGAGAATATATGGAACATGGTCAGGGGTTCATTCTGAATCAGGAGCAAAAGTTTATAATAAATGGTATGGACTTTTAAACTTTAATTCGGATGGTAAAATTGCTGAAATGTCTGGTTGGATGGATGTAAGTGGAATGCAAGCTCAGATTGAAAATTATATAGCTAACAAGGAGTAGTTCTAAATACTTCTAAGTTTAAAAACCTAGACCAGATTTGGCCTGGGTTTTTTTATAAGTAGCCCCGACAGGAATCGAACCTGTATCTAAAGTTTAGGAAACTTTTGTTCTATCCGTTGAACTACGGGGCCTTTATGATGAAAGTATAAAAATCAGAATAATAACTCGTCTAAATTAATTGTTACATTTGGGATTAAAGTAATTCAAAGATGAAAAAACGAGTTTTAACTTTATTGTTTGCTCATTTTATATGTTTTGGCCAAAATCAGGAAGACCTCATTTATAAAAGTGCTGTTGAGAAATATGATTCAAATGATTTAAATGGAGCAATATCAGATTTCACAAAAGTTCTCGAGCTTAATCCAAATAATTGGGATGCATACTATAATAGAGCTCTAATAAAAAGAGATTTGAAAGACATAAATGGAGCTATAGCAGATTTTAACAATGCGATTAATAAAAACCCTAATTTTTTAGAGGCATATATTAATCGTGGAATTTTAAAAGATAAATTAAAAGATTATAAAGGGGCTATTGAAGATTACAATAAAACTATAGAAATTGACTCAAAACTAACTAAAGGGTATATCAATAGGGGGATTGCGTTTTATAGATTAAGAAATTTCAAATCAGCAATTATTGACTATTCCAAAGCAATTGAATTTAACACTCAAGATATTAATTCATATATAAACAGGGGAATACTTAGAGATAAATTAAAAGATCTAGAAGGCGCAGTATATGATTTCACCAAAGCAATAGAAATAAAGTCTGATTACCCACGTATTTATACTTTGAGGGCTATTTCGAGGTTAGACTTGAAAGACTTTGAAGGGGCAATTGCTGATCACGCAAAGGTTATTGAGATGAAACCTAATTATGCTGAAGCTTATGCAGACAGAGGAATATCTCAAGAGTTTTTAGGGAATCTTAAAGCTGCTTGTGATGATTGGAAAATAGCAGCAAAGTTAGGGTATGAAAATGCTTTTGATTGGGTAGAATTACAATGTGAATCAGAAATTAATAATTAAAACACACTCACATATTTTTTGTATATTTATTTAAATAACTTAAGAATCAAATAAATGGAATCATGTAATTGCGAATGTGCACCATGCTCAATAGGAGATTGTTCACACTGTACATGTAAAGATTGCGACTGTTCAGGATGTTCTTGTCACTAAACTTTGTAATCTTAATCAAATTATATAACAGCACTTTGAGGAGCCCAATGTGAACATGACATTTTAGGAGCTGCCTTTTTAGGGTTAGCACAAGTTGGAGCTTTGTACCTAACGCAAGTAACGCAACTGACATCATTATTAATTGAAGATTTCATAGTAAAACTATTACAAGTATAAGCTGTGTTAACAATAACCAAATGTATCTTACAAACATTATTGGATTGAAGATTTTCGCAGTTAGAACAACTATTTCCTATTCTTATAGACATAATTATATTTTATATTATTAACAAAATAAGACTTTATTACAGTTAGAACCAATATAAATAGCTGTAAATCAATATTTTATAATTAGATTAGATAAAAAGAAGATAATTTTTTTTTCAAATTTTCTACATTATTTTCGACCAAAACATAAAATACATAATACAGAGATGGATAATAGCAAAACTCAGACTAAGCAAACTCAAACTGAAATATCTTCTCATATAGCTTTAGAACTTTTAAAAATAGGAAATGACAGATTCTTAAAAAATAAATTTTTAAGCAGAGACTATAATGAACAAATTTCTATCTCATCAAAAGGACAGTTTCCTTTTGCTATTGTTTTAAGTTGTATTGATTCTAGAGTTCCAGTTGAAACTATTTTTGACCAGGGTATTGGAGATATTTTTAGTGTTCGAGTTGCAGGAAACGTTATAAGTAAAGATGTATTAGGAAGCATTGAATATGCTTGTAAATTTGCTGGAGTTAAATTAATTGTTGTTCTTGGCCATACTTCTTGTGGAGCAGTGAAAGGAGCATGTGATGGATTAGAACATGGAAATCTGACAAATTTATTAAAAAAAATACAGCCAGCAATCGATAATACTAATACTGAATTAAATGAATTCAGAGATTCGAGCAATATAGACTTTGTGAACGCAGTAGCTAACAATAATTTAATACAGTCTATTAAAGATATAAAGTCTAAAAGTATTACTTTAAAAAAAATGCTCCAATCTAAAGATGTTTTAATATCCTCTGCTATGTATAATGTAGATTCAGGGATTGTTAATTTTAATCAACCATGAATAAATTAAATTTTTCTCATTTTAAAGGAGACTTTTTTGGAGGTTTAACAGCAGGAATTGTAGCACTTCCTCTTGCACTTGCTTTTGGTGTTAGTTCTGGTCTGGGGCCAAGTGCTGGATTGTATGGAGCAATTTTTGTAAGTTTTTTTGCTGCTTTTTTTGGAGGAACTGAAACTCAAATATCTGGACCTACTGCTCCTATGACAGCAGTAAGCATGTTAGTAATTGGTGGGCTTATAGCTTCTTTTGATGGTGATGTTTCTAAGGCCTTACCTTCAATTTTGACTATTTTTTTACTGTCTGGATTAATACAAGTGGGATTAGGACTAATTGGGTTTGGAAAGTATATAAAATATATTCCATATCCAGTTGTTTCAGGCTTTATGACAGGAATAGGAGTAATTATTATACTTACTCAAATATCTCCAGCAATAGGCTACTATCCTAAAGAAGATGCAGAATTTGTAAATCAATTTAAACCTCGTGCTCAGGAAATTATATTAGATAATATTCTTCATGAAGAAATGCAACAAGGAGTTTTAGTATTAGAAGAAATTAAAGAAACTATTGAACGTGCTCAAAATATATCTGAAGAACAAATATTAATAGAATCAAAAGTTTTGGCCGAAACTGAAGCATCTGGAGTAATAGGATCTATTAAATTTCTGTTTAATGCTTTAGAAAATATTAATTATTTAGAGTTTTTATTGGCATTAGGGACAATTATAATTATTTATGGCTTTAAAAGAATTACAACAGTCTTTCCAAGCACATTAGTGGCCCTGGTAATTATGTCTGGAATTTCAGTAATATTTAATCTTGACTATAGAACGATTGAAACAATTCCAGGTGGCATGCCAGTTCCAAATTTTAGAATTTTTTCTGAGTTTAGTATAAGTAATATTTCTCCATATATTTTTACAGCATTTACTCTTGCATTATTGGGAGCAATTGATTCTCTTCTTACTTCTGTAGTTGCAGACAATATGACAAAAACAAAACATCAACCCAATAAAGAGCTAATTGGCCAGGGAATAGGAAACTCTATTGGGGCTATTTTTGGCGGAATTCCAGGGGCTGGAGCAACAATTAGAACTGTAGTGAATATTAATGGAGGAGGAAAGACCAGAATCTCTGGAATGATTGCTGGAATCATATTACTTATAATTTTATTATCTCTTGGTCCAATAGCTTCATTGATTCCAGCAGCAGTTTTAGCTGGAATTTTGATTACTGTTGGAATTGGTGTAATGGATTATAAAGGGTTAAAAGCAATTCCATATATGCCAAGAGGAGAGGTTTGCATTATGCTTATTGTACTAATTTTATCATCTGTTTGGAATTTAGTTTATGCTGTAGGTATTGGATTAGTAATTGCATCTCTTATGTTTATGAAAAAAATAGGAGATCTAACAGCTAAGAGATCATCAATTGCCCCGTTAAAAGAAATTGCTTGGGATGACGAAGTGAATATTCCAAAAAAAGTATTCATTAAGCATATTGAAGGTCCTTTATTTTTTGGATCTACTTCAGCATTTCAACAATTAGCCAAACAAATTCCTGACGATGCTAATGTTATTATTATTCGTCTTGGAAAAATGCCCTATATAGATCAATCAGGACTATATGCAATGGAAGATATCTTAGTTGATTTGGTTAATTCTGATAAAAAAGTTTTGTTAGTTAATCCAGTTGAACAACCTATGTATATGCTTGAGAGAATAGATATTATTCCTGATTTAATCCCAAAAGAGCAAGTTTTTTCTAATTTTGAAGAATGCCTTGTTTGGATAAAAGGATATTTCAGTTAAAAAATAATTCCGCATGAAATTGTTTAATATAATTAAAAACAGACGTTCAATTATGCCAAATCAATTTAACGATAATCCTATTGAAGAAAATGATTTAAACAAAATTTTAGAAGCAGCTAACTGGGCACCTACACACAAAAGAACTGAACCATGGAGATTCAAAGTTTTTAAAAATAATTCTAAAGAAGAATTAGGTGATTTTCTAGCTGATAAATATCAGCAAATAGCGGAAAACTTCTCTAAGTATAAATATGATAAAATAAAAGAGAAACTAACTAAATCATCAGTGGTTATTGCAATTTGTATGCAGCGAGATCCAAAAGAATCTATCCCCGAATGGGAAGAATTAGCATCGGTGTCAATGTCAGTTCAAAATATGTGGCTTATGGCAAGTAATTTAGGAATTGGTTCGTACTGGAGCTCACCTTCTTTAATGAATCATTTAGGTGATCATATTTCTTTACTTGAAGGTGAAAAATGTCTTGGTTTTTTCTATATGGGAAATTATTCAGGAGAATCAATATCTAGAATTCCAAACCCTTCAGAAAATAAAGTCCAAAGATTTTATTAATTAGCTTTAATTATTTCATAAAGCCGTGAAACAACTTGATCAACATTATGCTTACTAAAACATAAAGGAGGTTTTGTTTTAATCACATTATTAAATTCGCCATCTGTTCCAACAAGAATAAATTTATTCCTTAAACTATTTTTTATTTCCTGAGCAAGAACAGGATTAGCTTCACCATTATGTTTCACAATCTCAATTCCCAAAAAAAGACCCTCTCCTCTAATTTCTCCAATAAATTGACTGTCCTGTTTTAATTGATTTAATGCTTTTTTATAGTAATCACCGACTTCCTTTGAATTGAATTGTAATTCTTCTTCATCTATAATATCTAGAACACTACTTGCTATTTCACAAGAAACAGGATTTCCTCCAAAAGAGCTAAAAAACTCAACACCCTCACCAAAAGAGATGCTAATTTTTTCTGAGGTTATTACAGCCCCCATTGGATGCCCATTAGCCATAGGTTTCCCCAAAATGACAACATCAGGAACAACACCTTGACCTTCAAAAGCCCAAAAATGATTTCCAGTTCTTCCAAACCCAGTTTGTACCTCATCTGCTATGCAAATCCCTCCTTGATTTCTTATTTTAGAATAAACGTTTTTTAAAAAATTTTCAGGAAGAGGAATTTGACCTGCACACCCTAGTATGGTTTCACTAATAAAAAGAGATATTTGATTTTCATTAGCTAAAAGCTGATCATCAAATCCATTTATATAATCTTTATTAGATTTTATGAAAGTTTTAGAATCAGGAAGAGGAATTTTTAAAATATGATCCTTTTGCCCAATTCCTTTTGGGTTATTAAACTTGTAATCGCTTATTTCTATACCTATTTGTGTATGACCGTGATAACCCTTTTCAACAACCATCATTTTGTTTTTTTTAGTATACCATTTGGCTATTCTTACCGCTAAATCTGAAGCTTCACTACCTGAATTAACAAAAAATACTTTATTTAAACTTTTAGGAAACCTAGCAAGCAGCTTTTCAGAATAACTGTAAAGAGAGTCATATAAATATCTAGTATTAAGCTTTGACATTTGATTTTGTCCCTTTAAAATTGTTTTTGGATGACAATGTCCAACATGTGGAATGTTGTTATATGCATCTAAAAATGTATTTCCTTTTTCATCATACATATATTGAAAAGCAGCTTTTTTGAAATATATGGGGCTGCTATAGCTTAGGGAAAGATTAGAGCTAAAAATATTTTTTCTTTTTGTTTTCAAAGATGAGATTGGGAGGTGTTTTAAATCTTTATAACCACATGCTCTTCTAAAACTGTTCTCTGCTTTATAGGGACTTATTATAATCCATTTTCTAAGCATTTTCAATATTTTTGATTCACTATGGGTTATATGTTTATTTTCGGGATTTTGATTTTTGGCCCTGGCTGAATTACAAGCGCTAACACATAATCTTAATGATATTTTGTAGTAAAGAGCTTTAAGCTCAACTTCTTCTAAAGGAACAATTGAATTATATGAAGAGATTAATTTTTCAGCCCAAAACAAGTAATCCTCTTCTCTATAACAAAGATAAACAATAGCAATCGCTAATTCATTTATTAGATCTGAATATGAAATATCTCCAAAATCTATTATACCATTTACTGAACCATTTTCAACAAGTAAATTCCATTCATTTGCATCGTTATGAATGATTGACTTTCTAAGCTTTCGCCTTAAAGGAATAACCTCAAATTCATATTGTTGAAAAAAATATGTAACTAAGGTTCTATCTTTATGATTTTCTATTTGATTTATGTATTCTTTGCATATTGAATATGAATCTAAATCCCATTCAAATTCTCTACTTTTAATTATTGAATTACTCCAGGATTTTAGTTTTAAATTTAATGTAGCCAACAAAACCCCAAGTGAATTAGTAATTTTTTCAGACGAAGCTAGTTCACCAATAAAAGCTCCTTCCAAATAAGATAGAAGACGAATTATGATTTCACTATTATTCCACGTTATTTTTTTTACATATCCACCATTCAACAATTTTATTGGTTTGGGAGAATTAAAATTTTTGTTTGAATCTAAATAAATTAATGCTTTTGTTTCTGCATTTAATAAGGGTGAAATGTCAATATTAGAATATGTTTTTAATATGTAACTATTTTTAGAAGTTTTTACTAAATAGTTTATATTATCATATCCATTTAGTTTCTCGATTTTAAGGGGGTGTATACCAAAATAATCTTTTAATAAATCATCCATCTTCTAAATATACTAAATACAAAAAACCTCGCCAATTGGCGAGGTTTTAGTTTTATAAATAACGTTGAAAATTATTCAACTACTTCTTCTTCAACGGGATCTGGTTGTGTAGCCTTAAGCATTCCTGTTGCATCAAAATAATCTCCTGATTGAATAATTTTGCCATCTTTTATTCCAAAGTAATGATAGGAATCTACTGAAAATTCTTTTCCAGAAGCAATACTATTTCCTTTCCATGTACCATATACACGAACACTTCCATCAGCAGCTAAAGTTTCGGGGTCAACACCAGGAAGCCACCATTTAGCAGTAAAAGTTACCTTTTCAAAACTAGTCATGTAAAATTTACCTTGAGCTAAGACTTTTTTGTAACCAACTTCTCCAGCACCATACATTGGAGATTGGTGAACAATATTTTCATCTACCATAGATTCGAATAACTCATAATTCACAGGAGCTTGATATGTAAGAATGAATTTTTCAGCAATTTCTTTGTTTTGATTATAGAGACTTAAATCGGGCGGATTTTGACATGTAATTGTAAATAATGCAATAACAACAAGTAGTAATTTTTTCATTTTTAGGAGGTTTATATTTTATAGTTCTCTACAAAAGTATTGAATAATAACATCTAATACCTTATTTAGTATAAATTAATTGTTAGTTTTAAAGAAATCAACTCTCACAAATGAAAAAATATTTTTCACCAGGAACAACACTTGTTATTATTATTTATGCTTTTATGATAATATGTCTTTTAATTAAAGAGGTTGGGGGTTTTTAATTTTTTTGTATAAAAAATTTTAAAAACACAAAAATCAATTTTAACAATGTCTTTTTAGAAAATGAAATATGTAAAAAAGTTGACTATATACTTAATGGCATTTTTTTATGCTTATGCAGGAATAAATCATTTTATCAATCCAGATTATTTCTTATCCATTATGCCTCCATACTTTCCCTGGCAACTTGAAGCGGTTTATATAAGCGGTTTTTTTGAAATTATTTTTGGAATAGGACTATTAACTAGGTATAGAAAATATTCGGCTTGGGGATTAATAATTCTTTTATTTGCTGTTTTCCCTGCAAATATTTATTTGATTGATAGCCAAGACGCTCAAAATGCATTAGGAATAACAAGACAAACTGCAATTATAAGAGCGCCTTTTCAGGTATTATTTTTAGGTCTAGCTTTTTGGCATTCTAAAACATAGAGTTAGCATAAGTTCGATATTTAGGCTTTTTTGGTGATATTATTTCAAAAAGATTAATGTCAGATAAAAGACTTATTTTTAGTTCGTTTACATCTGAGACTTTGAAAAAAGTTCCTTTTCCAAGCTTCTGATTATTTATCTCAATATTTCCATTTAAAATAAAAAATGAATGAATTTTGTCATTCAAAATATCAAAAACATTATCTCTATGCTCTTTTTTAAAATCATATTCTTTAATTATAATTTCTGAAGACTCCATCTGCATTTTTGAATTAGAGTTTTTAATAATTTTTATAATTCTATTTTCTGATTCTATTAATTCAAACTCATCATTTTTATAATCATCATAAGTAGCTTCATTATCAAGTGTTTTAGATAAGTCAGGGTCGAACCATATTTGAAAAATCTCAGAGTTTTCCATCAATTCTTCTGCATGTGAAATTCCATTACCAGCTCTAATTATTTGGACATCACCCTCATCTAAACTTATCCATTTTTCTTGTTTAGTGTCATAATGATTTATCTTTCCTTTTAGGACAAAACTGCAAATTTCAAACCCTTTATGTGGATGAAGCCCAATAATGCTTTTTTTGGATTCAGTCCACGCATGAGCCCAATAGAAAAGATTTGAATACGGTTTTAATTTTCCTCCATCACTAGGAAAACCAATGGGCTTATTTTCCAGAATTTCTCCGTTATTGAAGTTTCCTTTTGCTTGAATACTTGTTGGATAAATTTCAATTTTCACTTTCAGAGATTTTTTTTAAATAAAGCAAGAGAGTTATCAAATTCTTTTTTCAAATCTAAATTAATTATACCTAGCTTAGAATCGAAATTTTGACTAAAATTTGGTAAAGAAAACTTTGGAATGTAATTAAGGTTTCCTCTCGAAATCCTATCATATGCAATTTTTAAAACTGAAGCGGCACCACTTGATCCATCCGAAGTTGCTAATAATAACATTGGCTTATTGTACCAAACTATTTTCTCAATTCTTGAAATCCAATCAAATATATTTTTGAAGGCAGCTGTATATGCTCCATTATGTTCTGCAAATGAAATTATAATTCCATCAGCTAATTTCAACTCTTCTTTGAATTTAAAAGCTACTTTAGGAATACCCTGAATTTCTTCAACATCAATGCTATAGATAGGCATTTCAAAATCATTAAGATCTAATAAAATGACCCTTGTCTTTTCAATTTGCTTGGCAGCAAAATTTGCTAATGTTTTATTAATTGATTTTTTTGATGAGCTAGCTCCAAAAGCAATGATTTTTTTCATAATAATTTATAACTTAAATGACAATATTGTTAGCAAAGTGAAAATTAAATGAGCTGTAGTGTAAACACCTAATTTTATTTTTTTAGTTAATAATTTAATTATTATATAAAAAGCTAAAACAAACTGAATAAAAAAAGAAGGAAGAATAAGCAGCTCTCTGAAAACACCAATTATGGTTGGTTCCCATTTTAAAAAATAAAATAAAATAAAAAATAAAATTGTACTATTTGTAATTATAAGCTTTAATTCCTTCATAAATCTTCTCAGAAATTAATTTGCTTTTTGATTTATTTCAATCCAATTTTCTTCGGGATCTTTAACGTAGACTTGTAAAACTCCATCAAATCTTTTCTGAATTTCATTAACAACTCCAAACCAATTGAAATAAGGTGTATTTTTTTCAGTCAAATATTCAACCAGAATATTTATATTATTAACCTCAAGAGCTATATGGTTATTTCGAGTTCTTTTAGGCAATTCATCTCTGCTTTCGACTAGATGAATTTCTAGACCATTGTTTAATTTAAACCAACGATTAGGTACTTTTGAATCAGTAATTTTAATTTCTTCTAGTAATAGTATATCTGTATAAAAAGTTCCAGTTTCTTTAAGATCGTTAACCATTATTGCTATATGATTTGGTTTAAACTCAAAACCTGTTTTATTTGAAGGAGCTTCTGAGCATGCCACAGTAGCTAAGATTATTAAAATAAAATAATAAAACTTCATAATTTTAGTTTTTTAAAGCCATACATTCGATTTCTAATTTTGCATTTAAAGCTAGACCACTTCCTGCAAAAGCACTTCTAGCTGGCAGTTTGTCTTTTTTAAAGTGTTTCACATATTCAGAGCTCATCTCGCCCCATTCAGAGATGTCAGACAACATGCAAGTACACTTAAAAATATCATCCATAGATCCCCCCATTTTATTTAGGGTATTTTTTATATTCATTAAAGCTTGTCTTGTTTCAGCAGTAATTCCACCTTCAATTAACTTTCCATTTGGCAAAGTGCCAATTTCTCCCGAAAGATATATTACTTCATTAACAACTGTAGCTTGAGAAAAAGGATAATTGTTTTTTAAATGCTCTGGACTATTTATGCGCTCTATTGTTTGACCAAAAGAAAAATTAGTAATTAGAATAAATAAGTAAAAAAATAGATTTTTCATTTTTGACTGTTTTTTGATCATTTTTAATATAAACTGATTTACTGTTTAAATATACAAAACAGAAATAATTATTTGGTGACAGTAATATCTATTATCTGTGCTGCAAGCTTAGCGGTAATTGAGTCAATATCATAATTTGGATTAAGTTCTACTATATCAACAGCTAACACATTTTTTGTTTTTAACACGTAATCGAAAACAAGTCTAAAAAAATCTGTTGAAAAACCAAAAGGACCAGGGGCACTAACTCCTGGAGCATGTGAAGAGGCAAAACCATCCAGGTCTATACTAATATATAAATATTCACAATCTTTGAAATCATTGTCAATAACTTTAAATACATTATTAATGTTAATTAGAGTACAGTCTTCATTTGAGATATAATTAACGCCTAATTTAGATGCAATTTTATACAATGAGTCTGGATTTGAAAATTTTTGAATTCCTATCGCTAAGTATTTGGCTTCATTTCCAAATTCTTCTAATATTTGATAAAATGGACTTCCTGAATTTGAATTTTTTAAAGGAGGTCTTAAATCAAAATGTGCATCAAAATTTAGAATTCCAATTTTAGATCCTTTTTCTTTTTTTAAAGCTTTTTGTATGCCACAAAAGTGACCATATGCTAGATCGTGACCGCCTCCAATTCCAATGCTTAACTGACCAGAGTCAATAATTTCTTTTACTATATGTGAAAAAACTTTTTGTGTGACTTCCATATTATTTTCACTACAGATTACGTCACCATAATCAGTAATTTTTTTCCCATAAAAATGTGCGGATAATTTACCTAATTGTTCTCTAATTGCAATTGGCCCATTTACAGCCCCTTGTCTTCCATTATTTCTTCTTACTCCTTCGTCACAGGCGTAGCCCAAAAGACCTATATCACTATTTAAATTTCCTGAATTTAAATTTTTCAGACCATTCTGATAAAGATTAATGCATTCATGCCAATATTGATTTGGCGAATCTAAATTTGATATTCGTCCCGTCCATAGAGACTTATCAGGCGAACGATAATATTCATCTATGTTATTCATGTATTTTTTATTGATTTTCCTTTAATATATACATCTTCAATTAAATTTGATCCAAACGCATAAGGAATCATTGAATATGATGGAATAGATTTTGTTAGAATTAAGTTAGCTTTTTTACCTATAGTAATACTTCCAACCTCTTTAGATAAGCCCATTGCATAAGCTCCATTTATAGTAGCTGCATTTATTGCTTCTTCAGGCGACATTCCCATTTTAGTACAAGCTAGAGAAATTACAAAATTCATATTTCCAGACGGAGCTGACCCTGGATTGTAATCAGAAGCCAAAACTAATGGAATATTATTGTCAAGAATTTTTCTAGCCGGCATATATGGAATTTTCAAGAAAAAAGAACAGTTAGGTAATGCCACTGGAATGGTGTAGCTATTTTTAATAGCATCTAAATCTTTTTCATTTAAAACTTCAAGATGATCAATTGTATGAGCACCAAGTTCAGTACAAAGAGCAACCCCCCCGAAAGAATTAAACTGATTAACATGAATTTTTGGAATTAGTCCATGTTTTTTACCAGCATCTATAATTAATCTAGTCTCTTCAATACCGAAATATCCTTTTTCACAAAACACATCAATATATTTTGCAAGTTTTTTATCTGAAACTAAAGGAATCCATTCATTTATAATTTGTGTTATATATTCCTCTTTTTTGTTTTTATACTCTTCAGGAATTGCATGAGCTGCTAAAAAAGTTGATTGGATTGAAGCATCATAATTTTTTTTTAATTTATCAATAACCTCAAGCATTTTTATTTCTGCTGAAAGCTTAAGTCCATAGCCTGATTTTATTTCTATTGCACCAGTTCCTAAGCCCATAACTTCCTCAAGACGTTTGGCGCTCTCATTATATAATTGTTCAAAAGAGGTTTTTTTTAGTTTTTCCGCGGAATTTAAAATACCACCACCTTTTTTTGCAATTTCTTCATAATCGGACCCTGCTATTCTATCAACAAATTCTTCTTCTCTTGAACCAGAGTATACAATATGAGTATGCGAATCACACCAAGCAGGAAGAATAAATTTTCCCTGAGCATCAATAATTTTATTTACAGCTATTTCAGGACATAATTTCATATCCCCAAAGTCTAATATCTCATCATTGTTAATTAACAAATAGGCATCATTAATTTTAGATAATTTTTTCATCTCAAGACCCTTCAAATAATCTTGATCTTCACTAAGGGTCTGTAAAAGTCCTTTGATGTTTTTAAAAAGAATTTTCATTTGAACAGAGAATTTATTATGACATCATCAACATTTTCAGGAATTAAAACATTTAGATTGTTTGTCCGTTTCATTTCTTTTTTAATAGCAAAAACTGCTGCCTTATTTCTAGCCCAGCTTCTTCTGGCAATTCCATTATTCACATCAAAAAATAACATTTTTTTCAGATTTTTTTCAGATTTTTTGGAACCATCAATCAACATTCCAAAACCACCATTTATTACTTCACCCCATCCAACACCTCCACCATTGTGAATTGAGACCCATGTTGCCCCTCTAAAGCTGTCTCCAATAACATTATGAATAGCCATATCAGCAGTAAATTTACTGCCATCATAAATATTGGAGGTTTCCCTATAAGGAGAATCAGTTCCACTTACATCATGATGATCTCTCCCAAGAACTATTGGGCCAATTTTTCCTTCAGAGATTGCAGAATTAAATGCTGTTGCAATTTCAATTCTACCCTGAGAGTCTGCATATAAAATTCTTGCTTGTGACCCAATAACTAATTTATTATTTTGTGCATCATCAATCCATTTTATATTATCATCTAATTGACCTTGAATCTCTTTTGACGCTGTTTTTCTAATTCTTTTTAATACATTTTTGGCAATTTTATCAGTAATTTCTAGATCTCTAGGATTGCCCGAAGTACAAACCCATCTAAAGGGACCAAAACCATAATCAAAACATAAAGGACCTAAAATATCTTGAATATATGATGGATAGCAAAAATCTGTTTCATTATCATTTAAAACCTCTCCTCCTGCGCGAGAAGCTTCTAGCAAAAATGCATTACCATAGTCAAAAAAATAAGTTCCTTTTTCAGCATGTAATTTTATAGCCTTTGATTGTCTTCTGAGAGATTCTTGAACTTTTTTCTTAAACAATAAAGGATCATCTCGTAACATCGTATTTGCTTTTTCATAACTAATGCCAACTGGATAATATCCTCCTGACCAAGGATTATGGAGTGAGGTTTGATCCGAGCCAATAGTTACTTTAATATCCTTTTTTAGAAAGACTTCCCATACATCAACGATATTTCCTACGTATGCAACAGATGTTGATTTATTATTTCGTTGAGCATCTCTAACAAACTCGACTAATTCATTAATGTCAGTTATAAGTATGTCCACCCAACCTTGATCATATCTTTTTTTTGCTGCTGAGGAGTTAATTTCTGCTGTGACTGAGAGACAACCAACGATATTCCCTGCTTTTGGTTGTGCTCCACTCATTCCCCCTAATCCTGAGGTAAGAAACATTTTACCTTTTATAGACTCATCTTCTTTTAAAACTCTCCTGAAAGCATTCATTAAAGTAATAGTTGTACCATGAACTATGCCCTGTGGCCCAATGTACATAAACGAACCAGCGGTCATTTGACCAAATTGGGTTACACCTAATGCATTAAATCGCTCCCAATCATCAGGTTTTGAATAATTAGGGATCATCATGCCATTAGTAATTACTAGCCTTGGAGATTTTTTTGAGGAAGGAAATAATCCCATTGGATGTCCAGAATAAAGATGTAATGTTTGATTTTTATTCATTGTAGCCAAATATTTCATTGTCAATAAATATTGAGCCCAATTTTGAAAGACTGCTCCATTACCTCCATAAGTAATCAACTCTTTTGGATGCTGAGCTATATTTATATCCAAGTTATTTTGAATCATCAACATGATTGATGCTGCCTCATTAATTTTGGCAGGATATTCATGCAAAGGACGCGCATAAATAGAATAATTTGGTTTAAAACGAAGCATATATATTCGACCATAGTCCTCTAACTCTTTTGAAAAATCTATAGCAAGTTCATTATGCCATTCTTTAGGAAAATACCTTAAAGCATTTCTAATAGCTAATTTTTTTTCTTCTAAATTTAAGATTTGTTTTCTCTTAGGTGCTGGATTTAGAGTAGAATCACATGAATTTGGACTTGGAAGTTCTTGAGGAATTCCTTTAAGAATCTGTTCTTTAAAAGTCATAATTCTGAATATACATTAAAAACTTGTTTTTCTATCAAACCAATCATTATGTCAATATCAGTATTCAAAATTCTATCCTGAGTTAATTTTTTTACATTTTTACGAATAAGAGAAAGGGTTTTTTCAATTGGGGAAGAAAATTTATTTGGACGTCTAAAATCTAATGCTTGAGCAGAGTGTAATAATTCAATTGCAAGAATTTTTTCGAGATTAGCTACAACCTCAAGACATTTGCGACCTGATATACTACCCATTGAAACATGATCTTCTTGACCCATTCCAGTAGGAATACTATCAGCAGAGGAAGGAAAGCAAAGTGATTTATTTTCTGAAACTAAAGCAGCAGTAGTATATTGAGTTATCATGAATCCAGAGTTAAGCCCTGGGTTTTCTGTAAGCATAGCTGGCAAACCGTGCAAACCTTCTAATAGCAAATAACTCCTTCTATCTGAAATATTTCCTAATTCAGATGCTGCAATTGTTACATAGTCTAGAGCTATAGCTAATGACTGTCCATGAAAATTACCTCCAGAAACAGCAATGTCATCATCTAAAATAATAGGATTATCTGTAACTGAGTTAATTTCAATGGTTACCAATTCATGAAGATGATTTAATGCATTTCTAGACGCGCCATGAACTTGAGGAGTACATCTTATAGAATATGGGTCTTGAACACGATCACACTCTTTATGTGAATTAGAGTTTTGAGAGTTTTTTAATAAGCCTCTAATACGTCTAGCTACTTTTTTGTTTCCAGTATAAGGTCTTAATTGATGTAATTCTTTTTTAAAAGGAGCAAGACTTCCTTGAAAACCTTCTAATGACATTGCAGCCGATAAATCTGCTAAATCCATCAGATAATTGAGTTTTGATATCGCTTTAATTGCATGAGCTAAAATAAACTGTGTTCCATTTATTAGTGCAAGTCCTTCTTTTGCATGCAATTCAAGAGGCTTTAGTTTGTGCTTTTTTAACACTTCCATAGCATTAACTTTATCATCTCCCTTCCAAAAGAACCCCTCTCCAATTAATGGAAGAAATAAATGGGCAAGAGGAGCTAAATCTCCTGAAGCTCCTACGGAACCCTTTTCCGGAACGATAGGAATCAGGTCGTTTTGAATAAAATAAATAAGACGATCCAATACTTTTAAACGAATACCTGAATATCCTTGAGATAAAGATTGAATTTTACACAGCATCATTAATTTAGAAAGTTCATCGCTTATAGGACTTCCAACTCCGACGGAGTGACTTAATAATAAATTTTTCTGTAAAGATCTGGTTTGTTCAGGGGAAATTATTGTTGTACATAGAGGACCAAAACCTGTATTTATACCGTATACCGCTTTTGAGCCCTTAGCCATTTTTTGAACACGATCATAGCTTTGAGAAATCTTTTTTTTGACAAAATTATTTAACTGAATTTCGTCCGGATTCTCCATAAGAAAACTAATATCATTTAAAGTTATGTTTGAGGTTCCAATTTTTGGCATGTTTACTTTTTTACATTAAAATAAAAACTAAATTAGTTTTTAACTCTTTAAACAATGTTTATTTATATTTCAATATTTATTATGTAGCGAAAGAGACTTTCATTTTCTTAGCTTTACGCTTTAATACATTCATAAATTTAGAGAGGATATATTAGATCTTTTATTTGTTTCCAAGTCACTAATTTTATATCATTTTTAACTAGCGCTGCTTTAAACTCAGAGCTTGAAATTATATTATAATCTAAGTTTCGCCATTTTGAACCAAAAGCAATTCTTTTTGAAGTAATTTTCTGCATTTCATCATTGTCATAACCAAGATGAACAATTATTTCATTTAATCCTGGACATAAATTGTTTAAAATAGAATCATAGTATTTTCCCCAATTTTCAAAAGAAACATTTTTATCAGCCATATGCATTTTCTCTACAATAACTAAATTCGTTGGTTTTGAAAAACTACTATTAAAATGTGGCGCTAAAATTTGAGGAACAAAAACAGGAAGCTTATTTTTTTTGCCAACCTCTAGATAAACTTTAAAAAATTCTGGTGAAAAAAATAAAGCCCCTTCATGACTGTCAAGATGAGTAGGATTAATACCAATAGATATGGCATGATCTATTTGTGCTTGTAATTCTTTTCTTACATCAAGAGGATTGGCTCTTTTGATAAAAGTTTTTTTCTTTTCAAAAAAATCACCTTTACTGTTAATTAAAGAAGGAATAGAATCATTATGACTAATGCCTGACCATTTATAATCTTTCCATTCCGCAGTAAAGGTTAGGTGAAGTCCTAGATCTATATTTGGATTTTCTTTAAAGTAGTTAGCTACCTCAACTGTATTAGGTGCTGGAATCATTACACTGGCAGAGTTAACATGTTGATTATTTAAAGCGTCAAAAGAAGCTTGGTTAACAGATTTAGACAAGCCCAAATCATCTGCATGTAGAATCAATAATTTATCATCTTTTTCATATCCTAATAACTCAGACAAATTTTCATATTGAGGAATTGGATTATTGTTGAATATAAAGTTGTAAGCAAGCCTAAAATCATAAATAGGGATTTCATTGAGGTTAAAATATAGTCTAACACTTCCAAATATTGATATAAATAAAAATAGAAGAATTAATAAAATTTTTGATTTAATAATTTTATTCATAAACTTAATTTAGAGTATCAGTCCCCAAGAACTTATCTTTTTCATTATAAAACCATGATCTAATTTTTGGCATTTTAATCCCGTTTATTTCCTTTTCTTCGGAAAGTAAAATATATTCTCCATCATTTTTACTTTCATCATGAAAAAATTGGTATACCTCAAGAGCATATGATTGTGGATTAAAATAAAAATACCAACTATCTTTCCCAACGGGCTCTTTATAATCAACTTTTAAAACGAGATACTCTTTTCCTTTAAAACTTTTATTAGTCACTTCAGGATGAATAATTGTTCCAGGATCTTTTAGCTTCATTGGTAAACCATATAGATAGGTGTAGTAATTCCTCATCTTTTTAGCAAACGCACATGTTAACCTATGTTTTTTTATCTCATCTTCAGAAAAAGAAGATTTTCCATTCAGAGTTACTCTACATAAATCATTTTCAACAATTTGCTCAACTATATTTTTGTCTTGGAGAACCTTAGCTCTAAAATAAGATCTTAAAATATCAATTTCAACCTCACTATTTCTTTTTGATCTGTCAGGTCTTGTCATCGTTATATTTAGAACTCCTTTAAATTCATTCCAATCATTATTTGGATCATGATATGAAATACTTTTATTAAGTAACTCCTCACCGCTTAATTGAGAAAAATTATCATAATTAATTTGTTTAATTGAGTCATTGGAATTATTAAAAGCAATAAAACTTATAAAGATTATAAAAAAAATATTTTTCATTCGAGGCTCTATGTCTTTTGCAAAATAATCATTTAAAAATAAAAGTGAATTTTTTATAATATGAAGAAATCAAATGATTTTCATATTTTAGATAAATAATGATATAAATCCTTCTATTATGTTTAAACACAATTTTTCACTTGTAAAATTTTTATGCACAATTACTTGTTTGCTTTTTTCATTTAATATTATTGCTCAAAAAAAACATTCAATATCAAAACTAAAAAAGTATAAGGCTGAAGTCACTTCAATTGTTAATGACAATCATAAGCAAACTCAGGTGATGATTGATAAGGTATTTAGTTTTGCCGAACTGGGTTTTCATGAAGTTGAATCCTCTAAATATTTAACAAAAATATTAGAATCAGCTGGATTTGAAATTACTTATGGGGTCTCTGGAATTCCTACCGCTTGGCTTGCTAAGTGGACTAATGGAAAAGGACCAGTTATTGCTTTAGGCAGTGATGTAGATTGTATCCCCAAGGCTTCTCAGTATCCGGGAGTAGCTTATCATAAGCCAATTGTAGAAGGAGCTCCGGGCCATGGTGAAGGTCATAATTCAGGAATTCCAATGAATTTAACTGCGGCTTTAGCAGTTCAAAAAGTAATGAAGTCGAAAAATATACAAGGAACTTTAATTTTATGGCCAGGAATAGCCGAAGAGTTAGTTGCTTCAAAAGCATGGTTTGTTAGAGATGGTCTATTTGATGGTGTTGATATGTGCATATTTACTCATGTAAGTAGTAATCTAGGAGTTTCATGGGGACAAGCTAGAGGGACGGGTCTTATTTCTGTAGAATATACATTTGAAGGTGAAGCCGCTCATTCAGCAGGTGCACCATGGAGAGGAAGAAGTGCTCTTGACGCTGCAGAACTAATGAATGTAGGCTGGAATTATAAGAGAGAACATCTTCATCCTTTAAAAAGATCTCATTCTATTTTCACTGATGCAGGAGATCAACCAAATGTTGTACCCTCTAAAGCTTCAATCTGGTATTATCTTAGAGACGTTAAATATGAGGGGATTATGAAGATGTATAATGATGCAAACAACATAGCTGATGGAGCCGCATTAATGACTGATACAAAAGTTAACTCAAGAGTTGTAGGAACAGCATGGCCAAGACACTTTAATAAAGTTATAGCTGAAACTATGTATAAAAACATTGAACAGGTAGGTCTTCCTGTATGGTCTAAAGAAGATCAGGAACTAGCCAAAGCTGTCCAAAAGGAAGTTGGTTCAAATAACATCGATGGCCTAGCTACAGAATTACATCCATTAGGAGAACCATCTAAAATAATGGTTAGTGGAGGTTCTGATGATATTGGTGATGTTTCATGGACTGTTCCTACGGTGACACTTCGTTTTCCTTCGAATATTCCAGGACTTCAAGGACATCATTGGTCTAACGCAATTGCTATGGCTACACCTATTGCCCATAAAGGAGCTACTGCTGGAGCTAAAGTTGTAGCAATGACTATTTTAGATTTTCTAGCTCAACCTGACTTACTTTCTTCAGCAACTGATTATTTTGAAAATGTTCAGAAAAAAGAAACAGAATATAAACCAATGATAACTGCTGATGATCCTCCGCCAATTGAGTTAAATACTCAAATAATGGGCACATTTAGAAAAGAATTAGAAAAATATTACTTTGATGAGACAAAGTATGACTCCTATCTAGAACAACTAGGAGTTTCATACCCTACAATTAAGACAAACAACAAATAAAAAATAAAATTATGCAAAGTAGAAGAGATTGGTTGCGTTCATCAGTTGGTTTAGGAGGACTTTTATTGGCCCCAGAATTAATGCTTTCAAATGAAGAGATAAAAAAATTCAATCCTAGACCATTTGAAAAGATAATAAAACTAAGTTCGAATGAAAATCCATATGGCCCATCAGAACTAGTACAAAAAGCAGTTGTTAAAGCTTTTGATAATGGCTGCAGATATCCCTATGCTTATTCAGATGCACTGGCAATTAAATTAGCAAAAAAGCATGGTGTAGATCCTGAGAGTATAATAATAACAGGTGGCTCGACAGAGGGTCTTAAAATAACTGGTCTTACCTTCACTCAGGGAGGTGGAGAAATAATTGCTGGTCAACCTACTTTTCTTGCTATGATGGATTTTGCAGAACAATGGGGAGCTAAAATCAATTGGGTTCCAGTGGGGGAAGACAAAGGATATGACCTTAATGCGATAAATAATAAAATTAATGGAAACACTAAGCTAATTTTTTTATGTAACCCTAATAATCCAACAGGCACAGTAATACCCAAAAATTTGTTGGAAGATTTTTGCATGTCTGCTAGTAAAAAAGCCATTGTTTTTAGTGATGAAGCGTATTATGATTTCATTCAGACACCAGATTACCCATCAATGGACACTTTAGTTAGAAAAGGAGCAAATGTGATTGTGTCAAAAACTTTTTCTAAGGTCTATGGTATGGCAGGACTTAGGATAGGATATTTAATAGCTCCTCCTCATTTAGCAAAACAAATTAGACCCAACGTTGTAGCTATGAGCAATGTTTTAGCTATTGCAGCGGCAGATAAAGCTTTAGAGGATCAAGAGTTTTATGACTTTTCGTTAAATAAAATAAGACAAGGAAGAAAATTAATAACAGACACATTGGATGATTTGGGATTAGACTATGTTCCTTCTAACACAAACTTTGTATTCTTTCATTCTAAAAAACACATTGATGACTTGGGGAAACAAATGTTAGATAAAGGTGTTAGAATAGGAAGGCCATTTCCTCCATTTTATGATTGGTGTAGGATTAGTGTAGGTACTTTGCCTGAAGTTCAAGCCTTTACTAGTGCTTTTAAAGAAGTCTATCAAGAAAGTTAATTATATTTAACTCTCTACTGTTTTAGAGAAGACTTTTTAACTATATTGAACTACCAATTATATCCAAACAATGAAGAATATATTTAGTAGTATACTATTTATAACGCTAGTCCTTTTCACATCTTTTATTTTAGCTTTTTTAGTAGGCAATAATTCTATTGGAGTTGATCTTTGGGATTCAATAATTCTAAAAAGCTGGTGTCTTATATTTGGAGTTCAATTAGTTGTATTTTTACCTTCATTTGTTTTTAAAACAGATCATTATTTTGATATAACAGGAGGAATTACTTTTATTCTAATGTTGATGCTGTTAACTAATAGTATAATTTCTAATGATTCTTCATTCTTTGACCCTAAATTGATTCCGTTATTTTTAATAAGTCTTTGGGCAGTTAGACTAAGCTCTTTTTTATTTTTAAGAGTCAAACGTGTTGGAAAAGACGTGCGTTTCGATGAAATAAAAACAAAATTTTTTAGATTTATGCTGGCATGGATTATCCAAGGGTTTTGGGTTTTTATGTGTTTGTTGCCAGTAATAACAATGGTTGGATCTAATAAGTCAACCAATTTAAAATTTATAGCAATTGGAGTTTTGTTATGGTTGGTTGGTTGGTTGGTTGAAGTGTTTTCAGATATCCAAAAAACTCGATTTAATTCCAATCTAAAATTTAAAGGAGATTTTATCAATACTGGTTTATGGTCAATTTCAAGACATCCTAATTATTTTGGTGAGTTTGTTTTATGGACAGGAATTACATTAATTGCATTTCCTACATTTTCAGGATTTCAATATTTAGCATGTTTAACGCCAATTTTTGTTTATTTGCTTTTGAATAAGATTAGTGGAATTAATTTATTAGAGGAAATTGCAAATAAAAGATGGGGAGATAATCATAGTTACCAAGAATATAAAAGAAACACTCCTGTTTTTTTCCCTAAAATTTTTAAAATATGGACAAAGAAAAAATAAACAAACAACAAGTTTTAAAAAAACGACCAGTTGGACTTCCAGATAAAGAAACTTGGGAATTTGTCGAATCTAAAATTCAAGATTTGAATGATGGTGAAATTCTAATAGCTCAAGAATATATTTCTTTAGATCCAGCGATGAGAGGATGGATGAATGAGGCTCGTTCATATATTCCTCCAGTTGAAGTAGGTGATGTTATGCGGGCAGGTTCAGTTGGAAAGGTTATAAAAACAAAAGGAAAAACTTTATTTGAAGTTGGTGATTATGTTTATGGTTGGGGAGGTGTTCAAACTTATTGTGTTACAAAAGGAGATAATTTTTATAAAGTTGATCCTAACAAAGCTCCTTTGTCATCATATATAGGTGTCTTAGGAATGCCTGGAATGACTGCTTATTTTGGAATTATTGAAGTTGGAGAAATAAAAGAAGGAGATGTCGTTCTTGTATCTGGAGCTGCAGGAGCAGTAGGAAGCATTGTGGGTCAAATAGCTAAAATTAAAGGATGTAGAGTTGTTGGAATTGCTGGCGGAAAGGCTAAGTGCGATTATTTAATTGACAAACTAGGGTTTGATGGAGCTATTGATTATAAAAATGAAAATGTTGCTAAGGGAATAAAAAAGCACTGTCCTAAAGGAATTGACGTATATTTTGATAATGTTGGAGGTGAAATCTTAGATTCTGCATTAATTTTTTTAAGAAAAAAAGCAAGAGTTGTAATCTGTGGAGCAATTTCTCAATACAACTCAAAATCAAATATAAAAGGACCTGAAAATTATTTATCTCTATTGGTTAATAGGGCTTCTATGAAGGGAATGGTTGTGTTTGATTTCGCTCCTAAATATAGTATTGCTATGATAGAAATGGCTGGCTGGATCAAAGAAGGAAAATTAATTCATAAAGAAGATATTTACCATGGAATAGAAAATTTTAGAGAGATATTTTTAAGATTATTCTCTGGAGAGAAGATGGGAAAATTAATATTGAAAATATAAAGATTAATAATCTAAAAACCATTTATTGCATACAGTATTCCTTTTTCCAAAAGCTTTTGAAAACGTTCATCTTTATAGGTTTTTCCATGATGTCCAAGGCCTGTATAGAAAGATCGACCTCCTTCAAATTCATGATACCATGTAATAGGATGATTGGATCCATTAATTCCACCATCATATGTTTTTTCATCTAGCATGAGAAGAGGAATTATGTTTAGGTTTCTAAAATTATAATTGTACCACTCGTCTTCTATTTCCCATTTTTCCTCTAAGTGCTCAGTAAAAAAGGGGTTATTGGAAGTTGTATGAATTGTTGCCTTGGGAGTGCCTTTTGGGTGAGAAGCAAAATAGGCTCCAACTAATCTGCCATACCATGGCCATTCATATTCTGTGTCCGCAGCGGCATGAATTCCAACAAATCCTTTCCCTGCATGAATAAATTCTTTTAATTTTTCTTGCTGTGAATCATTTAACACATCTAGTGTAGTACATAAAAATATTACTGCATCATAATTAAAAAACTGATCTGATATAAATGATTCTGGAGTTTTAGAATGAAAAATTTCAAAATCATTTGTTTTTGCAATTTCTACAATTAATTTTATTCCCTCATCAATAGCTTCCTGATGAACATATCCATTTGTATAGGTGTATACAAGAACTTTTTTACTTAAAGAATTTGTTTGAGAAAATAGATTTAAGTGAAATAAAAAAATTAAAAGAAAAATTTTGTAGGTCATAAAGCAAAAAAAAGAATTTAATACTTGTTTAGTTCAAGGTTTTATTTTTTTTCATTATCTTAGTTTTCTGTGCTGTCCCATTTTGGGAAACAACAAACTATAAATATGAAAAAAATTCTTTACTTATTTGTCTTATTGTCTCACTTAGGATGGGCCAACAATAAAATTTCTAATCATATAATTTCTAAAATAGAAATACCACTAACAAACCATTCTTATATGGATGAGTTAAGTGTTTCAAACACAAGGGTTATTTCCTCTCAAGTTACAGAAACATCAACAGGTAGCAGCACGACATCAAGTAATACTTGCCCAGAAGTCAATAGTAATCAGCCAGAGTTATCTTTTCCCGTTGGAACTCAAGCATTTGATTTTCCATTGACAGAATTATTTTTTGATGCAGATGGAGACAATCTTTCATTTATCATTTCGGATCAAAATCTTCAACCTAACAGTGGAGGGTCTGCATCATTAAGTGGATCAGTAGTTACTGTTCAATTCAGCTCTAGTATTGCTGCAGGAGACACATACAAACTGAACACTTTTGCTAATGATGGAACCTGTGAAGGTAGCTTTGAATTAATTATAAATATAACAGCATCTAATAATACAGGAACAGGTTCAAACACTACAGGAACAGATTCTAATACAACAGGTGGAGGTGATGGAAATAACACAGGAACAGATTCTAATACAACAGGTGGTGGAGACGGAAATAATACAGGAACAGATTCTAATACAACAGGTGGAGGTGATGGAAACAATTCTCAAGATTGTTCAATTTCATACTTCCCTGATTTCCAAGGGGGGGAAGTTTTTCTTGTATTAGAACCAGGAGCCTTTGCTAATGTTGATCTAAATAATGTTATTAATAATCCTAGTTCAGCTGAACTAGTTTACAGTATTACCAGTTTAGGACCACTAGATGGAAGTGGTTTTAATGGCCCTGTTAGTTTTGATGGTTCTCCAGTATATTTTACGATGGGTCAAAATTATGGACACTTTGATATTTATGGTTCTGTTGAAGCTTTAGATTGTGGGCTTGGTTTCACAATTCACATAGACGTTATAGATCCCAATTCAGGAACAGATTCTAATACAACAGGTGGTGAAGGTCCAGATGGTGAAGGTCCAGATGGTGAAGGTCCAGATGGTGGAGGTCCTGATGGAGGAGATGGTGGAGATGGTGGAGATGGTGGAGATGGTGGAGATGGCCAAGGAGGTGAAGGAAATACTGGTACTGGTTTTGATCAAGGATGTGAGGGGATTAATTTAGAAATTTCAGGAGATAATGAGTATCAGATCAATGTAGAATTAAACGATGATGGTCTATGGACAAACAATACCTTCGATTCACCTGTTGAGCCAAATATAATACAGGATATAAGTTATGTTGCTAACGCAGGATCACAAGGAGATGCAGGTAATATTGAGTATAAACTTGAAAGTATTGATGCTCCCTCTGATACATATTCTAGAGCTGAGTTAGTTGATGGAAATATTTTTAAAGTCGATTTTACAGGAGTTCTTGGGCATTTTCATTTTAATTTCTCAGCTACTTTGGATGATTGTCAAGTATTCTTCCACATTGCTTATGAAGTACAGCGTGAAGGAGAAGGAAATGGTGGAGAAGGAAATGGTGGAGAAGGGGGTCAGGGAGATAATCGATGCCCGGAGTTAATTTCAGAAAATGGATTTCCTCGTTATGAATCTTCTACCGATGTAGGATCTTTAAATATTAGTTTAGATGATTTCTTTTGGGACGAAGATGAAGATGAATTAGACTATACTGTTCAGTTTTTCGGAGAACCTTATGACTTAGTTTCTTCTACTATTGACGGAAATGAATTAACATTAACTTTCAGTGGATCAATAGGTGATGGATATGTTGAAATAATGGCTTCAGATGGACAATGTGAGACTTTTAATGGTTTTGAAGTTTCGTTATTTAATCAAGTTGCAGAAGGATGTCCACCACAAATACAAGATATGATTCATATTCCTATATCTCCTGTGGCTATTCAGTTATGGTACCCAGTGGAGTTTTTATTTGACTCATCGCAAACAGGGCCTTTAACCTTTGATTCTATTGAAATACAAGATCTATCGTATGCACAAGTAAGTTTAGGAGAAGAAGATGGTTATAAGGTTATTTACTTTGATTTACCTTCTCAAGGAGCTGCTGGATTCACAGAGTTTTTAATAAAAGTTTCTACTGCTGATGGTGGATGTGGAGAATGGTATACTGTTGGACTTGAAACTGTTTTTGATCAGGAATTTTATGATGAAATAGCCGCTGGTGGAGGTCCAGATGGTGGAGGTCCAGATGGTGGAGGTCCAGATGGTGGAGGTGATGACGACTGCCCAGGTTACGAAATTGGAACAGAGCAGAATGCACTTATTTATGATTTATGGAGTGGTACACAGACAATTGATCTTTCTGCAGCCCTAGAAGCTCTAAATATTAATACTTCTGAAACTGAAGTTACTTTTGAAGTTGTTGATGAATTAGGGGGTGCAGTTGTAGAATATTCTATAGACGCTGCAAATCAATTTAATATTACAATTCCAGAAAATGACTACTTTTTAGTCATTGACATATGGTATAGTGATTCAGCAACTGGAGAATGTATTGGGCAAATTGCTATTGACATAACAAATGATATAAATAATCTAAATAATCTCCCTGATGGTTCAGATGGTGGAGGTCCAGATGGTGGAGGTCCAGATGAAGAATGTTATGGAAATGCACCTTATCCTGGAGACGAGGGATGGTGTGGAGCAGATACTGAGATTATATTTCTAGATGGATATGCATACGAAGATATCATCCCAAACGATGTAAAACCTATAACCATTAGCGACCCTATACTTGATGAGCCTGGAGTCTTCGTAAGTGCAGTATTTAGTGATAATCATTGTATTGCACAAATTGCATCACATGATGCATTTGGAGCTAATGCCTCAGTTTTTAATATAGATTTAGCTTTTAGTGGTGGACAAGGAGGTACTATAATAGTTGTTGAATTAAGAAAAGAAGGAAATACTAATTTAGAAGATTGCCCTGCTGTTATTGCTTTCTTCGTAGATGTAAACCTAAACCAAGGTGGCGGTGGTGGCCCAGGTGATGGTGGTGACCCAGGTGATGGTGGTGACCCAGGTGATGGAGGTGACCCTAATGATGGTAATTTCTGTGATTTTGGACCTGAACTTTCTACCGTAGTAGTTGATCCAACAGCTACTTCCGCAATACTAGATTTATCTAATGAAATTGCAGCACTGGAATTACCTGCTGAGTATGAAATAAACACTTTTGGCGAAGCATCTCCTCCACTAGAGAATTTTGGAACAGTTGATTTAGCTGGTATATGGTCAATTACCCTACCTGGTGAAGAACTATGGGCTCATATTGATATTGCGTTTCATGAACCAGGGAATCCAGAAAATTGTTATGGAACTATTCACTTTAATTTAGAGGCTAGTACTGGTGATTTTGGTGGCGGCGGAGACATAGATCTTGTTGGTAACGTACCTGGAGGACCAGATACTGATAATGGAAACACTGATTCTGGAACCTCTGGATCTTCCGGAGAAGCTCCATATCCTGGTGATGAAGGGTGGTGTAGTGCAGACACTGAAGTTATATTCTTACCAGACATATTAACAACTACTTTTGAAAATACAGTTACAGTCCAAATAGAACATGAAATTCTTAATGAGCCAGGTGTAAGCATAGCTAATGTGTTTACAAATAATAGTTCTATTGCAACCATTAAGGATTTTTTCTCACAAAATAATTCTGTAATACTTGATTTAACTGGCCAACCGGGTGGAGTTGCTATAGTTCTTGAGATTAGAAAAGCAGGAAATACAGCACCAGAGGCTTGTACTGCTATCATGGTATTTATTCTTGGTGTACTTGATGCAGCAGAAATGGAGTGTCGAGTAACTAATTCATTTGATCCAATATTTGTAATACCAGGTACGGAAACCGCTGACTTTGATTTAAATCCATTTTTTGATGGCTTTGGAGGCTTTGAAGCTTATTCACAATCATTTAAATTAAATTTAGTTGATCCATTTTTAACAGTAGGTCAAGTTTCTTTAGAGGGAGCTAATTTACATTTTGATTTTAATGGACAAGAAGGGTTTGACATGTTAATTTTTCAAAACAGTGATATGAACGGAAACTGTATAAATCTAATTGAAGTTCCTGTTATTGTTGATTCCGAGGCAGCTTCTTTAAATCCTGATCAAGGAGGTATTGGAAGTGAAAGTGACTCTAATGATGCAGAACAACCTGACTATGATTGTGAGAATGGGTTTGATTTAGTAGGTGACAATGGCCAAGGAACATTTAATTTCGAAGTTGGAGTTACTTCTGTTTCTGTAGATATTAGTTCTGCCATTACAGCGATGGATATTAATCCTGAAGCCGTTTATATTGAATTATGGAAATTCTCAGATTTTGGTGGAGAACCAGGAGATTGGGATATAGTAAACAATATTTTTATTGTAGAAGTCCCTTCAGGAGAGTACTATTTTGGGTTTGATATATACTTTGTAGACCCAACCACAGGAGATTGTCTAGGATCCGTAGTCTTTGATATTTCTGCTTTTGGTGGAGAAAACTGTATAGTAAATAATGTTATGGACCCAGAGGGTGCTAATGAGCCTGTTTGGTTCCAGCCAGGAGAAACATTTATTCAGGATTTTGGGGAATTCTTTTTCAGCTCTCAGGGTAATGGAATAAGTGTTGAAGTAGGTGTTTCTAATGACCTTATAACTACTACATCTATTTGTTTTACGGGAGACTTCCAAGACACCGTTTGCCCCGATGTTGAATTCGTTGTAGGTGATCAATCAGGAGAAGGATATTTAACGATTATTGTTACTGACTCATTAGCAGATTGTTCTTATGAAATCGAAATACCTTTTATAATTGATCCGAATCCACCGGAAGGACAAGGTCCACCACCAGACTTTAACTGTCCACAATATATTGATGATATCAATCCTGTATTTGCTTCCAATGCAGATCCTAGGGATTATATGATAGATTTAAAGCCTTTCTTCTATGTTCCTCCAACTGGAATAAAGTATACACTACTTCTTCCGCCTGAATGGGGTGTTGATGTAGATGGTAATTTTCTTGAACCATTCGTTGACATTAATTTAGAAGATTCATTCTTAAAAATCAGTACTCATACTCTTCCTGGATCAGTTAGTTTCCAAGTGCAATATGAATCTCTAAATCCTTCAGCAGATAGTAATTGTCTAATTGAAATAATTGATTTAATGATTACAGTAGACGATGAATTAGAATTTATTAATCAACAGACGTTAGAGAACTGTGGTGATATAAGTAATTTCATAAATGAGGAGATAAATGTTTCTTTAGAGTTAGGTGTTCAAGAAAATATTAAAGTAGAACTTAGAGACTACTTATCTAATCCTAATGCGGAAGCTGACTTTCATGTTAGATTTGATTTATTGTTCCCTGAAACACCACCTGCTGGAGATGTGAGTGGTACTTTTGATCCAAACATGAACATTCCTCTTGTGGATGGTTTTATTGTAGAAAATTCAGAATTAATAATTTTTGCTCCTAGGTTTGAAGCAGGATTTGGTGATATACCTATTGAAGCATATGACGTTGAAACAGGATGTCACTATAATTTTGCTGTTGGTGTAGAAGTAATTGATAATCTAGGAATTGGCAATTTAGATTGTCCACAACCAATCATGGATTTTGCTGAATTTACTTTACCTCAAGATCAAACACTAGAATTAAATTTGAGAGACTTCTTCGCAGTTTCTGGTGATGCAAGTGCAACACTAGGAGAATTCTATTATGAATTTGGAACTGATCGTCCAGAAAAAGTTCAATTGGATTTAAATCAAGAGGATCACAAACTTGTTATAACACCAACTACTGGTTCAGAATCTGTAGGCAATGTGTTTATCTTTATCAAAGCAGGAGATTCTCAGGAATATTGTGAAGCTTTTGCTGACATCATGGTGCGTATATTATCATCAGGTCAAACTGAAAATGTATGTCCAACGACAACAGCATCATTAACTCATGAAATTCAATTCCCTGCAGAAGGAGATTTATTGGATATTAACTTAAACGAGTTCTTTACAGATGATCAGCCTCAGCTAGATTTTGAAATTTTTATAGAGAATAACCCTCAATTTGACTGGAGTATTAATGCAGGAGTTCTTTCATTATATCTAAAACAATACATTCCAGGCGATGTAGATATTATGATTGATGCTTACGACTCATTCGGATGTTCTATTCATGAAATGATTAACGTTCGTCTTGGAGAATCTTCACCTGAGTTTCAGTTTAATAGATGCCCTGAAATTTCTAATGCAGCAATGGATTCAATATATGCTACGTTACTTAGTCAAGGAGTGGATGAAAATGGAATTATGCCAAGTGATTTATTTTTTATAAATATACCTTTAACCGGTCTTTATTCAGATCCAGATGGCGATCCAATAGTTTATGAGGCATTTACTGAGGACACATCAAAAGCTTCTGTTGAGGTTGTAAGTAATACATTAATTATTTTCTTCCTTCCTCAAAAGTATGGTAGTGTTGAATTCGAATTTTTTGCTAAAGATGGTGATCCATTCTGTGATTCAGGGCAAGGATTTGTAATTACAAAAACACCTCCAGTTAATGTAGTTGTAGAGGTTTTATGTCCTGAAATAATTTCTCAGATCCCACCAGTTGAGATATCACAAGGAGCTCCAATGAGTGTAATTTCTTTAAATCAATTATTTGAAGATGTAAATACTTCTATATTTAACTTCTATGCTGCAAGTGATAATTCTGGTATTGTCGAAGCAAAAATTAATGGAGATAAATTGATTTTAGAATATTCATCGACTACTGATGGATTAACTAGCGTAACAGTAGTTTCTAGTAATGTTTCTGGAACTTGTGATGTTGAATTAATTTTTAATGTAACAGTTGTTCCGCCAGCAGTTAATCTAGCTCCTGTATTTGAGCCACAAAGTATTACTCTAATGGAAAATGATGCTGACGAAACTAATGCTGAAATTGCTAAACATGCTGTTCAAATACGTGTTTCTGATCCTGAAGGAGAAAGCATGACACTTTCTATAACGGATGGAAATAATCTAAATCTTTTCGAATTAAGAAATGGCTTTGACTTGTACTTGATAGGTAAGCTTGATTATGAAGAAGAAACATTCCACGAATTGGAGCTTACCGCTTCGGATGGAGAAAAAACTTCTAAATACATGTTTAGAGTAAATGTTGGTGATATTCAAAATGCAACAGTTAGTGCAGACTTTAATTTAACTGTTTATGATCAAGCTAATGAAAGTGATACTGCATCGGGTACTACCGGCACAACTGGAAAAAATCAGGCTTATAAACGTTTTACTAATCCTCGATTTAGATCTCAGATGGAAGTTGGAAAATGGAAAGTTCGTAAGAAGATTAATGGTGGAGCTGATGCAAATCTATTTGAAATTAATCAAGAAGAAGAATTTTCAACTGGAGGGCCTGAAGTGAGAGGAGCCTTAGTAGTTAATATGATCGATGTATTAAACTTTAAAACACTTCCTGACTTTGAAAATCCAATGGATCATAACCAGGATAATGTTTATGAAGTAATCGTTGAACTTATTAATGAGGATGATGGGGAAAATGAAATACCTGTGATTGTTAATCAAACAGAGATTACTGTTCCAGAAAATTCCGCTAAAACCATTGAGATCCAATCAATAGGAGCGTCACCAGCTCAGGATAGTGACTTAGATGGAGTTCCTGATGTTATTGATAACAGTCCATTATTTGCAAATCCTAATCAATCAGATGCTGATGGTGATGGCGTAGGAGATGTAACTGATGATGACGATCAGGATGGAGTTTGGAATCCAAACGATGCCTGTGCTGCTACCACTTTAGGAGACAGAGTCGATATTTATGGATGTGCAATATTCTATTTACCAACAAATAATTTCTCAATAACTAAAACTGAGAAATGTGTTGGAACAAATACTATATCTATTGCTTCAACTCGTACAGATCTCACCTATACAGTAGCTGTCTCAGGAGCTGTTTCACAGACAACCAGCTTTACAGGATCCAGTCATCAAATTGAAAACATTTCAGCAGGTACTTATTCAGTTTGTTTAACTGTTGTTGGAGTAGCATCATCTATTTATCAGCGTTGTTATAGTTTAACTATTACTGAGCCTCAACCATTAAGTGTATACAGTATGACCGATCCAGGGAATAACTCTGTTACATTTAACTTAGATGGAGGAACAGTATACAACATCACTCATAATGGAATGACTACCCAGACAGATCAGCCTACTTATACTGTTTCTTTAAAAGCAGGAATAAATACTATAGATATAAATACTGGAATTGGATGTCAGGGTGAATTTGGAACCACTTATTTTAATTCAAGTCCAGTTGATTTAGCCCCTAATCCATTTAATAGTTCAGTGAAACTATATGTTGGAGGTGACGATGAAGCTGTTTCAGTGAGTGTATTTAACATGACAGGTAATCAAGTTCTAAGAATAGATAAAGTATTAGAGTTTAATTCAAGAACTCTAGAGGTAAATACTACATCACTAATGACAGGAACTTATTTAATTAAAATTAATGGAGCAACAACTCAACAAACATTTGTTGCTATAAAACAATAGAAAAATGAAGCGTTTATTCATATCATTATTTAGCTTTTTAATAATTATTAGCTGTTCAAAAGGAGGAGGAGATGACCCTGCCCCCCCTGTAGTAACTCCACCCGTGGTAATTTTGCAGCCTGGAACTCCTTCATTGGTATTTCCAGCTAACAATGAACCTTGTCAGGACGGGACTTCAATAAATGACACCCAAAGTGAGGTTAATTTTCAATGGGGAACTACAGGTAACACACTGAATTATGTTCTAACAATAACTAATTTGACTAATAATAGTGAATTAACATTTAATACATCAGATGCTAATAAAGTAGTTGCGTTATCTAAAACGGAACCTTATAGATGGGGTGTAACAGCTCAAGGTGATACTGGATCAACACCAGCGCAAAGCTCTTTATGGAAATTTTATTTGGCCGGGGATGCTCAAGTAAATTATGCGCCATTTCCTCCTGATTTGCTTTCTCCAAAATCTGGCTCAAATGTTTTTGCAGTTAATAATGAGGTAACCTTAACATGGGGAGCTTCAGATGTAGATAATGACTTAAGCACTTATAAGGTTTATTTAGATAATGTGGATGGTTCAACTCTACTTGACACCTATACCCATACTGCAGAAATAACTAGTACAGCTGTTAGCGTATCAGCAAATACACTTTACTATTGGAAAGTCATTGCAATTGATGCTAATGGAAATGAGAGTGATTCTGGAGTTTATACTTTTAGAGTTCAATAGTATTAGGGTATTAATTTTTATAACTGTACTGAAATAGAATAACACTTTTTAAAAAAGGCTTGATTAAGTAAATTCAAGCCTTTTTAAATTTGAATCTTTAGCCTATGAAAACTAGTAAGGAATATTGGAATAAAAATTTAACATATCTTAAATATCTTCTTTTTATCTGGTTTATAGTTTCTTTTGGCGCAGGGATTCTATTTAAAGACCTGCTAAACTCCATAAGTATTGGTGGCTTTCCTCTTGGATTCTGGTTTGCTCAACAGGGATCTGTATATGTTTTTGTAATCTTAATTTTTATCTACGTCTATCTAATGAATAAATTGGATAAATCCCATGGATATGAAGATTAATCAATCAAATAAATTTAAATAAACATGAGTGTTCAATTATGGACCTATATATTAGTAGGGATTACATTTGCTTTATATATTGGAATAGCTATTTGGTCAAGAGCTTCATCAACCAAAGAATTTTATATTGCTGGAGGAGGAATTTCCCCATTGGCTAATGGAATGGCTACGGCAGCTGACTGGATGTCTGCAGCTTCGTTTATTTCAATGGCTGGCTTGATCTCATTCCTTGGTTATGATGGCGCGGTATACATAATGGGATGGACTGGAGGATATGTGCTTTTAGCTCTATTACTTGCCCCTTATCTTCGTAAGTTTGGAAAATTTACAGTGCCAGATTTTATAGGAGAGAGGTACTACTCTAAAACTGCTCGAATAGTTGCTGTTCTTTGTGCTCTATTAGTTTCTTTTACCTATGTTTCTGGTCAAATGAGAGGAGTTGGAGTCGTCTTTTCTCGATTCCTAGAGGTAGATATTAATACTGGTGTTGTGATTGGAATGATTATAGTTCTATTTTATGCTGTTATGGGAGGCATGAAGGGAATTACATATACTCAAGTAGCTCAGTATTGTGTTTTGATTTTTGCTTTTATGGTTCCTGCAATATTTATCTCATTTCAAATGACAGGAAACTTTATACCACAGATGGGTATGGGGCTAACTATGAATGATGGGTCGGGAGTTTATGTTTTAGATAAACTAAATGCCATTAATACTGAATTAGGTTTTAATGAATATACAAATGGAAGTAAATCTATAATAGACCTTCTCGCAATTACTTGTGCTTTAATGGTAGGAACAGCAGGGCTTCCACATGTTATTGTTAGGTTTTTTACAGTTAAAAAGGTAAGTGATGCTAGAAAATCTGCTGGTTTGGCATTGCTTTTTATTGCTATTCTATATACTACCGCTCCTGCAGTTTCTGTATTCTCAAGGATAAACTTGATTTCTACTGTTAAAGACAATCCTTATACTTCAATGCCAACATGGTTTAGTAATTGGGAGCAAACAGGACTTTTGAAGTTTAATGATAAAAATAATGACGGAAATATTCAATATTTAGCAGATAAAAATTTAAATGAATTGTACGTCGATCCTGATATCATGGTTTTAGCTAACCCTGAGATAGCAAATCTTCCAGCATGGGTTATTGGACTTGTAGCTGCTGGAGGTTTAGCAGCCGCTTTATCAACTGCCGCAGGTTTATTGTTGGTAATTTCATCTTCAATTTCACATGATTTAATTAAAAGTATTATTAATCCGAATATTACAGATAAAGGAGAGTTATGGGCTGCTAGAATTTCTGCAACACTAGCAGTTGTAGTAGCAGGATATTTTGGAATTAATCCTCCAGATTTTGTTGCAGCAACTGTTGCTTTGGCTTTTGGTCTTGCTGCTGCATCCTTTTTTCCAGCAATCACTCTTGGGATTTTTTATAAAAAAATGAATAAAGAAGGAGCAGTTACCGGAATGCTGGTTGGAATTCTACTTATGCTTTTTTATATTTTAAAATTCAAATTTGGTGTGTTTGATGGTGGAAAAACTGCAGTAGAAGGGTTAAAAGATCAATGGTGGTTTGGTGTTTCACCTGAAGGCTTTGGAGCTGTAGCTATGCTATTTAATTTTCTTTTTGCATTATCGGTAAATAAATTTACTACACCGCCACCTATGGAGGTGCAAAATATAGTAGACAATATTCGAATCCCGACTGGTGTAGCTCCCCCAAATAATCACTAGCTTTATTTTTTTATTACGATTTACAAATGTCCAATTATAAAATTAACAGTTCCAAAGAGTATAAAAGAATTTATAATGAATCTATAAATTATCCAGAAAAATTCTGGAATGATTTAGCTAAAGATAATTTTATATGGCAAAAACCATGGGATTCAGTTTTAAATTGGGATTTCCAAAAACCTGAAATTAAATGGTTTGAAGGAGGAGAGCTTAATATTACTGAAAACTGTATAGATAGGCATCTTAAAGACAAATCCCAAAAGACAGCTATAATATTTGAGCCAAACAACCCTGAAGAACCATCAGAGCATATATCATATGAAAGCTTACATCATCGAGTAAATAAAATGGCTAACGTTTTAAAGAACCAAGGAGTTAAAAAAGGCGATAGGGTTTGTATTTATTTGCCAATGATACCAGAACTTGCAATAAGCGTATTGGCATGTGCAAGAATTGGCGCAGTTCATTCTGTTGTCTTTGCGGGATTTTCTGCTATAGCTCTGGCAACTAGAATTAACGATTGTGACTGTAAGATTGTTCTAACTTCAGATGGTTCTTATAGAGGAAATAAAGTACTAGATCTAAAAATTATTGTTGATTCCGCGTTAAAAGAATGCCCACAAGTTTCTTCTGTATTAGTTGTTGAAAGGACTAAAACAAAAATTTATTTAGAAAAGGGAAGAGATCATTTAATGGAATCATTACTTAAAGATGCTAGTCAAAATTGTCCAATAGAGATCATGGGTTCCGAAGACCCTCTTTTTGTTTTGTATACATCAGGATCTACTGGAAAACCAAAAGGAATGGTTCATTCATCTGCTGGTTATATGGTAGGAGCAGCATATACATTTAAAAATATTTTTCAATACAATGATGAAGATATTTATTGGTGCACAGCTGATATTGGATGGATTACAGGACACTCATACATAGTATATGGACCACTTTTAAATGGAGCAACAACGCTTATGTTTGAAGGAGTACCTTCCTACCCTGACTATGGTCGTTTTTGGGAAATAGTTGAAAAGCATAAAGTCAATCAATTTTATACTGCCCCTACAGCGATTAGAGCTTTAGCTAAAGAATCGTTAGACTTTGTAAAAAATCATGACTTATCGTCATTAAAAGTCCTTGGATCCGTTGGAGAACCTATAAATGAAGAAGCCTGGAATTGGTATAGTATTAATATTGGTAAAAATAAATGTCCTATAGTTGACACTTGGTGGCAAACAGAAACAGGCTCAATAATGATATCATCAATACCAAATATAACTGAATCTAAAGCAACGTATGCAACTTTACCATTTATAGGAATTCAACCAGTTTTAATGGATGAAAACGGAAAAGAAATTCTTGAAAATGGAGTAGAAGGGAGACTTTGTGTTAAATATCCTTGGCCATCAATGGCAAGAACTATATGGGGAGATCATAATAGGTATAAGAATACATATTTTTCATCTTTTGATAATAAATATTTTACTGGTGATGGATCATATAGAGATAACAATGGATTATATAGAATCACAGGAAGAGTCGACGACGTGATAATCGTATCAGGTCATAATCTTGGAACTGCTCCTATAGAGGATGCTATAAATGAACACGGTTTAGTTGCTGAATCAGCCATTATCGGAGTCCCTCATGATATAAAGGGAAATTCTTTATTTGGATACGTTACCTTAAAAAATTCATCAAATAGTTCACTGAATGAAAAGCTTAAAAAAGAAATAAATCATTTAATATCGAAACAAATTGGTCCGATAGCTAAATTAGATCGTATTGAATTTGTCTCTGGGCTTCCTAAAACACGTTCAGGAAAAATCATGAGAAGAATTTTAAGAAAAATTGCCCATAATGATATTGATAATTTAGGAGATATTTCAACTCTTTTAAATCCTGAAATTGTAGATGAAATCATTGCTAAAGTTTTAAGTTGATTTTTTGAATAAAATATCTGAATATTATCAAGATTTTAAAAAAAAGCAGGAGGCTTTAAGAAAAGAAGTTCGACATGTTGGAAAGGGAAAGTTTATTGTGTATTTAATTGCTTTATTTTTACTTCCAGGAGGCTCGATATTATGTATAATTGCTTTGTATCTTAGACTCTTAAAAAATGATTGATGAAAAAACTGTATTTAATTTTCTTGATTTTTGTCTCTGCTGTAATGTCAGCCCAATTGTCCATAGAAATAATTAAATTACCAAAAAAAATAGATGAAACCTCTGGTCTTGAATATTTTAGAGGGCATTTTATAACTCATAATGACTCTGGAGGGAAGCCAAAATTATATTCTTTTACAAGTGAAGGAGATTTTTTAAAATCATATGAAATTAAAGGAGTAATTAATAGAGATTGGGAAGAGTTAACAGCTGACAAAAATTATATATATATATGTGATATAGGTAATAATTATGCAACTAGAAAAGACTTGACAATTTATAAATTGGATAAGGATCTTATTTTAAAAGATTCTATTCTTATTAGATATGCGAAACAAAAAAGCTTCATAAATAAAAACAAAAATAGATATGATGCTGAGGCTATTGCTTCAGTCGACAGTTTATTAGTGTTGTTTTCAAAAGACAGAAAAAAACTTACAACACAAGTTTATTCCATTCCAAAAACTACTAGTAATTTTATTTTAGAACCTATTGCTGAATTTGAAGTTGAAGCTTTGATAACAGCAGCTGATTATGACCCTATTTCAAAAACATTAGCCCTTACTTCATATACATATGATGGAGATCAATACCTGTATAGATTTTTGAATTTTGACATTAAAAACATCAAAGAATCAAAATTTGAAAAATATCTTATACCTGTTAAGCCAGCACAAATTGAAGCAATTAAGGTTGAAGATTCTTCCACTTTTTGGCTTACATCTGAAGATGAAGGAGGGGGCTCTCCTCGGCTTTTTAAGACATGTCTTAGCTATTAATTCCGAAGCCTTATTTTAGTTATCTTGTATAAAAATCAAAGATGAAACGTTCTGCATTTTTAAAACAACTAAGTATACTAACAGCAGGGTCAGCCATAATTCCATCTAATATTCTGGCAAAGCCTACTTACTTAGAAAAATTATTACCTGAAGTAGGAATTCAATTGTTTTCTATTCCACTTTTATTAAATAAGGATTTTGAAAAATCAATTTCTATGATTTCTAAAATGGGATACACATATCTAGAATTTTTTGGCCCTTATTACTTTAGCGCCCAGAGTGCCAAAGACAATATTAAGAACTATCCCTTTCCACCCTCAGATAACCCAATTAGTGGATTCTATGGGAATAAAGGCAGAGAAGTAAAGAATATTTTAAGTGATTACAATTTGAGGAGTCCCTCATTACACACTGACTTAGATACTTTAGAAAATCATATGGGAGAATTAGCTAAAGGAGCATTAGAATGTGGTGCTGAATTTGTAGTACTTCCCGCTATCCCTCCAGATCAAAGAATTAATGTTGATGATTATAAAAGGATTGCTGATAGATTTAACACGATTGGCTTAGCTGCTAAAAAAGAAGGAATTTCATTTGCATATCATAATCATGGATATGGATTTGCAGAAAAACAGGGAATCATTCCAACTGAATATGTTTTTGAGAACACTGACCCTGATTTGGTTTTTCTTCAGATGGATATTTTTTGGACATTAGCTGCAGGACAAGATCCAATCAAACTATTAAATAAATACTCAAACCGATATAAACTAATGCATTTAAAGGATATGAAGGAAAATATTTTATTTGATGGAGATGGTGAAACTTTCAAAGAATGGATTACACTTTTTCCTAATATGACAAGCTGTGGAAAAGGAATTGCAGATTTAGAAGGAATAATTAATAAAGCTAAAGATGTTGGAGTAAAGCATTTTTATGTAGAACAAGATATGGCTCAAAATCCCGAAATAGTTCTTCAGGAGAGCTTCGATTTTATCACAAATTAATTTTATGTCAGAAATCAATTCAGTATACAGATCACAAAAAGACTTTTATAATTCAAAAAAGACTCTTTCTGTAAAATTTAGAAAACAATCACTTCGGAAATTAGCTACTTCAATTTCTAAACATGAGAATTCTATCTATGAAGCTTTAATTAAAGATTTGGGAAAATCAAAGTATGAAAGTTTTTTAAGCGAAATATTGTTTGTCCAAAAAGAGATTAAGACTATGCTCAAAAATGTAGATTATTGGGCACAACCTAAGAGAGTTTCTGGTTCGATATATAATTTTCCATCAAAAGATTATGTTATTCCTGATCCTTTTGGATGTGTTTTAAATATAAGTCCATGGAACTATCCTTTTAATTTAGCTTTAGTGCCTGTTGTTGGAGCAGTAGCTGCAGGAAATACTGTGGTTGTTAAGCCTTCAGAGCACTCTCCTGAAACAAATCAAATTCTTAAAACTATTATCAAAGAGTCTTTTGATCCAGGGCATGTGACTACTGTCATTGGAGACTCAAAAGAAGCTCAACAACTTTTATCTTTGAGATGGGATTTTATTTCTTTTACTGGGAGTACTTCCGTTGGAAAAATTGTCGCAAAAGCTGCTGCAGAATTTTTAACACCCACTATTCTAGAGCTAGGGGGGAAGAATCCATGTATTGTTGAAGAATCATCAAAAATTGAATTAACGGCAAAAAGGATTGTTTGGGGTAAGTTTTTCAATTGTGGCCAAACATGTATTGCTCCAGATTATATAATGGTTGATAATAAAATAAAAGATAGATTAATTGAAGCTTTAAAAACCTCAATTAAAGATGCGTATGGAGAAAATCCATCAAAATCAAAAAGTTATGGAAGACTTGTTAATACAAATCATTTTGATAGGATTAATAAAATGATCAAGGGAGGTTCAGTTATTTATGGTGGTGAGTCGGATATTTCAAAAAAGTTTTTTGCCCCCACACTTTTATTAGATCAAAACCTAGAAAGTGGAGCTATGCAGGAAGAAATTTTTGGACCAATCCTTCCCATAATAACATATGAGAATATTGATGAAGCCTATGCTATAATGAATCGTTTTGATAAGCCTTTAGGGGCATATATATTCTCAAAAAACAAAAAAAATATTGAAAGATTTAAAAATGAAATTTCTGCTGGGGCAATAGTTGTTAATGATAGTATGATTCAATTTATAAACTCAAATTTACCATTTGGTGGAATTGGAAATAGTGGTGTTGGAGCATATCATGGGCAGCATAGCTTTGATTTATTTACACATTTTAAACCTTTTATAAAGAGAAGTTTTTTCCCTGACCCTTTTTTACGATACGCCCCTTACCCTAAAAACTGGGGATGGATTAAAAAAATATTAAAATATATTTAGCTGGACCTATCTATTTTTTTTTGGAATTTTACAGCTATTTATCCCGAATAAGCGGTAGGCATAACAATTGCCTGATAAAGCATTAAATAAAAGAGCTATTCCCAGCCAACCTGCAAACATAGTCCAGCGCGTTTCTCCAAAGATTAATGGAGATGGAATTAATAATAATGAAATTATTAATCGTATAGCCCTGTCTTTATTGTTTTGATTTTTAATTATGAATTTCATTTGACGAATATAATTATAATTTGTTAATGAACTTAATCCCACTATCTGAAATCAAGGAATTTATAGAATCAATATATTTTTTTGAGACCATTTTTAAGTTGTTTAATTCAATATTTAATTCCTTCTTAATTTCTTCAAAAAATTCTAATGATTGGTTTGTTGGAGGATAATCACCTCTCTGAGAATCAGCCATTAAAAAGGCTAATCGATTATTAATTCTAATTCCAAAATTTAGCGGGTCTTGCCTGCTTTGATTTTTTGTCATGTGAATCTTATTCTCAATTATATAAAGCTTGTCTAAAAACTCATTAATTATTGAATTAATTTGACCTTTTTTGTTGATTTTACCTAATACGTAATTCAGATCTTTTCTTGTATTTCTAATATCTATTATGGCTTGATTTGCTCTAGAAACTTGATCTCTAACACTTATTAAGAAATTAAATTGATTTGTAAAATCTTCCTTAGTATTAGGCAATCTAGGATCTTTAATTATTTCAAATTCTTGTTCAGTTATCACTTGATTGTATGTTAATTTGAGATTATATTTTCCAGGAACAGCTTTTGGCCCAACATTTGGAGATGAATAAAAAACCATTCCTTCAAATGTTCTGTATCCTGGATATCTCATATCCCAAATTAATCTATTTCCTCCACTAACCGGATTCAAAGACTTTATATTATTTCCTGCAAGAGAATAATCAATATCATTAGCATTACTAGAAACTGGTTTTACTGATGAAGCAATTAGCTTATCTTTATTATTAGTGAAAGATCTGATTAATGAGCCTTCTTCATTAAATATTTCAATTTTTACAAAATCATCATTTTTCAGATTTTTTATATAATAATTAATAATTACACCATTTGGGTGATTTTCTCCATTTAACAAACTTCCAGATCCATTCCAACCAGATTGCATTCTAAAAGATTGATCAGGTTTAAATAAATGAGAATTTTTAGAACTTAAGTTTTTTGATAGTTGATGAAGAGGAGTCAGGTCATCTATAATCCAAAAAGACCTACCGTGAGTTGCTACTATTAAATCATTTTCTTTAACATGCAAATCCCTAATCGCTGTAATAGGTAAATTTAATTGAAATGGCTTCCAACTATTACCATCATCAAAAGAGATAAACATTCCCCATTCTGTTCCTGAATATAAAAGCCCTGGTCTTTTTTTATCAGCTCGCACAACTCTTGAATAATAATTTTTATTAATCCCTTTAGTAATTAGTGTCCAGCTTTCTCCGTAATCTACTGTTTTATATAAATAAGGGGTATAGTCACCAAACTTATATGAAGTAGCTGCTACATAAGCTTTACCTTTTTCAAAAGAACTTATGTCTATACTGTTAATCATATTAAGTTTAGGAGACATTGATTCATTAGGGGTTACATTTTTCCATGTTTCCCCTCCGTTTTTAGAGACATGAATTAAACCGTCATCACTACCCACCCAGATTACATTTTCTTCAATTTCGGATTCAGCAATTGCAAAAATGTTAGCATAAAATTCGGCACCAGTATTATCTTGGGTTATTAATCCTCCAGAGGACTCAATTGTTTCAGGTAAATTTCTTGTTAAATCTCCAGAAATAGTATTCCATGTTTGACCTTCATTTGTAGTAACATGAAGATAATTTGACCCTGCATATAATTTTTTGGAATTGTTAGGACTAAACATTACAGGGAAATTCCAGTTAAATCTGTATTTCATAACTTCAGCTCCCGAACCAGCAGGATTATCGGGCCAGATATTTACAGATCTAATTTGATTAATTGAATGATCTTTTCTCATCATGTAGCCTTTGTATGTTCCTCCATAAACTATATTATTATTCAGAGGATCTGGTGCTAAATGCGCACTCTCGCCTCCAGCTGTTGATTCCCAATCATCTTCAGTAATTGATCTACCAGAAGATCTGTGTTTTATTCGCACAGTACTATTATCTTGCTGTGCACCATATACTCTATAAGGAAACGAATTATCTGTAGTAACCCTATAAAATTGGGCAGTAGGCTGATTGTAATATGTAGTCCAGTTTTCTCCTCCATCATTTGAAATTTGAGCTCCACCATCATCAGCTATAACCATCCTTAAATTATTATTTGGATCTATCCATAAGTCATGATGATCTCCATGTGGAGCATTTTTTAATTCAAATGTTTCACCACCATCTTTGGAAACACCGTAACTTACATTCATGACATAAATTTTGTCTTCATTCTGAGTGTCAGCATAGATTCTTGTATAATACCAAGCCCTTTGCCTTAGAGCTCTATTGGAGTTTACTTTTTTCCAATTATTTCCACCATCATCGGATCGATACAAACCTCCATCATTCGATTCTATCATAGCCCATATTCTTTTGGAATTAACAGGAGAAATTGTCAATCCAATCATCCCCCAGGGAAAACCTGGTAACCCATTAAATGTTGATATGTCTTCCCAACTATCTCCTCCATTAAAACTTCTAAAAACTTTACTATCTGTTCCTCCACTATCCATTCTATATCCATTTCTTTTCATTTGCCAAGATGACGCATATATGATTCTTGAATTATTAGGGTCAATAATAAGATCTCCTATGCCGGCTTTATCGGAAACATATAAAATTTTATTCCAGCTTTTACCTCCGTTAATTGATTTGTACAATCCTCTTTCTTGGTTTGGCTTCCATAAATTACCTATCACTGCTACATACACTATGTCAGGATTTATCGGATCGATTCTTATTCTGGAAATATGTTTAGATTTTGGAAGCCCAATATACTCCCATGTTTCTCCTGCATCCATACTTTTCCAAGCACCCTTCCCAGATGACACATTACCTCTTAATGTTTGTTCTCCTTCACCAACATAAATTATGTTTGGATCAGAGTTGGAAACTGCAATAGCTCCTATTGAACCTCCAAAATAACCATCACTAATACTTTTCCATGTGTTTCCACCATCAATAGATTTCCATACACCTCCTCCAGCCGTACCCATATAATAAGTATTATTATCTGTTAGAATACCAGTTGCGGTTCCAGCTCTACCCCCTCTAAAGGGACCTATCAACCTATAATTTATAGCATTATATAAACTTTCATTATATGAAAGATCTTGATTGTTTGATTTTCGTTTTTGAGTGTAAGAATTATCATTTATTCCAAATAATAAAACTAAAATATAAATAAGAGTATGTTTTTTCATTTTAAATTAATTTATGTGTTTCTATTTTTTATATCTATCTCTATTTGACATTATTAAAAAGTATGCAAATGATAGAATAAGAAAAAGTGTATATACGATTACTGCATATTTTAAGTCAAATAAATACAGTACTCCACAAAAAACTAATGAAGAATAAACTGTAAGATTAATAAAAAAATTTTTGAAAAATATTAAATAATTTACAATATCAAATTGATTTCTTTTTTCTTGAGACATTGTGTTATAACCAGCAATTAAAAACCTAGCATTATCTTTATTAACTCCATAAGAAATACATAAAAAGACAATATTGGTAATAATTAATCCCATGAAACCTTTAAGAAATAATGCAGCCATAGTTATAATTGATTTTGAATGCTATATCTAATTTACAAAAGATTGATTAAAATAGTTAAAACTAGATTTCATCTGTTTAATCAATAATCAATAATTAGTTAACCTTTTATATACAAGTATATGTGTATATTTAATTAAATTTAAACACATACAAATGAGAAATTTATATATAATGTTTCTATTGGCAGGAGGTCTAATTGCCCAAGAAACAATAATTTACTAAAATATTATGCTGACTCCAGATAAAAAATCTGAATTAAAATTAATCGATGGAGTTAAAGCACATAATGCAAAATATCATACTAATAAAAAGGCTACTGCTTCACTTTATTTTGTTTTAACTGGACCAAATTCCGGGAAATATGCTTGGATAAATGGACCAATGAATTATTCTGATATGGATTGGTGGCCAGGCATTGCTCACCAAGAAGATTGGCAAATAAATGTAAGAAATTATATTACGGATGAAACAATTCAATATGTTCAATTAAATTGGAATGCTAGTCATACTCCTCCAAACTGGGGTTCTCCGGATAAATTATTAATAAGAACATTTAAGGTAAAAAATAAAACAGATAGTAGACAAAAACTTATGCAAGCCATAACTAAGATAAAAGAAGCTTTAGTTAAGATGGACGCTCCTAATCCAAGAAGGGTTTATTTTAATGTATTTAGATCAGAAAATGGAGAAGATATCTCACTAGTTTATCCTTTTAAATCCTATAAAAGATTTAAAAACAGTAATGGACTTCCACCTAATTTTTTTACTGAATATGATAAAATAAATGGAGATGGAAGTTTTAAAACAGATGTTGGAGATGTTATTCAAATGTATTCTGATGGATGGTATGATGAGGTTAGAGTTTTAGTGAAATAATTTAAAACATTTTACAAATAAAAAATACTCTGATTAATCAGGGTGTTTTTTATTAAATAACGTTAGTTTCTATATTTGAAATAATATCATTTTATGAAATTATCAATATATCAGGTTGATGCTTTTACAGATAAAGTTTTTGGAGGAAATCCTGCATGCGTTATTCCCCTAGAAAATTGGATTGAAGATGATATATTAATTAAAATAGCACAAGAAAACGCAGTCCCTGAAACTGCTTTTTTTGTTGAAACTGAAAATGGGTTTCATCTTAGATGGTTCACCCCAGAGTGTGAAATGGATTTATGTGGACATGCTACTTTAGCAACAGCTTTTGTAATAAAAAACTTTTTAAGCTACTCTAAAAATAAAATAAAGTTTAAAACATTAAGCGGAAATTTAAAAGTGACTTCAAATAGAGATTTTTTCACCCTTGATTTTCCAAGCAGAAATCCAGTTGAAGCAGATTTACCTGAGATTATTAAAAAGGCTCTTAGCATTCCTCCAATCCAAACTTTTAAGTCAAGAGATTATGTTTTGATTTATAATAATCAGAGTGATATTGAGAATATTACTGTTGATGATCAAATATTGAACCAATTAGACCTAAAAACAGGAGGAATAATAGTTACTTCTAAGGGTGTAACATCAGATTTTGTGTCTAGATTTTTCACCCCACGATCAAGTATTTTAGAAGACCCTGTAACAGGATCTGCCCACTGTTCTTTAATTCCTTATTGGAGTAAAATATTAAAAAAAAAGAAAATGAAAGCCATTCAATTATCTAATAGAAAAGGCAAGTTATTATGCGTTAATAACAATGATCGAGTTTTGATAACGGGTAAGGCAAAAATCTACTCTCAAGGAAACATATGGATATAGCCAATAATTTATATCTTTAATCAACAAGTTTTTCAATTCTCTTATTAAAATCTAACTAAAATGAAATATTTATTACCCCTTTGTCTTTTAATATCAATTCAGGTATCTGCTCAAAAATATTTTACTGAAAAGTATGAGCCTTTTAATTCTGAGATAGAAACTCCTGAAATATTTTTAGGATACCCTATAGGTTCTGAACACACTAGACATGATAATATTATAAGTTATTTTAAAAACCTAGCATTAAAATCTGATCGAGTAATTTTAAAATTTTATGGAAAAACTCATGAAGGGAGAAGACTTCCTATGCTAGTTATTAGTTCTCCAAAAAATTTAAAAAACATAGATCAAATTCAAAAAAGACATTTATTGCTTGTTGATCCAAACAACAAAATTGAACCTACAGAAAAAGATCCTGTAATTATAAATTTAGCTTTCAATGTTCATGGAAATGAGCCTTCATCTTCAGAAGCAGCTATTCTTTCAGCATTTACATTAACAGCATCTTCAAATAAAGAAATATTAAATGTTTTAGAAAACAGCATAATTTTTATAGACCCTGCAATAAATCCAGATGGAAGGGATCGTCATACTCAGTGGGCTAATAGTTATAAAGCTGACCCATTAGTTAAGGATCCAAATGATGTCGAACACAATGAAAATTGGCCTAGAGGAAGGACTAACCATTATTGGTTTGATTTAAATAGAGATTGGCTTTTGGCAATAAACCCTGAAAGTCAAGGAAAGCTTAATTGGTATCATCAATGGTATCCAAATGTAGTTACAGATTTTCACGAAATGGGTAGTCAAAGCTCTTATTTTTTTGAGCCTATGAAAGCCAATGGATCTTTAGATCCAATTATGCCCAAAGAAAATTATATAGATTTAAATAATTTATTTGCTAAATACTTTTCAAAATCATTAGATAGTATTGGGTCTCTTTACTTTACCAAAGAAGTGTTTGATGGAACCTATCCTGGCTATGGATCTTCATATGCAGATCTTCAAGGAGGGCTTGGAATTCTTTTTGAACAAGCTAGCTCCAGAGGGTTAGTTCAAAAAACGGATTATAATGAAATAACATTTGCCTTTACAATTAGGAATCAATATGTGTCGAGTATGGCAACTCTTAAAGCATCTATCGAAAACAAATTAATTCTTAACAGGTATCAAAAAACAACATTTAAAAGTGCAATATCAAATGCTGAAAGTAGTAGAATTAAAGGGTATGATTTTCAATCAAGTGATCAAAATTTGATTAAGGCTTTTATAGACAAATTGTTAAGGCATAAGGTTAAAGTATATGAAAAGAAAACAGGAAGTTATTTTGTACCCTCAAAACAACCTCAATACAGAATGGTTCAAACTTTTTTTGAAACTTATGAAAAGTATCGAGACAGTGTTTATTATGACGCATCAGCATGGTCAATGGCAAATTTTTATAATATAAAATATAAACCTACTTCCAAGACCTATTTAAATAATGAAATAAATAGTGTTAATGAAGTAGTTAAATGGGAAGCAGTTAAAAAATCTGAATATGCATATTTAGTAGATTCAAGTGATTATAATGTTCCTGCATTAATAAATGGTTTACAGAAAAAAAATATTGTTGTTGCATCATCATTTAAACCATTTACAATAATGACCAACAAAGGAAATCAAACTTTTTCTTATGGTTCATTGGTAATACCAATTGCAAATCAAAAAGTAAATAGCGAGCATATTTATAATTCAATAGTTGAGCTTCAGAAACAACTTGAGATTAATATTTTTTCTGCAAACTCTGGATTAAGCACAAAAGGAATTGATTTGGGTTCTAGAAGCGTTCAATCACTTAAAACTCCAAAGGCCGCAATGATTATAGGTAATGGAGTAAGATCATACGAGGCTGGGGAAGTATGGCATTTATTAGACACTAGAGTCCATATGCCAATCACTAAAATATCTTTAAATTATTTCGACAGAATCTCTATAGATAAGTATAATGTTTTAGTAATGGTTTCGGGGAATTATAAGTTTGATACTAAGACAACAGAAAAAATTAAAACTTGGATTTCAAAAGGAAATACTTTAATTACTATTGGAACAGCTAATAATTGGATAATAAAAAACAAAATTGTTAAAGAAGAATTAGTGGTTAAAAAGAAAGATACTTTAAATAAAGATACTTTAAATAATAAATTAGAGAGAAAACCATATGTTGATGCTTCAGAAAATAATGGTAGAGAGAAGTTAGGAGGAGTGTTTTTAGATGTAAACATTGATATAACTCATCCAATAGCTTTTGGTTATAATGATTCTAATCAAGTAGTTTATAAAAACAATTTAGTTTGGTTAAAGCCAAGTAATAATAGCTATTCTAATGTCGCTATCTATGATAATAAACCTCATGTTGATGGCTATATCTCTAAAAATATTCGTAAAGATTATTTACCAAAAAGCGCTTCTTTAATTGTTAGTAAAGTAGGTAAAGGCAGGGTTGTAATGTTTGCCGATAACCCAAATTTTAGAGGAACTGCATACGGAACTAACAGACTGTTTTTAAATGCTATATTTATGGCTGATAAAATTCAAGTTCCTTCTTCTGGAGAATAAAAAATTAAAATAAATTATGAGAAATATTTTATTAATAATATTGATGTTTTCCTTTCATATAAATCTTTTATCGCAGAGAAAACATGAGAAAATCTCAAAAAAGGAGGGAGTGAAAACACTATCTCTATTTAAAGAACTCTTGTCTATACCAAATGACGGAAAAAATAAGGAGGATATTATAAAGAATATTATTTGGAGCACTAACCAATTAAACAGTCTTGGTTTTGAAACTAAGTCACTTAGCACTTCATCACTTCCATTATTAATTGCTTCTAAGTCAGTTAATGAAAACCTGCCTACAATTGGTTTTTATATGCATTTAGACGGACAGGCTGTTGATAAATCTAAATGGGATCAAGAAAGCCCTTGGATTCCAGTTATTAAGAAATATAATGGATTTAACTGGGAAGAATTAGAATGGAATTCAATTTATTCTGATAAAAATGAAGATTTAAGAATCTATGCTAGATCCAGTTCTGATGATAAAGGACCGTTTTTGATGTTTTTAACTGCTCTTAAGATTTTAGATAAATATCAAGAATCCCCTGCTTTCAATATTAAACTTATTCTTGATTTTGAAGAAGAGAAAAGCTCATCTGGACTTCCTGAAGCAGTTTCAAAATATCAAAAAGAACTAAGAGCAGACATGTTATTAATTTTGGATGGTCCAATGCATTTTTCTGGGAAACCTACACTAGTTTTTGGAAATAGAGGAATTTCATCAATTACTCTTAAAACTTTTGGCCCAAAGACACCCCAACATAGTGGACACTATGGAAATTATATTCCAAATCCGGCATTACGACTCAGTCAAATTCTTTCCTCAATGAAAAGCGAGGATGGCAAAGTCATTATTCCTGGTTTTTATGATGGAATTACTTTGGATGAGGACACCAAGAAAATATTAAATAATGTTCCTGCTGCAGAAAATGCAATTAAAAAACGCACAAAAATTAATTCAACTGATAAGGTTGGGAGTAATTACCAGGAATCATTACAGTATCCATCCTTAAACATTAGAGGGTTACAAAGTGGATGGGTAGGAGATCAAGTAAGAACCATAATCCCTTCTAGTGCAACTGCAGAAATTGATGTAAGGCTTGTTTTGGAGAGTAATCCTGAAAAACTAATGACTTCTATTAAAGATTATATAAAATCTTTTGGATATACAGTTTTAGACTCTAATCCAACTGACGATCAAAGAATGAAATATGAAAAAATAATTCAAATGAATTATAAAATTTCATACCCTGCATTTAGGACACCTGTAAACTCTAAGGAAGGCAAATGGCTTGAAGCTTTACTTAAAAAGTATTATAAAACTAACCCAGTTCTTATTAGAACAAGTGGTGGCTCTGTTCCAATTTCTCCATTTGTTAATCAACTAGGGATACCGTCAATTGGACTACCAACAGTAAATCTTGACAATAATCAACACAGCCCTAACGAAAACCTTAGGTTAGGTAATTATTTTCAAGGGATTGAATCATTAGTAAGTATTTTATTAGAAACATATAAATAAACCATATAATTATGACATTTCAAAAATTCAATTTAGTAGTTAACTTTCTTTTTTTATTCTCTTTATCTGCTCAAGAATCTTCTTTATTTAATGGAAAAGATCTTGATGGATGGAATATACATGGTACCGAAAAATGGTATGTAGAGGATGGAAACCTAATTTGTGAGAGTGGCCCCGATAAAGAATACGGATACTTGTCAACTGTAGATTCTTATAAAGATTTTGAACTTAGTTTAGATTTCAAGCAAGAAGCCAATGGAAATAGCGGTATATTTATAAGATCTACGGTTGAAGGAACAATTGTTTCTGGATGGCAAGTTGAGGTTGCTCCTCCTGGAAAAAATTCGGGAGGTATTTATGAGTCTTATGGAAGAGGATGGTTGATAAAGCCTGATAAAGTTAAAGATCAAGCTTTGAAAATGGGGGAATGGAACAATATGAAAATTCGAGTCAAGGGAGATCAAGTTATAAGCTGGATTAATGGAGTTGAGATGGTTAGCTTTAATGATGAAAAAATTGGAAAAGGAGTAGGGGCAATTGCTCTTCAAATACATGATGGAGGAGGAATTAAAGTTAAATGGAAAAACATTGTATTAAAAAAACTCTAATTAAGTTTTAAAAAATTATTATTAATAAAATGAAATTATTTTTTAGAATTATTTTAATACTTTCTGCTAATGTGAATAGTCAATCAATTAAATTTTTATCTAGTGATAGACTTGTTTTGGGAAATAATAAAGAAAGAACAGCTTCATTAGATGTTGGTGATATTGATAATGACGGAGACCTAGATGTAGCTGTTGGTAATGATAGAGCTCCAAATAACTTATTTATAAATGATGGGGATGGAAATTTTTCAAAAGGCTTGACTTTTGGAAATATTAATTCTACAACAAGAAATATTATTGTTTCAGATATTGATCTAGATGGAGATCAAGACATTTTAATAACAAATAGAAGAGAAGAAAATGAAATTTGTTTAAATAATGGGAAAGGTGTTTTTAATAAAACAATTGGTTTTGGAACAAAAAATGATTCCACAATTGATATTGAAGTGGTTGACATAGATCAAGATAATGATATAGATCTAGTTCTTGCTAATAGAGATGGACAACAGAATTACATATATTTAAATGATGGAAACTTAAGGTTTAACAAAAAAATATTGTTTGGATCAGGAACTGATATAACTCGTTCAGTTGCTATTTCGGATATAAACCAAGATGGTTTTTTAGATATAATTTGCGCAAATATTGGCGAACCAAATTTTATATATTTTGGAGATTCAAAATTCAGTTTCAATGAAAAGGTGGAATTTGATAACAGCCTAGATAAATCATATTCAATTGACGTCGGGGATCTTGATTTAGATGGCGATGTAGATATCGTGATTGGAAATTCAGATACTCCCAACACCATATTTTATAATAATGGAATTGGAAGAGTTTGGAAAAATTTTTTCTAAGTGACAAAAGGTTTAACACCTATGATATTAAAATAAGTGATCTAAATAACGATGGTCGACCAGATATTATTGAGAGTAATTCAGATGAAAGAAACATTTTTTATTTTAACAAACAAACTAATAAATCCCCCAACTAATGACTAAGAAAGTAATATTAATACAATTTTTTGTTTTTTTTGTTTTTTTCATTATAGGAAAAGAAATTCATGCTCAAAATAATAATGAAGGTTTAACTTTTAAATATTTCGGAGCCGCAGGATGGCAGATTTCGGAGGAGAATACAACTATTTTAATCGATCCATATCTGACAAGATTAAAATTAGGAGAAACCTCTATAAAGTTAAACCCCAATTCAAGTTCGACTCCATCAACTAGCTCAATAGATAATCGAAAAAATTATAAGAGAATAGATTATTATGAGTCGGATACCACTTTAATAAAGAAAATAATCACAAAAGCGGATTATATTTTAATTCATCATTCACATTTTGATCATCTTTCAGATGTTCCTTATATCGCAAAAATGACTGGCGCCAAAGTTATAGGAACTGAAACTACTATATCAATATTAAAAGCATATGGAATTGAAGAGGACAACCTATATACTGTAAAGGGGGGAGAGGATTATCAGTTTGAAAATTTTTCAGTCAGAGTTTTACCTTCAATTCATTCAGCTTTAGGAAATAAACATTATTTCAATTCTGAGGTTTACAAGGAAGGAGATGTAAAAGCCCCCCTACAAATTAAACAATTTATAGAAGGCAGTTCCTTAATGTATTTAATCAGATTTAAATCTAATAAAGTTTTAACAATGGGCTCCATGAATTTTGTGGAGAGAGAAATTGAAGGATTAAAACCAGATATTCTTTTAGCTGGTGTTAACCTCTCTAGATATAATATGTATAAATATGATGAGCGTTTAATTAAAGCAACTAATTTTCCAAAGATTATAATTCCAACTCATTGGGATAACTTTAGAGTTCCATATGGCTTTGATCAATCACTAGGAATCGAGACTAAAATTAGACCATTTATAGAGAAAATTAAGCAGGTATCTCCCAATTCAAAAGTTATAATACCTGAACATTTGAAATCCTTTAAAGTCAATTAAAATCAACTTATTCAGAAGCCTGAAGGAGTAAAATATTTTTTTATCTTTATTTATTAGCCTAAATTAATTTTATGTTGAAAGAAAAATAAAAATTATGGAAAAAAGTATATTCACATTATTGTTGTTGTTAATCTCTTTATCATGTGTTGAGAAAGTTGAAGAGAAAAAAGAAGTAAATCAACACGAAGTATATGAAATGAGAGTTTATTACACACATGAAGGAAAATTTGATGATATCTTATCAAGATTTGAAAATCACACCACACAACTATTTGAAAAAAATGGATTTACAAATGTTGGATATTGGACTAACATAAAAAGAGATTCTACCTCTTATGCAGATAAATTTGTCCTAAAAAATGAAGGTAAGCCTGCTTTGGTTTATATAGTTTCATTTCAAAATATGGAAATTAGAGACCAATCATGGAATAATTTTATTAATGATCCTGAATGGACAAAAGTTTACGAAGAAAGCATTGTCAATGGACCAATTGTTAAAGAAATAGAACAAGTTTTTCTTAGTCCAACTACTTTTTCTAATCTAAAATAATTATTTGTCTGATGGGATGATTAATGAAGGAACATTCATTGTTTTATATAATTCATTAAATTTTTTCATATCTGAATCAATAATTTCATTTAGCTCAACCTCTAGATCGTTCCAAATTTGTTTAAGATCATCATGTCTTTGGATTGCCCCAGAAGTAACTTCAGGATCAGCTCCGTCAACATAATCTTTTAAGTGCATAAATTGAGCATTTAATTTATTATTAAAATTAATTACATCTTGAAATGTTTTTTGATCAGGTTGAATCAATTTTTTTTCCCAAAAATCAAGTTTTTTTAAAATTTTGTCACCCAAATCTATGAGAGGTTCATATTTTTCATTTGATTTTAGATTTTTAGAATATTGTTCTAATTGAACTTGGACTTCACGCATTTTATTTACAGCATTGTGAATTGAATTTATTGACTCTTCAATTGAAATTAGAATTCTTTCTTGAGTAAAATAATTCTCTTTATTTGTTATAATTCTTGGATCTGCCAAGATTGTTAATTCAGTTTCATCTATAATATTATTGTAACTAATTCTTGCAGTATAATTTCCTGGAGGGACAATCCCCCCTTTATAATCACCATATACAAAAACATTTTCAACAGCTGTAAGATTAGACCTTCTTAAATCCCAATTGAATCGATTAAATCCCTTTTTTATTTTTAGTGTTACTTGATTTGGAGGACCACCAGGCCATGATTTACTGTTTTTTATTTTTTGACTTGTATAGGATCTAATTACATTATCACCTTTTAAAATATCAAGCGTAAGAATTAGTGAATCTATCGTTTGAGGAATATAATAATCTAGTATAATTCCTTTAAGTGGGTTTTTTCCAATGTTCGAATTAGGTCTTCTTGAATCACCTCCTAAGATTCTATAACTTGGTTTAGGATTTAGGATTTTAATTTTTTCTAAATCATTTTGCTGTTGAAAAGGTGCTAAATCATCTAAAATCCAAAAAGAACGTCCCGCAGTTGCAGCTATTAAATCATTGTCTTGAATGAATAAATCATTTATAGGAACTACAGGTAGATTAAGTTGTACTTGATTCCATTTTAAACCATCATTTTTAGAGATATATAATCCAGTTTCTGTTCCGGTATAAAGTAATCCTCTAATTTTCTTATCCGCACGCACAACTCTGGCAAAATTTGGATCAGATGAAATTCCCTCAGTAATTTTTTGCCATGTAGTTCCATAATTCGATGTTTTATAGATGTAAGATTTCAAATCCATAAATTTATATCTCATCAAAACTATATAGGCTTTTCCTGGCTCATGTGAAGACAATTCAATACTATTTATAATACCCTCAGGTAGGTTTTTTGGTGTAATATTTTTCCATGTTTTTCCTCCGTTTTGGGTTAAATAAATTAATCCATCATCACTTCCAGACCAAATTTCGTTTTCATCATGGATAGATACTGAAAGACTAGATATAGTATTGTAGTTTTCTCCACCAGCCGCTTCATTAGTATAAGGAATTCCTCCAGCAACTTGCTTTGATTTATCGTTTTTTGTAAGGTCAGGACTAATTACTTTCCATGTTTTTCCAGAATCAGAAGTTTTAAACACAACATTTCCTGTATGATAAATTACATTTTCATTCTTTGGTGAAGACACGATAGGTGCATTCCAGTTATACCTGTACTTAAAAGTGTTAGGAGCATTACCTAATGACAGTTCAGGATATTCTTTTATAGATTTTGATTTATCAGTATTTCTATCCCACCGCTCAATTATTCCTTGATAACATCCACCAAAAACTAACTGAGGATCATTAGAGTCAAATGCTAAAAATGCACTCTCGCACCCTGCCACAGAATACCAGTCTTTCCAATCTATTCCCCCGTCACTAGTTCTACTTTTTATACCTATAGCGGAATTATCTTGTTGCCCACCATAAACATGATATGGAACTTGATTGTCAGCTATTACTCTATAAAATTGAGCAGTTGGTTGGTTTTGTTGTGTACTCCAACTTTTACCTCCATTAAGTGATACATTAGCACCTCCATCATTGGAGTTTATCATTATTTGATTATTCGTAGGATTGATCCAAAGATGATGATTGTCACCATGAGGTGTACTCATTGTTTTGAAAGTCTTACCTTTATCAATTGACTTTAGAGCTGGAGCATTCATAACATATACTATATTTTCATCAACAGGATCTGCAAAAATTTCCATATAATACCATGATCTAGCAACAGTAATTCTATCTTTATTTACTTGAGTCCATTTTTCTCCCCCATTATCGGATCTATATACCCCTGCTTTATCTCCTTTTGCTTCAATATTTGCATAAATTATATTTGAATTTGCTCTTGAAACGGAAATTCCTGTTTTGCCAATATTTTCGGGAAGACCTTCGGACATTTTAATCCAATTTTCACCACTATCTTTTGATTTATATAAACCTGAATTATCTCCTCCTGAAATCATTTGCCATGGTTTTCTTTGATGATCCCACATAGAAGCGTATAATATTCTAGGATTGTTCATATCCATACTTAAGGAAGACGCGCCTACCGAATCATTAATAAATAAAATATTTTTCTATGTTTTACCACCATCAATAGTTTTATAAACTCCTCGTTCTTTGGATTTTCCATATTGAGCTCCTTGGGCAGAAACATATATTATCTCTGAATTTTTAGGATGTATTATAACATCTGAAATATGGCGTGTAATATTTAGGCCTCTATTTGCCCATGTTTTCCCAGCATCCAAAGAAATGTAAATGCCATCTCCCATAGATGTCATGACCCCCCTGGCAGCATGCTCTCCCATACCTACAACTATAACATTAGGATCACTCTCTGAAGCTGAAACACTTCCTACTGTCCCAGTTTTAAAAAAGCCATCCGATGTATTATTCCAATTAGCCCCATAATCTTCAGTTTTCCATAGCCCACCTCCCGTACTACCCATATAAAAAATATTTGGATGTAATAAAACTCCAGAAGAGGCTACGCTTCTTCCACCTCTATAGGGGCCAATATTTCTCCATTTGACATTATTATATTTAATCTCTTCAACTATTTCTTTTGTTTTTCTTTTTTGTGAATTAGCAGGAGAAAAAACAAATAAAAATCCAATGAATGCGATTAGTAAATTTTTTATCATAGTATGATCATTTTTATGCTTCAAAGTTTATATAACTATTTTTTAACTTGTTCTTTTAAAAGTGAATCTAAATGCGGTCTGTCCATTAAATTTCCATTTTTTATAACAGCTTCAATTTTTTTTGTATTAGAAATATCATCTAAAGGGTTATCTGATAAAATCACTAAATTAGCTATTTGTCCCTCTTTAATTAATCCTAGTTCATTTTCCATATTAAAATATAATGACGGATTGTAAGTTGCTGCTTCGAGAGCTTCAAGAGTTGTAAAACCACTTTCAACTAACATTTCTAGTTCGTTATGTAAACTGTATCCTGGAGTTTGAAATTCGATTGGGGTATCTGTCCCCGCCATAAATTTGATGTCCATTTTATTCATCAATCTAGTCATTGATTGTCCCCAATTTGCAAACTCCTTCCGATTTTTTATAAGTCCAAGAGTAGCCTTATTATTCTCTATAGACTGAATTGATTCGATTTGACTGTTCCATTTATTTTTTATTTCAATAGGCAAAAAATCAAATGAATTTTTCCATTCTAACCCTTCATATAGTTGATATGCCCAACCTTTATATAAAATTAATGTTGGAATTTGCCAAGTCTGATTTTTCGCTAAGACTTTTATAACGTTTTTTAGTTCTGTACTATCTATATTTCTTATTGAGCTCATCCGTTGAGAATTATGTAGACTTGTTCGAAGAGAGCTCCCTAATAATCTATCTTTATTTTTTAAAGCAGCTCTTCTTAATTTAAGCAGCCCTTCTGTATCTGGTGTAGATGACATTTCAAGATTCCTTAAATGTTCTATGCTGTTTAAGCCCATATTTGACGCAGATATTACATCCATACTAAGAGGAATATGTCCAGTCACTTTTAATCCATTTTCTTTTGCAATTTTTGTAATTACCCTAAATTGGTCGGGTGTAAGCATTTCATATGCCTTTAAAAAATCCACCCCATTTTTGATTAATTCTTTTACTTGAGCTTCTGTCTCTTCAACCGAAGCTGTTCTAACTGATAGTGGTGGAAAGTAAACACTGTTTCCATTATATACATTATATTCCCCGTCAATTAATGGACCAGCGATTTTAACTCTTGGATAAATATCAGGGTTGCTTTTAGACTTGTTTTTCCAATCTTTCAAAAAATTTATTTCACCTCCGGTGTCTCTAACACTTGTTATTCCATATGCCATAAACAAATTAAACATTGAACTTGCCAATTCTTCTTCAAATGCAAAATGTACATGTGAATCCCATAGGCCTGGAATTATAAATTTACCAGTTCCATCATAAATTTTATTTTTTTTAGATAGTTTTAAATCAGATGTTTTTTCAACTTTAATTATTTCATTATTTGAAATAACAATTGTCATATTTTCTTTTAAACCTATTTTTGCATCAATTAAATTAATGTTTTCGATACAATATGAATTTTCAAAATATTCTTTATAATCGCTACAAGAAACTATCATTAAGAAATAGGAGAAATATTTTTTTCATATTTAATTTATTTTAAAAATTATTGAATATACTTTATGGAAGAGATTCGGTTAGTTTGACAATTTTAATTGATAAATCATTTATTGCTTCAGAATATCTAAGATCCCACTCTTTTAATTTATCTGAACGTTTTAATGCTATTTCATATTCTATTCCAGGAAGGATCCATGAAGCATACCCGCTAAATGGATCAGTGGCGGCATATAATGATTTGTACCATGACCCGAAGTACATTCCTTTTTCATCTATAAAACTTTTTTCAAGTCCAATTAATTGCTTGTTAATGTTTTTTAATTTTTTCTTTTTTAATTGCTTTATAATGTTGATTTTCTCATTCCAAAACTTTGAAGCTTTATCTAGCTTTAAAATACTAGCTTTAGATAATTTAAAACCTGAAAATTCAGAATTGTAAGTTTTGATTTTTGTTTCAGCATCAGAGAAATGTTTTTTCAAATCTAATGCGTATCGATTTAAATCATAAGGAATGATATCAGAATCACTTAATTTAAGAGCCATAAGACCTGACCATTGTTCAATCATTGCTCCCATTTTAAATTCTGGATCAACAAATCTTTTATAAAACTCAAAACTATCATAATTAGAGTGATATAAATTTGCTCCCCCAGTTCCTCCGCTGATGGAAGGAACTCCAGCGTGCATATAAAAAGCTATATGATCGGAACCACCTCCTAGATTTCCAATTGGAGGCTCCGAAGCATTTGTTTTATTCCAAACGTCATAAAGCGATTTATTTTTATAAGGATGATTAATTTTTTTTGAGGCATCAATAGCTATTTTTTTTAAAGATGGAGCTGATGAAGTCCCAAAATTTTTACCTGAAACACCACCATCAAAATTCATATAAGCTATAGCATTTGATTTTAGAGTTTTTCGCATTTGTTCGACCCACTCAGCAGACCCAATAACTCCATGTTCCTCAGCGTCCCAGTGTCCAATTAAAATAGAACGCTTTGGTCGAAAACCTGCTTTTACCATTCTACCCAAAGTTTCAGTAAGGCTTAAAAGCATTGCAGTCCCACTATTTGGATCGGTAGCTCCAAATCCCCATGCATCATAATGACAACCTAAAATAATCCACTCATCAGGAAAAGTTGAACCTTTAAGCTTTCCCACAACATTATAAACACGAACAATGTTTTTTGGTTGGTCTATTTTTAAATTTACAATTAGATTTTCACCGCCTTGAACTCTGTATGTGAAAGGAAGACCACCTTGCCATAATGAAGGAACGGCATCTCCTTTCATCTGTCCAATAATTTTTTGAGCTTCACCATATCCAATTGGAGTGACAGGGATTTTATGCAATTGAGTGTCTTTAGGGTCAAGACGTTTTATTTTTTGTTTTCCATCTAAAGGAAGTGCAGGCTCAAAAGGTGTTAATGGATCTCCAGTAAAATCTTCTGTAAGTAAAGAACCCCTTTGTATAGTAGAAGAATTATAATAGGGGCCTTCAGGATAAACCAACCCTTTTGTGAAACCACTATCCTTAGGGTCTGTATATATTATTAGACCTAATGCGCCATTAGCTTCAGCGAACTTGGCTTTATATCCCCTAAAATTCCCTCCATAACGTGCTAACACAATTTTTCCTTTGACAGAAACTCCTAACTCTTTCAGTATTTCAAAATCTTCCTTTCGACCATAATTTACGTAAACAATCTCAGCGGTAACATCTCCACTTCCTGAATAAGCATTCCATCCTTTCCATAAAAGAGGATCAGAGGAAAAAGGATCTTCCTCAAGAATATCTTCTTTTTGGTTTAAGGGCATTCTTTTGGGTCTTACGATGGATAATTCTGAAGTGCCAGGTTTATTTGAAAGATATATGTCGTATGGATATTGAGTAACTTCAAAACCAGCTTTGTTCATAATCATTGTCAAATAATCTCTTACCTTTTCATTTGCTACACTTCCTGCTACATGAGGGCGTTCAGTTAATTTTTTTAAATGAACTTGAAATCGTTTAACATCAACGCTTGATAAAAAATATTCTTCTGAAGCACTTTTTTTAATTGCAGATTCGGGTTGAGCCAATAAGCTATAAGACCCAAGACAAAATATTAGCAGATATAGATGTGACAGTTTTTTCATTGTTTTTAATAAAGAAATCTTAAATATATGTTTTTTTAGTCTTAAAAAACCACTTAAATAGTTGATTCATTATATCTTAATTAAGATATTCATATTCAAAATCACTTTTCGTATATTTATTTTATGAGTAGTAAAGAATATTATAATACGAGAAAACAAGAGTTTATCAAGGATCTCATCGAATTGATCAATAAGCATGTTGATATAGAATATGAGGCTATAGAAAACTCCATGAAAGTTTATAATGAAGCAAGTAAAGACTATGCCTCAAAAGAGTGGATTAAGGTTTACAAAGAAGCTATAAAAGACGCTCTAAATGAAGGAACTGATTTTGTAAATAGAACACTATAAAAAATTTAAAGCTAGCATTAATATCATATTAAATTAATGCTAGCTTTTTTTAGAATCAAACATTTTAAAACCAAGATGTTGTATTGTTTTAAAACAAATAACTTAAGCCAAAGGATAAGGTAATACCTTTAATTTTCATTCCTTCTATATTTGAAGAATTTGTTAGTTGAGGATAGTATCTAGCTTCCATGAGAAAGTTATCTGCATCGTATCCTAATCCTAGTGCTCCTGAAATCGAAGATTTCTTTCCTATATCAGTATCAATATCTTCTAAGCTAAAAGCAGACATTATCCCTGCTTGAATATTAAAACCCCCCGTACTTGTATAAAATTTAAGTACTCCTGGCACCAATATTGAAGAAGAACTTGCTCCATCATTAGTAGCAGTATTATATACAATATCTGTTTTTATTTTTAAGGATTCTGAAAACGATCCCTGGACAAATATTCCAAATCCAAAACCACTAACAGACTCTGAGCTGACACTTGCACCTCCTAAAAAAGATCCATAGATTTTGGCTTTCGTACTATTATAATTTGCACTTAATCCAAATCCATCTCCTCCTCTTGTAGCTTTTTGAGAATTTTCTTCTTCATCAGTTTGTCCAAAAGACATTGCGCAAAAAGAAAACAATAGTATTGTAAATAAATTTTTCATTTTATTATTAAGACACACTTTTTTTATTAAATGGTTTTATATAAAAATTTAATAAAAGATAGGTTATAATGAATTTAAGGAGTTAAGCCATGTATTTGCCATTAATTGATCACCAGCTATTGAAGGATGGACTCCATCTGGAGCCCAATATGATGGAGGCGCAAATTCAGTAGCTTGGTTAAAAGCTTCTTGAAAGGGAATCCAAAGAGAATCAAATTCATTAGCTAATTTTTTAGCAACTTTTTGATATTCTGAGAAAGGATCTATCCAACTTTTGTTAACTTTTGAGCCCATAAGAATAAATGGCTCACATATTATAAATTTAACTAGCGGTAGTTGTTTTTTTGTTTTTTTAAGTAAAGCTCTATAATCTTTTTCAAAAACATCTATTGTACCTTCATATACTTTATCTCTTTTATGCCAATAATCATTCACTCCTATTAAAATACTTACAAGATCTGGCTTTAAGTTAACACAGTCTTTTTGCCAACGTTCATCAAGCTGAAAGACTTTATTCCCACTTATACCTCTATTATATATTTTTAGATTTTTTTTTGGATAACTATACAATAATTGTGATGCTCCCATGAAAGCGTATCCACTTCCTAACGAAAAAGAGTCATTCGGTAATTCTTTTGCTTTTTCTCTATTCGAATCAGTAATCGAGTCGCCTTGAAAAAGAATGACATCTCCCTCTTTTAAAGTTGATTGTTTTTCTTCTTTCAAACCGACATTAGTGTTACAAGAAAAAGTAAGGGGTAATAATGGCAATCCAAATGTGGATTTAGATATGAAGTTTCTCCTGGTTAGTTTCATGTAAATTTTTTAAATAAATTTAGTAATTACTTTTCTTATTGATACTGAATTATTATGAATCTCAAAATCAAATGTCTTTACATAATCAATAACATTATTAAACTCAAGCGCCCCAATTACAATAAAAAACATTATTGATATAATCCATAACCCTATTAAAATATAGTTTGTTGTTTTACTCATTAATTGGGTTCTTTTTGTTATGAGTTTTATTCCCAAATTAAAAACGTAAGTCAATGGAATTCCAATTAGAAAAAAACCAAAAATCAAAAACATGGGATTGTTAATTCTGATTCCATTGAAATCTTCTGGCATAATAATTCCAGATGCAATTCCAGTAACCAAGCCCCCAAAGATTAATACTAAAATTAAAACAAGAGGGACAAAGACAAGAACTAATCCTACAAATACAGCTACAAACTTTCCTATATATCCAATAATGATTATAATTAAACCTGCAATTTTTTTTGAAACTTCTCTAAATGATTTTAAGGAAACAGATTTGTTAACTTTATCATATTCTTCTTTAATTTTGTTTTTGATACTAGATATGTTAACAGACTCCCCTTTCATTTTTATTTTATCTGTCGTTGTTTTTGCTTCAGGAATAAGAACCCATAAGAGAATATATGTAGTTATTACAAAAGGGATCCCAAAACCTGTAAATAAAAAAATGCAAAGAATAAGTCTAACCCAAACTACATCAATACCAAAGTAATGACCCAACCCTCCAGCAACACCGCTTATGAATTGATCATCGGGATCTCTATACAGTTGTTTTGCAGTTTTTAAATAGGGGTTTTCTTCTGAAATTTCATCATCTGCAAGATCTTCAACTGTTCCCATAATTTGAATAACTGATTCAACTTCTTTTTCAGAGATTACATAATCATCATACTTTTTATATTGAGAAAATATTTCAGCAATACGAGTCTCTATATCTTCTATTATTTCTTCTTTGCCTTCAGTTGAAATAAACAACTGTTCTAAATTTTTTAAATATGATTTCAATTTTGAGTAGCCTTTTTCATCAATTGAAAACTTAATTTGAGCAAGATGTATGTTTAATGCTTTGTTCATGTATTGTTTTTTATAAGCTTACCAACGGTTTTTGATAGATCATTCCAAGAATTGTTTAGTTCAATTAAAAACTTTTTCCCTTTTTCTGTAATAGTATAATATTTCCTTGGAGGCCCATTTTTAGATTCTTCCCAGCGGTATTCTAATAATTCACTATTTTTTAATCTAGTTAAAAGAGGATATAAGGTTCCTTCAACAACTAGCATTTTTGAATCTTTGAGAGTTTCAAGAATTTCAAATGAGTATTTTGCTTTTTGATTTAGAATTGATAAAATACATAGCTCCAGAATTCCTTTTCTCATCTGAGCTTGAGTATTTTCAATTTTCATAAAATTTAAATTTTATCAAATATAATAATAATATAGTACTATGCAAAACATAGTACTATATTATATACAAAACACTGTATATGTTTAAAAACTATATCTGAGATTAACCTACTTTAATAAAAGGAATTTATTTGAAATCAATATTAATAGCTAAATTAAGATGTGTTCAAAATAAAAGAAAGGTTCAACAATATTCATTTGAACTCATCTGAGATAACTCCCATCGGGAAGTACTTTTGGAAATTTATATTTAGGATCTGTAAGTAATGAGTATACTAATTTGTCCTTATCTTTAACTAAATTTTTAGTGTACAAGTCCCATTCTTGAGAAATTTCATTTGACCTATTTTTTTGTGCTCCTAAAATGGAAGTCATCCCCCAATAAATATATTCAGTTACCATGCATTCGTATTTACAAGTCTTATCATCATATGTATACCATGAATCTTGAGGATAAGGATTGGGAATAGATTTAAATTTTCCTCCTCTGGCTATATCCATAGCTTTTGCTATAGAACTCTCCTCATTTTCTCCAAAAATATTGGGATATGCAAATGCATATCCTGAATGAGTAATCACATGCCATATTTCTTCTAATGAGGCATCGAATCTACTTATTTGGTCATTACTATGCCAAAATGGAACAGTTTCATCTGCACCTAAATCCTGAGCATTTATATTAATTTGTGATTCTGATTTCCACATGAATAAGGATGCTTTATTTGATATTAAAGTTGAAATTAAAAGTGGATTGTCAACATTGCCATCTTCATCATTATCTAAATATTGAGCCATAATATTAGCAGCATGTAATAATTTTAGATCTTCTACTTGTGGGTAAGCATATATTGAAATTCCAAAAACATCTACCTTTCTATTTGTAGATTCAAAACCTATATCATTATGACTTATAATTTTGAAATTAGGATCATTTCCAGGTAAAATAGTATTTACTGACTCAGTTTTAGTTCCACATGAGAAGATCATAAAAAATATAAGTGGAAAAAATTCTTTTTTCATTAATTAATAATTTACAAAATATATTCTCAAAATAATGAAATACCCCAGTAGGTTAATAATGTCCAAACCAAGTACCTGAATAATTTTCCAATAAACATCCAAATACTTGTTAGAAAAAAATTAGTTCTAAAAAAGCCTAAACTAATAGCAATTGGATCTCCAATTATTGGAAGCCAACAAAAGAAAGCTAAAGGGCTTCCCCAATTATCGATTTTATCCTTCCATTCATGAATTTTTTCTTTTTTTACTCTAAAATATTTTTCAATTATATTCCATTTCCCTAATCTTCCTATACCATAACTACTGAGACCACCTATCCAGTTTCCAAATGAAGCAACAAATAAACTTATACTTAAATCATAATTATTTGCAATTAAAACACTTAGTACAATTTCAGAGCTCAGAGGAATTAATGTAGCTGCAAGAAAGCTTGCAATAAAAAGACCTACGTATCCCCATTCTGCAAATGATTCCATTATTAAAAATTATGATAAAATATTTTTTGGTAAAGTAATACAATCAGAATTTATAATAATTTTTTTTTGTTTGTATAAAACTCCAATTGCTTTTTTAAAAGCCTTCTTGCTCATATTTAGCTGAGCAGTTATATCTTCAGGACTGCTTTTATCGGTTAGTAAAATAGTATTTTTTAGTTTTAGTTTATTTAAAATTATTGAACAATTTTTTTCTATAACATTAAGAAAACCCTGCTTGTTAAGGGATATATCAAGCTTTCCATCTTCACGAATTTTCTTAATGTATCCAATAGTATTCATGCCGGCCTCTATAGGTTTAAAAATCTCGTTATTGTATAATAATCCTTCTTCAGAATTATTTATTGTAACAACAAATCCGAGATTGGTTTGCCTTCCAATTATTATTTCAACCTCATCACCAACTTTTATATCCATAAATAGAATTAAGTAATAGAAAATATTTTTATAACAATAAGGATATTATTTAACTATCAATATACCTCTCATTATTCCATAATGACCAGGAAAAGAACATATATAAGTATATGATCCTTTTTCTGGCGCATCAAACACTATGGTGTCGTTTTCACCTCCACCAATAAGTTTTGTATAAGCAATTACATCATCTCCTTCTGGAATATATTCATTATCGGGAGCCTTAATTGCTCTCATTGCAAATTCAGTTACATCTACTTCTTTTTTGAGTAAAACGAAATTATGCCCCATTATTTTTTTATCAAATTCACCTGTATGATAAAGAGTTAGTGTAATTTGTTGTCTAGAATTTACATAGAGAATTTTTTTATCAAAAAGCATATTATCATTAGAGAACAGTTCGATAGATATTTCTTTAGAAATTTTAGTTTCATCTTCTGAAGAAACTTCAGCTTTTTTATTTGTGCTATTAGCGCAGTCAATAAGTAAGATTAAGATAAAATAATATATTTTTTTCATTTTCTTTTGGTCTAGATATTTCTACAAATATAGACTCTATTTAAACATTCTCTACTTACTTAAAATTTTTAATCATTTTGTGGCAATGTTAGATAATTTTAAAATTTAAAAAGTGATTAAAAAACACTAGAAATGATAAAAATATGTCAAAAAATGAAAAATCAAAAATTCATGAAAAATCAACAATAATTAACATTTATAACAAGTATTTTGTAGTTACAAAATTTGACTTAGTAGAATTCAATAAGTTTTGTATTTTTAAATATGATAAAATCAATAAAAGCCTTTAGTTTATTTGCCCTTATTTTATTTACTTTTAGTTGTGACTCAAATCCTAATTATGATATTATTATTTCTCAAGGAGAAGTATATGATGGTTCTGGATCTAAGGCTTTTATAGCAGATATTGGTATAATTGATTCAAAGATTATTAAGATAGGGAATTTAAATAGCTCTAATGCTAAACAAATAATTGATGCAAAAGGATTAGCAGTATCACCTGGTTTTATTGATGTTCATGCACACCTTGATCCTATTTTAAAATTGTCAAATTGTGAAAGTCACCTGAGGCAAGGTGTTACAATGAGTCTTGGCGGACCTGACGGATCAAGTCCTTGGCCATTCGGAAAATTTTTAGACACATTAGATCAAATTGGTGTAGGAATGAATGTTGGTTATTTGATTGGACATAATACAGTTAGAAAAAATGTAATGTCATTAGATAACAGAGCGCCAACAATAGAGGAAATGATCATGATGAAATCACAAATTTCTATGGCGATGGATGAAGGTGCATTTGGAATTTCCACAGGCCTAAAATATTTACCAGGAAATTTTTCAGAAATCGAAGAAGTTATTACTTTATCTAAAGAAGCGTCGTTAAAAGGAGGAATATACACTTCTCATCTTAGGGATGAGGGCTTGGGAGTGATAGCATCTGTAAAAGAGGCAATTGATATTTCTAGGCATGCAGAAATCCCAGTCATTTTAACACATCATAAAGTTATTGGTAAACCTATGTGGGGAAAAAGCTCTCAAACTCTTGCTTTAGTTGACTCAGCAAGGGCAGCAGGTTTAGATATATTAATGGATCAATATCCTTACGATGCAAGCTATACGGGAATAGCTGTTTTAATTCCTGGCTGGGCAAGAGCAGGAGGAAATAAACAATTTGCTCAACGAGTAGCAAATCCATCACTGAGAGACAGTATTAAAAAGGGAATAATTTTCAATATTTTAAATGATAGAGGTGGAAATGATTTGGCTAGAGTACAATTTGCAAAAGTTAAGTGGATGCCAGAACTTGAAGGAAAAACTTTGAAATATTGGGCTCAAATTAAAGGGTTAAACCCTACGGTTGAAAATGGAGCTGACCTTGTCATAGAAGCACAATTAAAAGGAGGTGCTTCATGTGTTTTTTTGCTATGGACAAAGAAGATGTTGAAAACATAATGAAACATCCTCAAACAATGATTGCCTCTGATGGAAGACTTGTTAAACCTGGAGATGGGCATCCTCATCCAAGATGGTATGGAACTTTCCCTAGAGTTCTTGGGCATTATGTTAGGGAGAAAAATCTTCTCTCTTTATCAGAAGCTATATATAAGATGACTCTCTTGCCAGCTAAAACTATTGGCTTAAACGATAGAGGATTAATAAAAGAGGGTATGAAAGCAGATATTACAATTTTTAATCCAGACACTATTATTGATAAAGCCACTTTTGAAAAACCTCATCAATATCCAGAGGGAATTCATTATGTCCTTGTTAATGGTAAATTAGCTATAGACGATAAAGAATTTATGAATATAAAAGCAGGAAGGGTTCTAAGGTTTAATAATTAATAATTTTATGATGCATTTAAATGAAATAGATACTATAGAAATTGTCCCGGGACTACATGGTAAAATGGTTCATGGAGAAAGTATAAGTTGGGCCTTTTGGGATGCAGATCAAGGATCAAAAGTACCAGAACATAATCATATTCATGAGCAAATTATGCATGTTGTAGAGGGGCAATTTGAATTTACACTTAATGGAGAAACACAGGTTTATCGACCAGGCTCAGTAGTGGTTATTCCTTCAAACGCTCCTCATTCGGGCATAGCATTAAGCGCTTGTAAGCTCATGGATGTATTTAGCCCAGTAAGAGAAGAATATCGTTAACAAATGGAAATATTATTAAAAGAAAAACGTGCTTTAATAGGAGGAAGTAGTAAAGGAATAGGGCTTGCAATAGCAAAACAATTAGCGAATTCAGGCGCATCGGTTTGTCTTATGGCAAGGAATCAAGTTCATATGCAAAAAATTGTAGATGAGCTCCCCACTGATAATGGACAAAAACATCAATTTTTAGTTGTAGACTTTTCAGATTTTAATAGTTTTAAAAACCGGATTGATTCTTTTTTTGATAAAAACAAAATAGACATACTTGTGAATAATACTCAAGGACCGCCAGCCGGGAACTCTTTGTCTCAGTCAATAGAAAGTTATCAAAGTGCTTTTGATCTTTTATTTAAAAATATTATCTACACTACATCCTTAGCTTTATTAAATATGAAAAGTCAAGGTTGGGGAAGGATAATCAATATTGCTTCTATTTCTGTTCGTGAACCACTAAATTATTTAGTGTTATCTAATAGTATTCGTTCAGCAGTAGTAACATGGGGTAAAAGCCTCTCTGTAGATGTTGCATCTGATGGAATCACTGTTAATAGTGTTTTGACAGGATACTTTGATACTGAAAGAATAGCGCAGTTAAATGCAGCAAAAGCAAAAAGTTTAAATATTTCAGAATCTGAAGTTCTTTCATCTTTGAAGAAAATGATTCCTGTTAAACGTTTGGGCAAGCCGGAAGAGTACGGGTATCTAGTGGCGTTTTTAGCTTCTAATAGGGCAGCTTATATTAATGGAACTTCTATTCCTATTGACGGGGGATTGTTAAAATCAGTATGAAAATTTAATTGATTTCATTTTTCATTAAAAAAACAACAATTAAATTAGCACATTTCAAAAAATAAGAAAATGTTAAATCCTAACTATTCAAAATAGCGAATGATAATACTAATTATTCTTTTTTGCATTTCTTGTAGTAATGACAAGGATGTCCTTTTTGATGAAATTATATCAACTGAATTAATTACAGGAACAAACCAGATATCGATTAATCAGATTATTGACGGAACAAATGTTATTAGACACAGGTCACGGTTGGGATGATAACCAAGCTAACAATATTTCTTATTCTGACATATGGTCTTTTTCAAATTACAATAAAGATTAAAACCAAAAATTATTTAGTTTGAGCGTCAAGATAAAACTCATACAGACCTTTTCACACGAAGTAATTATTTAAAACCAAAAATCTATTTTATTATGAATAATACATTCTTTAAGAATTGCAGTAAAGTTTTGCATTAACTTGTTTTTATTTCTAAGTTTGGGGGGATTAGTTCCGAGACATATATTTTAAATAAAAAAAATGAAAAAAACGGGTATTGACGCTATATCTTTTTATGTTCCAAAACTTTTTGTGGACATGGAAAAATTGGCTCATAAAAGAGACATTTCTTACGATAAGCTTAATAAAGGTCTTGGATTAAATAAAATGTCTATTCCCGATTGTGATGAAGATACCGCATCTTTTGCGGCTAATGCTTTATTAAATTTAATTATATCAAACAATCTTGACCCAAGAGAAATTGGACGCATCTATTTGGGAACTGAAAGTGCACTGGATGCCTCAAAGCCAACTTCTATATATGTATTAGAAATTTTAGAAGAAATATTAAGTGATAAATTTGGCTCAAGATGTTTTAAAAATTGTGATGTTGTTGACCTAACATTTGCATGTGTGGGTGCAGTTGACGCCTTACAAAATTGCAATGATTGGGTTATAAATGGTGATGATAGAAAAGCAGTTGTTATTGCTTCGGATTTAGCAAAATATGAGTTAGAATCAATTGGCGAATATACACAAGGCGCAGGGGCTGTAGCGTTATTAATTTCAGAAAACCCTAGGGTTATTTCTATTACAAATTATTGGGGTGTTGCTACAAAAAGTGTTAATGATTTTTTCAAACCAAGAAGAGTTCATAATAAAAAAGAAATTTTAAAAGAGACAGCAAATTTATTTGGTAAAGAAATCTCAGATAATGAAGCATTAGATATTTTAAATAATAATAAATCTAAATTTTGGTCATATTCGAATGCTAATTTTGAAATTTATAAGGAAGAACCAATATTTGATGGTCCTTTTTCAAATCAGTGTTACCAGGAAAGGATTTTTGAAGCACTAGATCATTTTACTAGTCAAAAAAAAGTAAATATTCTTAAAGAGTGGAATCACCTAATTTTCCATCTTCCTTATGCTTTTCATGGTAGAAGAATGTTAGTAAAAAAATGGATTTCATGGCTTGATGAAAATGGGTCCTTAGATCAGCTAATTAAAGAAATTGGAGAGATTGATAATGGTGATGAAAATGCTTGGATTAGATTAGCAGGGAAATCAAAATTGTATAATAATTTTATTAGTGAAAGAATAGCTCCAGGGGAGCTTGCATCCTCTGAAATTGGAAACATGTATACTGCATCTATTTTTATGTCACTGCTAAGTATTTTAAATAATGCTATAAATGATAATCAAGAATTATCCAATAATAAAATTGGATTTATTAGTTATGGAAGTGGATCTAAAGCAAAAATTTTTGAAGGAATAATTCAAGATAATTGGAAAGATAATTTAAAATTTTCAAAGCTTTTTGAAGTATTAAACAACAGGATCGATGTCGATGTTGAAACCTATGAAAAATTACACAAAAACGAAATTACAAATCCTATTTCTACCTTAAATAATTCCATAAAATTATCATTCATTCAAACAGGAGAGTTTACAAAAGGGTATAGAAACTATAAGTACAATTTAAAATAAACTCCTAGTTATCAATCTCAATTTAATCAAATCTATCAATAATTCGTCTTTATTTTTTTGAATTAGTATAGTGTTTGAATTTAATGAATAAATTAAATAGCGTAATTTAAGTGAATGAAAAATCTAAAAAATAGTCAAAGCGAAATTTTTTGGGGACGCTCTAAGGAATGGCTTATTATTTTAGGTGCTATTTTTTTTTCTGGATTAATAGTTCAGTTTCCCAAAATATTTAATCTTGATCCAGAAGTTTTTTATCCCCGAAATATTAGTTTGATTGTTTTTCCAATGCTAACCATATATGTTTCTTGGCGTAATAATTTATCTTTTAATAATTGTATTTTACCTGTTTTTATATTCATTATCTCTGCTATTTTTATAAACCTACTCCCTGGAAATGATACAATTGACGTCTTTGTGCTTTCTTGTATTCATCTACCATTATTTTTATGGTCTACGTATGGTTTTGTTTTTATGGGTAAAAACTGGAAAAACAGCAATGCACGTATTGACTTTCTTCGTTATAATGGAGACTTCATTGTAATGACTGCAATAATAGTAATTTCAGGATTTTTATTTACAGCTGTAACAATAGTATTATTCGAATTAATAGACTTAAATATTGAGGAGTTTTACATAAACAATATCGCTAGCTGGGGAATAGCAGGAGTGCCGATTTTAGCTTCTTTTTTGGTGTTAAACAACCCTTCTTTGGCAGGTAAAATCTCTCCAGTAATTGCAAAAATATTTACTCCTTTTGTTTTTTTTACATTACTTATTTTTTCTATCGCAATAACTATCTCAAATAAAGACATATATAATGATAGAGACTTTCTTTTAATATTTAATATAATTTTAATTGCTGTCATGGCAATTATACTTTTTTCATTGGGAGAGTCTATTAAGTCAAGTGAAAATAGATTTCAAATGATTTTATTATTTCTTCTTTCTCTTATAAGTGTTTTAGATAACTTATTCGCTCTATCAGCAATAGGACTTAGACTGTTTAAGTTTGGGGTTACGCCAAATAGAATGGCAGTTTTGGGTTCAAATCTCTTGATTTTAACTCACTTAATAATTGTTTCACGACAAATGTTTTTAGTTTTAAAAGGGTCATCAGACATTAAAAGTATTGAAAAAAGAATTGGGGAATATCTTCCATTATACACAATATGGGCTATGATTGTAGCATTCCTTTTTCCGTTTTTATTTTAATTATTTGAAAAAATAAACACCTAGAAGAGTACACAAATTCCAAAGAAAAAGTACTTAGTATACATTTTTCTTATTGAAGGGATTAAATATTCTAAAAAAAATGCAGTTAGCCAACAAATACCAATTGTCAATAAATATCCTTCCTCATCACTAATCCCCATATAGTTGTCATCTAAATGTGAAGTAGATAAAATAATTCCACTAAATAAAAATAATAAAAAAAAAGTTTTTTTAATAACAGCAATACTTTCTTTAACATAATCACTATATAATTAATTTGATATTCTTTTCAAAGTATTTATTTTATAATTACTTAAATCTAACAAATAGTATATTACCAATTCAAAAAGCCACCCTTTAAATCATAAATTTTATAGAACCCTAATGAATCCATTATTTTAGAAGCTTTTCCACTTCTATTACCTGATTTGCAATAAATTAAATAGGGGTTTTTTTTATCTAAAGCAGAAATATTTTCAATAAATTTAGAAGATTTGTAGTTAATATTAACTGCATTTTTAATATGACTTTCTTCAAATTCTTCCGGGGTTCGAACGTCAATAATTTTAATGTTTTTATCAATTAGATTTTGATAAATTTTTTTTTCTACTATTTTAACTGTCGATGAATTAGTTACGCCTGAAGTGTTTTCAAATATATGATTTGACTCTATTTCATTTTGCCCAAAACAGACCAATGGTATTAAAATTAGAATAATAAGTAGTTTTTTCATAATTATGGTTTAAACTACTTAAATGTAATCAATTAATTTAGAAACTTTAGTTAAAGGTAACTCTGTTAGGAACTGTAATACTTTATAAATTAACCTTTTTTAATAAAATATTCTTCAACAATTAATCCAATAGAACTCATGATAATCGTTTTTAAAACTTTACTTTTTCCCCCATGCTGGAAATTCAAAATTTGATTCAAAAGGAACTAAATAAATAGCTCTAAAATAATAAAATGATGAAGTAGGTTAAAATCCTCCTTTTCATTAAGGTGGTTTTTTGAAAATCTATTTTTTTTTGATAGTCTTATCCGAAAATTGCTCGGTAGACATCATTTCCGTTAGCGAATAATACAAGAGCAATTAAGAGGAAAAATCCAAACACTTGCGCATATTCCATGAACTTGTCATTTGGCTTACGACCAGAGACTATTTCATAAAGTAAAAACATAACATGTCCTCCATCTAGAGCAGGAATTGGTAATAGATTCATAAACGCTAATATGATGGATATTAATGCTGTGCTTTCCAAGAATGCTTGCCAGTTCCATGTTGGAGGAAATAGACCTCCAATTGTACCAAAGCCTCCCAATTGTGAAGCTCCTTTTTTGGAAAAGACATATTTAAATTGTGAAACATAATCTAAAAGAGTCCAATAAGCTTCTTTATAACCTCTAGAAATACTTTCTGAAATTGTGAAGCTCAATTTAGTTGGAGTAATAACTGGAACCTTTACGCTCACTCCAATTGTATTATCATCTCTTAAACTTATTGTTTTTGAAATAACTCTTCCTCTTCTTTGGATATCTAGAGCAATTGTGTTTGAGGAACTTTCTTTAACAAGTTTTGTAAAATCCTGCCATTTTATGATGGGTTTTCCATTTACAGATAAAATCAAATCTTCTGATATTAAATCTGCTTTTTGAGCTGGAGAATTAGTCTCAACGGAATCAATAATAGGTTGAACCAAAGCAGTAAAAGGGATCATGTTTCCTGTTTCAAACATTTGCGACCCTATATCTTCAGGTATAGATAAAACTTCTTTTCTGCCATCATAACGCTCAACTTTCACAGTTGAAACATTTCTTAAAAAAAAATATTTAGAAATATCAACTATGTTTTCTAAATTTTCTCCATTTACTTCTAAAATTTTATCTCCATCTTTAAAACCATAAGGTTTCATGATTTCAGCTACCTCGTAGCCTGCTGGTAAATCTTCGTTAGTGATAATAGTTTTCCCCCAAATGAAAGCAACCATTATGTATATTAAAAATCCAAGAATAAGATTCATAGTAACTCCACCTAGCATTATTATTAAACGTTGCCAAGCGGGTTTTGATCTAAATTCCCATGGCTCAGGATCTTTGCTTAAATGTTCTGTATCCATGCTTTCATCAATCATTCCTGCAATTTTAATATACCCTCCTAAAGGAAGCCAGCCTATACCATAAACTGTTTCACCAATTTTTCTCTTAAATAATGAAAATTTTATATCAAAAAATAAATAGAATTTTTCTACCCTGGTTTTAAATAATTTTGCTGGAATAAAATGTCCTAATTCATGTAAAATTATCAATATTGATAAACTAAGAAGTAATTGAACTCCTTTGATAAAAAATAAACTCATAAAAATTTAATTTGCGTCCAAAAGTAGTATTTTTTAATTGATCATAAAAATTTGATAAACCTTTAATAATAGTTTAACGCTATTGCTTTTGTGTATCTTTGTAAAGGTTAAAATAAATTAATTAAAATTGAGAAGTTTTTTTTCTAAATACAAAGTGTTCTTGTCTGTATTTTCATCAATTTGCTTTATAATCCTATTATTATTTTATGACGCTTTAAAGCCTAAAAGAATTTTACCTATTTATAATCCTGCAATGGTAAATTTCGAGCTTGTCGATAGTAGCATTCAGCACATTAAAAAATTTCATCGAATATTAGATTTTAATTTAAAAAATCAAAATGGTAAATTGGTTACACAAAAGACATTTGAAAATAAAATTTATGTAGCGAATTTTTTTTTCACTACATGCCCTTCAATATGTCCAATTATGACAGGAAACATGTTTGTTCTTCAAAACATTTTTAAAAAAGATTCTTCGGTTTTACTTTTATCACACTCTGTTACTCCTAAAATTGATTCAGTAGCTCAATTAAAAAAATATGCTTTAGAAAAGGGTGTTATTGATGAAAAATGGCATTTGGTAACAGGCCCAAAAAAAGAAATTTATGATTTGGCTCGACAATCCTATATGGCTGTTAAAAAAAATGGAGATGGAGAGCAGCATGATATGATTCATACTGAAAATTTTATCCTAATAGATCCTGATAAAAGAATTAGAGGTTATTATGACGGGACTGTTCGAGAGGATATGGATGAGATACAAAAAGACATTAAGGATTTAAAAGTAGAATATTCAATAAATTAAATTTTTACTCAACAAATAAAAATACTTACTTTTGTTTTTTAAACTCATTCTAAATAATGAAGTCTTTAGATAAGCTGGTAAGAGGAGAAAAAGGTAT
>Ga0209501_10000175_pt1 | contig 80239 bp, 79 predicted proteins | sample ArcticOcean_MG_C_4_FD_187434 | JGI IMG/M metagenome (GOLD analysis project Ga0209501, IMG submission 187434) | Marine microbial communities from western Arctic Ocean - ArcticOcean_MG_CB4_134 (SPAdes) (version 2) | ecosystem: Environmental > Aquatic > Marine > Oceanic | place: Arctic Ocean... | reverse complement strand
AATCGGGGTTGTACAACAGGCAGCAAATTTATCAGAATTGAATGTTATAGTTATCCCAACAACATCAATACCGGCTGGAATTAGTGGAATGCTAAGCTTTGATAAATCACTTTCTCATCAAGAAAACAAAAAGAATATGCTGGAATCCATGAATAATGTAACTACTTGTGAAATTACCAAAGCTACGAAAGATATAACAATAAACAATGTTAATGTGATAAAAAATGAGTACGTAAGTATTGTTGATGGTGAAATAATTGCATCAGAACAATCATTATCCAATATTATCAATAGTACATTACAACAGACAAAACCTACACCAGAGAATATGATAACTATCTACTTTGGGTTAAATATCAACAAAAAAGCAGAAGATGAAGTAAGGTTATTGGTAAATAACAATTTTTCACAAAATGAATATGATTTTGTTAGAGGAAACCAAAACATTTATGATTTAATAATTTCTATAGAATAAATTAAGGATATTTTTATGAGTACCGTAATAGTGACAGATAGCACATGTGATATACCAATTGAAATAATTGAAAAGCTGAATATTTACGTAGTTCCATGTAGCGTAAATTTTGGTGTAGATACTTACTTAGATGGTGTAGAAATAAAAGCCGAAGAATTTTATAAAAGACTTACCAGTTCGGAAATTTTTCCAACAACTTCCCAACCCACACCAAATCAATTTCTTGAAATTTATAACTCCATTCCAGTAGATTCAGATATTTTATCTATACATGTCTCAGAGAAGCTTAGTGGAACTTATAATTCAGCCATGCAAGCCAAAAAAACTTTAGAAGATAGGAAAATTGAGGTTATTGATTCACAACTGGCCTCTACAGCTCTTGGCCTAGTTGTTATAGAAGCAGCAAATTTAGCTCAAGAAGAAAAATCTTTAGAAGAAATAGTTCAAAAAACTCGCGAATCGCTCACTAATTCCAACATATATATTTTATTAGATACAATAGAATACCTGAAAAGAGGCGGAAGGATAGGAAAAGCCCAAGCTTTTGTTGGGAATTTGTTAAAATTACGACCAATTCTCACTTTAAATAATGGGGCTGTTGCAGGAGTCAAAAAAACTAGAAGTAAACAGGCAGGAATGAAATATCTTCAGGAAATATTAATACAAAAAACTAATCTATTAAGAGTGGCTGTACTCTATACCACTAATAAACAAGAAGCTTTAGAAGTTGCAAATAATATACAAGAAATAACAAACATAAGTGATGTTATTATTTCACAATGTGGCCCAGCAATTGGAGCACATGCAGGTCCAGGCGCAGTAGGTATCGCTTTGTTAAATGGATAAATTAACGCAATAATAAATATGGCAAAGCAACATAATATTAATAAACTTTCTGAATTACTAAAGGAAGTTCTTATTGAACTGGGAGAAGACCCAAGTAGAGATGGTTTAAAAGACACACCTACCAGATGGGCTGATTCATTGATTACTCAAACTGAAGGTTCACATTTTAATGCTAAAGAACATCTGAAAACTATATTCGAACTTCCTGAAAGTATCTATCCTGAATTTTCAGATGATATGGTTATAGTAGATAAAATAGAATTTTCTTCTCTTTGTGAGCATCATATCGCTCCTTTTAAAGGATTAGCTCATATTGGTTATATACCTAACCCAAAAACAAGAAAAGTAGTAGGCTTATCCAAGCTTTCCAGAGTAGTCGAATTATATAGTCAACGATTACAAATACAAGAACGCCTAACAAATCAAATAGCAGAATCTATTCACACATATTTAGAACCTTTAGGAGTAATAATAGTGATTCAAGCAAGACACTATTGTATGATTCAAAGAGGGGTAAAACAAAGGAATAGTATAACAACTACTATAGCTAAAAGAGGAATTTTTGAAAAAGATACTAGTTATGAAAACAAATTTCAAAATTATCTTTCATTGAAACTTCAAGAAGATATGGGGTGAGTGAAGGGATTCGAACCCTCGATCTCTAGTGCCACAAACTAGCGCCTTAGGCCTCTTGGCTACACTCACCACAAATACAAATAAATCTACCATTCAATTATTATTCAGTCAATAAACATAAATAATGCAAAAGTTTATCATTAAAGTAAAAATAGAATAACATATTGCTTGAGAAAGGTTAATGATATCCTTATTATATTACATTGGTTAGGAGGTAATTATGATCAAACGAGTATTTATAACAGGAATAGGTATGATAACCCCTCTCGGACTTGATACAGCCAGCACCTGGCATAATTTGGTTAATGGTAAATCAGGCGCGCGAACTATAGAACACTTTGATACAACAGAATTTCATACAAAAATCGCGTGTGAAGTTAAAGATTTTGACCCAAATGACTTTATGGATAAGAAAAAAGCACGGCAATTAGATCGATTCTCACAATTTGCTATGACAGCAGCTCAAGAGGCATTATGGCAATCCAATATAAATTTAGAAAATACTGATTTGAAAAAAGTTGCTGTAATAATCGCGAGTGGTATTGGAGGTATTAGTACCTTAGATGCTCAAGCAACTATTTTAAATAAACAAGGGCCAAAAAAAATTAGTCCTTTTTTAATCCCTATGATGTTACCTGATATGGCTTCAGCACAGATTTCTATGGCTTTTGGTACCCAAGGCCCAAATTTTTGTGTAGTTTCATCTTGTTCAAGCGGTGCTGAAGCTATTGGAAATGCATGGAAACTTATTAATAATAATGAAGCAGAAATAGTAATAGCTGGTGGTGCAGAAGCCCCAATATGCCCTTTAGCTGTAGCTGGATTTAATGCAAGCCATGCCCTTTCTAGGAATAATGATAATCCTGAATTAGCAAGTAGACCTTTTGATATAAATAGGGATGGTTTTGTGATGGGGGAAGGCTCAAGTGTTTTAATTTTAGAAAGTGAAGAAAGTGTTATAAAAAGAGACGCTGTTCCCTTAGCTGAACTTGTTGGATATGCTGCAACCTCAGATGCTTTTCATGTCACACAACCTCACCCTGAGGGCAAAGGAGCGACAGAAGCTATGCAAAGAGCTTTAGATCAAGCAAGCCTAGAACCAGCTGAAATCGATTATATAAATGCTCATGGAACCTCAACACCTTTAAATGATAAGTTTGAAACTTTGGCAATTAAAAAAGTTTATAAGAATTCAGCATATGGTGTACCAATTAGTTCTACAAAATCTATGACTGGACACCTTTTAGGAGCAGGAGCTGCATTAGAAGCAGCTTTTAGTATTTTATCAATACAAAAAGGATTAATCCCGCCTACTATTAATTTAACTAACCCAGACCCAGAATGTGATTTAGACTTTACACCTAATAACTCAGCCCAAAAAGATATTAATAATGTTATGTCTAACTCGTTGGGATTTGGAGGACATAATTCATCGCTAATATTTAAAAAGATAGCTGATTAAATATTGTCTAATAAATCAGAAACCTCTAAGTATACATGGGAGATCCATAATATTATCTCTAACGAGGTAACTTTACCTTCAGAAGAATATTCAATATTTCTTCAACAACTTTTGTTTAATCGTGACGTAAAAACATTGGCAGAAATCAAATCATTTTTGAATCCTAAAGACTCAATTAATCAATATTCATTACTGCCAAATATTGATAGCGCTATAGACTACATAATTAATGTTATTCAAAATAATAAAAAAATATGTGTATTTGGAGATTTTGACGTTGATGGTATTAGTGCAACAGCTATTTTAGGTAGGACTTTTAAAGCAGCTGGTGTCTCTATTATCCCTCACATACCCAATAGGTTTACTGAAGGTCATGGTTTGAATGTAGAAGCAATTGATATGTTGAAAAAACTCTCTGTAGAACTTATTATTACAGTAGATACTGGAACTACTGCAGTAGATGAAATTAATTATGCAAATGATTTAGGAATTTCTGTAATTGTTACTGACCATCATCTAACATTTGATGCCCTACCAAATGCAATTGCTATTATTAACCCTCAACTACCCAACTCTTCCTATCCTTTTAAGGGACTTACAGGAGCAGGTTTAGCTTTAAAACTTGCCGAAGGAATTATAGATAAACTCAATTTAGATCAATCAATACTTGACGACCTCTACTCATTAGCAACTTTAGGTACTGTAGCTGATGTAGGGTCTTTAATTAATGAAAATAGAGGGATTGTAAATTATGGACTAGAATCTATGGGCAAAAATCCACTTATGGGTATAAAAGCATTGTCTCTAGCCTCTGGTAAAAAAAATACTAATCTCAATGTGCGAGACCTATCGTGGAATATTAACCCTCGACTTAATGCTACTGGGCGTATGGGAGACGGAAAACTTAGTTATGACATTCTAACTACAAATGAATTTGGCGAAGCTGTAGAAAAAGCAAAACAAATAGAAGATATTAATCTACTTAGACGAGAAGAAACACAAAAGGGTTTAAAGATAGCTCTTGCTGTTTTAGAGCCAGGCTCAATATATATAGCCCAAGATCCTTCTTTTCATTATGGTGTTATGGGCTTATTAGCTAATAGAATAGCAGGACGTTTTAATAAACCTGCAATTGTCATAAGTGAAGGAATAGATTACAGCAGAGCTAGTGGAAGAAGTATTGAAAAGTTTGACCTTGCTAACATTCTTGAACAAACCGGCTTCGTCATTGGAGGATTTGAGAAATTTGGAGGCCATGCACAAGCTGCTGGATTTACTATAGAAAACTCCAAAATCCCTTTGTTTAAAAAGACTATACAAGAATTAAGTAAAGAGTTTTTTAATAAAAACAATCTAAATGATACTAATAACAGTTTGAAGATTGATTGCAAACTTGAATTAGATAAATTGCCAAACAAAATTCTTGAAATTATTAAAAAGTTTCGTCCATTCGGTGTGAAAAACCCAGAACCACTTTTTGTAAGTGAAAACCTTACTATACAAAAAAAACGATTATATGGTTCACGTAATAAAGCTGCCTTAATACAACTCAAGTCAAATAATTTTATCTGGGACTCTTTTGCTTCCAATAATATGATGGTACCTTATGAAGTTGGAGACAAGGTAGATATAGTTTACTCATTTTCATTAAGACAAAACAATATGAATGGAGGAATGAGTTTAAACATTCAAGACATTAAGCACAGTAATACTAACTCATCCTTTTGTTCCAGTTAGCTTTTAAAGCTAAAATAGGAACTGCAATTATTAAAACCAATAATGAAATTATATGCGCTTCCTGCAAACCTGCAAACCAAACTGAATCAAGTCTCATAAATTGTATAAAAAAGCGACCGATAGAATATATTATTGCGTATGATAAAAAAATCATACCTGGAGGACCTAATCGACCTCTCAGATTCCAAATAACAATAAACGCAAACAACGTTAAAATCATTTCATAAATAATTACTGGGTGGCTAGTATTTAGGCCATGATATACAAAAGAGCCGCTATCAGGATGTGAATATATCGCTCCCCAAGCTAAATCTGTTTTTCTACCTATATGTTCACCATTTATTACATCACCTAAACGTCCAAATGTTTGACCTAAAGCTATCGCGGGAGCAACAAGATCTAAGAATTTTCCAGCTGAGAGATCTTTAAACTTTGCATACATATCGCCTTGTAAATACCTTTTAGAATATTTTTCACCTACAAGGTTTTTTAGCCAAACTTGTTTTTGCCCTTTGTATACAAAACCAAGATGTTTGCGAATGAAAATATCAAATAGACCGGCAAGTGTGCCAAAAATCAATGCACCATAAATAGCAATTCCCCCTCGCCATACTTGAAATATCTGAGTTAAGTTATCTTGGTAGTAATCCCAACGGTCAATAACGTGAACTAATCTCGCACCTAAGATACCACCAATAATTACCCATAAAGCCACAGAATAAATCACATCTGTATCGATATCTTCTTTAGAAGACCAACGATCTACTAAATAAATAGCCAAGCCAACACCTACAAAAGTAAAGAATCCATGCCAACTTAGTACTATAGGATCACGAAATATAAATGGATCTATTCCTATTGTCATAATATTTACCTCCAAAGAAAGAATTTTAAAAGTGTTATCTAATTGTGTCAACAAATACTCAAAAGTGTTTGATTCCATAGTTTATATCCTCATGGTACTATGAAAATATTAAACTCAATTGGAATTTAGTATGAATAGCACAATAGAGCAGTTTCTCCAATATATTATGATTGATTTAGGTCTATCAACAAATACAACTTCAGCTTATAAAAATGATTTAAACCAATTTTTGACAACTATAAATAAAAATAGTGGATCAATAAATTTTATTGAAATCATAACACGTGAGAATTTGAATCACTTTATAAAATCTATGAAAATAAAACAATACGCTACAGCAACTATTTCAAGAAAGATTGCATCAGTTAAGTCATTTGTTAGCTATCTTGAAGAGGAAGGAATTATATTAGAGAATATTACAAAAAATATTCAAACACCAAAGAAAAGCTCACCCATTCCCCATACTCTAACTGTAAAAAATATCATCACAATATTAGATTACTTAAAAAGAGATGTGACATATTTAGGTATTAGAAACTTAACAATGATAGAATTATTATATGCAACAGGAATGAGAGTTTCTGAATTGATATCACTAAATTTAAATGACATTAGTATTGAACAACAGTATTTACGTTGTACGGGTAAAGGATCAAAACAAAGAATAATACCGATATACCCATCAATTGCTAATCTTTTATCAAATTATATAAAATTTGTAAGACCAAAACTTATCAGTAAAAAAGTAACTAATATGCAATCAGTTTTTGTAAATTCTAAAGGATCAAATCTAACCAGGCAGTCTGTTTGGTTATTAACAAAAGATATTGGTAAATCAACAAGTCTAAAATCATTTTCACCACATACACTAAGGCATAGCTTTGCCACACATTTACTTGAAGGCGGAGCAAGCCTTAAAAATGTTCAGGATCTATTAGGTCATTCAAATATATCAACTACTCAGATTTACACACATGTTAATGACAATAAACTTATTGAGATTTATGATAAATCTTTACAACGATAATAGTTTTGTTGTTGACAAACATCTTGATTATTCTATAGTTATATAAAGTAAATCTAATTGAATTAAACTAATTTTAAATAACGAATAAAATGACAAATAAACCAAAAAATAAAATTAAAAAAAATCGAATTAAGATACCAAATGTTGGACCTGGTAAAAATCAATCAGTTTCTGAAACCCAGACTTCTATTTCTGATAAAACAGAGTTGTCTACCGAAAAACAATCGGACATACCTAAGCCTAAAAAACACACACCTGTCGTAAATACTAAAAACAACTTCAACTACAAACATGAAATCTCACGAATAAGTTTAGTAAGTTTGATAACATTTGGACTATTAGTCGTTCTAATATTTATCCAATAAACTATGCATGCGAAGCAGCCCCACCATCGATAAAAAGTGTCTGACCTGTTATAAAATCGCTGTATTCTGATGCTAAATAAACTAATAATGGGCCAATTTCATCCAACTCACCTAATCGCCTTAGTGGAATATATTTAATTAGATCTTGTATTTGAGAATCAGTTGTCACTTCACCATCAAACCATCCCAGAGCAATTGAATTAATCCTAATATTTTCTAAAGACCATTCGAGAGAAAGCGATTTTGTCATTTGTGCAATTGCTGCCTGGGTACCCGAATATAAAACTGCGTCTTTCAAACCTCTTTGAGAAACAGCTGATATAAGATTAATAATCCTACCATATCCATTACTTAACATTTTTTTTCCTACTTCTTGCAAAACTAAAAAGGTATTTCGTATATTTGCATCTAATAAAAAATCTAATTCAATATCAGTAACATCCAAAATTGGTTTACCAAATACTGTTTGTGATGAATTGACTAAAATATCAATAGTTCCTAATTTATTTTCAATTTGATCTAGTACGGAAATTAATGAATCTCGATTATTCCTCTCAACAAAATACTCCATATATTCATCGTGGGTATACTGAGATTCGAAATTAAGAACAGCAACATTTGCACCCGATTCTTGTAAAGCAGCAATAGCAGAAGGTCCAATAATATTTCCTCCTACAGTTATAAGAGCATTTTTGCCTGACAAATCCCATTCTTTAGGTTTCATAGTATTCTCCTTGAGAAATAGATACAATTATTATTTATTCACAGGTGTTACCAAATGAATTGCATTATATGCACTTAGTGCTGCACTTTCCATTGTCGAGGGCCATCCAGTATCTACCCAATCACCTACAATATACAAATTATCGACAGGAGTATTATTAGTCAAGCGATATTTCTGACTATTAGGAGAACATCTAAAAGTTGCTTTTCTTTCTTTGATTATTTTAAATTTTTCAATAAACTCTAATTGAAATTCAGGGAAAATTTCTTGTAACTCTTGTGAAACCAGATCAATTATTTCATTTTTAGATTTTGACAATAATTCCTCTCCACTACTAATCGATATGTTTAATAATTGATTAGTATCATTTATTGATGATTTATTAAAAATCCATTGTAAAGGACTATCTATAATATTTACAAAAATATCTTTCATTATTTTCTTATTAAGCCAGAGATAAATATTTACAATTGAAGCATATTTAATTTGTAGTAAATTTGTAAAAAAATCAATGGCAAGTAGTTGTTTCGGTAGAATTTCATACAGGGCATTAGGCGGTATTGCAGTTATAACGATGTCAGCTAATATATTTGAGCCATCTTTTAAGGACACCCCAATAACTTTATTATCTTTATAAAGTAGTTTTTCAACTGCCTTCCCTAAATAAATGTTACCACCATTTTCTTCTATGTATTTTCTTGAGGGATCAGCAACAATATCATCTAAAGTATATATAGGGAATCCCAGTTTCGCATATTTATTACCCTTTAGAATTGATTCTTGAAAAACCATAAGTCCCATATCAGCACTGACGTCTTTAACATGATCATTTAATGTGGGTAGGATTACAAGGTTCCAGAAACTATTGATCGATCTATCTGATTGGCCATTATGTTTCAACCATTCAAAAAATGATATACCTTGGAACTTTTCATTGTTTCTATTAATAAATTTAATTTTAAGTAGAATCAATATTACCCGTAGTTTTTCTTGAAAACTAATATATGGATATTTCAATAACGAAAGTAATAACATCATACCATTTGGCAAATATTTACTATCTTTAATAATTCCAGTTTTTCCATTTTTGGCAATGATTTTCACATAAAACTCATCTTGGAAATTAACTTTTTGAATACTTCCGATCTTAGTAAGGAGATTCAATAATTTATCATAACAACCCATAAGTAAATGCTGTCCATTATCAATAGCAGATTTCGTTTTTCGGGTAGAATATGTACGGCCACCTAAAAACTTTCGTCTCTCAATTAGTGACACTTTATAACCTTTTTCTTGTAATAGAACAGCACTAAAAATACCTGCTATTCCCCCACCAATAATTAGTGCAGAAGAATTAACTAATTCGGAGTTATTTTGTATTTTAACCATGTAGATCCCATAATTGATAATTTTTCAAATCTAGTCAATTTATAATTAGAAAAGAAAATATTGTAATTGGAATTTTCAATCTTGTTAAGAATCTTATTATATATTTTTGATAAAATTACTAAACAAATACGTGAATCTGGATCAATTAAAGGAAATAACGAAGACCCAGAAACAAAAAATTGACGCGCTCTATTAACTTGAAATTTCATCAATTCTTTAAAATTAGAATTATATAAAGCGCTTGAAAAATCCTGTATAGAGTACTGATAGCTATTTAACTCAGTAACTGCTAAATAACATCGATCTTCTGACATATCCTCTACTATATCTCTAAGGATATTGGTGAGTTGCATTGCTAAGCCGAAATCTATTGCAAATTCTACTGCTTTTGGATCAGTATATCCAAATATCTTTATACAGATTAATCCAATAACACTTGCAACTTTATAGCAATATTTTTTCACATCAACAAAAGTGTCAAAGGGTTTAAAATCTATATCCATTCTAACTCCGTCTATGACATCAAAAAAATATTGCTCAGGAATTTGAAACTCTTTAATGATAGCGCACGTGGCAAGAATAATAGGATTAACTAAATCTATTTGGTCATTATTTAATCCAGATTTTAAGCTTGATTCTAGATCGTTTAATAATCGTATTTTTTCTTTTACAGACTCATCGTTATCAACAGCATCATCACACCTTCTACAAAAAGCATAAGCTGTATAAATAGCTCTTTTTTTTGTTTTCGGCAAAGTTATAAATGCATAATAAAAATTCCTAGCTTCTGCTTTTGTAATTTGAGCACAAAAGTCAAAAGCAGATTTGAGTTTTTTATCATTCTCTCTTAAAATATCCAAATAATTTATATCCTAATCTATTTGAAATTAATAAAGATCTAAACAAGATAATCAACTTATTCCAACGATTAAGTTTTGGTCGACCCAAAAATACATTGTACTTCCTTTTCTTTATCTTTTCCAAAATTGCTAAACCCCCAAGATTAAACATTGCAACTTCTATTCGAGACCTACCATTTACATATTCTAATAATTTAATACCTTCGTAAAAATAATTAAAAGTTCGATCAATTTGAAACTCCATTAAACGAATAAAATTTTGATTGTATCGGTGATTCTTCAAATCCTCCTCACTGTATTCAAAGTATTCCATATCATCTTTAGGAAGATAAATTCGTTTTTTAAGATTGTAATCTTCTTGGATATCTTGCCAAAAATTAGTTAACTGTAACCCAATACAGGTGAGATTTGAAAACTTAAAACAATCATCTTCAGTAAATCCCAATACATAGAGTACAAGTTGGCCAACTGGATTAGCCGATTTTTCACAATAATTTAAAAGATCAATAATAGAATTATACCGATTAACTTGTTGATCTATTCTATTAGCTTGAATTAATTCATAAAACAATTTTTGTGGGATATTAAATGTGGAAACAGTTTCATATAAAGCATGGAATATCAATGAATCAGGTTTGCCTTGATAGCATAAATCTAATTGATCTTCAACATAATTCAGATAATTGCTTGAATCGCCTGAAATTTCATCTCCAAAGTCATCAATCATTCGACAATAAGCATAAATTGAATGAAAATGTCTAATACTTTTTTTAGGCAGAAATAATGTTCCAATAAAAAAGTTTTCATAATTACTTTTCACTAAAGATTCACAATATTGAAAAGCCACATCTGTTATTTGATTATGCTTCAGGATGTGCCACCTTTTTTAATTATGATTCTCTATACGCTAAATAATATGTTAGTTGACACAATTGATTGTAGCCCCATTCAGACAACGAATTTTTAATAGAATGTATGCAATTTAATGCCAAATCAGAATGATATTCAATAACTTCTTGAGATTGTTCCAAAATTTTATAATCGCTCATAATTGATATAATTTTTTCCATTTCAACAGCAGAAATATTTGTTCCAAACATTAAGTGATGTAATTCTTTATTATTAGAATTTTGAGCTTTGTCTAATGCTAATAAAATCGGATAAGTTTTTTTCTTTCTTAGAATATCACTTCCTACAGGTTTGCCTGTTATTTTGGTATCTCCCCATATACCTAAAATATCATCACGGATTTGGAAAGCTCTACCTAGATGAACTCCAAATTCTTTAAATATTGAAACAATTTTTTCATTTTTTAATGAATGCAAAGCACCTAATTCTGCTGAACATCGAATAAGAGCACCTGTTTTTTTAGAAATCATTAATAAATATTCATCAGAAGTTACATTCACTCTGTTTTCAAATTGCACATCCATGAATTGACCTTCAATCATTTCCATTGATGCCTGAGTCAAGAGTTCAGATGCTTTTAAAACAATAGAGAAATCAATCTCTATGTTTGACTGTACGTAGTCTGCAAGTGCACGCATAGTGTTTCCTATCCATAATGCTTTTGGCTCACCCCAAATTGACCATACAGTTTTTTTATGCCTTCGTTCGGTATCTTTATCTTGTATATCATCATGAATAAGAGAAAAATTATGGATTAATTCTAATGCTAAAGCAGAATTTAGAACTGGTAGATAATCATTAGATAAAGATTTACAAACAAGCAAACTCAAAGTTGGTCTTAAGGATTTTCCCGAGGATCTTTTATCTAACATCTCCCCTTTTTCGTCATTGAACCCTAAATGATAACCCATAGTTTGATTCAAATTAGTATTGAATGAATACAAAGTATCAAATAATCCTTTATCAATAATAAACCTGAATTTATCAAAACATTCTGGGGGTTCTAATATATTATTATCAAAATTATCAAGAGATTTTGTATTCATATATAAAAATTTTCCTTTTATTATTGTGAAATAGTGTAGCATTTAATACTTCAAGAATATATCTGTTTATTGCTCTCAGACTTGACAGTGTCAGCATAGAAGTTTACATTTATTTAAAGGTTTCGTTGAGATTTACAGAACCTTTAAATCGAAAGGACGGACTTATGGAAACATTAATAACCGTCTTCTCGGCTTTAGTAATTGGAATAGCATTAGCAGCAATGGTTCAGTTCATATTGAATCGTAGAGGTGTAACGCAAGCTCGTTTAAAAGCATTTGGTGTCATTGAAGAAGCTGAAGAAAACAAACGAAAAATTGTTCTTCAAGCAAAAGAAGAGGCATTAAACCTTCGCAGTACATCCGAAAAAGAATTACGTGATAGACGTTCAGATCTTAATCGCACAGAAAAACGATTAAACCAAAGGGAAGAACAAATTTCCCAAAAAAATGAAGGGGCACAAAAACGTCATCGCCAAATAGAAGCTGAATTAGAGAAAAAGCAAGATTTGCTTTCTCAATCAAGAGCTGAATTAGAGGAGATTAAAGAAAAAGAAGTAAAGCAACTTGAAATAATTGCTGGTGTATCGATCTCCGATGCTCAAAATGCTTTAATGAAAAAAGCTGAAGAAGACATTAAATTTGAATTAGCAAAGCGCTATAGAGATTTAGAAAACGAATTTAAAAGTGAAGCTAATAATCAAGCTAAACGTGTATTAACTTTAGCTATACACAGATTGGCTTCAGACGTGGTATCAGAAAACAGTACCTCTACAGTTAAACTACCAAATGATGAAATGAAGGGTCGTTTGATTGGTAGAGAAGGCAGAAATATCCGTGCTATTGAAGCAGCAACAGGTGTAGACTTAATCATAGACGACACTCCTGAAGCTGTGAGTGTTTCCTGTTTTGACCCAATAAGAAGAGAAGTTGCAAAAATTGCATTAACAAACTTAGTTGCTGATGGACGGATTCATCCTGCCCGTATAGAAGATATTGTTGCAAAAGCTCAAATAGAAATTGATGAGACTATATGGCAAGAAGGCGAAAGGGCAGTTTTCGAAACAAGAGTCCGAGGTATAAACTCTGAATTAATTCGCCTTATTGGCCGATTAAAATATCGTTACAGCTATGGTGAAAATATTTTACAACATAGTATTGAGGTATCCAATATTGCAGGAATGATAGCAGGAGAACTTGGTGCAAATATTGAAATTGCAAAAGCTGGTGGACTGTTACATGATATTGGCAAAGCTTTGACCCATGAAGTTGAAGGAACTCATGCAGAAATAGGTGCAGAGGTTGCGCAAAAACACGGTATTTCCGAGCCTATATGGCGCGCAATCATGGAACACCATGATGAAGACATTGGATCAATAGAGGCTTTTATAGTAGCAGCAGCTGACGCAGTTAGTGCAGCAAGGCCAGGTTCTAGAAAAGACACACTAGAGCATTATGTTAAACGATTAGAAGCGCTTGAAGCTGTAGCTAATGAATTTCCTGGAATTGAACGTAGTTTTGCCATACAAGCTGGTAGAGAAATACGTATAGTTGTTCAGCCTGAAACAGTAGATGATTTATCAGCTGCAAAATTAGCCAGAGACGTAGCAAACAAAATACAAGATACATTAGCTTACCCAGGACAAATAAAAGTCACGGTGATTAGAGAAACCCGTAACGTCGAGATTGCAACATAATTCTTTTACCTTACGAAAGGATTAATTAATATATGGTGAATGTAGATTTACATCTCCATACGACTTACTCTGATGGTAATCTCACACCAGATAAATTAGTTCAACTTGCTATTAAAAACAACTTGAAAGTTATATCTATAACTGATCATGATTGTACAGATGGCATTGATGAAGGAATAAATGCAGCATCTAATACTGGTTTAACAATTATTCCAGGAATAGAACTTAATACTGACACAGATGATGGAGAAATCCATGTTCTAGGGTATTTCATTGATTATAAAAACAAAGATTTTCAGAAAATACTTACTGATTGCCGTAATAACCGAGTTCAACGAGCCAAATTGATGGTGAATAAAATTAATTCACTTGGCTTAGATATTGAATGGGATCGTGTGAAAGAACTTGCAGGGGATGGATCAATTGGAAGACCACACATAGCAAAAGCTCTTCTTGAAAGAAAATTAATAAAAACATTCCAAGAAGCTTTTGAAAAATATATTGGAAGAAATGGCCAAGCTTATGTAGAACGTTTGAGATTAAATGCAAAAGAAGCAATCGAAATTATACAACAATTTGATGGCATACCTGTTCTAGCACACCCTGGGCATATACGTAATCTAGAACAAATATTACCAAGTTTAATAGAAATAGGTCTAAAAGGTTTAGAAGTTTTTTATGCAAACTATGATTCAAGTACTATTAATAAACTAAGAACGATTGCAATAAAATATGAATTAATACCTTGTGGTGGTAGTGACTACCATGGCATCAAAACAAAAACAGAAAAATTACCTGGAACACTCGGGCCTCCAATAGAAACTGTAGATAAACTCAAGGAATTAAGTAACAAATTCATATAAAAGATTTTCTACAGGATTAATAGAAAACTTTTTATCAACTTATTTAAATTAGAATAAGTTGATATATTCACAGGGAAATTAACGACCTTTAAAATTCGGCTTTCTTTTTTCTAAAAATGCTTTTACACCCTCTTTATGATCTTCAGTTGATCTAGCAATATTTTGTGCAACAGATGCTACTTTTAAACTATCTTCTAAATTTGTATATAACGATTTGTGGACTAAATATTTAATTAAAGACATTGAGTATGTTGGACCTTGTGCAATTCTTTTAGCAAGCTGCATTGTTGTATCTAATAATTTATCGTGATCAACTAATTCATTTACGAGACCTAATTGATATGCTTTTTCAGCAGGTATAAGATCTCCTAAATATTGTAATAACAAGGTATTCCCAAGCCCAATCATACGGGGTAACTGCCAGCAAGAACCGTCAGCTGGAATTAAACCATTTCTGATAAATGCTTCTGAAAAACTACCTTTATCTGAAGCAATTCTTATGTCACAAGATATAGCCATACCCATTCCTATACCCATTGCATACCCATTCACCATGGCAATGGATGGTTTTTGTAAATTATGTATTCTTAAGGGCAAAAAACGCAATCGATCACGTTCTTCCGATTTATTAGCCCAAACAGCTTCCATTCGTTCCCAGGCGGATACAGAATCTTCCACTCCATTTTGATCTTTAGCTTGTTTTTCTCGTTCTTCAATACTCTTATTAAAATTACGAACATTAGCACCAGAACAAAAAGCGGGATCTTCGCCAGTTAAGACTAATACACGAAGTTCAGGATCAGATTCAAGTCTATCTAATTGTTCATTAATTTCATCAGACATTTCTGAACCCAATGCATTACGCGTTTTAGGGTCATCCATTTTAATAAATAAGACACCATCGTTTTCCTCAACATGAATATATTCAGTATTCATAAACCCTCCTATATATAGACGGAATAAATATATTTATTACTTAAGATAGAATAAAAAAAAAATGGAAAATCGGAAACAAATTCAAAAGGTTTATATAGCACATGAAATCAATATTAAGGATTTCAGCCATAAAATGAAACTATATTGCAGAAAATAAACGCACTGATATGTCTAAATTATAAAAGAATGTAATTGTCGATACAGAGATAATTACACTGCGGCAAAACATCAACAATCATTCGGAATCGACTTTTATCGACAATGTTACAATCTTGTCGATAAAAGTCGATTCTGTTACTCCATATTTAGCCAGAACTAGAAAGAATAGACAATTTAACTAAAAGGCTAATAAATAAATCTAAATATAAACCAACACTATCTTTTCAATTAAAACTTAGGATGTATGTGTTGTTTTTTTGCATTTACATGTTCGAAATACTATGAAATTATGCTAAAGTTACAAAAGTTTAGAATCGATAGGAGTGATATGTCTAAAAAATATAATACCATACTATTAGAAAAGTCTGAATCAATCGCCACTATAACCCTAAATAGGCCTGAACGACTCAATGCAATAAATATCGAACTTGGTTCTGAATTCCTAGAAGCACTATACGATTGTGAAATGGATGATAGTGTACGTTGTATTATCCTCACAGGGACAGGACGTTCATTTTGTGCAGGTGATGACCTTAAAGGGATGGAAAATGATAAATTCCCCAGAGAAACTGGCCCTGATGAAGTAAAGCATTATACCTTTGGAGCAAATCGATGGACATTAGTTGTAAATGCTATGAGAAGGTTAGCTAAACCAATAATTGGAAGTTTACGGGGACATGCGCATGGGGGTGGATTTAATTTAGCAATGGGAGCAGATATACGGATCGCATCAGAAACATTAGACATGGCAATTCCATTTATAAAATGGGCTCAAGCAACAGGTGCTAACCAATTACATTATCATATTGGTATTGGATTGGCCTTAGAATTAGCATTTACTGGGGATTCAATAAATGCTGAACGTGCTGAAAGACTTGGATTGATTAATAAAGTTGTTGATGACAATAAATTAGAAGAAGAAACCTTGGCTTTTGCAAAAAGGCTAGCTAATGGACCTACAAAATCTATTGGGTTAACAAAATCAGCAATATACAAAGGTTGGAATAAAGACTTAGATACAGCATTTGATTATCAAGGAATTGCACAAGTATTTGCCAGACAATCTGAAGATCATGCTGAAGGACGACTTGCTTTTTCAGAAAAAAGGAAACCAGAATTTAAAGGACAATAAATATTTGAGTAACAGCCCGAAATTATTAGAAAATTTAAAAATCATAGAAATAGGCCAATATATTGCTGCTCCTTTTACTTCTAAATTGATGGCAGATTTGGGAGCCAGTGTAATTAAAATCGAACCTCAAGATGGGGATATATCTAGGCAAATTGGTCCTTTCCCAAATGATATTGCTAATCCTGAAAAAAGTGGACTTTTCTTATCTTTAAACACAAGCAAACAAGGTATTACTTTAGATTTTAATAATAATAGTGACATAGAAATACTTTTTGATTTGTTAAAATCAGCAGATGTTTTAATAGAAGATCAATCATATAAAGTAAATTCAAATTTTGAATTCAATTATGAAAAACTTGCAACAATGTATCCTCGATTAATAACTACCACTATTACTCCATTTGGGCTAACTGGCCCATATAAAGATTACAAAGCGAATGATTTAGTACTTTTCCATATGAGTAGTTATGCTCATATTATTGCTTCTTCTGTTGAAAATCCTAATGAAGAGCCCCCAATTAGAGCAGGAGGACATCAATCAGAATTTGTTTCGGGTTTATCTGCTGCAACAGCAACAATGATATCTGTATTTAGCCAATTACAATCTAATCAAGGAACACATATAGATATTTCAAAACTAGAATCAATTACAATGATGCCACAAGGCCCCATAGCTGATGCAGCTTTTTCAAAAAAACGACAATCTAGGAAAGCAAGCGACAGAAAAGTTGGAGCTATTGTTGCTATGCTTCCAACAAATGACGGCTATATCACGATTTCACCAAGAGAAGATCATCAATGGGAAGCATGGCTCAATATAATAGATAATCCTAAATGGTCAACAAGCCCTGAATATAATACTAGAAAATCTAGGCAAACTAACTGGGTAAATCTAGAAAAATTATTGTCAGAATGGACTTGCTCCAGAAAAAAAGAAGACATCTATCGATTATGCCAAGACGCACATGTACCAGCATTTCCAGTAAATACTGCTGCTGATTTATTTAAATCAAAACAATTAAACAGTAGAGAATTTTATCAAGAAATTTACCATCCTATAGCTGGTGCATTACCTTACACAAGTTTCCCTTACAAATTATCTAATGCCACCCTCGAAATTAAAGGCCCCGCTCCTACTCTTGGGCAACATAATGAAGAAATTCTTGGCAATTTATAAACTCTTTCTTATTCGTCCGTTACGTTCTAAGTAAAGATAACTGGGGAAATAGTAATTATTTGCTTTCCTGTGTTTTAGAACCAATCTTTGTTTCTAATGCGGTCAGTAAGTTAGTGAATGAATTTGCGAATTGTTGTACACCGTCTACTAATAACTTATTAGTTATTTCATCAAGTTTTACACCTAAATTTGATAACTGTTTAATATAATTGAAAGATTCATCAAGATTCATTTGAATTGTATTATCCGCTTTACCATGATCAATAAAAGCCTCGAAAGTAATTTGCGGTAAAGTATTAATAGTAAAATCACCAATTAAAGAATTCACATATTTTAAATCACTATAGTTGGGGTTTTTTGAACTTGTGCTTCCCCATAATAATCTTTGTACTCTGGCCCCTTGATTTTTATAACTAATAAATTCTTGAGAGTTAAAAGCTTTTTCAAATTCATTATATGCAATTTTGGCATTAGCAATAGCAATTTGTCCTAAAAGATCCCTACTTTGAGACTGCTGATTTACAATTAATGCGTCAGCGGCAGTGTCTATTCTACTTATAAAAAAAGATGCCACAGAATATATCTGACTTACATCATATCCTTGTTCTAATCGCCTTTTTATACCTTTAATATATGCACTTTGAACATGTGTATATTGTTCAATCGAAAATATCAAAGTAACATTTATATTTACTCCAGCATAAATAAGTTCTTCTATAGCTATTATACCCTCATTAGTTGCAGGAACCTTAATAAGTACGTTAGGTTTATTAAGAATTGTAAAAAGATGTTTTGCCTCAATTATTGTAGCATCTGTATCATAACCAATTAGAGGGCTTACTTCTAATGATACATAACCGTCTTCACCATTAGTTTTATTAAATATGGGGCGCAAAATATCTGCAGCATCACTTATATCTTTGCAAACCAAATCTTCATAAACTTTCATTGTATCGTTCTTTTCTGATAGTTTAGCGATATGACGATCATATGAATCACTTACCAGAGAATTCTCAAATATACTCGGGTTAGATGTAATCCCAGTAATTCCTAAGCTTATCAAGGATTGTAATTCACCTGATTCTATAATATCGCGGCTTAAGTTATCTAACCATAAGGATTGCCCCAGAGAATTCATTTCACTCATTAATTCATTCACAACGATACTCCAATAATTCTTAATATAAATACCTTAATTGACTTTAATTGTATAACGAAGTTAGTCGTATAAAAAGCCTAGAAAGAAAAAACATAATTTGTTACAATGCTAAAACTATAAAATGTAAGACAATTTATTAATGCACTCAAACGAGGAGAAACCATGGCAGCAGAAGTAGGTCAATCAGCCCCAGAATTAACTTTAGTAGATAATGAACGAAAACCAGTTACAATAGCAGATATAAAAGGTAAAACCACAGTGTTAGCGTTTTTTCCAGGAGCTTTTACAGGTGGTTGCCAACAAGAAGCCTGCACATTCAGAGATGCTCTTTCAGATTATAACAATTTAGGTGCACAAGTTTATGGAATAAGTGTAGATTCATTTTTTGCCCAAAATGCATTTGTAAAGGAAAATAGTCTAAATTTTCCTTTTCTCAGCGACTATTCAAGAAAAACTATTGAAGACTATGGTATAGCAGTAAACGACTTCGCTGGAATGCCTGGATACACCACTTCAATGAGAGCAGTTTTTGTTTTAGATTCTGAAGGTACAATACGATATAAAGTTGCAGTTGCTCCTCCAGAACAACCAGATTTTGATGAAATCAAAAAGGCAGTTAGCTCAATATAATTAAGTGTCGAATGGAGTTTGATATGGTATTAAATTTAGGAGATAAAGCACCTGATTTTAAATTAAAATCAACTAACGGGTCAAACATTTCCCTTGAATCCTTAATGGGAAATAAAACTATTCTTTATTTCTATCCAAAAGATGATACCCCTGGTTGCACAATAGAAGCTTGTGAATTTAGAGACTCTAATGAGGAATTGCAAAATCTAAATGTCACTGTACTTGGTGTCAGTCCAGATGATGAAGAGTCTCACAAACAATTTACTGATAAATTTGATTTAAACTTTCCTCTATTGGCAGATCCTGGTTCAGAACTTGCTAAAACTTATGGAGCATGGGGTGAACGTGAACGACAAGGTAAAATAATTGTAGGTATAATTAGAACTACTTTTGCAATTGATGAAAATGGATATATATCCAATATTTGGCCACAAGTAAGTCCTGAAGGACATGCTAAAGAAATAATCGATTGGGTCAAGGAAAATTAATATTTACTAAGAGCAGTATCTAAATTTATTCTCCAAAGCATAATTGTTCCTATTAATAAAATAACTAACAAAGAAAATACACCAAATCTTGGATCTACCAGTCCTGCAATAATTCCATATAAAATTGGTCCAATCATAGCTGAAAACCTTCCAACAAATCCAAAAAACCCAAAGAACTCACCTGATTGATTTTTTGGAATAATTACTGCAAATAAACTCCTCGCTAACGCTTGGCTACCGCCCATTACAAAACCAACAAATATTCCTAAAAATATCCACTGCAAAGAAACACTTATACCGAAAGGTTCCCATAATATATCCCTCATTAAACGAGGCCATGCAGCAAGGGTATCATTTAAAATAGACCTATGTGCAGGACCTATATCAGAACCAGCTAATTCTCCACCAATAATGTATATAGAATATGGAGATAATTTTTCTTCTATAACAATTTTCTTTATCTCTCGAACAGTAGGAAAATCAATTTGATCACCGATTTTGTAATTTTCTAACATACCAAAAGCTTCTGTAGGTTTTTCTATAGAACTTGGAATAGTAACAATTTGATATACCTCTTGGTCAACATTTTGTATTTGGATATCAAAATCAGCTTGTTTTTCTGGAGTTAAAGGGGCAAAACCTAAAGCAATTACCACAATAAATGCCCATCCTAGTAAGGCTATAAGTAGTGCTTTTTGAGACCCGATTTTGTTCGCTAATATGCTAAAAGCCATTGCACCAGGGGCTGCTATAAACTGAATGATCAAAATTGTTACCATATTTATTTGTAAAGTAACTCCTAGAACATCAGGGCCAAATGCTCCAGCAACACCAATAATTGTTTGTATAGCATCATTGAAAATTAAATAGGAGATAAGATATAAAAATACCATTCGAAATTGGGAAACTTTTTTTAATGTTCCAACAACTTGTTTAAAAGCATCCCTAACAGTCATTTCAGATTCAATTGCTGAATCCACTTCTGGTTCAGGAACATTTTTAAAAGTAATTAATGCAAAAACAAACCACCATATTGAAACAGATGCCATAGATAATCTAATTGCTAAGTCAGATGAATCAAAAGAAATTATAGCAACCAAATGTATAGCAAGAAGCAAACCTCCTCCTATATATCCATAAGCAAACCCAAGGCTACTAACATAATCTATTGATTCCTCTGAAACAATTTTAGGAAGTAATGCATTATAAAAAACCCATGCTCCCAGAAACCCAGCATTTGCCAATGTTGCACACATCAATAACCAGGCCCACTCAGAACCGGTATAAACCGAAAAGAATAAAAGAAGTGTTGCAACACAACCCACATTTGTATATAAAATTAAAATTTTCTTCTTTATTTTTTTAGTATCAGAAATTGCTCCTAATATTGGACTTGAAAAAGCTATTACTGCTGTTGCTAAAGCTATAGCTAAAGCCCATATAGAACTTGCAGTAAATGTAAAAGGTCCAAATTCTAGTCCTTGTGGATATGCTTCCTTGAATATAGCAACGAAATATGGGGGTAAAATTGCCACCATAATGCTTGTGGAAAAAGCAGAATTACCCCAATCATAAAAACACCAACCTCGAATTACTTTTCTTTGTTCTTGTGGAAATCTACTTAAACGTCCTAACACAATACCTTCTCCTATTCTCGTAGCTATATGATATTTTTATCTTTATAGTGAATAATAATGCAAAACATAACACAAAAGATATTAATTTCTGCTTAACAATGTTCAAATTCCAATCTAGAATCTCTTTAATGAATAAATTGCCGTTAGATGGAATTAGAATTATAGATTTTAGTTGGATTATTGCTGGTCCAACTTGTACTAGAATGCTTGGAATGATGGGTGCCGAGGTTATCAAAGTAGAAAGCCATCGAAGACCAGACCCTACAAGAGTAGGTGGGGGTGGAAATTTTCATTTTCTCAATCAATCAAAAAAATCCCTCAGCCTAAATCTTCGTACTGAAGAAGGCATAAATATAGCAAAAAAACTCATCTCTATTAGTGATGTTCTTGTAGAAAATTATGCAAGTGGTGTGATTGAACGAATTGGTCTCGGATATGATGAAATCAAAAACAATAATCCTAATCTTATAATGGTTTCATCATCAGGGCTAGGGCATTCTGGCCCTGATAAAGACCATGTAGCATATGGAACTTTATTACAATGTTTTACAGGATGGAGTTATCAAACTGGAATACCTGAAAAACCTCCAATGATAGGTGGAGTCTGGGCAGATCCCTTAACGGGTATGATGCAAACATTCCTTGTTGCTAGTTGTCTCTCAGGCAGATATCAAACAGGTTTAGGTCAATATGTTGACTTCTCTATGGCAGAAGCTAATACAACTTTACTACAAGAATCTCTGATGAATTTTTTTATGAATGAAAAAATTATTGAAAGAAATGGAAACATTGAATCAAACATTGGCATTCATGATCTTTTCCCATGTAAAGGATTTGATTCTTGGATTGCATTAGTAATAGAAAGTAATGAAGACTGGAATAAGTTCTGTTCTCTTTCAGAATTACTTAATATTACTGAATTTAATACTAACAATCTAAGGATTGCGAATAGAGCTAAATTAACCAAAGAAATATCCCAGTGGACAAAGAAATTTGATAAATTTAATCTCATGAAAAAATTACAGTCTTATGGGATTATGTGCGGTGCATCAATGGATAGTTTAGAAGTTGTGCAAAATGAACATCATTTAGAAAGAAGTTTTGTAAGTGACTATGTTCATAAGGAATTTGAGGATATCAAGTTACCTAATCTTCCCTGGACCTTTAATAATACATTAGAAACTAATATACTACCAGCTCCAGAACTTGGGTCAAGTAACAATTATATATTGGGTGATTTATTAGGTATTGAACAAAATCAAATTGATAAAATGGTCGAAGAACAAATCATCTATTAAGTTTATGGGACTATAGTATCTAAATATGAATGATAATTTCGCTTAGTTTCTTCTAAGTGATCTCCACCAAATTTTTCAAGCATACTTTCTGCAATTACACATGCAACCATAGCTTCACCTATAACTGCACATGTAGGAACAAAGGTGATGTCACTACGCTCAAAATGAGCCTTATCAACGAATTCTCCAGTATGTAAGTCTACTGTTTGTAAACCATTTATTATTGTAGCAATAGGTTTCACAATTGCATTGATAACTACTGGTTCTCCATTACTCATACCACCCTCAACACCCCCAGCATTATTTGTCTTGCGAGCCCATGATCCTTTCCCTTTAATATTAGTATTATTTTCCCATTGATCTCGAGGTAGTATCACGTCGTGAACCTGTGAACCAAATAAATCAGCCTGATCAAACCCTGCTCCAAACTCAACACCTTTAACAGCATTTATACTCATTACAGCTCCAGCAAGCTTAGTTGTTATTTTTTGATCCCACTGAATATGTGTTCCTAAACCTATCGGTAATCCAGTGGCTATAATTTGAATTATACCTCCCACACTATCCCCATTAGTTCTTGCCTGATCAATAGTCTCTATCATTTCTGCTGCTTTTTCCGGATCAAAACATCGTACAGCAGCTAATTTTGAGCCATCTGGATTTTCTTGTTGAAATGGTGGTTCTTCTAATAGATCCCAATTATACTCACCAGAATAATTTGAGTGAACTCCTCCAATACACGTTACATGTGCATGAACTTCAATATCAAATTCTTCTAAAAATCGTTTCGCTAAAGATCCTGCAGCAACTCTTGCTGCACTTTCCCTAGCGCTCGATCGTTCTAAAATATTTCTTGCATCATCTTGATGGTATTTAATCGTACCAGCTGTATCAGCATGTCCAGGTCTAAGTTTTGTAAGCTTTTCATACGGTACTTCAGTTGGATCAATACTCATTTCATCAGTCCAGTTAACACCATCTGGGCCAGTTCCAGTTGACCAATCTCGATTTTCAATCCACATTGCTATTGGACTTCCCATAGTTAAACCATGCCTAACACCTGATAAAATTTCAGCAAAATCTCGTTCTATTTTCATTCGCCCACCTCGACCATAACCAACCATTCGTCTAAGCATATCTGCAGCAATATATTTTTCACTAACAGGGATACCTGCTGGTAATCCTTCAACTATTACTGTTAATCCTTTACCATGAGATTCTCCAGCAGTTAAAAATCGAAACATTTGTATTCTCCTAATTTAAATTTCTTTTCTGATTAAGTATTATACCAAACAATAAAATAAATTTTCGTATATAATTAATATTTAAATAATTTATAGCAAAATTATGTTAATAAGAGATTACATATCAAACCTTATATTAAATAGCATTTCCATTTGTCATGAAAATAAAAGTTTACCTGTATTTGAGATAGATCAAGTCGAAGTAGAAAGACCTCAAAATACAGAAAATGGAGATTTTGCAGTAAGTTTACCGTTAAAATTAACCAAAATTATAAAAATAAACCCTTTAAAAATTGCAAATACAATTTTAAAAAATATAGATTATGCAAAAGCTGATCTCATTTTTGAAAATATTTGGGTAGCACCACCTGGATTTATAAACTTTTCTTTTAGTAATCAATGGGTACAAAAACAAATTCCTGAAATACTTCACTTCGGCCATGGATACGGTAATATATCAAAAACTAATCCAATAAAAGTACAAATAGAATTTGTGAGTGTCAATCCTACTGGGCCACTACATGTAGGCCATGCTCGAGGCGCTGTTCTAGGTAGCAGCTTAGCAAGTTTAATTCAAGCTTCTGGAGATATTGTCAACAAAGAATATTATATAAATGATGCAGGAAATCAAATAGATTTATTTGTACAATCTGTTTATTCAAAATATTCAAATTTATTTGGGAAAGATTTACCAATGCCAGAAAATGGTTATATGGGAGAATATATAGAAGATATCGCAAAAGAAATATTTAACGAAAAGCCAAATATTCAATTAAACGAAAAAGAAATTAAACCTATTGCTCTAGAAAAAATGCTTTCCAATATTAAGTCTGATTTGTTAAATCTAAATGTTGAATTTGATACCTGGTTTTCTGAAAAGTCCCTTTTTACAAATGGTGAGTTCAACGACACAATGAATCATTTTAAAAAAAACCAACATTCATTCAAAGAAAATAATGCTATATGGTTTAGAGCAACTAGATTCGGAGAAGAAAAAGACCATGTGTTAATCCGAACTAATTTAGAACCAACCTATTACGCAACAGATATTGCTTATCATCGCAATAAATTTATTACAAGAAGTTATGACAAAGTAATTGATATATGGGGAGCAGACCATCACGGTCATATATCCCGATTAAAATCTGCCTTGGAAGCTATGGATATTGAAAGTTCTAAACTAAATATTCTTCTATATCAATTAGTCAGTTTGAAACAAGGTAGCAATAAAGTTAGAGCTTCAAAAAGAGCTGGAACCATTATTACAACAAAACAGCTTGTAGAAGAAGTTGGTTCTGATGCTTGTCGGTATTTTTTCATATCAAGATCCCCAGATAGTCATATGGATTTTGACCTTGATCTTGCGCAAAAGCAATCGTCTGACAATCCTGTGTTTTATATTCAATATGCCCATGCAAGAGCTTACTCTATATTAAAATCTGCACAAGCAGAAAATATTAATTCAGAAAAAGCTGAATTAGCGTTCTTAAGTAATGAACATGAAATAAATTTGATAAAAAAATTCACGGAATTATCTGAAATAATACAAATATCAGCAGACCGTTATGAACCCCACCACCTAGCAAAATATTCATTAGAACTTGCTACATTATTCCATCTTTTTTATCAAAATTGCAAAGTTATTGATGAGAATCAAATTGTAGAGATTACCCAAGCACGTTTACAATTAATAGAAGCTTTCATAATTATTGTTGGAAAATGCCTCGACTTAATGGGTATGTCTAAACCAAAATCTATGTAAAGGTTTAAAATTACCCCTCTAATCCACCTTCAGCTTTATAATTCTTACCACGTTGAGTGTAATGAGATGCGGTTCTTTTTATGAGTTCATGATGCTTTTCAGAAGTTTCACCACGTGGTTTTCCTGGTATACCTGTAACGATAGTTTTTTCAGGAATTCTTGTTTCTTCAAGAACAACTGAACCTGCAGCTATAATTGAAAGTTCTCCCACTTCAACACCGTCATTTACAACTGCCCCATTACCGACTAAACAATTGTTAGATAAAATTCTGCCATGCCAAACAACACCATGTCCAATTGTCGAATCGTCACCTATCCATGAGTCAGCATCAGAATGAACAACGCTATTATCTTGAATATTAGTTCTTTTCCCAATTTTAATTTTTCCACTATCACCACGAATAATTACACCAGGTAAAATCATGGTAAGTTCGTCTATTTCAACGTCACCAATAACATATGCAAATTCACTTACAAATGCAGTTGGATGAATTTTAGGTTTTTTCCCTTGAAATTCTCTTATCAAACTAAGCCTCCTTATTTGATTATTCTTTAGTATATAAAGGTTTTTGTTAAATTTTAGTAAAGCCATTATAAAGTTTAGTGATTCAGAAGTATTGCATTTTTTAATATTAAGAGTCTCTACAATATATTAAAAAAAAATGATTGAGGTCTGTAGTATCTTTTATTTGCACACATAGTTAAAATGAAGACAATATGGATGATAAAAAAACATATGCCACATTAAGAATTAGTTCTGCAGCACATGAACGTCTTAAAATCATGGCTGCATTAGAAAATAAATCAATGCTTGAAATAATTGATGATTCTACTCAATGGATTGACAATAATATCATTGAAAAAGAAATTAATAAACACTTTGATCAGCAAAAGTATATAGTCGATAAATCTGACAATCAAAAATGGAAACCAATTAAAAAAGTCATGAATGAAGTAGCCCAGAGAGAAGCATTATTTCAACTAATTAAGAAATATATACTTAATCCTAGAAGAATCAATAAGAAAGCTGATAAACCTTCGACGGCAGTAGTAGATGCGTCTATATTAATACAATTAAAATTCAGTAGTGGAAGCACTAGGGATAAGACTAGAGAACAACTAAAAAAAGGTGTTATTGAATATTTAGGAAAGGGATGGTTTGAAGTATTTCCATCATTTGGGAAAAGTTCAGAAGCACGCCATTCTATCTTCGAAAGATTCTTTGATAATAGAATCAAGATTTTAAATAATGACGGATTAATAAAATCACCTAAATCAGGTACTTTTGAGTTAAATAAAAGACTCACAATCGATAATTGGAAGTTAGTAGATGCTATCCTTATACTTTCACCACATCAAGATGTAAAACTTACGAAATTGAGATTTTAATGAGTAGAAAAAGCTTTTATCTAATAGGGGAATTATTTAGTTGGATTTTGACAGTTTATTTCATATATGATTTTTCCAGGCCATCTGAATTGGGATTATTGATTTCGTTTTTAATTGGTCAGTTCTTTATACTTCCATGTGTTTATTTTGGACTTATTTGTCGTAGAAAACGTAAAGAACTCCCACCATTTTAATCATATTAAATATTTTTTGCAATTGGTTTAGATGGGTAAAAAAGTTAATTGTTATAGCAATTCAGATACTAATTTAATCTGCTAGTATCAGGCAATACAAATATTTTATGAAGAGCAGTTCAAAAAGAAACTTTTTATGTAAAATACAGGTCTGGCAGTATATAAAAAGTACTTTGAATTTGTTGATAAGCCAGAAATGAATTCTAGTAATAAACTTATTGAATATTATGTTATAGAAACTCGAAATGATATGGTGAAAGCAGAGGAAGAGAAAAAAGTATGCAATTATTATTTGAATGAATAATAAAGTTTTACCTAAATCAGAACCTTTGTAAAATATAAGTTTATATTCCACACTATAACAATAGTGCATTATAACTGCACATTTAAATATAAGTACGACGAATAGCAAGAGGGATTGTCTATCTATTGTGCAACATTCACAAATCTGAATGAGAAATAATACAATATTAATAAGAAGTAGTGCCAAATCCAGATTGCGATATAGATTACAATTTGCCAAGAAAAAATGTTTCTCGTTGATTTTAGGGATGTGCTATATGCAATAACCGCTATGAGCTTATAGTACAAAGGAAGAGAATATGTACAAAAAGTCAGATTTCCTAAAGGAATAGTTTTTTGAGAAGAGAAGCATATTGAGATCATAGAAACAAAAAAATACTGAGAAAGGGTAATATTATTAATTGTCCGAGTAAAAGTACGACAGATTATTTACATAAATATTTTGAATTTTGTTATAATTACTGATAATAATATTATTCTGTATTTGTGGTGAATTAATTATAAATATGACAATACATTGTTTTACCTAGGTTTGATAATGCATATAAGGAGAAAAATTGATTTTTAATAATATACATGACAATGAAATTGAACAAATACTAACTAATATAATATGTGAAGCGGGAGAATTAGTTAAAGAAGGTTTTTATACAACAAAACAAATATCTTACAAAGGACCATCTGATCCAGTAACAAATATAGATCTTGCCTCAGAAACCCTGATTAGAGAAAGACTAAAACAACATTTTCCTGAAGTTGAAATACTTGGAGAAGAATTTGGGGGAAATATAATATCAGATCAATTACGTTGGGTAATAGATCCTATTGATGGAACAAGAAATTTTGCTGCAGGAATACCCCATTTTTGTGTCTCAATTGGTTTGGTTCAAGGATACCAACCAATTGTTGGCGCAATTTATGACCCAATAAGGAATGAACTATTTTTTGCACGCTCCCAAAAAGGTGCCAAATTAAATGGACAACCAATGCAGGTGAGCCACAAAACTAACCCAAAAGAGTTTATCATAGGATTAGATATTGGACTCATTGATGACAAAGCAATTCTTGCATTTAAACTAATAGAAAACCTTTTTCCTAATATGCAGTGTTTAAGGGTACTTGGGTCTGCTGCACTGGGTATGGCTTATGCAGCTTCAGGAAGAATTGATATTTTTCTCCACCATTCACTTTCACCTTGGGATATAGCAGCAGGCTTATTATTAGTATCTGAAAGTAATGGAATAACTTTAGACAAATCCACATTAGAAGATGCCAATCTATTGACTAAAGGATTACTATCATCAAGCAAAGAACATCTTACTATGTTTCTGGACATGACAAAAAAAGAAAAATGGTATCAAATTTAATAAAATGAATTATTAGATTTCATCCATGAAGTAAACCTCTGGTCGACCAAGCCCTCCAGATCTTCCTAAAGATTTTCGTAAATCGTCTGACATACCAAATTCTTGAGCATCTTCAATATTATTCCATTCAGTTAGTATGAAAATCTCTTTTTCTAATAATGAATTACGAAATATTTTATCTGTTATACAACCATATGACTCTCGAGTAGGCTTTTGTTCATCCCAAATTGATTTCCATAGCTTAAAATTTTGTAATTTAATTTTTACAAACATATACATAAGTTACTCAATTCTTGGATTATATGTATGCCATTCTGTACTCTGTTCAAAAGCATATGCCAGATTTAATATATTTTGTTCACCAAATTTTGGACCAATGATTTGTAATCCTATAGGTAATCCTTCAGAAAAACCACACGGAACAGATATTGCTGGCAGACCAGCAATATTTACTGGTACCGTACAAACATCGCTTAAATACATTTGAAGGGGATTTTTCGTTTTCTCTCCAATACCAAATGCAGTAGTTGGAGATGTCGGAGTCACTAGTAAATCATACTTTTTAAAAACTTCTTCAAACTCATTTGTGATCACAGTTCTTACTTTCTGTGCTTTTAAATAATACTCATCATAATAACCAGCTGATAAACTATATGCCCCTAACATAATGCGTCGCTTAACTTCAGCTCCAAATCCCAATTGACGAGTAATTTCTAATTCTTCCCACATAGAATTTCCATCTTTAAACCTAAATCCATATTTAACGCCATCAAACCTTGCTAAGTTAGATGAACATTCAGAAGGTGCAATAATATAATAAACTGCAAGAGCTAATTCACTAGAAGGTAGTGATACTTCTCTATCTACTTTTGCTCCTAGGGATTCTAATTGAGCTATAGCAATTTCAACAGAGTCTCTAACTTTACTGTCTATTCCTGGTACAAAATATTCTTTAGGAACACCTATTTTTAAATTAGCAACATTATCAGATAAATTTTTATAATAATCTGGTGCTTCATATACTAATGAAGTTGAATCATAGGGGTCATTTCCAACTATAGAATTTAGGAGTATAGAGCAGTCAGTTACGTCTTTAGTAATCGGGCCAATTTGATCTAGAGAAGATGCAAATGCAATAAGCCCATATCTACTTACAAGACCATACGTTGGCTTAAATCCCACAACACCACAAAGTGATGCAGGCTGCCTTATAGATCCACCCGTGTCAGATCCAAGGGATGCTATTGCTTGCGAAGCAGCAACTGCCGCCGCAGGCCCCCCACTACTCCCACCAGGAACTTTTGTTATGTCCCAAGGATTTTTTGTGGTATTAAATGCGGAATTTTCTGTAGACGATCCCATAGCAAATTCATCTAGATTACCTTTCCCAAGAAAAACTGCACTCTCATTTCTAAGTTTTTTTACAACAGTTGCATCGTAAGGTGGTATAAAATTCTCTAACATTTTAGAAGAACATGTAGTTAATGTATCTTTAGTACACAAATTATCTTTTATTTGTAAAGGAATTCCGGTTAAATAGGATGCTTTCCCAGATTTAATAATCTTATCCGCAATTTCAGCCTGATCAAGAGCCTTTTCACCATCAATCGTCACATAACTATTGATGGTCTTATCAGTACTTTCTATACGATCTAAATATAACTGAGTTAATTCTTTTGCTGAAATAGTTCCATCATCAAGAAGTTTTCTGGCATTTTTTATAGACAGATTTTGTAATTCTAAACTCATATGTTTGGTTCTTTCAGTAAATTAAATTATTCTAATATAGGTTTAACTTTTATATATCCATCTTCCACATCAGGTGCATTCTGTAATACTTGAGAATGCTCTAAAGAATCAGCGATTTTATCTTCACGCATAACTGTTTGTAAAATTCCATACTGAGGTTCTATATTTTTTGTATCAACGCTTTCTAATAGCTTAATATGGTTCAAAATAGCATCTAATTGATTTGTGTATTCAGCAAGTTCTTTTTCGTTGAGTCTAATTTTTGCTAATCTTGATACATATTCAACTGTTTCTTTATCAATTGCCATATTCCCTCCAAATTTGCATAATATCACTTAGTTGAATAAGAAGAGATAATTTTATCAATTAAATCTACTGATTCTACAATTTGATCATCATTATTAGTTACTATATAGTCAAAATGTTCTATTTGTTCCATTTCATGTGAAGCTTTTGCTATCCTATCTTCTTGTTCAGATATATTTTCCGAAGCACGATTTGTTAAACGTGAATTTAACTGATCCATGTTTGCTGGTTTAACAAAAATCAAAATAGCATCATCGAATTTTGATTTAATTGTCAAAGCCCCTTGTACATCTATCTTTAATATAGCCTGTCGAAGTGATTGTTTTGCTATATCAATTTGAGAAGCAGGAACACCATACTTATTCCCATAAACTTCAGCATTTTCGATAAATTGGTTTCTTTCCAGCATAGCTTGAAATTGTTGATCTGTCAGGAATAGATAATCTTTACCATCTCTTTCCCCGTCTCTAATGATCCGAGTTGTAGCAGTAATTAAAAAAAACCACCCTTTATCTCGTGATTTTAAATGACTAATAATTGTATCTTTACCAACACCAGAAGGGCCTGAAATGACAAAAAGCTTTGTATCAGGCATTTTTATTTTCTCTGATTAAGTAGTCAAGGTCTTCCCAAAATAAAGGATAAGAAATAGCGACACAATCGCTATTTCTTATCGTAGTTTTACCCTTTGATAAAATGGCTGCGATTGCTTCCGTCATTGCTATACGATGGTCGTTAAATGATTCACAAATTGTTCCATTTAAACTACCAACTCCATTAATGATAATTCCATCTTCAAGTTCTTGAATAATTGCCCCAAATTTTGATAATTCACTTACTGTAATTGATATACGATCACTTTCTTTGTTTCTTGCATCACCAGCGTCCCGAATTATTGTCTGCCCCTTTGCAAAGCAAGCTGCTAAGGCAATTATAGGTATTTCGTCTATTAGTCTCGGAATAATATCTCCTCCAATTTCGATACCTTGTAATTCACTCGATTCAACAACAATATCACCAACATCTTCTCCAGCAACTACTTTAGAATTTTCAATAGATATCTTACCACCCATCGCAGACATTACATCTAATATACCTGAACGAGTCGGATTGATTCCTACATTTTTCAATGTAACTTTACCTTGATTATGGCACAAGCCTGCAACAATCCAATAAGCAGCAGAACTTATATCAGCTGGTACATTCACATCAGTACTAATAAATTCACCAGTGAATGGTTGTATAGATAAGCTAAGTCCATCATTTTGAATTTGAACTCCCATATTATCTAACATTTTCTCAGTATGATCTCTAGAAAGAGCTGGTTGATGCAAAACAGTTTCACCAGTGCTATTTATTGCGGCTAATATTAAGCAGGATTTTAATTGAGCGCTTGCTACCGGCATTGTATATTCTATACCTTTTAATTCTGATCCTTGGATGGCAAAAGGAGCTTTTGTATTACTTTCTCTTCCGTGTATATTTGCTCCCATTAACTGTAGTGGTGTAATAATCCTGCCCATAGGTCTTGATCTAAGAGATTTATCTCCAGTTAATACAGTAAAAAAAGGTTGAGCAGACAACAAACCTGAAATTAGCCTCATCGTAGTTCCTGAATTTCCAGCATCTAACACTATTTCTGGTTCTAACAAACCTGTTCTTCCAACTCCTTTTATTTCTATTGTTGATAAATCATTTTGTTTAATATCAACTTCTACACCCATACTTCTCATTATATCGATTGTTGAATTACAATCTTGTCCAAGAGAAATATTAGTGACTTTAGCAATTCCATTAGCAATTGAATTAAATATAACTGACCTATGAGATATTGATTTATCTCCAGGTAAATTTAATTCTCCTTGTATTTGAGAAGATTGGTCGACAATCATCTCCATATCATTTACTCCAATGTCGGTTTTTCTTCTGATTATCTACGAATCGTTTTGATTGGATTTCAAACATTTGCTGGTATCGTTCTCTCAATCTTCCGCCAAATAACATATCAGCTATTTGATCACTCGAAGTTGGAAGATCTGGTTGATTTGGATTAGTTCCTAAATCATCAAAGTCTTCTCCTGCTTCATATCTATAAAGCCAACTTTCTCGTGATTGAAGTGCTTCCATAAATATATCCAATAATTCGTCAATTGATTGTTCTTTTTTATCAAGATCTTCTTGTTCTGTATTTTCGATTAATATTTTAATTCTTTGAAGTTCCTCTGTGGCTCGATCAATCCAATACGTAATTGAATCTTTATTTGTTAAAGCAATATCTAAATGCATAATTGGGTTTCCCGATGCTAATCTTGAAATATCACGATAACCAGATGAGGCAAGTTTTGCAATTTCTCTCCAAGAAGGACTTTTACTAGTAGCTAGTATAAGCGCCTTAGATAATATCATTGGTAAATGACTGACTGCCCCTACATAACTATCATGTTCTTGCGGATCCATAAAATACGGATTTGCGCCTATATATTCAATCATCGAAATAATAGAATCAACAGCTTTTTGGTCAGTTTTCATACCTGGTATAACAACATATCGAGACCCTTTAAATAAGGTCCCATCAGCACTATTTATACCAGAAGATTCACGCCCTGCCATAGGGTGCCCTCCAACAAAATTAACACCCTCAGGTAAATATTCTTCAGCCCATTCCATTATCACTCTTTTTGTGCTTCCAGTATCAGTAACAATGGTTCCTGGTAATAAATATGGTGATATATCTTCCATTATTTGTCTAACCGACAAAACAGGTGTTGTTATAATTACAATTTTTGCTTCTTTGACCGCATTAGGTAAATTCCAAACTGATTTATCAATTGCACCAATTTTTTTTGCTTTATTACCAACTGTACTATCTTGATCGTAGCCCGAGATTTCTATATCTGATCGCTTACCAGATTTTAATGCAAGCCCCATAGACCCACCTATTAGGCCTAGCCCAATTATTGCTATTTTATCCATGGTAGCCCCCATTTCTAGTAAAATTATCAATATTAAAAATCATCGTCATCGTCATCGTCATCTTCTACATCTACGCTTTCTCCAGCAAAAGAAACTCGTTCTTTATCTTTTTGGCTAGATTTAGGTTTTTTATCTCGTAGTTTATTAATGTTTTCTCTTAATTCTAAGACTTTATTTATACCAATAGATTCATCAAAAATAAATCCATCTACTCCTATATCTCTTAATTCTTGTAATTCTCTTATTGATAAAACTTTGCTGCATTCAATAAAAAAATATTTGGTAATATAACTTCTAATATTTGCTAAAATGAGTAACGAATTTAGAGAAACATTAGGTTCATTTGGCAATGTGGTTACTACAACATCTATTGGTAGATCTTCTAAATAGCGTACTTGGAGTTCTGGAATATCATTTTCTACATATAAAAATCTACCTACACCACCTTCTTCTAATGGTTCCACTGATGTGTTTTCAATTCTAAACATTATAAAGTCAGGTTCTTTTTTTAGATTTTTTTCAGCAGTGTCCAGGGTCAAAGAATTAATATTTATCCCCCAAGAGAAATCTTTCAATAACTGTATTTTCGTCTTAGGTAAATTTTCAGTATAGATAATAATCGCATCTGGATTAATTTTTTTTAATGAATTTGCTGATTGTTTTGTAATTGATTGGATAGAAATAATTAAGATACAAGATGGATTGATATCTTCATTCTTAGTTATTCTAAAACCTAAACTTCTGGAAGCAGTTTTTGTTATTTTATCAAATTTATCTATTATATTTGTCATAATTTATCACCTTATAAAAAAGTTACATGTCAGCAGCGGAACCTGTCTCTTCATCATACCATTGAGTTCCGTGTTCTTCATCCTCTTTATCAATTTGTTTTAACTCATTCTCAAGCATAGTGATACGCTTTTGTAAATCTTGTTTGGTAGGGCCATCAAGACCCATCACATTTAATTCTTGTTTTAAAACAGTAAGTCTTTCTTCGACCTGCCATCTCCAGAATTTTGGATCATAAATAGTCATATTATTACTATCCTTAAGCTCCTTATGATATATTAATATAAAGGAAATCATACCATGAAAGAAAATAAAAAACTAAATCAAAATCAGGCTGAAAAAGAGGATGATATCGTTTCTTCCAAAAATAAAAAAACTACAGCAAATCCTGAAGAAAACAAAACTGAATATGGAAAACAAGGTCGTCCAACAAAATACAAATGGGACGGACCTGAAGGTTAAATCTACCCAGTTGTATTTTTAAAATCTAGAGAGACAGAATTAATACAATATCGTAAACCAGTAGGAGCTGGCCCATCTGGAAATAAGTGTCCTAGATGAGCATCACACTTGGAGCATGTTATTTCCACTCTAACCATTCCATAGGATTCATCAGTTTCTTCGGTTATTTGAGTGGAATCAATTGCCTCCCAAAAGCTTGGCCAACCTGATCCTGAATCATATTTTGTTTCAGAAGAAAATAATGGCGTTGCGCAACAAACGCAAATATAAGTACCATTTTCTTTGTTCTGTAAATATTCCCCCGTAAAAGGAGGTTCAGTTGCTTTATTTCGAGTGACCTCATATTGAGTTGGTGTTAGTTTTTGTTTATATTCTTCATTATTCATATTTCCCCCTAATATATTATTAAGCGAATCTGTTATTTATGTAATTATAAAACGCATCGACCCATTTATCACTATCATTTCCATTCAATCTTACAGTAAGAGGTATGAAAATAGTTATAGAAAATGATTTAGCAATTGTAAATTAGCTATCAGTATACTTTTACAAGTTCTTCCCAGTTAGTCGTATATCGTGGAGAAAGTTTATTACGACGCATCTTCCAATCATGTTTAACACCTTGTGCCGCATAAAATATTGTTTCTGGTCCCATAGATTTATTAATAATATCGATTGTTGCCATCAACCTATCTCGTAATGGGTCCTGAATTGTGAAAAAATGGCCTTGCTGATAATCTTCTGAAACCAGATCAAATAACATAATTCCACACTTATTATAATGATATCCATTTTTATAGATCTGTTTTAACAATCTTTTAGCAGTACGAATAATAACAGCTGTATCTGATGTTGGTAAATCAAATACAAATGTTAAACTATTCCGATATTGAGACTGATTTTCTCTAAAAGGACTTGTTTGCAAAAAAACATATATACCTTTAGTTTTACTTTTTTGTTGGCGCAATTTCTCACAAGCTCGTACCCCATAAGTTGATAATGCTTGCTCTATTGGTTCTAATTCATTAAGTGAAATACCAAAAGACTTAGAAGTCATGATAGATTTTTTAGGAGATTGTTTCTCTAAATTAAGACAAGATAATCCTTGAAGTTCATATATTATTCTTTCTACTACCACACTTAAATTTTTCTGGATAAACTTCGGATCTGTATCTCTTAGTTGAAGCGCTGTAGATATACCTAAAGATCTCAGTTTCTTACCCCAGTTATGCGATATACCCCATAACTCCTCTATAGGTAAATCAGACATAATATGTTCTTGTAAGTCTGAGTCCCGCAAATCAAACACGCCATCCTGAGTATTTTTTTTAGCCATTTGATTAGCAATCTTAGAAAGTGTTTTTGTAGGAGCAATGCCAATAGAAGTTGGTATGCCTGTCCATTGAAGAATCTTATTCCTGACTTGAAGCGCCCAATTAAATAAATCTTGTGTTGCAAACCCATCTAAACGCAAAAAAGCCTCATCAATGGAATAGACTTCTAAATCTTGGCTAGGTATCATCATACTCAATGATCTCATAATACGTTGAGACATATCTCCATAAAATTGATAGTTTGAAGAAAATACTTTTACGTTATTTTTCTCCATAAAAGTTTTATGCTGATAGTATGGAGCCCCCATAGGAATTCCGAGCGCTTTTGCTTCATTAGAACGTGCTATCACGCACCCATCATTGTTAGAAAGCACTATAATTGGCTTCCCAATCAAATCGGGATTAAATACTCGTTCACAAGACGCATAAAAATTATTGCAATCTATTAATGCAAATAAAGTCATCCTATCTATACCTCATGCAGTACATTGGTAACTACACCCCAAATGACCACTTCATTATTCTCTTCAATTTTTATAGGTTCATATTCATCGTTTTCAGGCATGAGATAAGTACCTTTAGAAGATTTATGCAACCGCTTTACTGTTAATTGTCCATCTATAGCTGCTATAACAATTTTCCCATGTATAGGTTCTAAGCTGCGATCAACTACTAAAATATCACCATGATGAATTCCTGATTTAATCATAGATTGTCCTGCTGATCTTACAAAAAAAGTAGCTGTTGGATGCTTAATAAGATGTTTATTTAAATCTAACTCACCTTCAATATAATCATCAGCTGGTGAAGGAAATCCCGCCTGAACAACACTAGCATATAGTGGCAAATGATACCCATTCGTTTCAATATATTTTAATACTTCCTGAATCATACTTTTAGGTATTCGAATAGGTTTAGTAGATTCTTTATATTTACCTTGTCCTTTGGGCCTACCAGCTCCAAGCCTTGCTCCCCCACGTGTCATTTTGGTATCCTTAGTTATAATATATATAACAATAGAATATTGTACATTATTCAAAAAATCAATAACCTACGAATAAAATATGGGGTTAAGAACTTTACTTACATATGGATTAAGCATGAGTATTGCAACCCTTGTCGCAATACTCATAACTAACGTCTTATTTGATGGAGAAATTTTTTTAATTGCTATCATAGGCGCTATGAGTACAGGTTGGGTTAGTGCACGATATGGGTTAAAATTAAAAAACCAGAGGTGATGTGTGAAAAATGTTGAGGAAGAAATTCGAGTACTTATTCAGCGAAATGGTCCTATAACGTTTTCTCAATTCATGCAAATTTGTCTTTATTCTCCCCAAGGTGGTTTTTATTCTACTCGTGCAAATAGAATCAATACAAATTTTGGAACTTCACCAACAAGCCATCCCTTATTTGGCACCCTCATTGCAAAACAACTAAAACAAATGTGGGAAATTCTTGATTGCCCTTCAACTTTTCAAGTTATTGAAGTAGGTTCAGGAGATGGAGCCCTTGCGAGATCCATTGTAGATGAAATCCAACTAATAGATAGCGGTTTATCTCAAGCACTACAATACATAGCAACAGATTATGAACCTTGGTGGCCAGAATCACTAAGTGAAATACTTGGTTGGGACGGTAAGACTCAAAATAGTCGCCCTAATGAAAGAAAAATTACATGGGGAATAGATCGAGTAAAAGCAATGGGAGTAACTCCTTTCAAAAATATAATTGGTTGTATTATTTGCAATGAATTAGTAGACAATTTTCCGTTTCATCAATTTGTTATACAAAATGGGTCAATTAAAGAAGTATACGTAACAATTTCAAACAAAGGTTTTACAGAAATCTTAGAAACCCCTTCTACTCCATTAATTGAAAAACGTCTAAGTTCTTTAAACCTTTCATTGCCTGATGGATATCGTAGTGAAGTGAATTTAGTAATAGATTCTTGGATGAATCAAGTTTTTCAAACCTTAGATAAAGGATTTGTGTTATCAATTGATTATGGTGAATTATCTAAAGATCTCTATTCTTTAAAAAACAATCTTGGAACTTTAATGTGTTACAATCGTCACGTATATAGTAATAATCCTTACCAAAATATTGGTTCCCAAGATATTACATCATATGTAGACTTTACATCACTTATGAGCTCAGGAGAAAAACAAGGTTTTACTACCCAAGGGTATAGTTTACAACGAAACTTCTTACAAAACCTTGGGTTTTACTCCTATTTAGATTCTCTTGACACAAAAAATTTACCATATGCAAGAAAAGAATTAAGTCGTATAGCTATGAAAACTCTTATAGATCCAGAAGACTATGGTGATTTTAAAGTCCTTATTCAATCAAAAGGAATCACAAACGAATTAGACTTAGTTGGTTTTAAAAACCAAACAAAGTAATAATTCAAAATTATTAGCTCTTTGAAAATAAATATAGGAAAAATTTATGAAAACTGTAATTCAAAATGGAAAAATTATAACAGGGATAGATACTTTTTCAGTTCTTGAAAATCAATCAATTATCATTGAAAAAGACATTATTCTTGATATATTACCAAATTCCGAAGTTCAACAAAAACATCCTGATGCAACAGCCATAGACGCGACTAATCGAATGATTCTTTCAGGATTTTCAAATTGTCATACTCATTTAGCATTAACTTTAGCTCGAGGAGTTTTTGAAAATGAATCATATGCAAATACTCCACCTTTCCCTGGACCTCCAAGAAGATCATTGCCAAAAATTTCGAAGGAAGAACAACAAATCATGGTACTACTAGGTGCTATTGAATCAATTAAATCTGGAACAACTGTTGCCATGGAAGTAGCACAAGGTATTATGAATTATGCAGATGACCTTCAAAAAAGTGGACTACGTTTGGTTTTAGCAGAGCAGATGTCAGATAGGTTATCAGGAACTATAGGTGAATCTGGAAAATTTCAATCTGACAGGCAAAAAATAGAAGATGGCATAGAAAGAATTACTAATTTACACACCAAATGGAACGACTATGATCAATCTAGGGTTACTGTAGCTATTGCTGCACATGCACCAGATATGAATTCTCCAAGTTCACTGCAAGAATTACGATCTCTTCAAGAAAAACTGGATGTTATTTCCACTATTCATTTAAATCAATTATGGGGAGAAGTACAAAATATTAAAGATAACTATGGTATAACACCAACAGAATACCTGGAACAAAATAACTTTTTAACTGATAAGCTTGTTGCTGCACACTGCAGGTGTATGACAAAAGAAGAAGAAAAAATACTAGGAAAATTTAAAGCTTCAGTATCATTCAACTCATCAATTGCTGCGAGAAGAGGATTAAGTCCTAACATAAAAGATTTAGAACAGTTTGGATGCAATATTGCTATGGGCTCAGATAATATGGATGAAAATATGATAGAAGTGATGAGAACTGGATTATTCATGGAGCGTGTACGTATGATGGATGGAAGAAACCCATCCCCTAACGAAGTTTATAAATGGGCAACTCTAAATGGTTATCAATCTCTAGGAATTGACAATGCTGGTTCTATCAATAAAGGAAATAAAGCTGATTTGATAGTTGTTAATATATTTAAACCGCACATGACACCTCAAACAGATATTATATCTAACTGGGTTCATATGGGACAAATACAAGATGTTGAATCAGTCATGGTTAATGGTAAATGGATTATGAAAGACAATAAAATTCTTACCTTAGACGAAGAATATATAATTAAAGAAGCAAATCAAATCGCTAAAAAAGCTTGGAATAGCTAGAATAATCAAATTGGAGGATGAATATGCCTAGGGTAGAATTATTAGAACGTGATCAAATTCCTGATGACAACCAACATTACTACGATGAAATAGCCAAATATAGAGGGCATGTTGCTCGACCATTTAAAGCTCTATTAAATAGTCCGACAATTGCAACTAAAATTGCATCACTAGGAGAAGAACTTAGATATGTATCACCTACAATTAGCCCTGAAATCAGAGAAATTGTAACCCTTACCATAGCAAAAACACTGAAGTGCGAATATGTTTGGACTCACCATATAGATTCTGCACAAGAAATAGGTGTAAGAGTAGAAGTTATTGAAGCTATCAAAAATAATATTCCTCCTCGCAAATTACTTCCCAAAGAGGGTGTATTTGTCCAATTCACTAAAGAACTTTTAGAAAACGCTAAAATATCAAATCCAACATATAGTGCGGTAGATCATCTACTTGGTCAAAAAGCAATAATTGATTTGATATCAATCATTGGTTATTACAATATGCTTTGCTTATCAATAAATGGGTTAGAAATAGACCTTGAAGATGGCGTTAACCCTCAACTTAATGAATAACAAATATGATAATTAGAAAAAATATTGTTCTATACACAAAAAAGTAGAAAAACAAATTCAAGCAATTCTTTCACTTGGATTCAATGGGGACAACTTTTTATCGTTGCTTCTGGGGTGTTTTTAAGTGCTTTGGATATAAGTGTAAATGTTGCCCTTCCCAAGATATCAGAATTTTTTACAACTTCTCCAAAAACCACTTATCTGATGATAATTTTTTATCTTGGAACTACTGTATCTCTTCAGTTGCCAATGGGAAGCGCTGGGGACACATTCGGTCTTAAAAAGGTTTTTATTTTCGGACTGATAGTATATACAATCGCAATAATATCAATTGGTTTGTCTCCAACTATCAATTCTGTATTAGGTTTTAGAATCCTACAAGCATTCGGTAATTCAGCTATTTTATCAATTGCACCTGCACTAGCAACCACTTTGTTTCCTTCAGATTTTCGAGGTCGTGCTTTAGGTATCATGGCAGGAATAGGAAGTATTGGCATGATTGTAGGTACTTTATTTGCTGGAATTGTACTTGAAAACCTACCTTGGCAATGGATATTTCTAGGGAGGATCCCAATATGTGGTATATGTATTATTGGTTCGTTAACAATAATTAAGAAGTTTAACTCATCAGATACACAAGAAGCCAAAATAGCAGCTAATTTTGATTGGATCGGAGGAATACTGATCTTCACTGGTATTATAACTACAATACTATTTTTAAATTTAGGGACAAATTTTAAATGGTTTGAAATACAAACTTTAGGAATATTAATTATCTCGATTCTTTCTGTCGCTTTGTTTATCAAGCGACAAGTGGTTATCTCTAATCCACTACTGGATTTTAGAATAATCAATAATCCAGTAGTTTATGGTGGATTTTTAGCTAATTTGTTTTTGTATATGGGATCATTTGTTAATTTATTTATCCTTCCTTATTTTGTCGGAGAAATAATTGGAGCATCATCTTTTATCCTTGGCTTTTTTCTACTATTAAACGCTCTTTCTATATCTTTGTTTTCTCCTATAGGGGGGGGGTTGTCTGATAAATATGGCCCAGGAATAATTAGTGTCGTCGGATTAATCATCGTAAGTTCTGCTTTAGTGTCATACAGCCTATTATCTGCTGAATCTTCCTTAATATCGATAGGGTTAAGAATGATTGTTGTTGGTATGGGTATAGGTCTTTTCCAAAGTTCAAATTTAAGTTTAATAATGGGGAAAATGTCAATGGGATCTCTAGGTACAGGTGGGGCTATATCGTCAATATCTCGAAGTCTTGGTAGTGTAACTGCTGTTACCATACTTGGAGGAATTTTTATATCTTTATATGAATCTAATTCTCCTAATATAGATCTGCTATATGCTTCTTCTTCACCTGATTCAATTGAATCTTTTATGTATGCATTTAAAACTTCATATATTTTAGGCGGTATAATTGTCGCTTTAGGAATTATATCTTCTTTAGTTGCTTGGTTTACAATAAAAACACCAGTAAAAAAAAGCAATTAATGTATGTCAAAATATCTCGGAAATGCGACAATCTTCATGTAAATAAAGAAAAAACTATTGGAGTAAATAATGGATGAAAATAATAATGCTTTAAAACCGCCTGCAACATTAATTGATGGCTGTATATTAGCATCATGGATACACTATGATCCTGATCAACCAAGACAAGTAAAATCCCGAAGTGACATTCTTAACGCTGTATTTATGAGGTTTTCTGAAGGTAGTTATCCTCGTGGAACAGATACAGCATTAGCCACTATTAAAGGAGATGAAACTTGGGGAGATATATACAAAGAATGGTTTACTAATTTCAACGTTGGAAATGGCGATTATCAAGTATTAATTGGTACACGACTGGCATCATTAATTACTGATAATATTGTTATGAGAGATAATTTTGAAGATGGCTTTTATAAACTAGTTTCGCCATTATCTAAACAAAATATTGAAAGTGTAAAAAATATCACTCTTTTAATACCACAGCAAGGATTAAAAATACCTGATTTAAGGCTAGATTAATATATGTCCACTTGGGTTTTTATCACATTTTTTGCAGCACTGATGCAAACCGCTCGTACGAGCTTACAAAAATCATTAATAAAACATCTCCCAACTGAAATTATCACATGGATACGGTTTATATTTGGTTTGCCGTTTGTCATATTATATATTGTGATTTTGCAAAGTATTGGTTTACAATTCCCATCTCCAAGCAAAATATTTATTGTTTATTGTTTATTTGCTGGTTTATTCCAAATTATTGGAACAATTTTATTAGTTTCTTTATTCTCCCATCGGAATTTTGCTGTCAGTACAGCTTATTCAAAAACTGAAGCTATACAGGTAGCTATTATAGGCTCAATTTTATTTCAAAAATATCTAAGCATAGCAAGTAGTATAGCTATAATTCTTGGAATGTTTGGAGTTGTACTAATTTCTTCGTCTCAACAAAGCATACAACTACCCACTTTATTAAATGGCCTAAAGCATAAGTCTGTTTTAATCGGTATTGCCTCGGGTACCTCATTTGCATTTGATGCTCTACTTATACGTGAAGCCATTCTTCTTCTAAATAATGATAATCCGCTAACTAATGCAGCAATAACACTACTTGTAATATTAATTCTAAATATAATACAACTTGGAACGTGGATCCTGTATAAAAACAAAAAAATGTTTCATGGCATCTCGATTTATTGGAAACGATCAATATTAGTAGGAATAACAAGTGCAATAGGTTCCATAGCATGGTTTACAGCGTTTGCATTAACCCAAGCAGCCTATGTAAAAACTGTTGGTCAAATAGAATTATTATTTTCTATTTTTGTAACACAAAAAATTTTCAAGGAAGGTATAAGCCGTATTGAAATAATTTCAATACTTTTTATTGTTAGTAGTATTGTTTTACTGATTTATAGTACAAATTAACATAATATGTTAATTAAATCAGAAACCACGAGCAAGAAAAGTAATTCACTCTACTTATAGCTTATTTTTAATAATTAATTATATCATGTCGAAAAATAATTCGAAAAATAATAAAGTACTTCTATTTTCCTGTTTTAATCATGTAATTAGTGATTTATATTTTGCTGTCATGTATCCATTGCTACCTTATATAGCCATTACATATGAATTAAGTTACACCCAAACAGGTCTTATAAAAACCGTTTTTGATTCAGGTGCGGCATTAATCCAATTTCCTGCGGGACTACTCTCCGATACAATTAGTGAATTTTGGTTATTAGGAATAGCTAATGTATGGGTAGGAATTGGTATCGTTTTAATGAGTTTAGCAACTTCAAATAATATCTTCATGTTAATCGCATTTTTTACAGGTTTAGGAGGCGGAGTCCAACACCCAGTTGGCTCAAGATTTATTTCAAGGCATACTGATTCCAACAAACTCTTTACAGCTATCGGTACTTTAAATTTCTCAGGTGATATTGGAAAAATTATCGCCCCCATTATTGTTGCATTAATAGCAGTTTCTTATGGATGGCAAACGTGTTTATTCTTTATCGGTGTGACAGGAATCCCGCTTACAATTGGTAGTATTTTTATAAACAAATCAATATCAAAAAAAACAAAAAACAACAAGGATATTCAGCAAAATAAACCCATTATAAACAACACTAAAATAACTTCTCATGTTGATAGTCAATTTATATTGCTAATGCTATCTGGGTTTTGTGACTCGATAGTTAGAACAGCAACTCTTACGTTCATACCTTTTGTATTTATTACAAAAGGTATGAGTACTTTAAAAACCAGTTTAATATTTACCTTATTATATAGTGGAGGAGCATTAGGGAAGTTTTCATCTGGATGGTTAAGTGATAAATACAATCCTTTTTATATTATTGCTGGCACAAAATTACTAGTTGGTATCTTAATACCAGTAATACTTTTTTGTAATATAACAATTGGAACAATATTAATATTTATTTTAGGTATAGGCCTAAACGGTACATCTTCAGTACTTTATGGAATAGTTGCCAAAATTTCTTCACCAGAAACGCGTGGAAAATCCTACGGTATATACTACACAAGTACTGAAGTTGGAGTTGCGGTAGCTCCAGTTTTATTTGGATTCATGGCTGATACTTACTCTTTGAACTTTAGTATGATTGGTATTTCAATAATAAGTTTGCTCGTAATATTTCTCAGTATCAAAATTAGAAGTTAACTAGATAATGATTTAATAACTTTTAAATAACGTTAATATTCCATGAATATAAAACATGAGAGGTGAAGTTTATGCCTAAAGTAGATCTTGATGATGTATCTATACATTACGAGGAAACAGGGAATGGAGCACTTGCATTTGTTCATTGTCATGGCATTGGCCAAAGTGGAAAACTTTTCGTAGAGGAATTTAATTTCTGGGGGGAATATTTTAATCACGTAGTGACATGGGACAATAGAGGATTAGGGGAATCTTCAAGTGCAACCAAATATTCAGTACCTCTCTATGCGTATGACCTAGCCAGATTATTAAATTATCTAAATATAAAAAAAGTAATTTTACATGGGGTTTCTTGGGGAGGTATTGTAGTACAACAGTTTGCGCTAGATTACCAAGATATGTGTGCAGCAATAATAATTGACTCAAGTTCAAGTGAGGTAAATGTTTCAGCTTCTGAAAATTGGTATAAACAAAGTGAAGAATCTAGAGTCGGTAAAGGTATACGAAAAATTAAACCTGAACATATGGATTCATTCTTAGCACAAGCAAGAGCAACTGCAGGCTTAAGAGAACACCCTTACACGCCTCGGTTAAAAGAAATCTCCTGCCCAGCTTTAATAGTAGGCGGTGGCCAAGATTCAATAGCTGGTGCTGGAGGTTCAATTATTTTAGGAAGAAACCTACCTAATTCTCGTACAGAAATTTTCCAAGACTCTGAACATGGAGTTTATAGACATAAACAATCAGAATTTAGACAGCTTGTTATAGAATTCTGTAAAGACCACGAACTTATTAAGTGAATTAAGGAGAATATATGGGCAACAGTTCTATTTGGGTGAAATTAAAAAACACTTTGTCAAATAAAGTTAATGATTTTGAAGGTGTCGCTGGTGTCGCTGTTAAAAGTCTAACAAGCGATAATAGTATATATATCAATGGTGATGAAATATTTCCTACTGCGTCTATTATAAAAATACATGTTTTAACACAGCTATTTTCCATGGAAGATAAAGGGGAAATAAATCTATCAAAACGAATACGATTTAGCACAGATATGTACGGAGCAGGAAGTGGGATTATACATTATTTAGAAAATGAACCTGAATTTACTATACTAGATATAGCTATACTTATGATGCTTGTTTCTGATAACACGGCAACTAATATGTGTATAGATTTAGCTGGGATAGAAGAAACAAATATTTTAATACAAAACATGGGGTTAACTAAAACAAAACTTAGGCGTAAAATGATGGATCCTGATGCAATAAATCGAGGAGATGAAAATGTTTCTACTCCAAGTGAATTAATTGCAATGATGGAAAATTTATATAGAGGGCAACCTAACCCCAAAGTTGCGGAAAAAGTGCTCAATATTATGAGCAAATCAAAGTCTGCTTTATTAAACAAAGCTATTGGCCCAAATATCAGAGTAGCTAATAAACCTGGGGGTATGGATAAAGTTAGATGTGACACAGGTGTGGTTTTTTTACCTAATAATCCCTATATAGTTTCAATTATGACTAATTTTGCCTTGATAGATTCTACAGAACAAGAATCATTTGTTATTGATATAGCAAAAATAATTCATAAATATATGCTAACTTTAGATAGTACAAATGAATTTGGTTTAGGTTTACCTAAATCTCTTCCTTTGTAGCTATACATAAAAAAATTGGAGGTAGGCTATAACTTATTTAGATGTAGGAATATTGTCTATCGCCTCGTTCTTTACTTCAGCTTTAACTGCAGTAGTCGGAGCTGGTGGAGGGACTGCTCTCATTGCAATTATGCTACAAATAATGCATCCATCAGATGCTATTCCAATTCATGGAGTGCAACAACTTAGTTCAAATACAACAAGAGTTTGGTTACTGTGGAACCATATGTCATGGCCAATAATTTTTCGATTCTCCTTATTAATGCCCATTGGAGTTTGGATAGGGCTGAAGGTCTTTCAGGGCTTACCCGTAGGAATTATACAAATACTAATTGGATGCTTTATTTTATTTTCAATGTTTGTTCAACAAATTGGTAAGTGGCAAAAAAAAGATTTCCCTATTTGGGCTTTTTACCCTTTGGGATTAATGACAGGGGCATTAAATATGTTGGTTGGAGTTATCGCACCAATACTTGGTGTTCTTGTAATTAGAAAAGAATTATCTAAAGAATCAATTGTCGGAACTCTTGGTTTTTTTGGGTTCATAGGTAATTTACTAAAAATTATTGGTTTTACTATAGTAGGGTTTAATTTCTTGGAATATTCTTTAGCTATAATTTGCGTAATACCATCGGGTATAATTGGAACTTATGTAGGGCGTGTTGGTCTTAGCAAGCTCAATGACAAATATTTTCTAATCTTATTTAGAATTGTTCTTCTTTTCTTAGCTATAAAACTAATTGCTATTGATGGATTAGGAATAAATATCCTTATTTAATCACCATAAAAATCCGGAAAGTAAATAAATGAAATTAAATATTAAGTGGCTCGGATTTATCGCCATTGCCTTCGGTGTATTTACAAGTGTTACAGAACAAACTTCAGCACAAATACTAGTCCCACAATTATCTGATTATTTTGGATTGAGTTTGCCTCATGCTCAATGGATAATGCTTGCATATATTTTAACGGTATGTGCACTATTTATGCCCTTGGGAAAAATTGCAGATAAAATTGGAAGAAAACCAATATTCTTGACAGGACTATTAACTCTAATGATAGGTGGAATAATTGGAAGCATGGCATCGGTATATCCCATAATATTAATAGCAAAAGTTATTGCAGGTATTGGAGGAGCATCGATCGAAGCCAATGGTATGGCGATGATCGCAGACATTTTTGGCAGAAAAGAACGAGGCAAAGCTATGGGTTTATATATGTCTATAATTGGGTTCAGTGCTATAGCTGGCCCTCTTATCGGTGGGTATCTTACAGATATTTATTCTTGGAGATCATTATTTATCTTCAATGTTCTTTTATGTGGGATCGGGATAATTATTGCATTAGTTGCATTTCGTAATAAAGAATTAAATCTTCAGCCAAATTTAATTACAGGAGCATTTTCATTTGACTGGAAAGGTAGTTTCTTATCCACATCTACTCTATTGATTTTCCTACTAGTAGTAACATTTGGAAATCAAGAAGGCTGGACTTCGCTTTATATCAGTAGTGGTATTCTTCTTTCATTATTTTTATTTTTCTTATTTATTTGGCAAGAAAAAACTACAAATGACCCATTATTAGATTTGAATTTCTTTAAAATAAAAACTTTCTCACTAAGTGTTACTACTAGATTTTTAGCCTTTTTAAGCATGTCGTTTTCAGGATTTCTAATGCCATTCTATTTAATTCAAATAATGGGATTTACAACAACAACCGTAGGATTCTTGCTTGCGCCAGGTGCGCTTTCCATGGCAGTAATTGGTCCATTTAGTGGCCAATTATCCGACAAAATTGGAACAAAATGGCTGACTGCATTCGGTATGGCTATTAGTGGATCTGCTTTGTTATTCCTTGGCTATCTTAATATTAATTCTAGTAGTATTACTATCCTGATTGGATTGACTTTGCAGGGCTGCGGTGCTGGAATATTTATGTCTCCTAACAATAGTGCATTAATGAATTCAATAGATAGTACGAATTTTGGAATTGGATCTGGATTCATGAATCTAATTCGAGCAACAGCAAGCTTATCAGGTATTGCAATAGCAACAACAATCGTGGTCATTACAATGACTCAATTAAACTTTGAACCTAATCTTTCCAATATTGCCGACACATCAGATACTGGTCTAAAACTATCATTTATAAATGGAATGAAAAATTCATTTACCCTAGCAGGTATCATAATGTATATTTCTGCAGTAATTTCAATTATTCGCGGAGAACCTAAATCTATGAATGGATAATTGAGGTGAAGTATTAATAAAATAAATAAAACCACCAACAATACTTTAGGAATAATATTATTGACCTTCCTGATATTAGCTGCATACATAAATAAAATCTGTGCCCATCAACCATTTAAAATACTTAAATCAAATGCTCAGGAAACAAATATTAATATAAGTGATTCATCAGTTTCACATGCATTTTATGGTGAATTTAAGTCCAATGATGAAAAAGTCATATTTAATCTTAATAATTTCTCTGACAATATTTTGAAATTCAGTATTTTAATTCCTAACCAAGAACCCGAAAATCAATTACTGAAAAAATATCTTCCTGAAATAACTCTTTCAAAATCAAATATGAACGAAGAATCTTTTGTAGCAAATATTAGTACCAAGTTTTATGAACCCTATAGTCAGATGAATTTGATCAGAGTTATTTCTTACCAAGAAAACCTTTTGAATGATTCAGTAATTGTGGTCAAACTACGATCAAATGACCCACTAAGATACGTTTTTACTGTAGGTTCTAAGGAAATTTTTTCCTCTAGATATGCATCAGGTGAAACAGAATACTTCAATCAATCTGCCCAAATAAAATGGTATATTCAACCCAATACTATTAAAATAATAAAGCCGTCTACTCAAACCAAAGATGTAACCAATCAACAATTGAAAAATTTAGAGGATCCTAAAGAGCCATTACGTATTTCTCTAACGGTAAGTGTAGTTGTTATATTTAGTATTATTTCAAAAATATTAATTCAAAGAAAGAATTGGAAAAGAAATGGAACAAACAGATTCAATAATTGAAGCAAATACAAGATTCTATCGTGCTTTCGAACTATTTGATATAGAAGATATGAGTGAAATATGGGACAAAGAACAAGAAATAACTTGCATTCATCCTGGTTGGCCTTTAATACAAGGCAGAAAAGAAGTACTACAAAGTTGGATTAATATATTTAATAATACTATGGTTATGCAATTCACCATTACTGAATCTTCGATCAAAATAGAAGGTGATTGGGCCTGGATAATATGTAAAGAATATCTTCGTTCAGTAGTTAATGGAAAAGTTAATGAAGGTAAAGTAGAAGCCACTAATATTTTTCGAAGAATCGAAAAAACATGGTATCTTGTACATCATCATGGATCACCGGTCATGAATTAAATTTGTAATTCTAATCTTTTAGGTTTAAAATTTCTTTATAAAATTTCTTATACAGTATTCTTGCATAAATAGTACCAATACTAGAGATAATGATTTTAGTACTAATTTCATAAGAATAATAATAGTTGCTAATGAAGGATCAAATGAAGCAAATTACACGAATTTTAATGGGCAATAATTAAGGCATGAAACGCAGCATACTTCATATTGCAAGAGTACTTGCATGGTTTTTAGTATCATTCCATTCTATTAATCTTATACTAAAAATAGTACGAAATATCGGCATTGATGATGGTATAACTAATAGAAATTTAATGGTAATTCCATATTATTTATTATGGATAGGGTTCGAAGTACTTATTGCTGTTCAGTGTGGAAAATTATTAAAAAACAATATAAGTGGCAATTAGAGCTCACTCTTTACTTATTTAAACAACTACCATATACTGCAGTGTCCAATGTTTTATTTGGGAACGTTCGACACATAAATCTATGTGTTTACAAAGAGAACGTTGGACATCCACTAAATCAACAACTTTTCATAAAAAACAAATTGGAATAAATAGCCTACCACCATTGTACTTATTTATAAGTTCTTCTCTAGTCACCCTTAATGCAGACAACAAGTGACTATTGAAGTACACTACTGAACAATCAAAAATATTAGGAAATGGTAATGCCAAATAAGTTAAGAATAGGGGTCATTGGTGTAGGTTTTGGAGCGCAAGTCCATATTCCTGCTTTCCAATCAGAAGGATTAGATGTGGTTGCCGTAGCAGCTCGCAGAAAAGAACGTGCAGAAGAAACCGCTGAAAAATTCAATATCAATCATGTTTTTTCTGATTATAATGACATGTTACTTCTTAAGGATATAGATGCAATAAGTATTGCCACACCTGCACATCTTCATTTACCCATTGTTTTAGCTGCCCTCGCTGCAAATAAACATATACTCTGTGAAAAACCTTTTAGTACTGACCAAATAAAAGCTAAACAAATGTTAGATGCATCAAAAAAATCTACCAAAACAACTATGATTGCTCACGAATTCCGTTTCTCTTCCGGACGATCTCGTGTGAAAGAATTGATAGATGAAGGATACATCGGTAATCTTCACATGGTATTACTCTCATTAGTAAACGGTCCACGTACAGCAAGTACCCCTCGGACATTAACTGATCGTGATGTTGCCGAATTTGGAGGAGGTTTTCTTAATGCCTTAGGATCACATTACATTGATGCTCTTAGACAATGGTTTGGTGAAATTACTACTGTATCAGGAAAAATAAAATCATATTATCCCGAAAGATTAGATCCAAATACTAATAAACTTGTCAATTCAGACACAGATGACACTTTTCAATTCACATTACAGTTTGCTAAGGGAGGGTGGGCTACGATGATAGGAACATCTGCAGCTCCATACGGACCTGGAGGTCGAATTGAAATCTATGGTAGTAATGGTACCTTAATAACACCTCATATAGGAATTGGAATGAACCCTCCTTCTCATGGAACAATAATGGGAGCAAATATTGGAGACAAAGAGCTTACACAACAAATAATACCTCAACGACTTGAACCTTTTACAGATGATCGTGATGACCGTATGATGCCTTTTCGTTTGCTAACTAGAGAGTTTATTCGTGGAATTAATGAAGAAATATCCCCTTCACCAAATTTTTATGATGGTTATCGATGTCAACAAGTTCTTGATGCAGTAAAAATGTCTGCTCAAGTTGGTGGTGAAATAAAAATAATAGGATAACAATAGGAACTTTTTAATTATATTCCTATGATATACTGCTAAAAAGCAAATCGAATCAAAGGAGCTTGTTATGGCTAAATGTGATAACCCAAATTGCAAATGTGAAAATTGTACATGTAGTCCTTGTGAGTGTTAAATCATATCGATAAATAGTTAGTGATTTGATAAATTTACTCGTCTAATCTCATTAAAAACGCATATAGGTGCGTGTTATTACCAACTCAATCCTTTTATTAATCATTACATTGTATTTAATATAGTATCTTATGATTGCTTTTGAATTACATTCAATAAATAAGAGGATTTTTCTTCATCAGAGTACTACCAGAAGATATAAATGTTATACTGTATAACATTTATTATATGTGGATATGAAATATGTAATTTAACGACATATTGATATATTGGTTTCAAGTCATGATGACAAAAAAAATAATTGGTAACTTATTGATTATTGTAGGATCTATACTATTGATAATATGGGTTTTCTCATTTTATTATTATCCTTACCGTATCGACGGCATACGATCTGTGAATCTTATATGGTTAATGGGATTGATAACACCCATTCTATTTGTGATTTCTGGTTTTATAAATGCCATAGAGATGAACAAATATATCGGTTTGGAATGGGAAAATCCAACTGTAGTTACTTATTTATTTAGGAGAAAAAAGGCGAGCAAGACTTTAAGATAAAATTTGGATAAATAATCTAAAGTCTTAACAAAAAAATGAAGTAGGGATGATAGGAAAAAATTTCCGCAATTGCAACTACTATCTCTAGAGTAATATTTAATGTTACCATTAGTATACTTTAAGTCGATAGTACTAGGCATTAAGCAATAGTCGTTCCTTTTTTGGGATAGTAGACGCTCTTGGTTTTAATCTTATGAATATAAAAACACTTAGAAGTTTGCAACTAAATCAAAACTACTTTTTAAAGTTTATTACTTAGAATAGGTTTTTTATGCGCACATATTTAAAAGTCTTTGGTATAGTATTTCAAATCGCAGTTACTATTATACTTATATCTAAATACCTTTTGTGAAACAAGTTAGTATAAATATGATAATGATTTCTATCATTGGTGCCAAATAAAACATAAATTATTTTCACATTAAATAAAAATGATAATGGATCAAATCAAACTAATATCACAAATATAATATTTTTCCATAAAAATGGTCCTTATTGGTCCTGTCTGGTGACCAAGATTGCCTTTACATCTATAGAAGATGAAATTCAAATTTATATTATTGAAGTTAAAGGAGATTAATTTTGTGGCAACAAATCACAATGGGGCTTTTATCTATTATTGTTGGTTCTTTATTTTTTATATATGTTGGGAATAAAGCTGTGTATAGGACAAGAGTTGCGCAAACTATTTTAATTACACTAGCAACTTCGATGATACTTCAATTTGGATTTGGTTTATCATAAAACTTAAGTTAGAGTTCTATATAGAGTATGGGTAATTAACTACTCATAACAATTTTATATGTCCATTAAAATTCGTACTATTCTTCAAAATGATAAACTGTATTTTTAAGAGCAGGATGTAAAGGTTTTTTCGATAGGATCTCTATTTCATCACCAACTTTTATTATGCCTAGTTTTCTAGGTATTGCGTTTTGTCCAAAAAAAACACCATTCAACCCCCCTGCGTTGCCCTGTCTTACTTTTCCTAATGTTCTGAGAGGTTCATCAGAGAGAGAAATCCCATTTCTTTGGTCAATAGTTGTTATCATACATCGAGTACACGGTTTGACAAATTCTAAAGTGGCATCACCTATTTTAATCTCATGAATTATATCCTCTTCAAATGGTTGAGCTCCTGTTAAAATAATATTCGGCCTAAATCTTGCCATTCCTATTTCGCTATTTGAGGGAAAATGAGTGTTCAGTTTTTCTAAAGATGCTAAATTAGTAATTAATAAAGGAAAACCATCTGCGAAACTAACCTGATCACCTTGCTGAGAATAATCAATATTGGTAAATCGAATAAAATTTTCAGATAATTTAACAAGCCTACATGGTAGTTGTAAATAATCTGAAAACCAACGAGCAGCCTCATTCCCTGCATCTAGAGAGTCACATTGATCATTCAATACCTGAACGATATTTTTACGAAATGATAGATCTTTTTCTTGAACCACAAAAGATAAACCATCAGGTGTTGAGAATTTAATAGCCCCTAATTCCATTGGTAATGATTTAACTAAAGCTAATTTTTCACAACCTTTATCACGCTGAGATATAAATTTTGCAATATTGGTTCCTTGTCCTTGAATTAACATCCATAAGCGATCGTTTTCAGGACCTCTTTTTGTAATTTTGAATTGATCTACACTTAGAGCACTACCAGACTTCAGAGGATAAATATAACAATTAGCAACTTTAATACTCATTTATTTCACCACTTTGCGAGGGATTATATCATAGGGTTGTGAAGATATGGGCGTTACCACACAATGTACTTATAACACCTAATAAAAATACTTTTATAGCTGTTGTAAAATAAATCCAGATAAAGGGTAACAATCATGAGCAGTGATGAGTGGTTGTGAATACGCTCAGGGTATATAACAACCTATCCTACAGTAATTCGCAAGTAGGTCATGAGTTCAATTCTCATCGGTGATTCCAATAATTTAATAAGTATATTTACTAATAGAAACATCTGTCTTATAATTAATAGTCCAATGTTTCTGACGGAACTATGTTACGCCAATAATATGTGTGCAGGAGACATTGGACGTCCATAAAATTACCAAACAAAACATTAACTTAAGATGTATATAAAATATTTAAATTCTCATGTAATTATATGGGAAATTGAAGGGAAATCCCAATGGATTCAATAAATTTTAACGAACTCGCTTCAAAATCTATCCCTAAAGCTATAGATATGCCCTCAAGTATTTCTGAAAATGTGAAATATATTTTCTCAGTAACTTATACAGATCCAGATGCCATGGAAATTAACGATTTGGCATATAGTGCTTCTAATGCAATAGGTAAAGAGGGTTTAGACCTTGCTTCATACCCACCTTCTTTGGGACACGAAGGACTCAGGGAATTCATTGCAAAAGACCTTAAATTAAATAGAGGCAATATTAAATCAGATAAAGAAAACATATTTCTTTCTAGTGGCGCTGGTGGATCAATACAAACATTGGTAGATGCTTTTATTGACAATGGGGATGTTGTCATGATGGAAGAGTTTTCATATCACGGTAGCTTAAATATGTTTCTTCGAAAAGGAGCAAATCCCGTTCATATAAAAATGGATGAAAATGGTATGGACACAAACGTCCTAGAAGAAGAAATTATAAAGAAAATAGCTGAAAATAATAAACCCAAATTTATTTATACAATCCCTATTTACCATAATCCTACCGGAGTCACACTTTCTCATAAAAGAAGAGAAAAAATGATAGAAATTTCAAATAAATACTCTATTCCTATTATCGAAAATGAATCTTATGCTGATTTTTTAATTGATGGGGAAGAACTACCACCTGCCATGATAGGCATGGACGGCGGAGAAAATGTTTTATATGTTTCTGCCTATACTAAACTCCTTGGATGTGCCTTAAGGTTAGGTTTTACTATGTTCCCTGAAGAAGCAAGAGAAATCTTAAGCAAAATTGGTTTTGGGACAAGTCCTAGCCATCTAACATCTATGGTTGTGAATGAATATTTACGCGAAAATAAAAATAATTATGTAGAAGGTGTATCTAAATCACTTAAGAATAAAAGAGATGCAATGCTTCGATCGTTAGAAACATATTTTCCTTCTGTTTGTAAATGGAGTGCCCCGGCAGGAGGAATGATCATTTGGGTTGAATTGCCTAAAGGGTGCGATACATGGAAAACACATGATAAAGCTTTATCAAGAGGCGTTTCGTACAATCCTGGACAAATTTTCAGAGCTGATAGAACTGGAGGAAATTTTTTCCGGTTAACATTTAGTCATAACTCACCTGAAGAAATAACTGAAGGTATATCAATTCTTGCAGAAGTATTCAATGAAGAAGGATTTTTCTAGATCATATCTTTCAAATTTAGGTATAAAAAAACCCTCTCTGAATTAGAGAGGGTTTTTTATTAATAACTTTACAAAAACTAATTATCCTCTTGAACTAAAGCAACTCCTCTAGAAACAGACCAAAGAACAATAAGTATAAAACTTATACCAGAGATTTGACTTCCAGTATCTATACCTACGAATGGGTTAATTATGAGAGATATCACTACTAAAAGTAATCCCTGAATTAATGCTAACCATCCTAGAGGGATAAAAGAGATAGCACCTTTTACATCACTTCCTCTATAGGCAACACCCATGAAAACCCAACCTATACCTGCTAATAGTCCACCGAAAGTAGTTGCAGCAACATTTGCTGCTTGTGTAAATCCTGCAGCAACCGTGATTCCTCCAACAGCAACAACAGATGCAGCATCTCCAGCAGCAGCCCCAGCTGAAGCTGCAACGTATTTCTCTCCCATTTCTGATAAAGCTATACCTAAGCTACTAGACGTAACCCACATTAGAATTGCAGCGACAATACAAACTATACCTAATGTTTCACTCGTACTTGAAGCTGTGCCTCGTGTACTTATCAAACCAGCTGCATGGACAGTTAAACCCACTACAATCAATATTGAAGCAATTTGTATATTAGTACTACCCGATGCACTATTAACCAATATAGTATGTACATCATCGACTTTAGTATTAAATCCAAGTGCAGTTTGCCATAATACATATCCAGCTATTGCTGCCAATATTCCTAAAGCTAAAGTTAAACCTGTTCCTTTTGAATTCATTTTTATTAGCTCCTTTCAGAGTCATGTTAATAAATACTAGACTTATCAAAGGCACTATACAGCCTTAAAAGTAAACTGTAAACAACAGCCATATATGCTAAAATCGAACCTAAATGGAAATATTACAATCTGGTCTCAGCAGCATGCACAATCTCTTAGATAAATCTGTAGGAGATATGCAGCCTCACTTTTTGTTGTTGCAGGGTTTTTTATGGGTATTAGGTTCTATTGACTTATAGAAACAGGTGAATGCTTGCTTGTATTCTTTATGGCAATAGGTCCGCTATTTGGGTCCTTGCCTAGGAACATTTATAGGACCGAAAGTTGGTTTGGGTGGATTAGTAATTTAAAAAAGGATTTGTATGAAATTTTCAGAAATGGGCTGTATGCTTCTTGTATTTTTAGGTATTTTATTTTTTTTCGGACTATTAGCATTTCTTTGCTATGGTTTTATAATCACCTAATAACGCTACCGTTTTATTGTTAGTGTAGCCAATGTCACAAACAAAACCGCAAATATACAAAGAGCGAGTATTTGAGTACTTATTTCTGAAAGATTTGAACCATCTATCATTATAGATCGTAGGCCTTCAACTGCATAAGTCAAAGGAAAAGCTTTTGAAACTTTTTGCAAAAGTTCTGGTAAATTCTCAATAGACTGGATCACACCGGATAAGAATATTTGAGGCACGATTAATACAGGTATGAACTGTATTACTTGAAATTCATTTTTTGCAAATGTCGATATAAAGACACCTAAATTAACAGCAACGATTGCCATAAGTATTACAACACAAAACATATTCCATATTTGCCCCTGATAAGAAATATCAAGAACGAAAATAGTAAAGAAAAGAATAATATTTGATTGAATAAAAGCAAATAAAAAGAAACTTAAAGAATAACCAAGCATTATATCTGCACTACTCACAGGAGTAGTAAGTAATCTATCTAATGTCCCTTGAGATCTCTCTCGTAAAAAACTTATTCCAGTTAGTATAAATGTGAAGAATAAAACAAAAGTACAAATAAGTGCCGGTGCAACAAAATTTAGAAGCTGTGGATTTTTATTAAAACTGGCTCCAACTAAAGACATTACAATAATTGGTGCAACAAAAATCATAGCTAAAGAACGATGATCTCTCAAAATTTGTTTAATAATACGTTTCGTGATCGCAATCGTTCTAATTAATGTCATTAATTTTATCTCTAGAATTAAAATAAATAAAAGAATCTTCAAGGGTTGCATTAGTTTTACCAGTAGAATCCATAAGTCCCTGAGGAGAATCCTCAGCAATAATATGGCCATCTTTTACAAAAATTAGCCGATCACAATGAATAGCATCATCCATAGTATGGCTTGTTATAAACAAAGACTTCCCTTGATCAGTAAGTTTTTGAAAATATTCCCAAAACAAAACTCTAATATCAGGATCTAATCCAACAGTAGGTTCGTCTAATAATAGTAAATCTGGTTGATGAACTAATACACAAGCAAGACTTACCCTTCTCTGCATTCCACCACTGAGGGTAGAAACAGCATCTTTTCTCCTCTCAAATAATCCAACTGTTTCTAAAACATCATTGATAGATTCTAGACGTTGAGTTCTTTTATGAAGTCCATACATACAAGCAAAAAAATCAACATTATCAAAAACAGAAAGATCATTATATAACGTATTTTGTTGAGGCATATATCCTATTCTTGATCTAACACTATTGATAGAATCTGTGTCAAAAATCGTAATAACTCCGGATTTAGTTCTTTCCAAGCCGGCAATTAGTTTCATCAAAGTTGTTTTACCAGCACCATTTCCACCTAACAAGCCTAAACTTATACCTTTAGGTATTTGTAAGGAAAAATCGTCAAAAATCAACCTCTTACCATAACTAAAGCTTATACTATTAATATTTACTGTGATGTTATTTTTATTCTCTTCCAATTTATACTCTAAATGTTTGTTGATTTATTTGTATTTTTTATGCAAAAATTCGTAATAAATTAGTATATAATTTTTTGTAATCATATAGTGCAATTTTATAAAATATTAACAAAGTGTCAAATAAATCAAAACATAAAATTATAATCGGCAATTCATTACTTATTATAGGCTCTATATTATTGATAATATGGGTATGTACCTTTTATTATTATCCACACCGTGTTGAGGGTATTCGAACAGTTAGTCTTAAATGGTTGACTACGTTAATGATACCTGTCCTAATGATAATCTTAGGTTGTTTAAATGTGATGTCATTGAAAAAAACTGATGGGATGGGTTGGAAAGTCGGATCGATATTCACTTATATATTTAGGAGAGGGAAAAATGACAAATCAAAAGATACTTAAAGTTGGCTTAATAGGTGCTAATGTTTCATATGGGTGGTCACCACGAGCTCACATTCCTGCTTTAAAAGCATTACCTAATATTGAACTAGCAGCAATATGTACAGCTCATGAAGATACAGCTAAAGCATCTGCTGAAAAATATGATGTACCGTTGGCATACTGGAACTACCACGAATTACTAGCTAATCCTGATATAGATATAGTGGGAGTTATTACTCGAGTACCGTTACATCATGATTTGACAATGGATGCTTTGCGTGCAAAAAAACCTGTCTATACAGAATGGCCACTCGGGTCAAATATAAATGAAGCAAAAAATATAGCAGAATTAGCAAAATCTCAAAATGTTCCAACATTAGTTGGTTTACAAGCTCGACAATCACCCCATCACTTATATATTAAGAAACTCATAAATGATGGATTCATAGGGAAAACTTTATCAGCAAATTTAAAAGTAATAAATTCTGGGGTTTTAACCAGGCCATCAGATCGAACATGGCAAAGAGATGTAACATTAGGCGCGAATACGCTCACTATTTCATTTGGACATGCAATTGATGCTTTATGTATGAGTCTAGGCGAATTTGACGAATTAGCAGCCACCGTAACAACCCAAGTTCCCCAATGGTATGAAACTGATACAAATAAATATGTAGATGTCACATCACCAGATAATATCGCAATTAATGGCGTGCTTTCTAATGGAGTAATAGTATCTGCGCATACTGCAAGTATTCCATATCATGGTAGCGGAATGAAAATGGAAATTTATGGGGAAGAAGGTACCTTAGTACTTGAAACTGACGGTTCTGCTCAGATGGGCGGAATGAATTTATATGGTGGACAAAAAGATGATAAAGAATTAAAAGTCATAAATATTCCAAATGATTTGACTCTTGTACCTGATATATTACTTAATACTCCTTCTTTTAATGTTGGGCAAATGTGGATTAATTTTGGAAAAAATATTACTAGTGGAACAAAACCAACTCCTGACTTCAATGATGCTTTAAATAGACACAAAATGATTGAAGCAATTAATATTTCTTCACTCGAAAATAGAAAAGTGAAAATTTCAGAGATAATTTAATACGGCATACGGAGATTTTTCATGACAAATCAAAATAATAATTGGGAATTTGGCCTTCGAACTGAAGGACATATCGGTGAAACAAGAAATACTGAATCAGTAATACTTGGAGAGGGTAAGTATCAATATAAGCTATCTGGTAAAGACTGGGGAGAACTCCCAGATGGTTGGACTTATAAAGAAGCAACTTCAGTTGCAGTCGATCACTCAGATAATATATGGATATTCAATAGAGGAACTTGTCCCGTAATAGTCATGGATCCAAATGGAAAAATAATCAATACATGGGGAGAAGGTCTTTTCTCTAATCCTCATTCAGTAACAGTTGGTCCTGATGGAAATATTTTCTTAGTAGATAACGGTGATAGCACTGTAAGGAAGTATACGCCTGAAGGGGAATTATTAATGATGTTAGGAACTCCAAATGAACCTGCTCCGAAAATGAGTGGCATACCATTTAATAGACCAACAAAAGTTGCCATTGATCCCAATAATGGTGATATTTATGTAACTGACGGATATTCAAATGCCCGGGTTCATAAATACACACAAGAAGGTAAACTGCTTTTTTCATGGGGTGAATCAGGGACTAATGAAGGTCAGTTCAATATTGTTCATGATATAGCAATTGATAGTGAAGGTTGGTTATATATAGCTGATAGAGAAAATCATAGAATTCAAATTTTTGACTCTAACGGTAAATACGAAACACAATTTGGAAATCTTTCTCGAGCAGCAGCCCTAAGTATAAAAAAAGAAGGGAACACAGATGTCATATATGTTGGTGAATATTTTTGCGGAATTGGGACTAACGATATAGGTACTGATCTTGGACCGAGAGTAAGTATATTGAATACCAAAGGGGAAATAATTGCCAGAGTTGGTAAGGAAAGTTATGGAGAACAAGCAGGTAGATTTTTCTCACCACATGGTATTGCAGTAGATTCAAAAGGTAATATATATGTCGCAGAAGTTGCATGGACAGATTATGGTAGTAGAATGGATCCTCCAAAAATATTACGATCAATGCAAAAACTTGAATTAATCAATAAGGGATAAATTAATGATAACTGGACTAAATCATTCTGGGTTTATTATTAACGACGTGAATAAAATGAAGTCATTTTATTGTGATATATTAGGCCTAAAAATAGAAAGAGAAGTAGATAGCATAGCTCCTCCTGAGGGAGATCATACTGGATTTCCCAATGCGAAAAGAAAATTAATATTTGTGGGTGCTGGTGGTGAACATTTAATAGAACTTGTTTATTTTATCAATCCTAAAAGCCCGGATGGTCATTTAAATAGAAACCAACTTGGAGCATCCCATATTTGTTTCAATGTAGATAATATTTCAGATCTATACAAAACATTATCCCAAAAAGGTATTAAGTTTGTAACAGAGCCAAAATATACTATCAACCCTGAAGGGAAAAATCGTGGTGTATGTTACGCACAAGACCCAGAAGGAAATTGGTTAGAATTCATAGGTGAGGACCAATCATAATCTATGGAAGAAACAATTGTTTGGTATAAACCAGGAGGCGGTATACTTTGTCGCCAATGTGCAGAAAAGGAATACATCAATGATGTATCAAAGTTTCCTCATGGTGTTTTCTTATCAGAACTGAACTCTAATATCTATAACAATAATCTGAATACAGAATGTTCAAATTGTAATAAAAAGCTTATCTAAAGGATTGAGGTTCATAAATAACACTGATATAGTCTATATAATTAATTATCCCAAATATAAAGAAGAGCTATCTATGAATAATGATTATATTGCCATTGAAAATATAAAAATTTCTAAACCTTTATATGACTTAGTCAACCAAGAAATCATACCTGGCACAGGAATAAATATCGATAGTTTTTGGAGTTCACTAGGTGCGATTGTTAAAGATTTAGAACCTAAAAATCGTGAATTATTAAATAAACGCACTGAAATTCAAAATAAAATTGACACTTGGCACAAAAACCAGAATCCAAAAAAGTTTGATATTCAAAAATATAAATCCTATTTAAAAGAAATTGGTTATATTACCCCTGAAGCTCCCGATTTTCAAATAACTACTAAGAATGTAGATCAAGAAATTTCTACAATTGCTGGACCTCAATTGGTTGTACCTGTTGATAATGCTCGATTTGCCATAAATGCTGCAAATGCCAGATGGTGGAGCCTTTATGATTCTCTATATGGTACAGATATTATTTCTGAAGATAGTAATGCAGAAAAAGGATCTAGCTACAATCCCCATCGAGGAGCTAAAGTTGTCGCATATTCTTCGATATTACTTGATTCGATTTTTAGTCTAACTAATGCAAGCTATTCTCATGTCTCAAACTTCTCGCTAAAAGAAAATACTACTTCTAAAGAACTCATCATTACCTTAAGTAATGATCAACACACAAGTTTTGCTGACCCTTCCTGCTTTGTAGGTTATACAAAAAATGATAATGGCACTTTACAAAGTATATTATTAAAAAATAATGGCTTACATTTCGAAATTCAAATTGATAGAAATCACCCTATAGGGATTCAACATCCTGCTGGTATTAAGGATGTTTTGATAGAATCCGCTATAACAACTATTCAAGATTTTGAGGATTCTGTTTCAGCTGTTGATGTCTTTGATAAAGTACTTGCATATAGAAATTGGGTAGAATTAATGAAAGGAACATGCACCTCAACTTTGGAAAAAGATGGTGCAGTAATTAATAGAACACTAAATCCAGATAAGAGTTTCACAACTTCTAATGGAGAAACTCTCACACTTCATGGTAGAAGTTTATTATTAGTAAGAAATGTTGGTATACATATGTATACCAACGCTATTAAAACTACTAATGATGAAGAAATACCTGAAGGTTTTCTTGACGCGATGATTACTTCCCTTGCTGCCTTACACGATATTCAAGGGAAATCTAAATATTCAAACAGTAGAACAAAGAGCATGTATATTGTTAAGCCTAAAATGCATGGTCCGGAAGAAGTCGCTGCAACGGTAGAGTTATTTGGACGAATTGAACTGGCATTAGGCTTGGAAAAAAATACATTGAAAATTGGGATCATGGATGAAGAAAGAAGAACAACTATTAATCTAAAACAGTGTATATATGAAGCTAAAGAAAGAATAGTATTTATTAATACAGGGTTTTTAGATAGAACAGGAGATGAAATACATACCAGCATGGAGGCTGGGCCTGTATTGCCAAAAAGCGAAATACGAAACCAGCCATGGATAAAAGCATATGAAGACCAAAATGTAGATATTGGTATTGAGTCGGGACTAGTCGGTAAAGGACAAATAGGAAAGGGAATGTGGGCTATGCCAGATGAGATGAAAGCTATGATGGCTGCAAAAATTTCCCACCCTGAATCTGGGGCAAATACTGCATGGGTTCCATCACCCACAGCTGCGGCCTTACACGCCCTACATTATCACATGATAAATGTAAATGAAGTTCAACAAAATATTGCGTCGAGAAAAGCAATTAATATAGATGATATCCTTACCCCACCTATTATGAGTAGCAAATTAACTGAAAGTGAAATTCTTGCAGAATTAGAAAATAATGCCCAAGGTATTTTGGGATATGTCTCAAGATGGGTCGGACAAGGTATTGGGTGTTCAAAAATCCCTGATATAAAAAACATAGGGCTAATGGAGGACAGGGCTACTCTTCGTATATCTAGCCAACATATAACAAATTGGTTATATCATCATATAATCAGTCAAGAAGAAGTTGTGAGAGTATTTAAGAAAATAGCCAAAATTGTTGACGAGCAAAATAAGAACGATAAGAACTATAATTCCATGTCGATAAACTACGATTCAAGTATAGAATTCCAAGCTGCTCTAGACTTAGTTTTTAAGGGTCGTGATACAACGAACGGGTACACTGAACCTATACTCCATTCAAAAAGAATAGAGGTAAAAACCAGAAATTAGTGAGTTGTTAGTTGGTTAGTTTTAGCGTTATGCTCTAGACCGAACTGCACTAACAACGATGTCGCATCATTTCAAGTATAGAATTCCAGGCTGCTCTAGACTTAGTTTTTAAGGGTCGTGATACAACGAACGGATACACTGAACCTATACTCTATTCAAAAAGAATAAAGGTAAAAACCAGAAATTAGTGAGTTGTTAGCTGGTTAGTATTAGCGCTGTGCTCGAGGTCGAGCTTCATTAACAACGATGTCGCATCATTTCAAGTATAGAATTCCAAGCTGCTCTAGACTTAGTTTTTAAGGGTCGTGATACAACGAACGGGTACACTGAACCTATACTCCATTCAAAAAGAATAAAGGTAAAAACCAGAAATTAGTGAGTTGTTAGCTGGTTAGTATTAGCGCTGTGCTCGAGGTCGAGCTTCATTAACAACGAGGCCACGTCCTTCAATTTCTTTCCCATTAAGTCCATCAATGGCTTTCTTCGCGTCTTCATCTGAACTCATTTCAACAAAACCAAAACCACGAGATCGATTTGTTTCTCGATCTAGTATAATTTTTGCTTCAACAACTTCGCCGTATTCGCTAAAGAGTGAAGCTAAGTCTTCATCTCTACTTTTATATGGTAAATTAGCACAATAAATATTCATTCTTTCTCCTAATTTGAGTCTATTACAAAACCCAGTCTTCAAAATATAACAACCACACTATAACAGATGTGAATAATATTTCAATGAAATTACAATAATTGCTTTAGTTGTATAAATTAGGAATGACATTTGTATTAGAAATTTTCATTAATTCTTCTGACCTTTATTTTGTTTTTTTGTTGAACAACTTCCTGAACCAACGATAAAACAATCTACTTATAATATTTTCTCGCCGATATATAAGAGCAATATATGTGCAATTGTTCTGGTAATCTGAAAATAGTAGCTCCACCTGTCATCACTCCTGTAAGGTTTTTTGTAGCCCCTAGAAGCCCAAATGGCACCTTAGATACACACATTATTTTGTTAACAATTTTATTTACATCAAATTTTCTGAATCTAAGACTAAGCAGGCTACAAAAATTTTAGGTTTTTTGATGCTACAGTAATGGTGTTTCCGCTTTTACCAATAGGATATTCATATTTTTGACAAATTTGGCTGTATTGGCATTGGGTTAACTCCATACTCATCAAAGAAATTACTAATACAACTACCTAAAAGAGATTGATAAATACAGTTGGTGCTCCGAGTAAACTAAATGCCAATATGATTATTTCTTCAATTGTCATAATCATATTTATAGGCTACTGGGATTGTATTGCATCCCATCTTTGACTAGCACCATCTACCACATTTTCAGTATCCTCTGGCAATATATACCTTTCTTTAACCAAAAAGTCAGCAGCAATCTGAATTTTTTGAAGATATTCATCTTTTGATGAGTATCTGATTTCTATAGAATCTCTAGGATCATAATCGTGTGCCTTTTCTAACTCCGTTCGTGGAAAAGGGATTACTGAGCCTTGAAGTGGCATAAAATGTCCTTCCCCCCCTATATCAATGTGTCGAAGAGCCCAACCAGTATGTGTGCCTAAAGGCACTTCTAAATCAGGTAAACGAACTCCAGATATTTCATTACAATCACTATCTAACGCAGAAACTAATAGGCTAAATGCTTCCCCCTCTACAGGTGGATACGTATGAAGTCCTTTATCTCCAGTATCACCATAAGCCAATCTTTGTCGTATAGGCAATGCTTTCAAAAACCCAATTTTAGGTACATTCTCAAATGATTCCATCAAGCTTTCCCTACTAACAGCTGTATTATCATCAATTCTTGGATATTTACTATCAGGAGGAATTGTTCCTTCGCGTACCCATTTATCCAAATTGTCGTAAACTGCTCTCTGAAGAGGTCTATAATCAATTGTATTTGAAAAATGTTTTTGCCTTAACCCTTCTGGAGGAGGTGTTTTTGTTAAAGGTAACGTTCCAGCACCATGTTTTGTACCGGAAAATAGATAAACCCTGACATTCTCCGGAGGATCAACATCAAATGATCCTGTAGGATCAGTATGAGCTAATGATGCACCACTCCACCAATACTCAACGTCTGAATTTGTAGCCATTATTTTAGGCATAGCATTTTTAGATTCTAACCTCCAAAGTAAGCTATCTTTGGTATTTGAAATAGGGTCTAATGTCTCTTTATAAGCAAGTGCTTTAACATTACCTACATTTCGCATATGATTACTTGAAGGTTGTCCAAAGCGCATATTAAATTCACCTAATCGCGAGCTACCAGTATGCGGTAAAAGTCCGTCATATACTATTCTATTGTCTTCATCAAGATTCAGCCCCAAATATGCAAATTCCCGAACAAATCTACCGCTTTGTGAAGCTCCAAAAGCATACGCTTTAGAAATATTACCTGCACAAGGATTTCCCTCTTCTTCTGTGGCATATCTGAAAAAACTAGTACAATCTCTCATCGCTAAAAAACCTAAGCCGATCACGGGAGCACCAATAGTTGTATATATTATCTCGTAAACTTTTCCGGATTCAAACCCTCTAGGTAAACATATATGATTTGCATCTCTAACCTCTTCTCCATCGGCCCATCTAGCAAAAGACCATTCGTTTCTTGGAATATTAGTAACTGGACCATCGGGCCAATCACGCTCAATTAAAATAGCTTTATCATCATCTATATTTGCTGTGGGCAATGGGTTATGTTGTCGGTCTGATAACAATAATTCATAAGTGTCTTCACCTAAATCAAATTGCTGATATGTCTGCCCCTTTAATGGATTACCTTCTTCATTTAATGCATCAGGCACATGTAACCTTATGCGACCATCAGGGACATCAGTTTGCCAACCACAAAACACTACAACAGTTCCACGTTTCATAAGAAAAGCATTCCCTAAATGAGGGTCTTCACTAGAAACTCGTTGCTCAGCATTATTGAAGGCTAAGACAGTCCTGTTACCTCTATTAACAACATCAAAAAATAAATTAGCATCTGAGTTGTTAATAATTGGTTTTAATAGTTGTATATCAGATGAAAATTCCACTTCTCCATTATCATTCGTTGGAATTAAATCGATATCAGTTATAAGCTGACTATCTTGATGCTTTGGGTCCACAGAATAATATAATCTCCCAGTAATAAATTCATATTGTCCAATGTCCTTAAATAAAGAGTCATCACTAATAGGTTTACGCGAAATGATTTCAAATCTAGTGGCTGCCATAGTAAAATCCTAACCTTCCTTAACATTTGAAAATTTATGTACATAATACATAGGCTATAATATTGATACAATAGTATTACTCATTTATATTATACGTATGCAAAATAATGAACCAATTAAGATGGTAATCCTCGATGATTACCAAAACTTTTTTAAAAAAAAACAACTACATTTAAGATTACCTCCTTTTATACAACTATCTATACTAAATGAACACGTTAATAATGAAAAAGACTTCATTGAAAAAGTACGTGATTATCAAATAATCGTCGGAATAAGAGAAAGAACACCTTTTCCGAAAGCAATACTTGATAATTTACCAAATCTAAAACTACTTATCACTACGGGTTCTCGCAATGCTTCATTTGATCTTGATGCAGCTACACTTAATAACATTGTTGTTTCAGGGACTTCTGGCTCTGGTGAAGGCCCTGTTGACCTGACATGGGGATTAATTATAAGTTTACTGAGAGGTATACATACTGAAGACAAATTAACTAGAGACGGACGATGGGGAACCGTAGTAGGTCCTTCATTAAATGGTAAAACGCTTGGATTATTGGGACTAGGACATATAGGTAAATTAGTTGCAAAGGTTGGTATAGCTTTTGGTATGAATGTTATAGCCTGGAGTCAAAATCTAACTCAACAAATAGCAAAACAACACGGCGTTAAATTTGTGGATAAACAAACCTTATGTAGTGAATCAGACATTTTATCTATTCATAGTAAGTTAAGTGATAGAACCCGAGGAATAATTGGAAGTAAAGAAATAGCTTTAATGAAAACTTCTTCATATATAATTAATACATCAAGAGGACCGATTATTGAAGAATCTGCTTTAATTAATGCACTGAATCAAAAGAAAATTTCAGGAGCAGCAATTGATACTTTCGATATAGAGCCTCTACCTACAAATCATCCTTTATTAAAAACTCCAAATACATTAATCACACCTCATATAGGTTATGTTACTGAAGAGGCATATGAAGCTTATATAGAAGGAATTATAGAAAATATATCAGCCTTTTTTAATCACAACCCTAAAAGAGTCCTTAATCCTGAAGTTCTTAAAGTATTTTTTAGTAAATAAAAATACCCTCAATATAAAAAGAGGGTATTTTTATTTACAAGTATTTACTTATTTTATAGAGTAACCAAATCCATTAGTGTACGTGCGCTATCTAATGTCTCCAAAGAACCAACTACATCTATAACTTGGTTGATTTCAGAATCACCAAAAATATGACCAGCAGTAATTTTGAATTTATCAGTAACTTCAGATCCAGTAAGATGATGAGCAACACCAAGCTCAACATCATAATCACTACCATCATTCATTTTAACTCGAAGTCTTGCGCTAGGATTCCCATCCTCTATATGAGCATGTCGTAAACTCACATCTGGGTTTTGAGAACGAGTAACCTTTTTCATAAATTTCTGAATATCTCCATCATCAGAACGTGAATCTTTAAAAGTATTTAAGTCTACTTTTTTATCAATGATTGCCGCCCCAATATTATACTCTAAACAGAATTTTCCCTCTAATCCTTCACCAACTTCACTTCGAATAAGCGCTCCAAGCCCTGGTACACCAGGCCCAATATGTTCTACGGAATTAATATCATTAGGATTTATTTCATACTTATGAATCAATTCAAGCAACCCCGTTAGAGTTTGATGGTTCCCACCACAACATGGCCATGGTTTAATTCTAGTCCCTTGAGATGCGAGGAAATAAAAATCTCCTAAAAATTGAGATACGGCAGGAAGATTACATTTTGGTCCACCAAAATTATCAGCATACCCCTGTCTTCCTTCAATAATATCAGGATCTGATGTATAACCACGTGAAGCCAGCTTAGCAGCTACAACACCGCTTCTACCTGCGTTTCCAGGATGAAAAGGCTTAGTCATTGTTCCAAAATTACGACGTAATCCAGCTGCTTCTGAACCAGCTATTCCAAGGGCCATACGTGTTTTCCATTCATCTAAACCTAAAAGTTTACTAGCAGCCACTGCAGATGCCATGGTTCCAAATATTGCTGTTGGATGCCAATCTCTATCAGGATGTAAGTTTGCACTCAGTCTAGTTCCAACTTCATATCCTACAGCCCAAGCAGACAACATCTCTTTTCCTGACAAATTTAATTCTTCAGCCAGTGCTAAAACTGTGGGTGTTAAAGCAACTGCAGGATGTCCTCCTACTCCTCCTAGATCATCAAAATCCTCAGCATGCCCCATTGCACCATTTGCAAATGCTGCATTCGCACTAGTTGTGACTATGTCAGTTGCTATAATACGAGCTTGTGAACTGCCACCCTGTTCCCTAGAATAATCAATCATGATTTTTCCCAGTGGAGTTGTAGAACCTTGAATCGTAGTACCTAAATAATCTAAAATTGATTTTTTGGCTTGTTCATAAGCTTTTTCAGGAATGTCGCCTGATTGAGCTGACACAACCCAATTTGCCAAACTTTGTGTAGTACCCATAATCCCTCCTAAATATAATAAATAAACATCAATAGTTTCGTCTGATGAACATAAACCCATCACAACTGAAAGTCAATAATATTTATTCGCAATAATATTATAACTAATTACTACTAAACGTAACTATAAAGATTTATGTTATACAATATCGTTTTTAATTTATTTGATATTAAATAGTAAAGCATTTAATATATACACTTGTTTATCTACATTATACTAATAAATTAATGATAACTGTTTTCTACAATGTAATACTGCCAATATTATTAGTAGCATTTTTGGGAGTATTGCTCCAGAAATTGCGACCAAGTCCGTTAGGATTTTTATCCCCTGCTCTATTATATATTTTAAGTCCCTGCCTTGTTATAGATGGTATCATTAATGCTAATTTACCCACTGAAATCTCAGTTAAAATAGTTTCAACTTCTATTATGTGTAGCATACTAATGCTAAGTTTAGCCTGGTTAATTGCAAAAATTGCAAAACAGACTAAAGAAACACAAAGTAGCTTTGTACTAGCAGCAACATTTCCTAATGCAGGCAATATGGGTATTCCGATATCATTCCTTGCATTTGGTGAAGAGGGTTTAAGCGTTGCTTTAGTTATATTTGTTGCTCAAGGAATAATTAGTTGGCCATTAGGCACCTTAATTGTAGCAAGAGGTCAAACTATTGGATGGAAAAATCCATTCATGCAAGTTCTCAAATTACCTACATTATATGCAGTGCCAATAGCACTATTTATACGGATGACAAATTTCACTATACCTTCTAATTTATACAGCCCAATAGATATGATGTCAGACGCTGCAATACCCTGTATGTTGTTGTTACTGGGTTATCAGTTATCAAATGGTTTGAAGGAAATAAATTGGAAAGATTTAGTACTTTTAAATGTAACTCGACTCATTTTTTCTATTCCAGTTGTCCTACTAATTACCATGGTATTTAACGTAACCGGAATAGCTCAAAACACACTAATTATTATGGCTGCTATGCCCACCGCAGTTTTTACCGTCCTACTAGCAACTGAATTCGGGACAAAAGGTCAATATGTGGCTAATTCTGTTATAACAAGTACTTTGATCAGTATGATCACGCTGACTATTCTTATTTATTATTTAACAATCTGACATATTTACTCTGTGTAAAGCCTACTATTTTTTCTTATTTTAGATTGGACAAATGAAAGTATTAAAATAATAGATGTCCCTGAAACGCCTAAGGCCATTGCTGGGGATATCATACTTGAAATTATTCCTAAGAAAAAACCGCCTAAAGGAGTAAATCCGAATGTTAATCCATATAATCCTAAAACTCGACCACGGATTTGGTCAGTGCATAAAAGTTGTAATAGAGATCCCATTGACGCATCATAAGACATAAGAAAAGCACCGATAATAAATGACAAAATTAAGGATGGTATATAGGATTCAGAAAAAGCAAATAAACTAAGAGAAATCCCCACCATTAAGGCACTTATTAATAATAAATGTGGTTTAAATTTGAAATCCCCTAGTGATGCTACCAATATAGTACTTAGCGTAGAACCTAAAGCATTCGCAGCAGATAAATAACCTAAACCTTGAGCATTTAATCCCAATATTTCTTTTGCGATTATCGGCAACATTATAAAAAATGAAAACCCGAAAAGCTCAATTAGTGCACTAACACATAACAATAATAAGATAGCCTTATCGTGCCATACATACTTAATACCTTCATTTAAAGATTCCCAAAAAGAATCTTGTTTGGAAATTGATTCATAATTTCCTCCCATTAATAAAAATATACCTGCACCAATCCAACTTGTAATCATGACAAGCAAGTAAGCATAAGGTACTCCTAATTCAGAAATAGCAGTACCTGCTAAAACAGAACCAACCATTCTTGACATATTAAATGCAATTAATTGAGAAGCTAATGCATTCAAAATAGATTTTGAACCAACTATTGAAAAAACAATAGAGTTTCCAGTAGGGATTCTTAAGGAAATTAAAATCCCATTGAATATTGCAGTTATTGTCAAATGCCATAGTTCCAAATTATTAAAAAAAAGTAATAAAGCTAAAGTTAAACCTATAAAACCAGTACATAGCTGTACTACTAGAATTATTATTCGTTTATTCCATCTATCGACTATTACTCCACTAATAATTCCAAACGTTACTTGTGATATACCAGCAACACCTGCTAATAATCCAACCCATAATGGATCGTTCGTCATCTCTAAAACTAGCCACCCTTGAGTAATTAAATTAATACCCATACTCATAGAAGAAAAGAACACAGCAAACCAATACCATCGATAATTTGTATTACTGAAAGAAGAAAATAAAGATATTGCCGGTAGTTTGAAGTGTATTAACTGACTCATTGTTTGATTGGAGGTTTGGTAACTCCTAGTGTTAAAGCAGAAATGAGTAGCAAAACTATTCCAAAAAGCCATATAAAGTTGTATGTACCTGTTATATCCCTCATATATCCTGCTAAAGGCGGCCCAATACCACTAGATATCAGTGTTAGAGGCATTACTAACCCTCGAATGCTCCCTAAATTTTCACGACCAAAATAATTTGCCCATAGATATGAATTTATAAACATCATCCCACCAATACCCATACCAAATATAATAAAATGTAAAAACATTAATATAACTGTATCCCCAACTACACTTAAATATATTGCCAGTGCTAATAGGATATATGCAAATGAACCTATATACCTCACAGGAATCCGCTCACTCACAAAACCAAATAAAAATATACTGACCCCTCCTGCTAATGCGTCTAAAGACATCCCTAATGCAATCAATCCAGGTTCTAACCCCTTATCAACAAAATTTGGTATCCGATGAAGTCCAGCCGAACTTACAGAAAACATCACAAAACTGAATATTGTTACCAATACCCAAAACTTATTATTATGGATAACCTCATTAAGGTTCCATGAGATTTCAGTAGTAACATTTACTGATAAGACATCTACCAATTGTTCATCTTGAATAATACCATCTGGAGTTAACCCCAAATCTTCCGGTTGTCTTCGTATAAAAATTAATGACAATGGGATTATGACTGAAATACTTAGTGTTGCTAATACAATCCATGCATTTCTCCAACCAAAGCTACTAATGAGGTATTGAGTAAATGGCACGATTAATATCCCACCAGCAAATGGTCCAACACCTACAAGTGCCATAGCTCTGCCACGCTTCTTTATAAACCATTTTGCAATGGGAACTGTGGTTGTCAGATTTGCTGGCCCACCAGTAGCAACAATACCCATACATGCAAACAATGCAATTAATTGCCATTGATTTTGAATAAACCCCAAACTTCCAACTGCTAATCCTGTAATAAGGATGCCAATTGCAATAAGTACACGTGATCCAATTCGATCTATTATTTTGCCAATAACGGGGCTGGTTAAACCACCTACAGTTTGTCTAGCTGTTTGAGCCCAACCAAACATAGACCTACTAATTCCTAAATCATCGCCCATAGGTCGTATAAATAATCCAAAATTAAGTGTAGCAAGGGCCATACTTAATGAGCCAATCAAGGCCATTACAATTACAATAACCCAGCCATAAAAAATATTTTTCAATAAACCCCATCGTATATCAATGAAACTATCTAACTAAACAACAATATGTTAAGTTATAAAAATATACAATGAAACCCAAATCTTATATTATTTCCATAGGTGGCTAACATGGCTGAGCAAACAACAATTGATGAAGTAAACGAATTTTTTGATACTGCAGCTACTTTCCTAAAACTAGACTCTGGTATAAAAGAACTATTAAAAAATCCATGGAGAGAACTCAAGGTTTCTATACCTATAACAATGGATTCAGGAGAACTAAAGGTATTTTCTGGATATCGCGTGCAACATAATGCTGCTAGAGGACCTTACAAAGGAGGTGTCAGATATCATCCTGATGCTGATATTAATGAAATTGAATCACTAGCCAGCTTAATGACATGGAAAACCGCATTAGTTGATATACCTTTTGGAGGAGCAAAAGGCGGGGTCCAGTGTAACCCTTTAGAACTAAGCAATACTGAACTTAATCGCATCACTAGACGTTATACTCAAAATATTAGTCATATTCTTGGCGTTAATAGAGATATACCTGCACCAGATTTAGGCACTAATTCGCAAACTATGGCCTGGATGATGGATGCATATGGACAAACATATGGGTATACTCCTGGGATTGTCACAGGCAAGCCTGTACAACTTGGAGGCTCTGTTGGTAGAGAATCTGCCACCGGCCTAGGAGTATTTTTTCTTTTAGAACAATTTGCAAATGATTTAAACATTGATAGATCAAAAACACGAATAGTTATTCAAGGATCAGGTAATGTAGGATTATGGACTGCCTTATTTGCATATGAACGAGGTTTTAAAATTATTGCCATTAGTGATGTAGATGGCGGTATTTTTTCAAGTAATGGATTAAATATTTTAGAATTAAAACAATATTTAGAACAAAGTAAATCTATCGCAAATTTTCCTAATTCAGAACCTATTTCCAACTCTGACTTATTAGAATTAGAATGTGATTTTCTCATTCCAGCTGCAATAGATCGAGTCATTAATGAAACTAATGTTTCTAGAATTAAACCGAATTACATAATTGAAGCTGCTAATCACCCTATCACACCTGAAGCTGATAAAATTTTACAAGATAAACATGTTACTATCATTCCCGATATAATAGCAAATTCCGGAGGAGTAATAGTTTCTTATTTTGAATGGACCCAAAATTTATACCAACACAAATGGTCAGAAGAAAGAATTTCTACTGAATTAAAAACTATAATCATTAAGGCATTTAATGAAGTAAAAATATTGTCGCAAACAGAAAATATGTCCTATCGGCAAGCTGCTTTTTCTATAGGCATTGCAAAAGTCCTAGAAGCGAGTAGACTTAGAGGGTTCTTAGAAAAATAATAATAGGAAACTTATTGATGTTTCAACTCGTTTCAGAATCAATACCACTAACTGGTTTTGGATCTGCACTGATTCTAGGTTTAATTATTGGATTACGACATTCTACTGATGGCGATCATATAATTGCTGTAGCCACTATGGCTAGGGACTATAAGAGTCTCTTTAAAGGCCTATGGGTTGGTGTTTCTTGGGGACTTGGCCACTCTACTCCTTTACTCATACTAGGTATTATTATACTACTGCTAAAAGAAGCTGTGTTAGATTTTTATGAATCTGTTGCTACCTATTTCGAATTTGGCGTTGCTTTAATGCTCATTTTTCTTGGATTACAAGTATTTTGGAAAATATACAAAGGTGAGTTTCATATACATGACCATTACAACGAACATGATCAAGAAGAACATAAACACATTCACGGTTCTCATGCACATGAAGTCGAAGGTGATAATGCACATAATGCAAACAAACATGGCCCTTTCCTCATATCTATTCCTTTTTTCAGACTCAAGTCTTATATTATAGGATTCATTCATGGTCTGGCAGGAAGTGCAGCAGTAATGCTTGCTATTCTTCCAACAACACCTAATTTCATGACTGGAATTCTATTTCTTTTGTTATTTTCAATTGGAACAATGATTTCTATGGCGCTATTTACAATAGTTGTATCTGCCCCTTTTGTTGCTTCAACAAAATCAGAAACGACGAGTAATGTAATAATTTCAATCGCAGGAGTGCTTAGTATTGCTCTTGGTTGTGCCTTAGGTTCTGATATCCTTTTCAAAACAGATTTCACAGGAATACTTTGGTATTAATGTATTAAATATTGCATCATATTAGGTATCAATGATAAAGTAAGGCATGTTTTTAATGAAAGTACGACATAGAAATAACTTAATATTGATTTCTTTTTTAGTTAGCATCCTCGTATTTTCTACCGCATGTGGTGGTGGTGGAAAAGAAGAACAAGAAGAAGCGTTTATTGTTCCTATACCTGAAGGTTGTGATGGTAACGAACTTGATCGGCCTGGTGAATTCTTACAATCTGCAATAACTATTCTTGATGGAAGTTTAAAAAAGAACCCACAAGATGATCCAATGGCACCACCTAAACCGTTGTCTGGAGCAGTAGTACAAATTGATATTGAAGGTGACAAAAAGATAGTTGTAACAAGCTCAAGGCGCTTTGGCCCAGGAACTGGAGTTCAAGGTATGTTCTTTGGTGGAGCTGTAGAACAGCCTCATTATCTTCACGCAAACGATAATGAAGGAAGAGCTGGTTTGGTTTTCGAATCAAACGATTCTCAAATAAAGCCTTTAGTTCTTAGAGATATTAATTCTATTCCACTATTGCAAAATGAAAAAATATATACTGCTGCGTACGAAACAATTAATAAATTTCAACTAGAAGAAGGCGTATTTATTGAACAGGGTGAAAGAAAAATGTCTGGTAGCTTTGACTATATTATGGATGGTCGAGTTTCACCTTCTTTTGAGGGTAGTCCAGTAATAGATGTTTGTGGAAGAATGGTAGGTATAGTTATGAATGCTGGAAAAAATACATTTGTAACCACTCCTGTGAACAAAGAATTTATAAAACAGATCGTTGATAATCATGAATCTGAAAAGCAAGGACAGAATGCACAATCTTCTAGTGGTCAACAAGGGTATTCTTCCCAAAATGATAGAACAAATTCAAGTGTAAACAGAATGCCTTCGAATTCTGGGTTAGGTATGCCAAACCAATCTATGCCAAACCAATCTATGCCAAACCAATCTATGCCAAACCAATCTATGCCAAACCAATCTATGCCAAACCAATCTATGCCAAACCAATCTATGCCAAATATGAGTGGCAATATGACGAATGGCAATATGGGCGAAGGCCGTAGACCAATGCCTCCAGTTATGCCTAACCAAGCATTTATGAATGATCCTTCACGATTCATGCTTGAGCCCCTAAGTTGCGAAGAAATATACTCAAGACCATCTAAACCAGGGAATGAAGTAAATCCATCAGTTGCAGATAAGGAAATCATTCTCTTTATTGGTACTATGGGAATATCAGCGGATATTTTTTGGAAGAACTTCCAAAATGAAGAACAATTCTATCTCAACATTCCTGCACAAAGCATGAACCCAGGTGATCAGTGGCTTCAGACTTTCCCAGAACATTCATGGATAGTTCGTGAACCAAATGGTAATTGTATAGCAGGTTATGTTGTAAAAGAAAATGAGGCAATGAAAAGTAATTCTTGGAACATTATGATTGGCATGCCAGTTGAAATGGTTCGCCAAATGGCAAACGGTGGTATGGGAGGAATGATGATGAATGGTACTAATAGTGGAATGATGCGCCCATAATAACCTAGGTAATTCGATTTGAAATAATTATAAGGACTACTGAGACAATTATAAGTAAACCAGTAGTAGCAACTAGTATAGAGGGGCTAACTCTATGAAGCTCAGGAAAATCCCATCCAGGCACACCATTTAACGGTATTTGAGAAATATAATCTTCTTCTCTTTCTTCTTCCTTTATCTGATTTCCTTCATTTACATCTAACATCCTATCCCCCTTAATCTATATATCTAGAAGTAAGTACAATAGAGCTATATAATGATAAATTTCGGGAATTCTATCATCTATTATAAAAATACACAACCCGTAATAGTGGTTATAACAACATTTCTATCTATAGGAGTTGGTCTAACTTAAAAATGGTTCCCATTTTCTTGCCTCATCAAACATAATGTTTTCTATTCCTGTTAGTTGTTCTGCATATGTTGCTTTTGAACCTAGATTAAATCCTCTAACTTCAACTTGTGCTTCCATCCCTGGAGATGTATACCATTTCCAAAAATCTTGGTAACAAATGAATTCTTTATTGGTAGTTGAGAAATACATGCAATTTTAGTACAAGTTAAAGCACCAATCACACAAGTGCATTGATTACAATAATTTAATCCTGTATCTTTACCTGACCAACCATTTGGCACCATTTCCCCTCCAGTTAATTGACACTTACCACCATGGTTTGGCTTTTGTACAATTTCTTCTGATTTTGGTTTATTAATTGGGGGTTTTATACAAGGTTGTAATTATCAAGTTTTTTATCTAGTTCTTGAAATCTTTCATTAAGTAAATCATTTTCTTTATCTAACTATTCAATCTGGTTTTGCAGATCAATAATAGAATTAGTAGGTTCAGTATCGAGTGGTTTTATCTGACTACAACCCAATGAAAAATATATAATTACTGTTAACATAATTAATAATCCAGCTTTCACTTTAACCTCAACTCATTTAATATTTTTGCAATTATACTAAAGAATTTATACTTGTCTATTGAAAATACAAATTAAAATGATACAATCTCTAAGTCTTGGAGGGATGGCAGAGTGGACGAATGCGACAGTCTTGAAAACTGTTATATCGGTAACGGTATCGTGGGTTCGAATCCCACTCCCTCCGCCACAAACTGTTTTACTATCACCTAATTTCTTTATAGGAATTCAATGCAATTTCACGAGTTTCTTTAAGATCAACTATTGGTAGAGGATAAATACTACCTAACTCTATTGAACATTTTTCCAACAACTCTTTAGGAGCTTCCCAAGGTTTAAATAAATATTCATTTGGTAGCGAAGATAATTCAGGTACAAATCTGCGCGTATAATCTCCATCAGTATCAAATTTTTCACCCTGAATTATTGGATTAAATATTCTGAAATATGGTGCAGCATCGGCACCAGACCCTGCTACCCATTGCCAACTTGCACTATTACTTGCAAGATCAGCATCAACTAAACAATCCCAAAACCAATCTCGACCATAATGCCAATGAATAAGTAAGTTTTTAACTAAAAATGATGCAACAATCATCCTCACTCTGTTATGAATATGTCCTGTTTGCCATAATTCCCTCATACCTGCATCAACAATTGGATACCCGGTCTGACCTTTTTGCCAAGCTTTGAACAATTCTTTATCAAATTTCCATGGAAAATTATTAAACTTAGTTTGAAAATTTACATTGGGTAAATCAGGAAAATGATAAAGTAAATAATATGAAAATTCTCTCCAACCCAATTCGCTTAAAAAATTCTCTCCATCTTGGTCAATTAATTCTGCTGATAAAGAATACCAAATTTGATTAGGCGATATTTCTCCATAATGTAAATGTGGAGACAACCGCGATACATTGTTTTTTGATGGATAATTTCTTTTTTGTTTATACCCAGAAAGTCCTCTATGCAAAAAATTATATAATTTTTTTTGAGCTGCTAGTTCACCTATATTCCAATACTGATCAAGTTTTACATGCCATGGAATCGAGGATAATAAATTAAGATCATCGACGCTATATTGATCTATTATATCAACAAATTGTATATTCTCTGGTTTAGAAAGGGGTTCTCTAGGTATATCACTTTGTAAACATCCATTTCTATAAAATGGAGTGAATACCTTATAAGGAGTACTATCACTTTTTAGAATATTTTGAGGTTCCCAAAGAAGAGACGCATTAAA
>Ga0209501_10000171_pt1 | contig 81523 bp, 77 predicted proteins | sample ArcticOcean_MG_C_4_FD_187434 | JGI IMG/M metagenome (GOLD analysis project Ga0209501, IMG submission 187434) | Marine microbial communities from western Arctic Ocean - ArcticOcean_MG_CB4_134 (SPAdes) (version 2) | ecosystem: Environmental > Aquatic > Marine > Oceanic | place: Arctic Ocean... | reverse complement strand
TCGAATCAGATGAACGCTCAACGGAGAGGAGGTGGTCACCAAGTAGAACATTGGCAGACCCTGGAACGACGGCGGGAGTCTCACTTAACATTGCCCCAAACCTGTCCAACTGACGGGGTCCACCTTACTCTTGTTGTCTTTTCCGGGCGGGATTAAAGAATACCGATAGGTTACATTTTCGCTGTGTCTCGTCGCGCGATGATTAAAAATTTTCCCCGGGTTACGGATCCCCCTCCGTGCCAACTGATATTCGGTTTTATATTGACCTCGATGTTCTAAAACCTCGCTGCCCTCTCCTTGTTGGAGCATGGGTAGGTCAGAAATAGCACTTTCTACCGTTACCGAAGGGGTAGGACTCCCCGCCAGCGGTACATTTTGGCAATCTATCTGGTGCGTCGGTTCGGGAAAATCAAAGTCGTCACGATCACGTGATGCTACTAGAATGAATCTTTTCCTAGCCTGAGGCACACCAAATTCATGAGCATCAAGTATCGCAGTGGTTACGTGATATCCGAGAAGTGTGATTTCATATTGCAACGCCTGTACCACCGCACCATTGCTCCAACTCATAATCCCTGGAACATTTTCAAATAACAGAAATTTGGGGCGTATCAGCCTCGCTGTTCGTAGGAATTCAAGGAAAAGATAATTCTTGGGGTCTTCACTAAGCCTAGGACCCGCAAGGCTGAAACCTTGGCACGGAGGTCCACCCATAAGAACATCAACCTCCCCAGCCGAGAGCCCTGATTTACTAAGAATGGTCTCCGATCGAAGATCTCCAATATCACCAGCCCAAACCGGTACCGATGGATGGTTGTAACTAAATGTCTCTATCGCTTGCTGGTCGAAGTCTGTCGCGAAGACGCATTCGTAGCCAGCCCTACCGAATCCCTCGGTAAGACCGCCTGCTCCGCAAAATAAATCGATCGTCGTAAATGTCATGAAATAGGTACTGCCTACAGTCGCGAGATTATAGTATCTTGGTAACCTTCAATCTCTGGCATTTGAGGGTACGCTGTCAAGGACATCTTGTCATATTTTTATCCAGTTAGAATTCGTTGTTATGCCTCAATCCATGAGTCAAAAGCGCTAACGTATAGTCCAGGATTCTTGTAACAATTATGCAAATGCCTAGGGTATTTATCCGTACCTCTGAAGTTTTAGAAGAATCAAAATCCCATTCCACAACACCGTCCCCCATCCATTTGACACCAGCCCCACCATTCCGCGATGATACCCACGCTCTCACGATGAGAAGAATTAGACGCTGAGGAGGCGCTTTCCTATGGTTAAGGCCGCCGTACTGTACGAACAAAAGAACCCTTTGATCATTGAAGACTTGGATCTGGACGACCCCAAAGCCGGGGAGGTCCTGATCAAGGTCGGCGCAGCCGGCATCTGCCGCAGCGACCGCCACTATATGCACGGCGACGCCCCCACCGCTCTTCCTATTGTCCTAGGCCATGAAGGCGCAGGCACCGTCGAAGCCGTCGGCCCCGGCGTGACCTCGGTCCGGCCCGGACAGCAGGTCATCCTTTCCTTCGTCTCTGCGTGCGGCCGCTGTAAGAGCTGCATCACCGGCAACTCCCACCTGTGCGACACGCACGCCGCCGCTGGCGCCTTCATGTTCGACGGCACCACGCGTCTGCACAAGGGCGACACTCGCGTCCATCACTTTGGCAAGACCGCATTATTCGCCGAGCACACGGTCGTCCCCGAGGCCGCCGTGGTGCCCATCGACTCCAAAATCGGCATGGATGTAGCCGCCCTCATCGGCTGCTGCGTCCCCACCGGCGTCGGCGCAGTCATCACCAGCGCCAACGTCCAGCCTGGCAGCACCGTGGCCGTCATCGGCTGCGGAGGAGTTGGTCTGAACGTGATCATGGGCGCGGCCCTGGTCAACGCCAGCAAGATTATCGCCGTGGACATCAGCGAGGCCCAGCTTGAGTTCGCCATGAAGTTTGGCGCGACCCACACGGTCAACGCCTCCGACAAGGACCCCGTCGCCCAAGTCAGGGAATTAACAGATGGAAAGGGCGCCGATTATACCTTCGAGGTCTTCGGATCGGCCGACACCACCAAGGCCGCCTACGACATGGCCGGCAAGAAGGGTGTTGTGACCATCGTCGGCATCGCCCCGGTGGGCGCCGAGGCCGGCATCAACGCGGTGGACATGGTCCGGAACGAGAAGACCATGCGCGGCACCTACTACGGCTCCATGCACGGCAGCGTGGATATGCCGAAACTGGTGGACATGTACCTGGCCGGCAAGTTGAACCTGGACGATCTGATTGTCCGCCACTATTCCCTGGACCAGATCAACGAGGCCTACGGCGACATGGACAAGGGAGAGATCGGCCGCGGCGTCATAATGTATTCCTAGCTTTCAGGCGGTCAGCGTTCAGCTGTCAGCTTTCGGGTTTTCAACAGACAAAGCTCCCTTATTCAGGGGGCTTTGTTTTTTGTGGGATTGGGGAGGTTATACAAACGTCTTCCCGAGACCTGTCATTCCGAGCGGAGCGGGGAATCCCATTGCTTGGGGTAGCCTACCGCTGTCCGGAAGAACACTCGCGGGTCTGCATCTGGGCAACGAGATTCTTCGCCGCTGCGGCTGGCTCAGAATGACAGCATACGTGGCAGTTGCGATGAGTACCGTCATGCTCGGACAGCGTCTTCCCGAGACCTGTCATTCCGAGCGGAGCGTGGAATCTCATTGCTTGGGGTAGCCTACCGCTGTCCGGAAGAACACTCGCGGGTCTGCATCTGGGCAACGAGATTCTTCGCCGCTGCGGCTGGCTCAGAATGACAGAAGATGAAGATGAGCAACGGGCGTTTATGGACAGGCCCGCCGCACCGGTATTAGTATTCATCCATCATGCCTAGCGAACGGATGCAAAGACAGATCGATCGGCTCCTAGACGAAGCCGAAGAGGCGATTGCCAGCCAGGACTGGCCGGCTGTAGGCGAACGCGCCAGGTCCGTGCTCAGGCTGGACCCTGAGAACGCCGACGCCATAGCTTTCTTGGCCGCTGCCGAACGCGATCCGTCCCCGGACACCTCTCTAAACACCGCTCAGGCACCAGCAGCCGACGCCTCTCGCGCCAGGCTGGAGCAGTACATCCCCAAAGAGCTCCTCGACAAACTGGAAGGCTCACGCCGCGCCGGTTCGGCATCCGGTGAGCGCCGTGTTGTCACCATGTTGTTCTGTGACGTCACCGGATCAACCTCCGCAGCAGAAAAACTGGACCCGGAAGAATGGGCGGAGATCATGAACGGGGCGTTCGAGCACCTGATCTCCCCCATCTACCGCTACGAAGGCACCGTGGCCCGCCTGATGGGAGACTCCATACTCGCCTTCTTCGGAGCGCCCATCGCCCACGAAGACGACCCACAACGCGCTGTACTCGCCGGACTGGACATCGTCGAGGGCATACGCGCCTACCAGGCAGAGGTCAAAAGCAAATGGAACCTGGAATTCGGCGTGCGGGTGGGCATCAACACCGGCCTGGTGGTCGTGGGAGAGGTCGGGTCTGACCTGCGAGTCGAGTACACGGCCATGGGTGACGCCATCAACCTGGCGGCGCGAATGGAACAAACAGCCCAGACAGGCACGGTCCAAATATCCTCGGACACCTACAACCTGATCGCGCCGCTATTTGAGTTTGGCGCCCCTGAAGAGATCGAGGTTAAGGGCAAAAGTGAGCCGGTTACCGCCTACCAAGTCCTCAGCGAGAAGTCTGAACCCGGACGGGTGCGCGGGATAGATGGCCTGAACTCGCCTCTGGTTGGCCGAGACGACGAACTCAACGAATTGCGCGGGGTACTAGAACGGCTGCACGACGGTCGAGGGGCGATCGTCTCATTGATCGGTGAGGCCGGACTCGGGAAATCCAGCCTACTGAACGAGCTTCACAATGAATGGCACAAGATTGCCGGCAGCGAGGCGCAATGGGTTGAGGGCCGAGGGGTCTCTTACGACACCACACGCCCGTACGGACTGTTCTCCCACCGCATGTTGCAGTCTCTTGGCGTAAACGATAACGATACCATCGAGACCGTCCGGGCCAGAGTAGCCGTGGCGGCGGCCAACTTTCCCTTGGAAGTCCAATCAAAGATTGTGAGTGCCATATCCGTATTGTTGGCGCTGGACAAAGCAACGGATAGCCCCCAATTGGAAGGAGAAGCCGTTCAACGAGATATCTACGACGCCTTTAATTCTCTGTGGCGTGCGGCTGCTTCCCACTCACCATTGGTCATGGTTATGGACGACCTGCATTGGGCCGACCCGGCTTCGGTGCAACTCATGATCGATCTATTGCCGATCATGGAAGAGGTGCCGCTCCTCCTACTCTGCTCTTTCCGGCCCGAACGGCAGGCGCCAGCCTGGCGATTGAAACAGGCCGCCGAGACCGATTTCCCCCACCTCTATACGGAGATAGCCCTAAGCGCGTTGTCCGAAGACGACAGCGATCAGCTTTTCGAAAATCTTTTGGGAGTGTCGGAACTACCACCTCAGTTGCGTCAGATGATCCTCGAGAAGACCGAAGGCAACCCCTTCTTCCTTGAGGAGTTCATCCGGACTCTTATCGATACCGGCGCCATCGCCCGCGATGACAGCGGCATGCTCTGGTGCGCGGAAGCGGATATCCAAGAGATTGCCATCCCCGACAACCTGCTCGCTATGCTGTCGTCCCGGATCGACCGGTTGGAAGAGGACGCGCGGCGCACGCTGCAATTGAGCTCGGTCATCGGCCGGTCTTTCTATCACGGCGTCCTCAAACAGATCTCCGAGGCAGGCGTCACCCTGGACCGGAACCTCAATACCCTCCAACGGGCAGAGTTGATCCGCGAAGCCGCACGACTCCCGGAGTTGGAATATATGTTCCAACACGACCTCACACGGGAAGCTGCATATAACTCCATTCTTCTGCGAGAGCGCCGCGAATTCCACCTACGAGTCGGCGAAGCGGTCGAGCAGCTGTTCGGCGATCGGTTGGAAGAGAACGCCCACCTGCTGGCCCACCACTTCTACCAAGCAGGCGAGAACGAACGGGCGCTGAAATACTCAATCATTGCCGGTGACGAGTCGGCAAGACTGTACGCCAACGACGAAGCCATAACCCACTACTCCCGAGCGATACCGATAGCGAGAGAGATCGGTTCTCCCAACGAGCAGCTAATCTCTCTCTATACGGCCCGGGGCCGTGCCCAGGAAGTCAGCGGCCAGCATGACGACGCCTTGACCGGGTACCAGGATCTCGTAGAACTGGGACGGGAGTCGTCGCAACCCACCCTGGAATTGGCCGCGCTTTTGCCCATGGTTACCATCCATTCAACCATCGGCGGAAGACCTGACCCGGCCACCGCTAGGACATTGTCCGAGAGGTCGTTGAGCCTGGCTCAGCAACTTAATGACCACCCATCCGAAGCAAGAATCCTTTGGAATGATCTGTTGATGGAGATCCTTGCCGGGGATTATCACAAAGCTGTGGAATTTGGAAAGCAGTCACTGCTGATCGCCAGTCAATATGGCTTGGAACAGCAGACCGCCTTCACACACCAAGACACTGCGCGCGCCCAGGTGGGCTTAGGACAAATGGCAGAAGCCAAGGAGTCTTTGGAAAACGCACGGGCCTACTGGCGGTCCTCCGGCAACAAAGTGATGCTGGCCGACAACCTATACAACTCCACTGGAGTCTTCTACGCCCAAGGTGAATTTCCCGAAGGCACCAAATTGGCAGAAGAAGGGCTTAAGATCAGCCGCGAAATCGGCAGCGTGCTGCTGGAATGTATCGGTTTGGTCTCCTTCGTGCATGCCCACGCGGAGACCGGCGAACTCGGCCAGGCTTTGTCGTCGATCTACAAAGCACTCGAGAGGCTGGAAGGGAGCAACGATGCGGGAGTGATCACCGCGATGATCCATGCAACAGCCGCCGCAGTCTGTGGGCTTTACGGACTGGCCGACCTGGCACTTGAACATTCCCGGACCGCGTCGGAGATGGCCGATGTCAATTACGCCGATATCTTCCGTACCCCAGCGGCCCTTGCATACGTTCACATCAATCGGCTCGACGAAGCTGAGGACGCCCTCCAGCCCATGTATGAACAACCGCGACTCCATTCCAAACACAGCCTGGAGTACATGGGCATTCTCACCCCGCTGCCTGACCTTGTCAGGAGTGAACTGGTGCTCGCACAGGAAGACTTCGAACAGGTACTCCGTTACGACCTTGAGTCCCACGGCCACAATGGAGGTGGTAGCACAAGTGTCATACTCCCCGACTTGCTCAGAGGCAGAGGCCAAGCCCTTTTGGCATTGGACCGGGTCGACGAAGCCTGGTCAGAATTGTCTGAAGCAAGAGACATAGCTGAGCGGTATGGTTCTAAGCGCAGCCTATGGCAGATATACTTTGAAATGAGCAGGGTTGCGTCTACGCAGGGCCGGTTGGATGAGAGTCATCGGCTGCTAGAGCAGCCCAGAGAGCTGATAGATTACATCGCTGATCATTGTGGAGACCCCGAGATTCGCGAAGATTTTTTGAACACTTCGAAGGTCAGGTCGGTTCTTACCGAAGAATGATTTTCAGAATGAACATGGGACAGAGGAAAACGTGGAAGACCTGACGATAAAACTTGTGGAGACTGAGGCCGAGATGGAAGGCGCGTTGGGCGTGCGGTTCAGGGTATTCGTGGGCGAACAACGGGTGCCCATGGAAGAGGAGCTGGACGAGATCGACGCCACCGCTACCCACGCCATCGTGCTTAACGACAACGAAGTGGTGGCCACCGGCAGAGTGTTCTACCGGGACGAGGACAGCGCGGCTCGAATCGGGCGCATGGCCGTCGACGTTGAATACCGGCGCCAGGGGATCGGAGGCCGGCTGCTGCAATTTCTGGAAGACGAAGCCACGACCCAGGGCGTATCAACCTACATCCTGAACGCCCAGGTGTACGTCAAGGATTTTTACTCCGCCCACGGCTACACCGAGCGCGGGGAAGAATTCCTAGAAGCGGACATAGTCCACGTCCTGATGCGAAAGGAAGCTGCAAATCCCGATTGATCAGGGCAAACAGCGAACAGCGGTCAGCTATTAGAAAAAAGCTGACCGCTGACTGCTGATTGCTGAAAGCTAGGCTGCGAGCTTACCTTGCTGCAGGTTCTGGACGTCCATCCTTGCGATGTGATCGCCAGGCTGGGTTCCCAAGGACTTGAAGCCTTCCGACTCGCGGAACTCTGTCTCTTTGGCGGGGACGTCGGCGCCCTCAGGGAACCGGCGGACCCAGATGAACTGGTTTTGGTCGGCGTTGACCCAAGTGGCCACCACCGGCATGCCCACGGCCTCATGGGCCGGCTTGATACCGGACTCAAACAATTTCACCCAGGAATCCATCATTCCCTTGTTGATCGTGTAGCTGCGCATCTGGTCCATGGTTTTTCCTCTCTATTTGTTTGCGATATTTTTGGCTTTGGCTATCTACGCCGCTTTCGCGGTCTGAAGAACTTCTTCCACCAACTTCACTTCCATCTTGGCAATGTGGCTGGTTGGTTTGTCGCCCAGGGCCTTACGTCCCGGTGACGCGAAGTAGGCCTTCTCTTTCTCTGGAATCTCTTCCGCAGTGGCAAATGTCCTGACCCAGACAAAGTCCGCGCGGTCGGCGCTGACATATGTGGCCACGATGGGAATTCCCAGGCTCTCGTGGACCGGCCTGATCTCCTTGTCGAACAACTCCAGCCAGGAGTCCATCATTCCCTTATTGATCGTGTATGTGCGGATCTGTGCAACCATTGTTTCTCCTTCGGAGGCCATCAGCTGTCAGCTATCAGCAGTCAGCTTTTTGCCCTTGTTAAGTTTTTGAATTCCCCGATTTTATAAACTAAAGACTAAAATCCGTATAACACGCAGAAAGCTGACAGCTGAGCGCTGACCGCTGAATGCCTAGACAGCGTACTGCTTCAAGATGTCTTCGTCGAACTTTAGACCTAGCCCTGGCTTGTCAGGCACTTCCAGGCAGCCGTCGACAAACTTGGGAGTCTCCTCGAACAGCTGGAGCGTCCAGGGCATGTATTCCACTGTGAGACCGTTGGGTATGGCGCCCATCAGCTGGATGTGTATCTCCGGCACCAGGTGACTGACCACCGGCAGGTTGAACGCCTCGGCCATTCCCGCGACCTTACGCCACTCTGTGATGCCGCCAACCCGCAATAGGTCGATCATAACTATATCTATGGAGCGGTTCTCGATCAGCTGCCGGAAGGGGTTTATCCCGTAGACGTATTCGCCGGCTGCGATGGGAGTGTTCAGGGAGTCGGCGACGCGGGCCAGGCCCTGGTAGTCGTCATGGGCCACTACATCTTCCAACCAGAAAAGGTTGTACTCCTCAACCCGCTTGCCGATGGTGATGGCCTGGTTCACGTCCCAAAGCTCGTTGATGTCGCACATGATATCGATGTCATCGCCCACGGCCTCCCGCAGAGTGCGCATACGCAGTACCTCTTTGGCCGGGGTGTTCTCGGCGCCCATCTGCGACTTCATCTGCTTGAAGCCCTTCTCGACTAGCGCCGGGCCGATCTCGGCCAACTGCTCCACGTTCATCGGGCGCATCAGCGCACCGCTGGCGTAGGTGGGCACTCGCTTGCGGTAGCCGCCCAGAAGGGAACATACCGACTGGTTCAGCGCCTTGCCCTTGATGTCCCACAGGGCCATATCGACTGCGGCCAGTGCCAGCGTCAGGATGCCGCCTGGGCCGTTGCCCATGGTCTTCTTTCGCAGGTACTGCATCACCGCCTCGATCTGCATCGGATCCTCGCCCTCAGCCAGCTCGCACAGGGCCTCAACCGCCGAAGCCAAAGCTGGAGCCAAGGGACTCAGGCCCATGGCCGGGGCGAATGTCAGGCCGATGCCCTCAATGCCTTCGTCGGTCTGCATCTTGATGGTCACGAAGGCGCGCCTGCCTCCGGACTTGGGTTGCACGTCCACCAACGCCGCGTCGGCCGGAGCGTGTAGTACCTGTACCTGCGTCTTGGTAATCTTCATATCATCTTATAAAGGAGGCTGATTCTACGGTGATGCCTGACACTTGGAATGCCCGATTCTACCACAATCTAGCTTCAGATTTGCCCTAACTGTTGACTTGCGAGTTGCGTTGGCATACATACTCAACAAGCTATAGTATTAAACCAGGTTTAGTATTCCTGAATTAGTATCATAGCCGCCGGCAGAATCTCGAGAGGCAAGACGTAATAGAATGACCACGATCAAACTAGAAAACAACCAAACCCCTAAGCAATCCCCTAAGCAATCCGCGATGCAGACGGAGGCGTACTGGGAGAACCTGGTGAAGCGCAGCCTGTGCCGGTTCCTGCTTTTGGCCCAACTGGCCAAGGGCCCGGTCCACGGCTACGGTATCAACCAGGCCATCAAAGAAGCCTGCCAAGGCTGCTGCGAGCCCACCGAAGCGATGGTCTACTCGACCATGAAAGAACTTCAGGACGGTGGGTACGTCGACTGCCGCATGGAAGAGGTGCAAGGGCGGCAACGCCGCGTTTGCTGGCTGACTGACACAGGCGAAGAGGCATTCAGGGCCGCCGCCCGCGTCTGGAAGCAGATGCTTCCCACAGTCGAGGATTGCATCGACCTCGCACTCACCGAACCTAAAAAATAGAAGATATCGTAGAACAAGCTCTGCCAGAACCTAAAAATAGATGACTGCGCAGAACAGGCATTGCCTTCGGGCAAATAGATATAGGCAAAAATAATTAATCAGGGAGGACGAAAAAAATGTCCACTGAACATGACCAGATAAAAGACCTGGTAAAAGAGCGCTACGGCGCACGGGCGGAGCGGGTGATTAACCTGACTCCGGCCGAACTCAACCACACTGAGAGCGACGGCTGCGGCTGTTCCACCGACGGCGGGTGTTGCGGCGTCGAGGACCTGGACCACGCCATGCTGCTATACAACGAGGGCCAACTGGCCGGTCTGCCCGCCGAATCCATCGCGGCCTCGGCCGGCTGTGGCAACCCAACAGCCCTGGCCGGCCTGCAACCTGGCGAACGGGTGCTGGACCTGGGCTCAGGCGGCGGCATCGACTGCTTCTTGGCCTCCCAGCAGGTTGGAGAAACCGGCAAGGTGACCGGCCTGGACATGACTCCGTCCATGCTGGAACTGGCCCGGACCAACAAGGCCAAACTGGGCATCACCAACGTCGACTTCGTGCAGGGCGAGATGGAGAAGATGCCCATCCCCGACTCCAGCGTCGATGTGATCATCTCCAACTGCGTGGTGTGCCTGTCCCCGGACAAGGACTCCGTGTTCACGGAGAGCTTCCGGGTGCTTTCGCCCGGCGGCCGCATCCACCTCTCCGATGTCATGGCATTGACCAATGAAGGCCCCAGCGTCTCTACGCCAGAGGACTGGGTGTCCTGCACCGCAGGCGCGGAGCATGTGGACGTGTACCGTGACCGTCTGGTCCGCGCCGGGTTCACCGATATAGAGTTCACCAGCGAACAGGTGGACTACATGGACAAGCACCCCGAGCGCCCACCCACCAATACGGCCGGCTACAAAGTAGTAGCCCACAAACCAGCCTAGGGCCCCTTCGGCCAGGCAAAAGTAAGGCGGGGTATCTGATTGATACCCCGCCTTTTTAATCTTGTTTTTATGCTGGCTTCCGCCATTCTGGCGAAGGCCAGAATCCAGTATGGCTGGATTAAACAAGCATGGTTCTGCAAAAGCATTCTGGATTCCTGTCTTCACAGGAATGACGACCATGTGCTCCCCACCATTGTTCCTCCGGCCAAACCCAGGAAACCCGGCTGTGCCGGCGGTTAGCCGAAGGGTATTCGCTTGAAACCCTCGGCAAAGGCCATGCCAACCTGCTCGCCTGTTCGGATGCGTCCCTGGCGGAACCAATCTCCGGCGTTCTCTTGGTCCACCTGTGAGACGTGGGCCTTCAGGGCTTTTACGGCCGTATCCATGTAAGCTTCGACGTCAATGTACTTGTCCGCGTTGTCGCCACCGCCAGCGATCCAGACCTCACGGACCTTGTGCGGTTCAAGTCCTTCATCCAGGAGCTCCGGGAAGGTCAGCCTGTCCCGAGCGGTGGGGAACACGGCAGATAGCGCAGCCTCTCCAGCTGCCAAGTGGTCGGGGTGACTTACGTAATGCCCTCGGGAAACATCCCTGGCTGGACTGCCCGTGATCACCACGTCGGGCTTATAACGGCGTATCTCTCGGGCGATGTCTTTGCGAAGTTCCAGCGTCGGCTCCAGATAGGCGTCCGGGTAACCCAAGAAGACCACGTCCTTAAGCCCTAAGACCTTGCCAGCGTCCCTCTGTTCCTTCTCCCTGATCTTGATCAGCTTCTCGCTGGTCATCTCCGGGTCTGAACTGCCCTTGCTGCCGTCGGTGCAAAGCACGTAGACCACGTCCCAGCCTTCCGCGCACCACTTGGCCACCGTCCCGGAGCAGCTCCACTCGGCATCGTCCGGATGGGCCATTATCACCATTCCTCTACGGAACGGCTCCTCGTTTTCCGCCATGGAAATAATCCTCCAAACGTCTCAGCCCGGAGTATGTCTAATCGGCTACAATTAGCTTCGGGCAGGCTCAAAATTCAGTGTACCATAGCCTAAACCTACGCTAGAGCCACCACTAGAACCACCTGATGAACCAATACGGGAGCAGACACCATGCCCACTCTCTGGGCCCAGACAGCAGAATTTGCCAGCATCTCGGTGGGCGACGACCTGCCGATCCTGGTCAAGTTCGATTTCCGGCCGCCCGTACAGCCAGGGACTGATGCCCCTCCGGAAAGCCCGGTGGACGCGGAAAAGCTGACAGCCTACGTCAAAGAGCTGCTCTTCAAAGGATTTCCGGCAGACAGCGTCAACAAAGAAGACACGACCATCGAAACAGAGAGCTTGATCGACTTCATGGCCGGCGACACCATCAGCGTCTGCGGGCGTGTGGCTGGAAAGTCTGAGCAAGAAGGCAGGCGGCTTGTGGAGTGTTCGGTGACTTTTGAATCTGAAGATGGTGTGGTACTAGCCACCGCCAGGGCAATCGTCAGTCTTTAGTGCGGCCAGTGCGTGGACTACGTCGGCGTCTACGGGCTGAAGGACGGGGCGGAGCAGTGTCTTGCGGCTCTTCCAGTGGTTCTTCAGACACGTCTTTGGGCGTTTCTTCTTCATCGGCCATCTGCTTCTTGTAGCTGGCCCACTGCACCTGAGTGACCAGGGTGAGCAAAACTCCGGGTAGGTAGAACGTGAAGATCGGCTGATAGACCCCGTCGTTCAGCCACCTGACACCCATGATGCCGCCGACCATGATGAACATCCAGGCCACGCCGCCCAACATAACGTTGTTGTTCCATGGCGACCTGATAGCCAGCAGCGACCCGGCCGGCCAGAATATGAACATGGGAATCATGAACTCCGGCCGGTAATACCAGGGCTTGGGGAATGAGGGTACTTGTTCTTCTTCTTCTTGCATCAGTTATTCATGCCGGCGAAAATTTGTCCCGTGTCTTCCTGCAAGGCACTGAGCCGTTGATCCGCTCCGTACCTCACTTGCTCTAATATCAGCTTCGGCAAACATCAGGTCGATTCTAGCACCTAGCCGGTCCGCTATAGCGCTGCGACATCAGCGGGCGTCTGGGCCACTGGCAATCACCGATTGCGAGCTGTCGTCTGTCGCTGCGGCCTTGAGATCGGCGATGAACTCCCACGCGGCCGGCGACAGCTCATGACTTGCTTTGACTGCAACACCGATCTGGACCGGCGAAAAGATATGGCTCAAGTCGAGCATTCCAAACTTGGGGGTACCCTCTTGATCGGGCAGAAACATCCCGGTGATGGTGATTGCTACCCCCATGCCGATCTCCACATACCGCCGCACCAATTCACTATGGTCCATTTCGAGCGCCACCTGAATTTGCAACCCTTTTTCATCCATCGCGTTTTCGAAATATCTGCGTGTATAACTCTCCTGGCTCAATAAGACCAATGGCCATTCTGCGATGTTTTCGAGACTGAGCGTAGGATTATCCAGTATCGGATGACCAATGGGGGCCAGGAGACTGAACGGCGCGTCGAAAAGATGCACGAATGACACATATTTGGCCTCTTCGTCTGGAATGTGCACCAGCGCCATATCCACTTCTCCGGCGTCAAGGCAGTTCATCAATACCTGATATGGCCGGGCCACCACCTTGATATGGGCGTCCGGGTAGCGAGACCGGTATCGCTGAAGCACCGGAGGCAGATAGTGAAAGGCAAGATCGGGATATGACCCGATGCTGAAAGAACCCAACTGGTCCGAGCCACTCATCTGATCGTTCAATGACGTAAGGCCGCTTTCGACCGACGAGACCAGTTGACGTGCCAGATCGAACAGCTTGTGGCCCTCGGGAGTGAGCTTGATGGGGCGCCGCTTCCGGTCGAACAGAGTTGCGCCGATATTCTGCTCCAGCCGCTGCAGATGGGCGGTAACAGTCGGCTGCCCCAGTTCCAACCAACGCGCTGCTTGCGACACGCTGCTCAGACGGGCAGTATGGTAAAAACTTATCAGTTCACGGATATCTAAACCGGCACCTCTTAGGTCTTTAAAAGGTCTTTTAGAGGTCTTTTAACAGTTAAAGGCTCGACCTGGCGGCATCATATTATCATTTTATGGATACTTCACATAAAAAGCACACGGTTGACGTTGCCTTAGTCGTGCAATCATAATCCAGGTTGTCGTAGTTTCAGGTTAATCAGGCTGCCGTCGCTCCAGGCTATTGGGGTACGGCCTTCACGCAGAAGGAGACGCCGCCATGACCACCGTTAAGTATTCTCTCGAAGACTTCACTCACGACATGGAATCTCTTCTGGAGAGCCAACCGGGCGATCAGCAGATATTCGACAAGGGCTCTGCCTGGCTCCAACGGCTGGTCAGCAACCCCGACTCCATCCCCATGGAGTTCCGGCTTCCCCTGGGCACCGGCCCCCGCCCGAACCATGCCTCCCGAATGCTCTATCAGGGCGAAAGCGGCCTCCAAGTAACGGCAGTCGTCTGGGGCGCCGGCGACCACCTCGGCCCACACGACCACCGCACCTGGGGCATGATCGGCATCCTTGAAAACTCCCTCACTGAGACCCGATACCGTCGAGTGGACGACCATGACGTCGAGGGCTACGCGAAACTTGAGAAAGACCGGGCGTCCACGTTCAAACCCGGCGAGATCACACTACTGGTTCCGGAAGAAGACGAGATCCACCAAATGGACAACCACACGGACCGTCCCACCGTGGAGATTCACGTCTACGGCAACGACCTCCGGTCATTGGACCGCAGCAGCTTCAACCTGGAAACCGGCAAGATCACCACTTTCCGGACCAAGCGATGGGACAACTGTTAATGGAAAAAGCGATTTTAGTTGGATGATGGGTTGGGAGATGCGCGCCAGATTAAACGTCTGGCGTTTCGTCTGGCCTGGCAAGCCCGGTAACATCGATCAGGCCCGGTAACATCAATTAGGGGTATTTATTAGATGGCCCAGAAAATAGCGTCCAACGACCTCAATGATTTGCTACAGGGGAAATCTCCCTTCGCATTGATTGATGTCCGGGAGTCTGGGGAGTACAACGCTACACACATCCCCGGAGCGGCCCTGATCCCGAGGCGCCGCATCGAGTACATCATCGAGAGTTCCGTGCCTTTCAAGGGCACCAAGGTCGTTATCTGCGATGACGACGGCCGACGCGCCCAACTGGCCGCGGCAACCCTCGACAAGCTGGGTTACACCGACGTCCATTTCTTGGAGGGAGGCACCAATCGCTGGGCCAGCAACGACCTCCCCACCGAGTGGGGCGTAAACGTCCCCAGCAAGGACTTCGGCGAGATGCAGGAAGTGGTCCACCACGTCCCTGAGATTACCGCCGATGACCTCCATCAGAGGATTGAAAACGGCGAAAAGCTGGTGATTTTGGACACCCGCACTCCTGAGGAATACCACAACTTCTGCATCCCAGGCGGTCGGAGCATGCCGGGCGGCGAACTGGCCCTCCGGATCAACGACATCACTAAAGAATTGGACCCCGATACCACCGTAATCATCAACTGTGCCGGCCGCACCCGCAGCATCATGGGCACCCGCGTGCTGCAGCGCATGGGCGTTAAGGCTCTGGGTCTCAAGAACGGGACATCCGGCTGGCTCCTTGCCGGCTACGAGTTGGAATACGGCGGCGACCGCCTGACTCTACCCGATGTCTCCGATGAGAGCCGGGCCGCTGCTGAGGAATACGCCACACGATTGGCCAGCGAGGACGGTGTCGGCTATCTGGACATTCCCGCGCTACAACAGGTCATAGCCAACCAGAGTAAAGAATCGGTCTACCTGATAGACGTCCGCACCGACGATGAATACAAAGCCGGTCACATACCCGGTTTCCACCACTTCCCCGGTGGGCAGGCCGTGCAGCGCTCCGACGATGTGGCGGTGGTCAGGAATGCCACCTACGTGTTCTGCTGCGACGGCAAGGCCAGGGCCACCATCACCGCCTCGCTCTACCGTCAACTGGGCCACGATAATGTCTTGGTAGTGGATGGCGGCGCCCCTGCCTGGCAGGCCGCAGGCCAGACCCTGGAGACCGGATTCCCGATCAGCAGCCTGGCCGGACTGGCCACCGCGGAAGCCTCGGTCAAAAAGGTCTCCGCCCAGGACCTCAGTTCCAATCAGCCAGACCTGGTCTTGTTCGTAGACACCAGCGAAGATTTCTCCCAGGGCCACACTCCGGGCGCCAAGTGGATCACCCGCAGTTGGCTGGAAGTCGAGATCGTCGACGCTGCCAAATCCAAAGACATGTCCATCACCGTAACCTGCCGTGACGGGCGTAGCGCAACATTGGCCGCTGCAACCCTGCAAGAACTTGGTTATACCAACGTATCGGCCCTGGACGGCGGCTTAGCTGCCTGGAAGAAGGCCGGACTGACCGTGGAAGAAGGACTCACCGGTATCGTGCGCCCTCCCTCGGACATCAATTACCTGGGAGTATCCCGAAGCTACGGCGAGATGATGAATTACCTGAGGTGGGAGACCGCTTTGGGCGAGAAATACGCCACTGACTAAACCGGCGCAAGCGACCCAATTCCCAAAAAGAATAGAAACAAAATCTACCAGCAACACCTGAGGAGGGACGAGATGGCGACGACACGACAAGATGATGTGGTTCCTGATTTTCTGCGGATGGACGATGCGATCGGCTCAGACCCGGCCAACGCCAATAAGACTGGCAATTGGCACGGCTGGCCCACCAAAGACCTGAACCCCGTCACCCTGATGGACGACGAGGGCCGTACCGTACGCATCCGCACCCCCGTGATGGACCTGGAAGGTCTGATCACACCCACCGACCTGCACTACACCGTGCAGCACTTCGCCGTACCACCGGTGGTCCCGACCGACCAGTGGGAGTTGAAGATCCACGGCGAGGTCAAGAACGAACTGACCCTGAACTTCGACCAACTCCGCCGCTTCCCCGGACGCAGCGTCCGCACCGTCATGGAGTGCTCCGGCAGCGACGCCACATTCTTCGAGTATTTCAAAGAGGAAGGCCCCAAGCCTTCCCGCACCCAGGAGTGCATGATCCTCAGCGCCAGCGAATGGACCGGCGTCCCCTTGGCCGCCGTGTTGAACGCCGCTGGGCTCAGCGACAAGTCACTCTATGTGCGCGCAGTCGGCAACGACGACGGCGTTCCCGCCACCGCCGCTGAGGGCACCAAACCCTTCAACTACGACAAGGCCCTGCCCATCCACAAAGCCCTGCACCCCGACACTATCCTGGCCTACGCACAGAACGGTACGCTCTTGGAGCACCTCCACGGCGCGCCCGTTCGGCTGCTGGTCCCCGGCTGGTCTGGCAACTGGTCCGTGAAATGGATCACCGACCTGGAGATCCTGGACCACAACCCACCCTGCTGGTATCAGTACGAGTTCTACTACTACGGGAACTCGGTTGACGATCCCAACAAAGAACTGATCACCACCATCGGCGTGAAGTCGATCGTGACGCAGCCCAACGACGACACCGAAGAAATGACCAAGGGCGTCCACATGGTCAGGGGCTACGCCTGGTCCGGCGCCGGCGCCATCTCCGCAGTAGACGTCAGCATAGACGGCGGCGAGAACTGGCATACCGCCCACATCGAAGAGCCCCGCGACCGTTTCATGTGGGTCCGCTGGTCTTATCGCTGGGATGCCAGCAAAGCCGGTAAATACAACATCATGTCTTGCGCCACGGACGAGGTTGGACGGGTGCAATCCCGTGAGCCCCGATACAACAACATGCGCAAGAATTTCAGCGCCATCGTTGGTTATCCAGTTACTGTTAAATAGCAGGCGCTGTATTCGATAAAAGGATATCCAGTTACTGTTAAATAACAGGCGCTGCTCTTAATAACTGGATATCCAGTCACGGTTAAATAACTAGCGTCGCACATAAAAAGAGGAACCCATGCCAATAATCGACCATTCAGACGTCCGTCTGGCCCCCGTTATGGAACGGGTGCGGGAACGGTATCTGGTATCTAAAGACATAGGTGCGGTATCATTGACCGTAAAGGAAGTTGAGATCACTCCCGGCTGGGAAGGCCGGATGCACACCCACCCGGTGGATGTCGCCATCCAGGTTTTGTCCGGAGCCATTCAGGTGATCCTTGGCGATGAAGTACGGACGGTACGGGCAGGCACCACGCTATTGGCCCCGCCAGGCGTACCCCACAAACTGATACACCACCTATGGACGCCAGCCCTATTGCTGATCACGTATCCGTCATCGGAGCTGGAAACCGACCACTTGGAATAGCAAGTTCTAGTTAATCACCGGAATATCTTGAGGAGGAGCCCGTATGGCCCTGCCACAGATCGGCACTAAAGCAGAACCGCAGATCATCCCGACGAACGCCGGACTTCGAACGTTCGCGGTACCCCCAGAGGGTTTGCAGAACAACATCGTTCCAAACGACCTGTTCTACATCCGTAACCACTGGAAGGAAAGCCCTGAGATCGACGCCAACACCTTCACGTTGAAGATTGACGGTGAGGTTGAACGCGAGATCACCCTGTCCTTCGAAGACCTCAAAAAACTTCCTCAGAAGCGCTTCCAGGTAACCTTCGAATGCTGCGGCAATAGCCCGGTGCCCGAGTACTTCACCAAGGCCCTGCGCATCAGTTCCGTCATGGAGCAGATCAAGGGCCACGGCATCATGGGCAACGCCGAATGGGCCGGTGTATCCCTCAAGGACGTATTGGAACTGGCCGGAGTCAAAAGCTCCGCGGTTGAGGTGATGTTCGAAGGCGCTGACCACGGCGCTGACGAAGTGGTCGGCGACCCCGTCGAAGTCACCTACGAGCGCAGCCTACCGATGAAGAAAGCCCTCCACGAGGACACCATCTTGGCCTACGAGATGAACGGCGAGCCCCTGCCCAAGGAGCACGGTCATCCCCTGCGTCTGATGGTCGCGGGCTGGTACGGCATGAACTCCGTTAAGTGGCTGGTGGGAATCCACGTGTTGGACCACGAGTTCAAGGGGTTCTACATGACCCAGCGCTACATGACCATGAACGAGCCCGGCAGCCCCGAGCCGTACCGCTATTACGGCAAGCTGCAGGTGAAGTCCATCATCACCAACCCTGTCCCTGGTGAGATCATACCTCTCAGTGGCTACACCCTGGCCGGCGCCGCTTGGTCCGGTGAGGAAGACATCGAAGAGGTGGAGATCAGCACGGACGGCGGAGAGACCTGGGACCCGGTGGAGAAGCTCCACGACCGTGAAGCATACTCTTGGTACCGCTGGGAGCACACCTGGAAGCCCAAGGCCGCCGGTAAATATACCCTCATGTGCCGCGCCACCAATGTGGAGGGCGTCACCCAGCCCATGGAATTCCCGAACCCTTGGGACGGCCGGGGCTACGGCAACAACATGGTCTTCCCCTACGAGGTGGAAGTCCGGTCATAGGTCTCAGGCATAAAGTCTGAGGGCAGTCCTTTGGGGGAATCGTTCAAGGGAAACAAACAATAGATTGACCACTACAAGACGCTTTCCGGTCCCGCTCACATTTGCGGTAGTCTTGGCCTTTGTCCTCGCCCTGATAATATTCTTCGGGGCCTGGGCAGTATCTGCCGACACGGGTCAGCGGACATTGGCCTTCGGCCTGCCCGGTACCAATGCCACGCTCAACGGCAACAATTCCCAGGAGCAAGACTCCGGGCCGTTCCAGGTAGCACGGCTGGGCGATCAGGGCACCGCCAGCGATACTTGGTGGGGCGGCGCTTTCTTGAGAGCTTGCCCCCTCCATTAACCGAGCGTTACTTAACCCGTCAAATATTCAGACTAAAAGGATAAGGGGAGGCTAGCCGAGACACCTGGACGGCTGAGCCTCCCTTGAGATAAACCAATACCATGGCGGTCTCCACCACCCCGACCCCGGCAACAACTCGCACACCTAAAGGATTTCACCGGGCCTGGATCATTCTGGCGATCTTAGCCTTAGCCCAGATAGTAGGACAATCCATCAGCATGGCGGCCGGTATCATGGTCGCGCCCCTAAACGACCCGGACGGCATGTTTGGCTGGAACATGGGCCTCATCGGAGCAGCCCTGGCCACCTACTACCTCTGCGGAGCGCTGGTAGCTCCCATCACCGGTATGCTCGGTGACCGCTATGGCGCACGGCCTTTGATGTTTGCCTGCGGCATCTTATACGGCGTTAGCATGATCCTGATCGGGACCGTCACCGAAATTTGGCAGTTCTTTCTGTATTTCGGAGTCCTCCTATCGGTGACTCAATCCCTGGCCATGGTCCCAATCCTCGCATCGGTCAACGGATGGTTCAAACAGCGGTTGGGCATGGCCACCGGCCTACTTTGGGCCTCGGGCGGCGTTGGAGCGGCGGCTGTTGCACCTGGAATAGCGGGCCTCCTGGACGCCTTTGGCTGGCAGACCACCTTCACCGTGATCGGAATCTGCGGCGGCGGCGCACTGGCGCTCCTGACATTTTTCTTCCATTCCAAACCGGCCGACGTAAAAACCACTGCCTACGGTTCAACCAGCGACGACCCGCCGGATATCTTCCGGGGCAAAGAGATCGAGCGGCTGCGGTTGAAGGTCTTCAACAAGGCCATGCGCCGCACCAGGGCCTTCTGGAACCTGCCCACCATCCACGGCCTAGGCTGTGCCGGGCACGGCATCGTGTTGATCTACTCCATCCCATTGGCTATCGAGCAGGGAGTCAGCCTCGGAGCCGCGTCATTCATCCTGGCCTTGATATCTGTCTTCAGCATCTTGGGCCGGTTCATGGCCCCCATCCTGGCCGAGCGCATGGGCGCAAAGCCGGTGATGATGACCGCCCTGTTCATCCAGGGCATAACCGTGCTGGTGTTGTTCTGGGCCGGCGACGCCTACATGTTCTATCTCTTCGCGATCTTGTTCGGTCTGGGATTCGGCGGCGAGATGTCGGCCTACCTGGTCGTCAACCGCCAATACTTCGGCACCGGACCTCTGGCAACCCTCTACGGGTTCGAGATGATGGGCGCGCTTTCCGGCCACGCCACCGCCACCGTGTTGGGAGGCCTGGCCATCTATGCCACCGGCTCCTTCAACCCGGCGCTGGTAATGTCCATGTTCTTCAGCTTCGCCGGGGTGATGGTGATCTACAGCATGGAGTCCGGAACAAAGGTGCTCATCCCAGATTGGGAGGACGCCCTGCCGCCCGAAGCCAGGACCACGCCTCAGATCGCAGAAAAGGCTGTCAGGGCCGCCTTGATCGAACAGATGGACTCGGACTAACAGGCGCACCAATCACTTCAGGAGGTAACCGGCATGGCTGAACTAATCGACCTGACCCTAACTCTGGGCAGCGACCGAATCAGCCTGGTGCCCGGGCTGATCGGAGTGGAGACCGAGTCTATCCAGACCCACGCGACCCACGCCCGGTCCAACCAGAAGCTGTGCCTGGCGACCCATATCGGCACCCATGTCGACGCGCCTTTCCATTTCGTAGACGGCGCCACCACAGTTGAGAACATGCCCCTGGAAAAGTACGCCGGTCCGGCCATTCTTCTAGACCTCCGGGCTGTGGCCAAGGGACAAGCGCCGCTGCTGGTTTCGGAACTTACCGATGCCGGCGCCAACCCCGAGTCGGTCAAAGGCAACATCGTTATCTTGTTCACCGGATGGGCGGAAGCCGAGTCCGGCGGCCCGCGCTTCTACGGTCACGGCCCGTATCTAAGCACCGAGGGCGCTGCCTATCTGGCCGAATGCGACGCCAATGCCGTGGCCGTCGACTTCCCCATCGATAAACACCCGGACTCGCCCCTATCCACCATCAAGGACTTCCCGGTGCACCGCCTGCTGCTGGGCCAGAATATCCCATTGATCGAGAACCTGATCAACCTGGATAAGCTGGTTGGCAAAGAGTTCGAGCTATGGGCCCTGCCGCTGAAACTCCAAGGCGGAGACGGCGCAGCCACCCGGGCCGTGGCCCGCATCCTCTAGCCTCGATACCGATATGGACTCCGCTCCCATCCTGCTGGCCACCTGCAACAGCGACAAACAAAACGCCTTCCGGTCGCTGATCAGCGGACTTCCTCTCCGTCCCGTCACGCCCACCGAAATCGGGGTGACTGCTTCGACCCTGGAAGACGGCGACACCCATGAGGCCATCGCCCTAGAAAAAGCCGTGGCGTGGTCCAAGGCTGGCTCCATGTTGGCCATCGCCTCTGACGGCGGTCTGGTCATCCCCGCCCTTGGCCCTGCCTGGCAGAGCAAGCATACCCGCCGGTTCGCCGGGCCCGAAGTGGACGACTCCCAACGGGTCGACCGCCTCCTGGAGTTGATGGAGCCGTACACAGGGGCCGACAGGTCTGCATCTTGGGCCGAGGCGTTGGCTATCGCCTATAAAGGCCGGCCACTCGCTTCCTGGGAGCTTCTGGGGGCTACCGGGGAGATCGCCCAGGCTCATCAACTCGGCACGGTCCCGGAATTTTGGGTCTTCACCCTTTGGGACTTCCCCCAGCACGGCAAGAACTACAATCAGCTGACGCCCGATGAACTAGCTTCGCTCAACGACCATTGGACGCGGCTCGGACAACTGGTCCGCCGATTTTTCCAGTCGATCTACATCCCGCCTGTGGACTAGGCTGGTGGTGCGCCAAAGGCCGTTGATATACAATTACTGCTCGTGCCTGACAGGCTTCATATCCGACCTCCCTTGAGACGGTGACTCCATTGACGACACCCAAAACAACCGAGGGCTACAAGGCCCCTGAAACTATCGAAGACGTGCAGAACTTGCTGCGCGACCAGGTCTACATTTCAGACCGGTCACTGGCGGTGCCGATCTTTCTGGCGATGAAGCTGCAGCGCCCCCTGTTCTTGGAAGGGGAAGCAGGCGTGGGCAAGACTGAGATTGCCCGTGCGCTGGCCGCTGGACTGGGCACCAACCTGATTCGCCTGCAATGCTACGAAGGGCTGGACGTCAACCAGGCGGTGTACGAGTGGAACCACACCCGCCAGGTGCTGGAGATTCGCCTGATGGAGGCGGCTGGGGACGTCGACCGTGAGGCCGCCAATGCCGACCTGTTCAGCGAGAAATTCCTGATCAAACGCCCGCTGCTGCAGGCCATCGACGAAGCTCAAGAGAAGCCCCCCGTGCTCCTGATCGACGAGCTTGACCGCTCCGATGAAGAATTCGAGGGCTTCCTCCTGGAACTGCTGGCCGACTACCAGATCACCATTCCGGAATTGGGCACTTTCAAAGCGGCCCACCCGCCCATCGTCATCATCACCTCCAACCGCACCCGCGAGATCCACGATGCGCTGAAACGGCGCTGCCTTTACTACTGGGTGGACTACCCCGACTACCAGAAAGAGCTTCAGATAATCACCGCTCGTATCCCCGATGCGCCCAGAAAGCTGGCTGAGCAAGTGACGGCATTCATCCAAGAGATGCGTGAGACCGAGCTGTTCAAGATTCCCGGCATCTCCGAGACCCTGGACTGGCTCTCCGCCCTGCTGGCCTTGAACCAGACAGAGCTGGACCCGTCGATCATCGACGACACGCTGGGAATGATGCTCAAGTACCAAGACGATATCGAGTCAGTAAAGGGCGAGCCGGTGCGAGCGATGTTGGAACGCTCCAAGAACCGTGGCCCCCGCGGCGGCGGCCGCCGCCGGGGCTGACCTAGGAAAACCATGCCTGGTCCCATACCAATCATCCCCAACGATGCCGGCGCCGACGGCCACATCCTGCAAAGTGTGACCCTGTTCGGGGAGATGCTGCGCCGTGTGGGGTTGGAGATCGGATCGGGCAACATCCTGGACCTGGTACGGGCCACCGACTATGTTTCCATCGGGAAGCGCGGCGAGTTCTTTCAGGCCGCCCGCAGCATCCTAGTCCACCGCAAACAAGACCTGCCCATCTTCGATGAAGCTTTCCAGGTATTTTGGCGCAAGCCCTCAGACCGCACCACCACCATGGACCTCCGCTCCCTGGGCGAGCAGAAACGTTTCAAGAAACCTCAAATCAGCACCGGCCGGGACGACGAATCAGAGGGCGCGGGAACGCTGCAGGGCGACCCCGACGACGATTCGGTCCAGAACGTCGACCTCAGCCGGACCTATAGCGCGATGGAAGTATTCCGGCAGAAGGATTTCTCCGAATTCACTTCACTGGAGATGGCCGACGCCCGCCAGATGATGGCCAACCTGACCTGGGATATTGGCCAACGGCGCACAAGACGCCTGGCGCCCGGTAAGTCCGGCGCTCTGGATATGCGCCGCACCATGCGTCGCAGCCTTAGATACGGCGGCGAGTTCCTGGAACTGGCCCACCGGTCGCGCAAAGAAAAACCTCGATCACTGGTGCTTCTCTGCGACGTCAGCGGCTCCATGGAACGCTACACCCGAATACTTCTGCAATTCATCCATACGATCGTTGGGGGCATCGGCGCCAGCGGGTTCGACCAAACAGAAGCCTTTCTGTTCGCCACACGCCTCACCCGCATCACGAGAAACCTGAAGTACCGAGGCATCGACCAGGCAATCGACGAAGTCTCCAAGGCCGTGCCCGACTGGGCCGGCGGGACGCGCATCGGCGATGCGGTCAAGACCTTCAACTACCAGTGGCTGCGCCGGGTGCTGAGGGGCCAGGCCGTCGTGCTGATCATCTCCGACGGCTGGGACAGAGGCGACCCAGAACTGCTGGCCCGGGAGACCTCTCGGCTACAGCGGAGTTGCCACCGGCTGATCTGGTTGAACCCCCTTCTGGGATCGCCCGATTATCAGCCGCTAACCCAGGGTATGAAAGCCGCCCTGCCTTTTGTGGACGATTTCCTGCCGGTACACAATCTGAACAGCCTGGAGTCTCTGGCCCAACACCTGAGCAACCTGAGGTCTGATCGCACCCTTGGACAGGCCTACCGTCCGCCAGCGCCCGAAGAACCCGAGCCGGGACCGGTGGTTGGAGACCGGCCCATCGACCGCCTAAAGCTACCCACATTCCAACATCCGGAATGGGGCAAGAACCGCTAAGCCCGGGCGTTCCAAACCGTCGATCGCACCAGCAAGACCACGCCAAACGACAACCCGGCATATATTCCTCCGGCGATGGCGTCGATGATGAAATGGTTGCCCGTGAGCGTGATGGCGAAGAATGTCAGCACCGGGTAGATCAGGCCTATCATCCGGAGAATCCCAGGAAATGACCGCCAGAACAACACGCCTAGAATAACCGTCCAGCTGAAGTGGAGACTGGGCATGGCCGCGGAGATGTTGTAGTAGGTGGCCATGTCCTCGCTGCCGTAGAACTTGGGCCCAAACTCTTGGATGGAGTCCAGCAATTCCACGCCGGGGATGGCGAAAGGCGAGGCCACCGGGAAGATCATGAAGGTGAGCACGGCCGCGGTTAGGTTTACGAACACCACTGTCCGGTAGAAGTTGTAATCGTGCCGGTTCTTGATGAACAGGACCAACGCCGCCAGCAGGATCACCGGCCAGTAGGTAACGATGTACACCCAGTTCATCGTCACTACCAGAGCTTTTACGTTTTCCAAAGCCCACGACTGCCAGCCCGGCTCCCAGAGAAATCCTAGATCGCGCTGCAGTGAGACCACTTTTTCGCCGTTGATCAGGCCTACAGCCCTGGCGTCCGCATGGACCAGACCACGGGTGACTATATAGACAATATAGGCGCCCAGATAGAGGGCAATCTCATTGATCGCGGCACGGTTATCCCTGATGGCAGAACTCAAATCAGACTAATACCAGCCATACTCAATCCGCCAAGTGTGGCTGCCCGTCTGTCGGCGGCACATCAGAGTCCACACCTCGACCTGACCTCATGCCAGCCCAGGCGAGAAGATTGGGCACGAAAAACTTTCTCTGGAGCCCAAGCTCCATGGCCAAGAACGAGACCAAAATCAAGAGGCCTCCGCCGATGGCGTCCATGATGAAGTGGTTGCCGGTGATTGTGATTGCGAACAGGGTCATGGTCGGGTAGATAACGCCAAAAACCTTGACCAGCTTGTGATTCGTCCGTAGGAACATGATTCCAAACATCACGGTCCAGCTGAAATGGAGACTGGGCATGGCCGCGTAGGCGTTGTAGTAGTTGGTGAACTCGCGGCTGGCATATCCCGAAGGGCCGAATATGCTGATGGTGTCGACGAAATGCTCGGCGATCATCCTGGGCGGGGCCAGAGGGAACAGCATGAACCCAACCAGCGCAATCAGGAAGCTGAGCAGCACCACGTTGCGGTAATACTTGTACCGGTCACGATTGGTGAAGTACAAGATTATGGAAGCGGTGAGGACTATCGGGAAAAAGGTGACTATGTAGGCCCAATTGAAAAATATGACCAGCGACCTGGCGCTTTCAATCGCCCAAGACTGCCACAGCGGCTCCCAGAAGAAACCCGCGTTCTTCTCGAATTCTATGACCCGCCAAGCATTGGAGAAGGCCGTACTTTGGAAATCGGAGAAGACCAGCGCCCGCGAATACATGTAGACGAAATACGCGGCCACCACGAGGGCTACCTCCCTGAAGTGAGGGAGCCAAATCTTGGAAAACGGAAGCTGTGCAAAATCGTTGTAGCGAGTTTTTATGTTGGCCATTATCAGGCTCAAATTACGGTCGGCCGTATTCAGATCTGGAGGGGCATCCGGGTCGCCCAACATTTGTCGTTCATCCGGTTATGATGCGCCGGCTGGGAAGCGGTTGCCTCTAACCGGCACAGTTCTACACAAAATTCTGACAGAGTTTCCAGTGAAATTCCAGACCCGGGCGATTCAAATATCAGACCTGTTTCTCGGTTTTCGCCTCCACCACCTCGCTGTTATTCCCGTTACTTGAGGCGTGGATCGCTTCAGAATCTGGCCCTTGGCTAGCGGCCCTGTCCGGCTTAAACCCGTTAACCTGGAGCACTGCCGGCTCGGGATGTAGGTCCACCGGCCCTCGGTGGTGTGCGGCCCGGCTCCCCTGGTACACGCTACAATCCAGACAACCCACCCACTCTTCCGGGACGAAATCTTTATCGTAAAGCGCCCTGGCGGTGGTGTATTTTGCATTGTTCCAGACCTCTTTCACTGAAGACTCATTAAGGTCGCCAAAATCTTGAGTCTTGTCCGTCAGGTAGCAGCAGGGAGCGAACCCGCCGTCCCAATTGACCACTGCAGACCGCCAGAGTCGCCAGCAGACCTGGCCGTCTTCCTGGTATGGCTTGAAGAACGGGCCTTCCCTTAGGAACTCAGGATGCTGACGCGGCAGCCATTTTTCGGCTATGGCGAGATCGTCTTCGCCGTGGGGGAAGTCCACCTTTTTGAAAACCAGCGAGTCAACTCCCAACTCGTCTGCAAGGTGGCGCGCCTCTTCAATTTGGTGCTCGTTCTGCCGCATGACTATAAACTGCCATTCTATGTAGGGGGTCTTGGAGGCCAATTCCCGTTTCTTCCGGTCCAGAAGTCTCAGGTTGTCTAGGACGCGGTCCAGATGCCCGGTCACCCGGTAGACCTCATAAACATCCTGTGTCACTCCGTCCAGGGAAACGATCATCACATCCAGTCCCGACCTGATCACCTGTTCCGCCATCTCCGGCGTCAGAGGCTTATTCAGATTGGAACTGATTATCGTGGCGATCCTCTGATTGTGTGCGTACTCGATGTATTCGTGGATACGCGGGTTCAAGAAAGGCTCGCCCCAGCTATACAGCGTGAGCCAAACACAGGAATCTTTTATCTGGTCGACGATCTTGGTGAACAGGTCGATGTGCATAACACCCTGATCGCGGTGGATGGTTCCCTTCCCGGTGTGGCACAAAGGGCATTTCAACTGGCAAATATTGGTGGTATCGATCTCCCATTCATAGGGAGCGGCAGACACCTTGCTCCGGGTGAACCGGAGTTGGAACTCTAGCCGGACAACGTTCCAGAACTTGCGCCAACTGAAGTAGCGGGTCGCCAACCAGAAGCGGTTATCGCGGCGGCCGTCGGCCACAGACCTGATCACGCCGCCGTTGACTTGTAGCCGACGCTCGGCGATATAGAGAAATATCTTGAGAACCCAAAAGAAGGGGTTGTATCGGACCATTTTTTTCGGCTTCGAAAGACCCGCGTTTGGGCCTGAATATCGGCGTTCCCGCCTGGAATGCCGACTGGTACGCAAAATAGTTTCGGCTAGCTGATCGATGACCAAACCAGCGGTTTGTCAGACCAATCTGAACTCTGTAATGATACGCCCGGCGCCAACTGACCAACAACAAAATTCGTGAATACTCGCGGCCGATAAAGGGTTTCCGCCCCTTATTCTCCGAACGACACAAATTGACTCGGTTGAGACTGGCAGAGTATCCTTGTCTCACCTCCACCAACCAGTTCTGATGCCCGAACGGCCTATGTCGATTCACATCAGAAAACCATCCGGTGGTCCAGACCATGACATCCCGATCCGCACCCGCCATCTAGGAACGAACAGGCACGACGAAACAGGAGCCCAGGTTGAGCGAAACGAAACAGATATTTTCTCCGGACCAGCGGTCTTTGCTCTCCGCAGTCCTAAACCGGATCATTCCCGCCAAGGACGAACTACCCGGCGCAGGGAACCTAGGCGTCGGAGCGTATATCGAAGAAACGGTATCCGCCACCACCAGCCAGACCCGTCTGTTCAACGATGGATTGGCCCAGATAGCAGTCGCCACCGGCCAGAGCTCAGCCAAAGCCTTCGAGGGCCTCCCTGACGCGGCCAAAGATGAGCTGCTGAGATCGGTGGAAACTGCCCATCCAGTATTCTTCGACCAGTTGGTACTGCAGACCTACAATGGTTATTACACCAACCCAGAGGTGTTCAAGATCATCGGCTATGAAGTGCCGAAGCTGGCCCCGCCCGGCTCGCAACCGGAACTGCTGGATACATCGCTCCTGGACCAGCAGCGCCAACGAGAACCGTTCTGGAAGAAGGTTTAACCAGGCCCAGCGGCTCAGTCTTGTGGGAGGTGACTCATGCCGAGAGAAGATTTCGACCTAAAACTCAATCAGCTTCAAGGGGAAGTTGAGGTTCTTGCCCAGATTGTGGGCAAATCCATCAACCGGGCAGTTGACGCGCTGAAACGGCGCGACCTAGTCGCCTCCCAAGAAGTCGTCAACGACGATGATTACATCGACCACAAACGCTTCGAAATCGAAGAACGTTGTGCGGACATGATTGCCACGCAACAACCCATGGCCGGCGACCTACGCGCCATCATCGCGTTGCTGCACATCGTGGTGGAATTGGAGCGCATGGGCGACTATGCCGAGGGCATCGCCAAGATCAGCCTGTCCATGGGCGACGCGCCACCCCTGAAACCCCTGATTGACATCCCCCGCATGGCCGAGAAAGCCACCACCATGTTGAACGACAGCATCGACTCGCTGTTGAACCGTGACATGGTGAAAGCCAACGCCGTGTGTCAGGCGGATGACGAGGTGGACGACCTCTACACCCAGGTTTACCGGGAACTGCTCTTATTCATGATCCAGGATCCGGAGACGATTCAGCGGGCCACCTACCTGCTTTGGGTTGCCCATGACCTGGAACGGATCGCCGATCGTGCCACAAACATCGCGGAGCGGGTGATCTTCTTGGTGTCGGGCAAACTGGTTGAGATCAACGTCTCTCGTTACTAGGCCCCGAATTCCCTGTCAAATTCCCGTGACCTGTCTTCATCCTCTCTTGCTCGCGGTGAACTGCTCCGCTCATGGTGAGCCTGTCGAACCACAGCCATTTCGTCTGCACCCAAGCATGACCATTGCACGCCCTTCGACGGAGCTCAGGACGAACGGTTGGCGATTCTTGTTTAGCCGGTTTGCGGGAGGTTAGTTTGCGGACGACTCGTTCGCAGACGGATCGGGTTCGTGTTCAGTTCCTAGGCAGCAAACGCGAACTGCAGTTGGCCTCTGGTTGCCAGTTTTTGCTGTACCTTTGCCCGGTTAGGTAGACCCCACTCCCGGCGGACCCGGTCCACAGTTTCCAACACACTCTTGGTGTATTGCTCCGGCGCATAGGTCTTGTTGCTGTAGAGCCGGTTATAGCCTGCGTTCAAGTGTGGGTAGGCTTCCTTCAGCAGGGGCATGAACCATTCTTTCGAGCCCGGCTTGAGGAATAACACGTTGGCCCCGAGATACTGGGCCTTGTGGGCGTGCGCCGCTCCCACCACCGCTTGGATGTTCGCCTCATCATCGGTGATACCCGGCAACAGAGGCGCCATCATCACCCCGGCGGAAATACCGTTCTCCACCAAGAACTGCATGGTTTCAAGCCTGGCTTCGGGGTGCGGAGTGCCTGGCTCCATCATCTTCCAGACCTTCTCGTTGATGGTGCCGACGCTAAAGTTGACGTGAACATCAGCCACCTCGCTCAGTTCCGCCAAGATATCCACATCGCGGCGTATCAGCACGCCCTTGGTTGTGATGGATACCGGGTTCTGGAAATCTCTCAGGACGTGGAGGATGCGGCGTGTGATCTCGAACTCAGCCTCGGCCGGCTCGTAGGGGTCAGATGCGGTGCCGATGCCGATGTTCTCTCTGCGCCAAGACGGGCGCTTCAGTTCCTTCCGCAGCACTTCGGGGGCGTTTACCTTGGCGAAGACGCGGGTCTCGAAGTCGCGGCCCGAGTCAAGGCCCCAGAATTCGTGGGTGGGTCGTGCGTAGCAGTAGGTGCAGGCGTGGCGGCAGCCCCGGTATGGGTTCAAGGTCCATTTGAACGGCAACCAAGGAACATCGATCTTATTGAGCAGGGTCTTGCAGTTAATCTCCTGAACGTCGGCTCCGGCCATTGCCCCTCCCTATACACACAGCGAATCAATCACGAATAAACTAGAACATTCATTCTAATTATATTGTTCCCATGTGCTTAAGGCAAGCCTGGGCCGTCACGTAGGCGCCGTCAGGTAACGGAAAGGCCTCCTAGCGCTTGTAGGTCGCGGCGTCTCCGGAGCGGTCGCAGTTCAGCTTGCGGCTGAGGTGGAGGCCTTCCAGGATGAACTCTACAGCCGAGGCGATGGCTTCAGGTCGTTTGTCGTCGGTCAACTTCTTGACCGCCTTGGCCAGGCCGTCGATGCTCTTGACCAGGTCCGGGTAGCCGGCGGCCGGTTTGTCGCTGCCGGTCTCGGCCTGGTTGCCCAGATCGAAGGCGGTGACCACGTCGTCTAGCTCGTCGACGTCAAAGTAGCTGCCGAAGGTCCGCAACACGGCGCGGCGGGTCAGGTCTTCGGTCAAGCGTGACTCGCGGCCCTCTTCAAATGTCTCCAGTTCTATCTTCCCGGCGAACGACGCCACTATGTAGGTCAGGTCGCTGACTCTGGGACAGGTCCACTCTTCTTTGTTCCGGATGGACCGGCGCACGGCGTTCCCCAACATCGTCTCGTAGTTGGAAATGGACACCCGGACGCTCACTCCGGAGCGCTGGTTGATGTCGCTGCTGAGCCTGGCCTGGGTGGTGACCTCGGCCAGGACCTCTTTCATGTAGTCGGGGATCAGGAGTTTGTCCTCTTCCGGGAACCGGGTGCGCTCCTGGTCCATGATGGCGATCTCATCTTTGGGATTTATCGGGTAATGGGTGTGTATCTGAGAGCCGTAACGGTCTTTTAACGGTGTCACGATACGGCCGCGGTTGGTGTAGTCCTCGGGATTTGCCGTCGAGACCACGAACACGTCCAGCGGCAGCCGAACCTTGTAGCCCTTGATCTGGACATCCCGCTCTTCCATCAGGTTGAACAGGCCAACCTGTATCCGTTCCGCAAGGTCGGGCAGCTCGTTGATGCAGAAGATGCCGCGGTTGGTCCGGGGGACGAGGCCGTAGTGGATGACCAGTTCGTCGGACAGATAATGGCCCTCGGCGACTTTGATGGGGTCGATCTCACCAATGAGGTCGGCGATGGAGATATCCGGGGTCGCCAGTTTCTCGGAGTAGCGTTCGTCTCTGGATATCCACTCAACCGGTGTCTTTTCGCCCATCTCATCCACTTTGTCACGGCAGGGACGGCAGATGGGTTCGTAGGGGTTGTCGTTTATCTCGCAGTCGGCGATCTTGGGGATGGCTTCGTCCAGCAGGTTGGTCAGGCTTCGGATGATCCGCGACTTGGCCTGCCCCCGTTCGCCCAGCAATATGATGTCCTGCCCGGCCAGGATGGCGTTCTCTATCTGAGGGATGACCGTTTGTTCAAAACCAACGATGCCAGGAAATATGATCTCTTCGGCCCTGATCTTGGCGATCAGGTTGTTCCGCATTTCCTCCCGCACGGGAATGACTTGGTAGTTGCTCTTGCGGAGTGCTCCGATAGTCTGGGGACGTTTTGCCCTGGGCATACTCACCCCTCCAACATCAACGATGGGCGTAAACCATAAGGCCAAATGGGCCACCGGTCCGTATAACTAGTCGTATAACTAGGCGTATAACCGTTATGTGAACAAGTCGGTTCCAAGTTATCACACCTTGGCCTATAATTTAACGGGAGAGAATACTCGCTTAGAGTGTGACCATGTTCTTTAGATTAGCGTTTCCCCTCTTACATTTGCTGGCGCCCCGCATGCTGCCAAATATAATCAAGTTCGTTCGCCTTGTCTGGCGATTGACCTTCGACAAGCGTGTGTCCATCTTTCTGCGTGTGCTGGTGCCTCTGGCACTGGTCTATGCCATCTCACCGATCGACCTCCTGAGAGACCGGATACCGGTTCTCGGACGGTTCGATGACCTAATCGTCATGGGCCTGGCGCTCCTGTTCTTGACCAAGCTGGCGCCGCCGGAGATCGTCGACGAGCACCTGGACCGTATCCCACCGTCCAACCGTCCTGAGGACAAGGACCCCGACAAGGTGGTCGACGGCTCGAGCAGGCTGATTGACGACGAGTAACTCTCGACCAATAATCCCCGCCTCCGGAATGGGATTTTACGTCCACGTCCCCTTCTGTAAGACCAAGTGCCCCTACTGCGATTTCAATACCTACCAGGGCATCGAGAACCTCATCGACCCTTTTCTTCCCGCGCTGACGTCGGAGATCAACTGCTGGGGGGAGACCCTGGCCCACCCACCGGTCAAGTCCATCTTCTTCGGCGGCGGCACACCCTCGTACCTGCCCCAGGGCTACATCGAACAGATCCTCGCTGCCATCCAGTCGTCCTACCAGGTGGAAGCCGGCGCTGAGATCACCATCGAAGCCAACCCCGGCGACCTGGACGCCGCGGCCTGCGCCGGCATCCTCGCCCAGGGTGTCAACCGGCTGAGCATCGGGGTGCAGAGCCTGGACAACGACTTGCTGAACCTGCTGGGCCGCCGCCATCAGGCGTCGGAAGCGATCGAGGCGTTCGAGACTGCTCGACAAGCCGGGTTCGACAACGTCAACCTGGACCTGATGTACGGCCTGCCCAATCAGTCCATTGAACAATGGCGGCACACGCTGGAAACACTGATCGATCTGAGGCCCGAGCATATCTCCCTCTACGCCCTGACCATCGAAGAAGGTACGCCCATGCACCGGTGGCTGGATGACGGCAAGATTCCGGAACCAGACTCAGACCTGGCTGCCGATATGTACCAATACGCCCGCGATACTCTGGCTTCAGCCGGCTACCACCACTACGAGATATCCAACTGGTCGCTGCCCGACCGGGCCTGCGATCACAACCTGGTCTACTGGGAGAACGGCCCTTATTTGGGCGTTGGCCCCGGCGCTCATTCCCGACTGGGCGACTACCGGTTCTGGACCGTCCTTTCTCCTCGGGATTACAACGACAAAGCCTCTGGCTGGCCAGGCTCAAAACCAAAAGCAGCCAACGAATTGACCGAAGCTGCGCTGCAAAGAGTCCCAACCCTGGGCGGCTGGGAACACCTCAGCGTCGAGACCATCTGCTCCGAGACGATGTTCCTGGGCTTACGACTGCTGGACGGCCTGGACCTCTCCGAAGCCTCCGCCCGTATCGAAATAGACCTGGCCAAGAAATTCCAAACCCCCATTCAAGAATGCATCCAACTGGGCCTACTGGAACAAGAGGGCGATTGCCTCAAGCTCACCGGCCCCGCCTACCTGATAGCCAACCAGGCTTTTACGCGGTTCTTGGAGTAGGGTTTAATATCCGTGTATGAAGCTGCCCAACTATCAAAACGCTATTGTTCCGATCGAAAAATTAGAAAACTACCTGTTGTCAGATATCCATCCCATAGGCAGAACCAAAGCCATATTCCTGAAGAATCTGGGGTATCATGAAAACGATACCGAACTCTTGGCACGAGCCTTTTTGACCATCGCCCAGGAAGCAGATGTCGCGGACGTCCAATCTTCCGCATTCGGTACAAAATACATCATTGAAGGTATGATCCAGACGCCTAGCGGCGCAGCAGTGGCGATGCGAACGGTCTGGATAATCGAATCGGACAGCGTCCAACCCCGATTGGTCACGGCCTACCCTGCCCGACCTCAAACCTAAAGGAATGTCATGATCAAAGAACTAGACACAATTGTTCTCACACATGATTTAGCAGAGCACCATCTCCAACAGGGCGACGTTGGAGCTGTCATTCATTGCTACCCCGACGGTGGATTCGAAGTCGAATTCGTGACTGGAGAAGGAAATACGGCCGCAGTGCTCACCCTCACCAACGCCGACATTCGCCCCATGGGTAAAGGCGAGATTTTGCATGCCCGCGAAATCACGGCCGCATAATCCCTTGTCTCTGCGTGATGACTAAGCCATGTACGTAATAGGCACCGCCGGCCACGTGGACCACGGCAAGTCCACCCTGGTCAAAGCGCTGACCGACATCGACCCCGACCGCTTTCCCGAAGAGAAGGCCCGGGAGATGACCATTGACCTGGGTTTCGCTTGGATGACTCTGCCCAGCGGGCGGGAAGTCAGCATCGTCGACGTGCCCGGACACGAACGCTTCATCAAGAACATGCTGGCTGGCGTGGGCGCCATCGATCTGGCCCTGCTCATCGTCGCCGCCGACGAAAGTGTCATGCCCCAGACCCGAGAGCACCTGGCCATCCTCGATATCCTTCAAATAACCAAGGGCCTAGTCGTCATAACCAAGACCGACCTGGTTGACGAAGAGATGGTCGAGCTGGTCAAAGCCGAAGTTGAAGACACGTTAGAAGGCACCTCGTTTGAGGGCTGCCCCATGGTCGGAGTCTCTTCCTACACCGGCGACGGCATGGACAACCTCAAAGCCACCCTGGATAGCATCCTGGATGAGACCGACGCCAAGAAAGACCTGGGCCGGCCCCGCCTCCCCATCGACCGCTGCTTCACTATCTCCGGTTTCGGCACCGTGGTCACCGGCACTCTCATAGACGGCACCCTGACCGTGGGCCAGGAGATCGAGCTTGCCGGGTCGGGCCAGCGGGCCAGGGTCAGAGGACTGCAGAGCCACAAGACCAAGGTAGAATCCACCGACCCAGGCGTCAGGCTGGCGGTTAACCTATCCGGCCTATCTAAGGATGAAGTCGAACGCGGCGAGATTCTCACTATCCCAGGCTGGCTGAAACCCACCCGCCGACTCGACGCACGGCTGCGCATGGTCAAGAACGCCCCCAACCCGCTGAAACACAACCAGGGCGTCACTTTCCACCTGTTCACCAGCGAATCATCAGCCAGAGTCCGGTTGCTCGATGCCGACCGCTTGGTCGCGGGACAAGAAGGCTGGGTCCAATTGTTATTGAACGACCCCCTCCCGGTGGTGAAAGGCGACTTCTTTGTCATCCGCTCTTCTGAAGACACCCTGGGCGGCGGCCAGATAGTCGAACCCAACCCCCGGCGCCGGTACCGACGGTTCGATGACGACGTTGTGGAGCGGATGATGACGCTCGACCAGGGCACCGGCGAGGACATAATCATCAGCGTCGCCGAGCAGTGGGGCCCCTGCGATCTGACAACACTCTCCCAGCGGACCAACCTGTCCCGCGAAGAAGTGTCGGACCGGGTGGCCCAATTGACCAATGACGGCGATCTGGTGACTCTGGGTGAATTCGGCAGCGACGGCGACGCCGTGGTCTACTCGGCACAGGGCTGGGCCATCCTCAAGAGCAAAGTAGCCTCGGCCGTGCAGCTTTACCACTCCCAATACCCGCTCCGGCAGGGCATACCGGCCCAGGAAGTCCGCAGCCGGCTGGACCTGTCACAGCCGGTCTACCAACGCGCGTTGGTCCGTCTGGTGGCAGAGGAAGTGGTGGTCGATGAGCGGCAATCGCTACGACTTCCCGACCACGAGATCACCCTGACGCCGAAGATGGAAGAAGAAGCGTCTGCCTACTTGAATTCGCTACGGAAAGACCCTTATTCTCCATCTAGCGACCAGAAAGTGAGCTCAGAACTCATGAGCGTGCTGATCGACCAGGGCAAGATCGTCCGGGTCGCCGACGGTGTCATCTTCGACGCCGGCGCGTACCGGGAGATGACCGAGCGTATCGTCCAGCACCTAAAAGACCAGGGTAATATCACCGTCGCCGAGGCCCGGACCATGTTCGACACCAGCCGGAAGTACATACTTCCTCTCCTGGAACACATGGACCAGCAGCAGATCACCCGCCGCACGGGCGACGAGCGCGTACTCAGATAGGCTTCCACTGAGCGCCTGGACGGATCCAATGGAAGTCCGCAGCAATCCACCAACAGACAACCCGGCTAGCCGGAGGGGTAAACGGTTTGGGACTTGATATGGGACAGACGGTCCTGCAGTTGGACCAACTCACCCAATCGGTGCGCGGAGCCAGCGAGGCCCGTGACCAACGCCTTACGGCCCTGATTAACGCTGCGGCCGGAGTCGACCCCGACACCGCCGCCAGCAAGACCTCTGACACCGAGCAACGCCCCTATCTGGCGGCCCAGGTCGAAGAATCACTGCTGGGCGCCTACCCGCCCGCCGAGCCGCCCGCTGACTGGGTTGTGGCCGCGGTTGACGGCTCCCACATCGACGTCGACCGCCACTTGCCCGTCGCTTGTTACCTGCTGAACTTCGGTGGCTGTGTGATCACCTACGGCAGCCAGCCCGACGCCACCCTCTTCAGCCATCCCCACCTGGCGACCACTCCGGAAGAGCTATACATCTCAGACCCGTCGAACTCGATGGCCGAGGAGATGATCAGCGGCGGGCTATTGGGTCTGGTCCGGACCGTCAAAGAACTGGAGACCCTGGCCAACACTGTGGAACAATGCCCCCCGGAGGTACCGGTCCTTGGGCTGGTCGACGGTTCGTTAGTGCTTTGGGGGTTGTCCGGCCAGGCCTACCGTCCCTACGTTAGCGACGCCATCATAAACGACGGCCTGCTGCCCGCCATGAAGCGGTTGGAGAAGCTGGCCGAGACCCGGCCGGTCGCACTGGCAGCTTACGTTTCTTATCCCCGCAGCACCGAGGCCGTGAACGCCGTCCGTTGCTCCTTATGCCCACACGAAACAACTGTCTGCACCCAGTCGTGCAATAACCGGCGTTCTACGCAACAACCCTGCAACAACGCCAACGAATTCTTGGACCGAGACCTCTTTCAACGCCTCCTGGAGCCAGGCTGGCGCTCTCCGGTCTACAAGACCAATTCCTCAGTCTCCAGGGATTCTTACGACGAGGCCAACAAGGTCCATTTCTTCTATGTGAACGCCGGAGAGGAGATCGGCCGGGTAGAAGTTCCCAAATGGGTGGCCAAGAACGAGGCCCTGCTTTCCCTAACCCACAGCCTGGTCTGGGACCAATGCCAGCGCGGCCAGGGCTATCCGGTGGCCATCTCCGAGTCCCACGAGCAGGCAGTGGTCAGCGCCGGAGACCGCCGGGTATTCCGTCGCATGTTGACCGATTCCCTAGAACGCCAGGGCCTCTCCGCCGCCACCTCCCAAAAGGACCGCTCCAAGCGCTCCCCCTGGGTGTAATTCAGTCTCCTACAATGATAGATTCCCTTCCCTCTCGCAAGGGGGAAGGTTAGGATGGGGGCCATATCTCTCATCAACCAACCACCAGGAGTACCAGAATGCTAACCACCAGACTTTGCACTCTGCTAAACATAGACTTTCCGATAATCAACGCCCCAATGGCCTCCACCGCCTCAGCTGAGCTGGCATCAGCCGTCTCGAAGGCCGGCGCGTTCGGAATGATCGGCTGTAACCTGAGCTCGGACCCTGGGTGGCTCAACGACCAGATACAGGCCGTCAGAGCCAAGACAGACCGGCCATTCGGCGTTGGTTTCATCTCCTCGGCCACAAGCATCGAAAAGAGCATCGAAGCAGCCCTAGATGCCAAGGTCACCGCCATCAGCCATTCTTTCGCCGACCCGACGCCGTTCATCGAACAGGCCAAAGGTACCGGCGTCAAAGTCTTGGTGCAGGTACAAACCATGGCCAACGCCAAAAAGGCAGTTGCGGCCGGCGCGGACGTCATCATCGCCCAGGGCAGCGAGGCAGGCGGTCACACCGGCCATATGGGGACGCTGTCGTTCGTGCGCGCCGTGGTCAAGATAGCGGGAGATATACCAGTGGTTGCCGCCGGCGGGATCGCCGACGGCCCCGGGCTTGCCGGCGCATTGATGCTCGGAGCTGAGGGAGCCTGGATCGGCACACGGTTCGTGGCAAGTCTGGAGTGGGCCGGTCCAGAGTGGGCCAAGGGTCAGGTCATCCTCGCCGATGCCGACGACACAGTCCTCACCAAGGTCTACGACCTAGTGTCAGACGCCCCGTTCCCAGCCGATATCGTCAGTGACCGAGTCATCAGCAATACTTTCACCGACACCTGGCACGGCCGGGAAGCCGAGATGATGACCCGCCAGAGCGAACTTAGGGAAGACGTCGCCACTGCCGCCGCCGCCGGTGACGCCACCACGGCCCCCGTTCGTGCCGGCATAGTATCAGGTCTCATACGCTCCATAGAACCGGCGTCCTATATCCTCCGAGAGATCGTCTCCGAAGCAGAGGACATCATCAAGAACCGTTCCCAGAAACTTCTGGGTGGCTAGTGGCAGAAACTGTCGGCTGCAAGGGTAAACCATGAAAGTGGGATTCATCGGGCTTGGCAACATCGGCATGCCCATGGCGAAGGTATTGCTCGCCGCAGGCTTCGACCTAACGGTTTACAACCGAAGCCGGGGCAAAGTTGAGGAGATGGAGGCACTTGGCGCGAAGGGTGCCTCTTCTGTCTCTGAGATAGTTGAGACCACGGACATCCTGCTGGCTTGCCTTCCAGACGTACCCACAAGCAAGTCTTTCTGGGCGGCGACGGCATCGTTGCCAACGCCCGCAGCGGCCAGATATTGGTGGACCACAGCACCGTAGAACCGTCCCTGTCCCAGAGAATTGCCGAAGCAGCCATCCTCAAGGGAGCGAGATTTCTGGATGCGCCGGTTAGCGGGTTAGCTGAGCGGGCTGCCCAGGGGAATCTATCAATCATGGTGGGCGGAGAACAGCCAGCCTACGAGGAAACACTTCCTCTATTTCAGGCCATGGGTAGCAGCGTTGCCCATGTGGGAGCGTCGGGTATGGGCAACGTGTTCAAGCTGGTCAACAACGCCGTGGGGATAACCAATGTCGCCGTCGCTGCAGAGGGCTTCAATCTGGGAGTCCGATTGGGCGCCGACCCACAGATGCTCTTGGACGTCCTCAGCAAGGGTACGGCCCAAAGTTTTGGCCTTGAGGCGATCAGCCCTTCATTAATGAGCCGGAATTTCTCTATCGACGGTTCGCCGGTGATGCGCCTCTTTCTCAAGGACATGAACCTGGTGCGCCAAGTGGCTGCCGAAGCTGGAGCCCTGATTCCCACAAGCGAAGTCACTCTCGAATTATTCGAACGAGTCAGTAATACTTGGCCGGATGTCACCAACCCTGCAGGCGTGGTGTTAGCACTGGAACAAGGCAACCGTAATGAACAAACGCAGGAGCCCTAGGACGTCGGCGCTCCCAGGTAGTCCGCAAGGTCCTCAACACGGTCAAACTCGCCCACCGTCTTTAGAAACTCCTCCAGCGACTCTGTCCCGTCATGCAGTTCGTCCAGCTGGTCACCGATGGGGCTGACCGAGGCGGAACCGGTGGCGTAAGAGCCGTAGAACGCGAAGAAAGCCTGGTTGATCTTCCTGATGTAGATGCCGTTGTCATCCAGAAACTGCCGCCGTTCTTCCATGTAAGACTCGGCTTCGTCGATCTTGCCGTCGGCCAACAGGTCTTCTGCCGTCAGCCTGGTCACTCGCATCTCAGCTTCGAAGTCGAATTCTGCGGGGTCTGCCGGCTCGAATGATGACTCGTGGGTGACTGCTTCGCCGGTCATGGCGGTGAACGCCCGGTCACCGATCAGTTCCCCCCCGATGCTCGCTGCAGTCTCGTTCAGGGTGGTCATGTCGGCGTTATCCCAGAAGTGCTGGCCCAGCGGTTGGAAGAAAAACCAATGGTGCAGCCACTCGTGTGCCGTGATCTCCAAGGCGTCTCTGAGGCTGCCCGAGATGGAAATCACGCTCGGGTAGGTGGCCACGCCGCCGGTGCTCACGATCAGCGCCGAGACCCCTTCTTCCTGGTAGATAAGTTCTTCCAGTTCACCCCGCAGGTCCCTGGATAATCCCGGCTTCATCAAGGTTGAGCTGGTCTGGGCGATCCGGTCCCGTGGCGAGATGATCAGTGCGCCCGGAGAGTCGGAAAACACGGTATCCACCGGCGGGAAGATGACGCCGATCCGGGAGGATAACCCTTCCTGCACCAGAACCGAACTTATCTCTGATTCGATCGTCTCCTCAACATTGGCCTGCATGTCCCTGCGTTGTTGCTGCAAAGCCTCTATGCGCCGAGTGGTTTCCTCGTTCACCGGCCCTCGCTCCAATTCCCGGATCTCAGCGACCAGATCAAAGAACTCTCGTGCCTGGTCGATGCGGATTTCCCGGGACGGCTCCAAGTTCCACGGTAGAATGTTCTGAAACTTGTTCACCCACTTGTCCATAAAATTGGACACTTCCCAACGCAACAAACTGTACTTATACGGCGCTACCGCGGCATCGGCATGGGAAAAACTGTCACTACCCTGGACCGCGCCAAGCAGCACCAACGCCACAACCGAACCTAAAAAAGCAAGCTTAACTGACCTGAACAAAAATCCCTCAAAACCCGGCTGTGCCGGTGCCGGTGCCAATAATAATTAGGCTAGGACTCGGTAGCGGTAGCTGGACCCCAGCAGGTCGCCTTCCTCGAACCGGCTGAACCGAAGGGGAGAGATATCGATGGTCTCGGACACGCCTTCGACGATCATCTCAGCTACAGTCACCCCGATCATCGGCGACAGCTTGAATCCGTGGCCGCTAAAGCCCACCGCGCAATACAGGCCCTCGATCCCCGGCACCGCATCCAAGATCGGGTGCCAGTCCGGCGTGGTCGTAAATAGGCCTGACCATCCGCCCCGGAAGTACGCCTCCGACATGGCCGGTATCCGGCGCGTCAGGCGACCCAGAGCGTCGGCCATGACCTCCATGTCCACACCCTGGTTATAGGTCTCCACACCCACTTCCTCGTCGTCCCCGAAGCCCATCATGGTCAGAGAACTGCCGTCGGGCCGGAAAGAGAACGACTGGGCAATATCGCCGACCGTGGGGTGGAGCGGCAACTTATCTACCGGGCGGGTGAGCGAGGCTACCTGATGCCTGACCGGCACCAGGGGCACATCGACGCCGATCTTGCCCAGCACTTCTTTTGACCAGGGGCCTGCCGCGACCACCGCGATCGGAGTTTCGACTCGGCCCTCTGCGGTCACCACGGCTTTGACCCGGCCGCCTTCGATCACTATGTCCGTGACCGGATTGCGGAGCACGATCTCGGCCCCCAATTCCCTGGCCCGTTTCGCGTAGGAAGTGGTCACCATGTAAGAATCGGCATACCCAGAGAGTGGCTCCCAAGCCATGAACTCGTCATCACTGACCGACACCATTGGCGCTATGTCTTTCAGGTCCTGAGCTGTGACCCGCATGGTGTCGATGCCCAGGCCGTATTGCATGGCCACGTTATGGGCCAGCCCGGCGCTGTCTTCCTCTTTAACTACCACCAGATAACCGGTCTCAACAAAGCCCGACTCACCGCCGACGACCTCGCCGAAATTCTTGAAGATACCCAGGCTTTCCCAAGCCATGGACGCAGTCACAGCATTGGAGTAGTGCATCCGGCAGATGGCCTGAGAGCGTCCTGTCGAACCCGACCCGAGCACATCTTTCTCCAAAAGCAGCGTGTCGGTCACACCCAATCTGCCCAGGTTGAATAGGATACTGGCGCCGATCACGCCGCCGCCTACGATTACTACGTCAGCCGTTGATTTCATAGCGATTCTGTCTCCTGATTGATCCGTTAAACATTAACTGCCATTCTCTATTAATGGAAGCTGCCCTGCCTCGGCCGCCTTTCGGTTTAAGTCGGCTTGAGGCGTTGGCAGGTAGATCCGAGATCTAGTCTTGCCCTCAGTTACTAACAATCCTTTTTGAACTAACTCCGCTAGATCCCGGGAACCGGTAACCGGCGATACGCCGGTAATTTCCAGATATTGACCTCGAGTAATTCGGCCTGTCCAAGCTGCAAATACATATCCGTCTACCTGACGGGTAAGCAATTCCGCTTCTAATCCAAATTCGTACATGCTATCCATCATTCTCCGCCAGTCGGTCATCTCCTTGACAAGGAAATCGGATCCGACTTCCAAAATGGACGTAGCGAATTCGAGCCATTGTGTGGAATCGTAATCGGTCGAAAATCTTGCACCAAGAGACCGACTGATAGCATCAAAATAGTCCTCCTTGACATTGAACAGACCTACTTCGGTGTTTAGCAATTTCTTGAATCCAAATTCGGTCCGCTGAAGCATAAGCGTTTCCAAGCCCCGAGCGGTTCTGCCATTGCCGTCCCAAAACGGATGAATCGCAACCATATGCAGATGCGCTATTCCTGCTTTCAGCACCGGATTCATTCCGTCGTCATCATCTCTCAACCACAGAGCAAACGATCTCATCAATCCCGGAACATCACCTTGATCCGGAGGTTGGAAATTGCCAACCGTATTAGAACCTTTACGATAAACTCCAGGAGTTAACGGAGCCGCAGCGTTGGCGATAAAGTAACGATTGAGTTGCCGAATCACAAGTTCGTCGACCGGTATGTCTTTTTGATCACTGAGGTAATCGATGAAATCATAGGCTTGCAATGCATTGATATTATCTTGTTCGTCAGCAATTTCTGACCGAGTCACAGATTTGCTGTCCAAACGGGCGACTGCCTCCTCATCTAAGCTAGCTCCCTCGATTCTCGTGGTGCCGGCCACCCGTTTTACCCGCACGTCACGATGTAGCCATGTCTCGTGTTTTGGCATAAGTAGCATGTTCTCGATCAACCAACGATTACGTTCGATATTTTCTAGACGATATTCCATCGTCGAGGTGATGGTATAATTTGGTTGAAAGATAGTATCATTCATATCTTATATCTCCATATATTTATTCTAAAATGATATAATTGATAGTATCAATAGACTTCACTTGTGTCAATCAGCCGGTCGACGCGAAGCGGCCTTAATCCCAGTCAACGCATCTCCCGCTATTTCCACCTTTCGTGCGTGCCTGTTGACAGCGATTTAGGGCGAGAGTAGACTCTATGGCAATGCTGAAGGTGAACGGTATCCCCTGCGCCTCCTGTTGTCCTTGTACCTATTACATAGGGATCGGGTAGCCTTCTGCGTTAGTTAAACCACCATTAGGAACCACTTGAACCCACCACGTTGTCAAACGGGTGGGTTTTTTAATTGCCGAAAATCTTCGCCCCAAATACGAGCTTAAATACTCGGAGGATGAACCAAGTTGACTAGAAATACCTCGACCGGACAAGGCAAAGCCCTGGAGACCATCTACGAAGAGAGCTTAGAACTTTCTAAGAACTCTCAGAGCATCATTCCCTTCATGGAAGACGAGATCGTGCGGTTGGAGGAGGAGTCGGCGGCGTTCGTGGCCGGCGAAAGGGAAAATACGGAGTTCACACCCTTCCGTTTGAAGCAGGGTGTTTACGGCCAACGCCAGGCCGACGTACAGATGATTCGTGTCAAGATTCCCGGCGGCATCCTCACCACGGAGGCGATGGAGGCCCTAGGAGAGTTCACCACGAAGTACGCCCCCCTAGGCAAAGGCCACATCACCACCCGGGAGAACTTCCAGTTCCATCACGTCCCATTGGACCAATGCCCCGACGCCCTCAGGCTGTTGGGTGCGGCCGGTCTGAGCACCCGCGAAGCCTGCGGCAACGTGGTTCGGAACGTGGTTGGTGCGCCGACTTCAGGTGTCTGCGTGTCGGAGGTCTTCGACCCGACACCCTACCTGGCAGCGTTCGTCCGGTTCGCCGTTCGTCACCCGCTGACCCAGGCCTTCCCCAGGAAGTTCAAGAGTGCTTTCACCGGCTGCGACGACCACGACCATGTCGCCGCCGCCATCCAAGACCTGACCTACGTATCCCAGATCAGAATCGAAGACGGCGTTGAGAAGCGCGGTTTCAAGGTATTCGTCGCTGGCGGCACATCGATCATGCCCCGTCTAGCCAAACCCCTCTATGACTTCTTGCCCGAGGAAGACTTCCTCCGGCTGGCTCTGGCCCTGTTCACCGTCTTCAACAACGCCGACATGCTGCGCAAGAACCGCATGATGGCCCGCCTCAAGGTGTTGGTCGACCGCATCGGCATCGAGGAGTTCAAGACGCTGGTCGAAGCCGAGTTTGAGAAGATCGGTCCCATCGACCCCAAGCCTTGGATGAACGTTGAAGAGCTGATGAAGGAGACCCCTCCTGCATTGTCCAGCAACGGCTCCAACGGGAACGGCAGTGGCGACTACGCCGAATGGCGCAAGACCAACGTGGAAGCCCAGAAACAGGAGGGCTACTACGCTGTTCACGTTAAGCCCGACCGGGGCAACATATCCGCCAGTCAGTTCCACGCCCTGGCCGACATCATGCGCAAGCACACCGGCGGCCGTGCCCGCACCAGCCAGGAACAGAACCTGGTACTGCGTTTCATCCCGGAGCACATGCTCCACGACGTGTGGGACGCATTGGTGGCGATCGGCTTGGCTGAAGCCAACGCTAATTCGATCAGCAACGTTGTCTCGTGCCCCGGCACCGACAGCTGCAAACTGGGCATAACCGCCTCCATGGGTCTGGCCGGCGCTCTGAAAGATGAGATCCAAAGCTGGAATGGCCTGGTGGAAGATGAGGGTGTCAACGACATCCGCATCAAGATGAGCGGCTGCCCCAACGGTTGCGGCCTCCACCACATCGCCAACATCGGCTTCCACGGCGCAGCCACCAAGGGCGCCGACGGCGAGCAGATTCCCGCCTACGAGATGTTCTTGGGCGGAAACTACGGCGACGTCAACGTCCAGGACTCCCGCATCGGGACCAGGATTCCCCGGATCAAGATTCCGGCCAAGTCCGTCCCCGGTGTGCTGAAGGAAGTGGTGTCCTACTACAAGGACAACCGCACCGAAGGCGAGAAGTTCAACCAGTTCTTGGACCGCGTTGGTCTGGAAGAACTGACAGCGGTCGCCGAAAAAGCTCAAGAAGCCGCCGCTGAAGCCGCCGCCGGCTCAGACCTGTACGTCGACTGGGAACGCACCGTCCAGTACAAGCTGGAACGGGGCGAGGGCGAGTGCGCCGTATAGGGCGCTACTGATTTGGCATCGCCTGAATTGTCGTCCCTGGCTGGCAAGACCATAGCTTACGTCGAGGCCCGCATGCTCTCAGAGATGGGGGCCTTGATCGAGCGCAACGGCGGCATCGCGTACCCGGCTCCCGTTCTCCAAGAGGTCCACCTTGGCGACACGCCAGAGGTGATAGAGCTGGTCGACGAACTATGCGCCGGCCGGGTGCAGGTCATGATTTTCCAGACGGGCGTCGGCACCAAAGCACTCTTCGATAGCGCGGAGTCTCAAGGCAGGGGTCCTGAAACCCTGGAAGCGTTGGCGGGTATCACAGTTATTGCCCGCAGTCCTAAGCCTGCCGCCGTGCTGCGCCGCAATAAGGTCCACATCGACCACATGCCCCCGGAGCCGTTCACCTCAAGCGACCTGATCACCGCCATAGCCGAGTTGGACCTGACGGGAAAGTCGGTGGTGATTCAGGCCTATGGTGGCCCCAACAACCTGCTGACCCAGACGCTGCAGGAGCGCGGAGCTATCGTGCGCGAAGTCACTCTATACACCTGGGGCCTGGCAGATGACGTCTCCCCGGTATTGGGCTTAATCGATGCCCTGGAAAATGGCCAGATCGACGCCTTGGCATTCACGAGCCAGATCCAGATAGGAAACCTCTTGGCGATCGCGGCGCAGGCAGGGAAAGAAGAATCGTTGCGTAGCATCCTGTCCCAAGGGCCTGTGGTCGTCGCCTCAGTGGGTCCGGTATGCACCAAACGAATGCTCGAAGCTGGCTTCCGGGTCGACGTCGAGCCTGACCATCCCCACATGGGCAACCTGGTATTAGCTTTGGCCAAACGGCTCAGTCCGGACTACGTCAAAACCGATTGATCGCCAACTAATCAAGCGACCAAGCGCGAGAAAAAATAAACGGGCGGCCAATGGCCGCCCGTTTTTTAATTCGCTGTTGTGCCCCGCCAGATCAGCTCTTGATCCAGCGTTTGAACCGGTCCCACGGTGATTCCGATGAGTCTTCTAGAGATTCTCCACGCCACCTCTTTTCCATGTTTATATTCCTTGGCGTGATGAAAAAGAGCATATAGCCGAAGACCAACAGGGCCAGTCCAACCCAGATCAGCACCCATATCTGTAGCAGGGCAGTAATGATGAAAACCACTAGGCCCGTCATCAATATCTTACCGGGTGTTATGGTGGGCCAGCGCCCTCTGGGAGTTTCATAGCTCTTCGGCCGGCTGGCTTCGGCCGCCTGGCGTAACGCCCTTGGGCGGTCTTCCAGAGGTCTCTCAACTTCCCTGCCAGATTCATCGGGCACTATTTCGCCCGCATTTTTGAGGATCTCTTCGATCTCTTTTTGGTACTTGTCTTGCATAAAGGCTGGGTACCGTAGCTTCAGGCGATTTTGCCGTTCTCCGATAAGACCCAATGCAGGCGAGCGCCTCGCTCTGTGCGCCTGCGTTTGCCACACTACCCACGCACGTGCTCACGAATAACCTACACTGATGATTATACCGTAGATATTTGCTAACGGGTAGGAGGGAGTCCGAGACTGGCCAGTCTGGTCTTCCGGATCAGAAACAGCGGCTATTATTTGTCTTCGGGAGGCTTATACTGTCCGATCTTGCCGGTGACCATGAAGATCACTCTCTCAGCGATATTGGTGGCGCGGTCGGCGATCCGCTCCAAGTCATGGGCCACCCATAAGAAATGAGTCGAGGCTTCGATCGACTTGGGGTTTTGCCCCATATCCAGAAATATCTGATGGCAGACGCCGTCGTAAAGCGCGTCCACCTCATCGTCCGAGTCCCAGACATCGTTGGCCAGATCTACATCCCGGTCAACAAGCGATTTCAGGCTCCGTTTCAGCATGGTGACGCCCATCCGGGCCATTTGAGGGAGCTGTAACGGTATCTCCACCGGCTCGTCATCGCCGATGATCATGCAAATCTTTCCGATGCCTTCCGCGTAATCGCCCATGCGCTCCAATTCCACGGCGATATGCAAAACGGCCAGCAGGGTCCTGAGGTCAATAGCCAAGGGTTGCTGTGTCGCGATGAGGTCGATGCATTTCTCTTCCAACTCAAATCGCTTCTCGTCAATCTGGTCGTCTTCGGCAACCACTTCAATTGCCACAGCCAGGTCCCGACGCTCCAGCGCGTCCATGGATTTGACGATGGCATGCTCGACCATCTCTCCCAGGAGCACTAACTCGCCCTGCAATTCCTCTAAATTTCGATCAAAATCAGCTCTAACCATAGCGCCCTCGCTTGCACTGACGAGTTTGCTGCCCGTTTGGCCCTAAGGCAAAATCAGCTCTAACCATGACGCCCTCGCTTACCCAGACGAACTTGCTGGCCACCTGGTCTCAAGGCAAAGTCAGCTCTAACCATATAGCCTCCTACCCGAACCTACCGGTGATATAGGCCTCAGTCCGTTCATCCTCAGGGTTAGTGAATAATTGCCGGCTTTCGCCGAACTCCACCAAGAAGCCGATCCTAGCCTCCTCAACCATCAGGAACGCCGTGTAATGGGAGACCCGGGCCGCCTGCTGCATGTTATGAGTAACAATGATGATCGAATAGTCTTCTGATAACTCACGCATAAGTTCTTCGATCGCCAGCGTAGCTATTGGGTCCAGGGCCGAGCAGGGTTCATCCATCAGGATGACTCGAGGTTCAACCGCCAGAGTCCTAGCGATACACAACCGCTGCTGCTGGCCGCCCGACAGAGACAGTGCGCTGGCCTTCAGGCGGTCTTTGACCTCGTCCCAAAGGGCGGCGCGGACCAGTGATCTCTCCACGATCTCTTCTATATCGCCCTTGAAGCCATTTATCCGCGGGCCGAAGGCGACATTGTCGAAGATCGACTTGGGGAATGGATTGGGACGCTGGAAGACCATCCCGATCTCATAGCGAATCTCGGTCGGGTCGACATCATGACCGTAAAGGTCGAGGCCGTCAAACAACACCTGGCCTTCGACCCGGGCCGACGGGATCAGGTCGTTCATCCGGTTGAAGCACCGCAGCACAGTGCTCTTGCCGCAGCCGGACGGTCCGATGATCGCCGTTATCCGGTTGCGCGCAACGTCCAGGTTCACATCGCCAACTACTTTCTTGTCCCCGTAGTAGACGTTCAAACCTCGGGTCTGGAGGATGTAATCCTGGTCTAGCAATCTTTTCTGTGTCCTCTATGCGACCTGGCCGCGAAACCTGGCATCGAGATCGCGCCTATTCCCACTTTTTCTGGAACTTGTTGCGGAGTATAACCGCGCCAGCGTTCATTACCAGCAGTATGACCAACAGCACGATTATACCGGCTGCCGCGGCCTCCTGGAATCCTGCCTGAGGGCGGGACGTCCAGTTGAATATCTGGATGGGTAGCACAGTGAACCGGCTCAAGGGACTGTCAGGCGTGAATGGCACGAAGGTAAGCGCGCCCATGGCGATCAACGGCGCCGTTTCTCCGATGGCCCGGCTGACCGCCAGAATAACCCCTGTCAGTATCCCTGGGAACGCCTGGGGAATCACCATGTGCCAGATGACCTGCCACCTGGTGGCGCCCAGGGCATAGGCTCCCTCCCGGAGTGACGGCGGCACCGCCCGGACGGCTTCACTGGCAGCCACGATGACTATGGGCAGCACCAACAACGCCAACGTGAACCCGCCGGCCAACACGCTCTTGCCCAGATGCAGGCTGTAAACAAAGATCTGCAGGCCCAAGATGCCGTAGACGATGGACGGCACGCCGGCGAGATTGGCTATGTTGATCTTGGCGATCCTGGCGAACTTGCTGCGGGCAGCGTATTCCTCCAGGTACAAGGCAGTGGCGACGCCCAGCGTGAATGCCACCACGCCAGCGATGACCACCACGTAGATGCTGCCCAACATGGCCGCCTTGATTCCGGCCTGGTCCGGGTGACGCGACGCAAAGCTGGTCAAGAAATTCCAGTTGATACCGGTGACGCCCTGGATAAACAGATAGACCAGCAGGACCACCAACATGCCCAGGGCGATCGCCACAGACAGCAGACATAGGCCATGGAAGGCCCGGCCCATCCACTTGCGGCGAGCACGTCTCCGTTGAAACTCAGTCTGTGGGATCACGGCCACTACTCGTACTCCTCCCGGAACCGGCTGACCACCCATTGGCTCATCAGGTTCATCACCAGAGTGATGGCGAACAGGAGTAAGGCCACGGCGAAGATGGTCTTGAACTCGATCGACCCGGCCGGCGCATCCCCCTGGCTCACCTGGACTATGTAGGCGGTCATGGTCTCGATGGGAACGAAGGGGTTCAACGTGAAATTGGGGTTCTGTCCGGCGGCTATGGTGACAATCATAGTCTCACCGATGGCCCTGGAGACCGCCAGAATGAACGCCGACACGATCCCGGAAAGAGCTGCTGGTACCACCACCAAGGTGGAGACCTCCAGTTTGGTGGCGCCCAAAGCGTAGGCGCCTTCACGCAGAGTTCTGGGCACCGCGCGCATGGCGTCTTCACTGAGGCTGGAGACCATCGGCAAAATCATGATTCCCATGACTATTGAGGCGCTAAGCGCGTTGAAGACCGAGATGTCCCCGGATATCTGTCGGATGATCGGGGTCACGAACAATAGGGCGAAATACCCGTAGACCACGGTTGGTATCCCGGCCAGGACCTCCAGGATGGGTTTGACCGCCCGTCGCACCGGGTCGGGAGCGTATTCGCTGAGGTATATCGCGCTCAGCAGACCCAATGGCAGGGCAACCACCATCGCCAACACTGCCGTTAGCGTGGTGCCTGCAACCAGTGCGAGTACGCCGAACTGTTTGGATGAGAAAAGGGGCGTCCAACGGGTGCCTGTGATGAACTCGAAGAACGAAACGTCTCCGAAGAACTTGATCGCCTCAAAAAGAAGAACGGCCACGATACCGACGGTGATCAGGATCGAAAGGACGGTCGATAGGAATAGGGTGAAAGCGATGGCCCGCTCCGGAAGACTTCGCCTCCAAGAGCTCCTAGACCCCTTCCCCAAAGGAGGGCTGAGCACGTTTTTAGCCAACGTGGATCGCGCTTCCTAAGGTTAATAATTTCTGAAATTTATTCATAAAAATCATTCACTGACCCGCGGAAAGTATCTCTTCAACAGTTCCCGTCAGAGGGTTATCGCCGCCGAAGATCGAGCCGGTTATACCGCGCTGGAACCGGTCCAACACCAGGTCGTGCACCACCTCGGGAAACGGCACAAACCCCAACTCCTTGAGCAGGTCTGACCGTTCATAGCTCACGTAATAGCTGACAAAGTCCTTTACTTCCTGGTCGGCCCAAGCCTCCATGCTCACGTAGATGAAGAGAGGCCGGGAAAGCGGCGAGTAAGTGCCGTCGTTGATCGTCTCATCGGTCGGGAAGATACAGCCATTGCCGCTATCGACACCCACCATTTTCAACTTGTCCTGGTTCTCAACGAAGTAGGAGTAGCCGAAGTACCCCAAACTGCCCTTGTCTCCCGCGATGCCCTGCACCAGAACATTATCCCGTTCGCTGGATGTAAAATCGCCCCGTGAAGCCTGGGCCTCCCCGTTTATCGTCTCAGTGAAATAATCGAACGTCCCCGAGTCTACGCCGGGTCCATAGAGACGAATTCGCTCGTCAGGCCACTCTTCCCGGATCTGATTCCATCTGTTGATTTTCCCCTCAGCTTCCGGCTGCCACATGGTGTGGAGCTCTTCGATCGTCACACATTGGGCAAAATCATTATCCGGGTTCACGCCCACCGTCAGTCCATCTATGGCAACAGGAAGTTCGATGAATTCCACGCCTTTTTCGCGGCATTTCTCTACTTCGCTGGGCTTGATGGGCCGAGAGGCGTCATTGATGTCGATGTCGCCGGAACAGAATTTCTTGAACCCGCCGCCGGTTCCGGATATCCCGATGACCAGCCGGGCTGAACCACCGATGGAATCTCCCCAATCTTCCACCATTGCCTCGGTGATGGGAAACACGGTGCTGGACCCATCAATGTCTGTCGTTCCAGCTCCGCAGGCGACCAGGAGCCCCATGACGCAAAAAAAAGCCGTTCCCCAGGCTTTCCAGCCCAGAGAACGGCTTATAATCCAGTTCCTTGTTATCATTCAGCCAAAATTATATTCCGCTCCAGAGGGCGGTGCAATAGGGTCTCCGGTCAATTTTTCCAGCCGTTTTAACCGCCAGATTGTATACTTGTATCTACCAGGCTCCCGGCAGTCATAGAATCCCAGAAAATAGCAAGTCTCCGCCGGGATAAGCTGGAATGGCAGTAGAGGTTTTCATTTGAGTTTAAAACTAGAACTGAGCGTCGTGGACCAATCGCCGGTGCGAACCGGCGAGTCGGCGGGCCAGGCGCTACGCGACACAATCGACCTGGCAGTGGCGGTGGAGAAACTGGGCTACCACCGGTATTGGCTGGCCGAACACCATAGCCTGCCCAACTTCGCCGGCACCAGCCCGGAGATACTTATCGGCCAGGTAGCAGCCCACACCAACTCCATCAGAGTCGGCAGCGGCGGGGTCATGCTCTCCCATTACAGCTCCCTCAAGGTGGCTGAGAACTTCCGTATGCTGGGGGCGCTCTATCCGGGGCGCATCGACCTGGGGGTCGGCCGGGCGCCGGGCAGTGACCAGGTCACCTCAGCCGCCCTCTCTTTCCCCGGACAACCCCGTGAGATTCGCCACTTTCCCCGGCAGGTGGTCGACCTCCTGGGCTTTTTGAACGACGACCTAGAAGACGGCCATTTCTTCTCCGGCATCAGCGCCGGCCCAGGAGAACCTGAGGTGCCCGATGTCTGGCTTCTCGGCTCCCGGTACGAGAGCGCCAACATGGCGGCCCAGCTGGGGCTGCCCTTCGCATATGCTCACTTTTTCGGCATCAACGTGGAAGAGGGACCGGCAATCGTGGCCAATTATGTGCAGAACTTCCAGCCGTCGGAGCGATTCCCCGAACCAAAGATCAACGTCGGTGTCCACGTCGTCTGTGCCGAGACCGAGGAAGAAGCTCAAAGACTATCCGCCAGCCGAAATCTGTCCCGGCTGTTCAACATTACCGGGCGGGCCAACGGGATTCCCTCGCCTGAGGATGCGGCCAAATACATCTACCGGGCAGACGAGTCGGCCTTCGTGAAGCAGTACCAAGACGTCTGCGTTGACGGCGACCCGCAGCAGGTCAAAGAGGGACTGGAAGGGATCGCCGAGATGTATCAGACACCCGACCTAAGCATCGTGACCATCACCCACGGCCTGGCCGAGCGCATCCACTCCTACAAGCTGGTGGGAGAGGCCTGCGGGTTAACGCCGCTGGAGTAGGGGTTACGAAAATCCCCCTCGGCCCCCTTTGCGAAGGGGGAAGGTTCAAGTCCCACTTTCGTAAAGGGGGATTTAGGGGGCTTTCGGCGCCAGGGCCTCGATGACGTGCCTGTGGGAGGCCATGTTGTCACCCACCGCAAAAGGTGCGATCACTGGGAGTTGCAGGCCGGCGGCACGGCGTTTCTCCAGGGCAGTGCGGCATTCCTCGACAGTCCCAACTATTGCCACCTGGTCTTGCATCTCAACCGTGATCGAGTCTGCGGCTTTGTCCAGATTGCCCTCGGCCAGGGCGGCCGCGGCAGCGGTCATCTCTTTGTCGAACCCGGTCTCCGCGAAGAAGTTGCGGTAGAAGGGATTGCTGGCGTACCGGGCCACCTGACGGCGCAACGAGTCTCGAGACGAGGTCAGGTCATCGCCCACTGCCACGCGCACATAACCGGCGATGTCTATCTCACTGGGGTCCCGGCCCGCTTTCTCGGCCCCGCGTTTGATGTGGCCGATAGCCTCACCCAGATAGTCAACGGCAGTCCAGTTCATCAGCACGCCGTCAGCCAGTTCGCCGACCATCTCCAGCATCTGTGGGCCTAGGGCGGCTATGTAGATGGGAACTTTGGTCTTGGGAGTGGCCGCGCCCATGGACGCGCCGGTCAGCTTGAACTGCTTGCCGGTGAAATTGACTTCTTCTCCCGCCAGCAGGGCTTTGATGATCTGGATGGTCTCCCTCATGCGCGTCATCGGCTGCTTGAAGGGTATGCCGTCACGGCTCTCCACGGTGGGAGCGTGGCCGACCCCCAAGCCAAGCATGAAGCGTCCGTCAGCAACCGCCGCCATACCGGCCGCGCCCATCGCAGTGTTGGTGGGAGTGCGAGCGAAGATCGGCAGTATCCCGGTGCCCAGCTTCACAGTGCTAGTCTTCATGGCGATCGTCGCCAACGACGTCAGCGAGTCACGGCCACCACCCTCTGGCACCCACACCGCATCAAAGCCGTTCTTCTCGGCCTGGGCGGCCAGTTCCTGATAGTCCTGGGGAGAAAGGTTGGGATCGTTTTCCAGACGCACGCCATAGCGGGCCATGATAGCTCCTTAGGAACCGAAGGGGATGATTAAACGCCCAGTTGCGTCGCCAGGTCGCGGAAGTCGTCACACACGAATTCAAAGGACGGGTCGGGAGTGGTGTCTACTTTGCCGTTAACGCCGCGTTCGAGGGGCCGTTTCACGAAGGCCGTCCTCAGCCCTTGCGCAGCAGCGGCTAATAGGTCCTCCTGGTGGGCGGCGACCATCATCACCTGCTCGGGCTTCAAGTGGAGCAGTTCCACGCCGGTCAGGTAGGTCTTGGCATCAGGCTTATAGGCGTGGGCCAGCTCAGCTCCCAGAATGGTGTCCCACGGCAGGTTGGCGTATTTGGCCATGTTTACCATCAGCGCGATGTTGCCGTTGGACATGGTCGCCAGGATGAACTTGGACTTTAGGCGTGCCAGTCCCGGAGGCGAGTCCGGCCAGGCGTCCAGCCGGTGCCAAGCCAGGTTCAGGTCGGCTTTGGCTTCTTCGCTGATGCCCTTGATGCCAAAATCGTTCAGCAGCTCTTCCAAGCCCATGCGGTGGAGCGTATCTAGCTCGATCCAGGGCAATTCCCCGGAGCGCACCTTGTCCAAGAAAGGACGGTACTTGGCCCGCCAGCTTTCGGCAAAGTCGACCCAGTCGGCCGTTATGCCGTGGGCCTTGCCAAAATTCTCGGCGTGGCGGGTGACTGAAGAATGCCAGTCGACCACCGTGCCGAATACGTCAAATACCAGGGCCTTGATCTGGGATGAGTCCGCTGCCATTTCCCGCCTCTCTATAGATACTTGAGTTATTCACGCCCGATCTTGAGCAGAATCTGGACCAGTTCTTCGGCGTGGGTGACCATAGTGTCGTGTCCGGAGTCCACGGGGTAGACGCCCCATCCGGCCTGCCTGGCGCGCTCGGCCACGGAGTCAAACCCCGATTCGCCGCCGCCGACAAAGTTCTTGGGGATGCTAGCTGCTTTGGGGTTGCTCATGTGGACAGGGCTGTCCATGGCTGCCGCCGGTTGGGGGGTGACATTTGCGCCCACCCAAGCCAGATCACCGGGGTCAGTGATACCCCAACGACGGCCCACTTCTTCCAACGAGGCGGGGGCCGCCAGGAATCCGTTGCCGTTCTTTATCTGGTCGCGCACCCACCCGGCAAACTCCTCACCACGAACGGGTATGAGTTGGTCAACCATGGACTCGCCGTCGGCGGGTATTACACCGTTGACGTAGACCATGTGGGAGATGAGTTCAGGGCAAACTTCCGCAACCCCCGTGATGACCATCCCGGCATAGGCGTGGCCAACTAGGACGACATCTTCCAGCCCTTCGTAGCGCATCAGTTGGACGATATCTTGGATATGCACGTCCAAGGTGATGTCGGCCGGATCGAGCCGGTCGTTGAGGTGAGCCCTCTCGCCCAGGCCGGTGAGGGTTGGAGCGAAGACCTCCGCTCCGGCATCGCGCAGTAAAGGGGCGGTCTTATTCCAGCACCACCCGCCGTGCCAAGCGCCGTGGACCAATACGTAGGTTGTCATGTTGGAGTCTCCAGCGCCTGGCGATGGGTTAAATCAGATTCGATCTAGTTGAGCTTGTCGACCTGACGCTGGACCTCGTCGTAGTCAGGCTCCACTCCCGGGTTTTCGCCGACCCACTTGAACTGGATCACACCATCTTTGTCGATCACGAACACGGCCCGCTCTGAAGCAGTGTAGCCTTCCATGCCGGCAAAGTTCGGCAACGACACGCCATAGTCAGCGCCCGTCTTGCGGCTGTAGTCGCTCAACAGAGGGAAATTCAGGTTGTTGGCATCGGAGAATGCCTTCTGGGCGAAGATTCCGTCCACGCTGATACCGAAGACCTGGGCGTTCATGGAATTAAAGGATTCGAAGCGGTCACGGAAGGTGCACATCTCGGTGGTACAGACGCCGGTGAACGCACCGGGGTAGAAGGCCAACACCACATTCTTGCCCTTGGAATCACTGAGTTTCGTCGGTTGCTTTGCGGAGTCGAATAGCTCGAAATCAGGGGCTTTTTGTCCTACTTCTGCTGCCATGGTTGTTCCTCCTTGGAGAGTAAGGGTGTCACCGTTTCAGTCTCGCCCTCAGGGCCGCCCGAGACATCGGCGGAGATGGGTCGTTCGAGCCCGTAAACCGGGTCGAGGCTATATTAACACAGGCTTTCGCATCCAGGCGTGGCGCGTGCCTATGGTACAATCGGTTGACCAACCGCCCTTTGGCCATCCCGGTTCAAAAAGCCACGAGACGCCAGAGAGAGCATCAGGCATGGAGATCATCAGGCATGTTTTTTGATTCACGGCGGTCCAATGTCCTGGCAACCAATGGAATGGTCGCCACCAGCCAGCCCCTGGCCGCCACCACCGGTCTGCGCATCCTGATGGAGGGTGGCAACGCCGTTGATGCCGCCATCGCCGCCGCTGCAGCCTTGAACGTAGTGGAACCCATGTCCACAGGCGTTGGTGGTGACATGTTTGCCCTGGTGTGGGACAACAAAGAAAAGAGCGTCCGCGCCCTGAACGGCAGCGGCCGCGCCCCCGCCGCAGCCAACATTGATGAACTCACCAGCAAGGGCCACAAAGCCATGCCGGACGTTGGCGTGTATTCCGTCGCCACACCAGGCACCGTTCATGGCTGGGAGACGCTGCTAAACTCCTGCGGCACCATGCCCCTCAGCAAGGTCCTGCAGCCTGCCATCGATTACGCCGAGAGTGGCTTCCCCGTTTCTGACATAATCTCAGTCCAGTGGCAGCAGCAACTTGGCAAACTGTCGGCCTTTCCGTCGGGCACGGAGATGCTGCCCAACGGCGGCACCCCGTCGCAAGGCGATTTCGTAAAACTGCCGACTCTGGCCGCGACCCTAAGGGCCATCGCCGAGGGCGGTTCAGACGCCTTCTATAAAGGCCCGATAGCTGAGAAGACCTGTGCGTTCGTCCAGGAACACGGTGGCTGGCTGGCGATGGAAGACATGGCCACCCACACCTCCGACTGGGACGATCCTATATCCACCGACTACCGGGGCGTCACCTGCTGGGAATGCCCACCCAACGGCCAGGGCATCGCCGCGCTTGGGGCTTTGAACATCGCCGAGGGATTCGACATCAAAGGCATGGGCGCTCAGTCCGCCGACGCCTACCATCACCTGATCGAGGCCATGCGCTTGGGCTTCGCCGACGCCTTCCAATACGTGGCCGACCCCCGCAAGGCCAACGTCCCCATCAGCGAGCTAACCTCCAAGGACTTCGCCATCACCCGGCGGGAGCTGATGAACTCCAAGAAAGCCATGGCGACCGTGCCATACGGCCAGGTGCTTAAAGGCTCTGACACCGTCTACATCAGCGTTGTCGACGGTCAGGGCAACGCCTGTTCCTTCATCAACAGCGTATTCTCCAACTTTGGCTCCGGGATGGTTGTACCGGGCACCGGCATCGTCCTCCACAACCGGGCGTCGCTGTTCTCCCTCGACCCGAATCACGCCAACCACCTGGCCCCGCACAAGCGGCCTTACAACACGATAATCCCTGGCATGGCCACCAAGGACAACGAGCTGTACCTGTCCTACGGCATGATGGGTGCGTTCATGCAGCCCCAGGGCCATCTACAATTGATCAGCAACATGGTCGACCACGGCATGGACCCGCAACAGGCCATCAACGCCCTGCGGTTCATGGTCGGCAACGACACCGTGCTCTTGGAAGAGGGGTTGGACCCGGCCGTCGCCAAAGACCTCCAGTCTCGCGGCCACACCGTTGGTCAGATCACCGGCTACAACCGGGTGTCCATCGGCGGCGCGCAGATGATCCAGCGCAACCCTGACACAGGCGTCTTGACCGGCGCTTCAGAGCCTCGCAAAGACGGTGCCGCGGTGGGTTACTAACGGCGGCGAGCCGCGTTTTAATATTGATTGGACATCTTGAATCACGGCAGGCAATAGGGAGCGAATCATGACCCAGCCAAAACCGGACAGGGGCTTCTACCAGAAATACTACCGGGAGATAGATGTGGTCCACGGATTGCAGAGCAAACCCGAAGATCAAGAATGGCTCCTGACCACGCCCAAGGACGACGTTAAACAAACGGATGTCGTCCTCTACCTGGGCTGTAACGTGCTCCGCACGACCCACATGATTCGCACCGTGACCGACATCTTCAAGCTGATGGGCGTCAATTACGCGGCCGTTGGCGGCAAGACCTACTGCTGCGGCATCCAGCATTACCAACGCGGCGACGAAGCCGCCGCCCTGTCGGTGGCCGAGACCACCGCCGCCAATTTCCAGAAGTTCAACCCGAAGCAGGTGGTCATGTGGTGCCCGTCCTGCATCTACTTCTATGACGACATCATGGACATGCGGAAGAAGAGTTTCGACTTCAACCACGTGGCCGAGTTCCTGGTGGACAACATCGACAAATTGGACTTCAAGCCCCAGCCGGAGACCACCGTGGCGCTCCATTACCATACGGGCCGGGAGCAGGGCGATGCTGAGGCCAGGAGTGCACAGATACTGCTATCCAAACTGCCTGGCGTGACGCTGATCGACGTTGGCAGCGACACCCGCTTCGGCCGGCACTGCACGCCTGCAGTCCGCGAAAACATGGGCGCAGATGAATGGGAAGGCATGGCCACCGGGTTTGTCGAGAAGGCCGTTGCGCAAGGCGCCGACACCTATGCGACGCTGTACCACGGCTGCCAACGCCACATGTGCCGCTACGAGGCGGACTATCCGGTGAAGGTGGAACACTACCTGACCGTGGTCGGCCGGGCGCTGGGTATCGAGCACGAAGACCTGCACAAGAAACACGTGCTATCGGGCGACATCGACGCCATCATGGAAGAGACCAGCCCCTGCGCCGTCGCCAACAACATCTCCCCCGAAGAAGCCCGCCTAACCATCGAAAAGAACTACGCCAAGACCTGATCATCTGCTAGTTCTAATTGGGTCTTCCGCGAGGAGACCCTTCGACAAGCTCAGGACGAACGGGTTGGGGCAGTGTCTTGGAATTCTGCTGCCCGTGATGCTCCGGCCTTCGCTGGCATACCCCGCTGCGTAGACTTCCGCACCCAGTCACCGACAAGTTGAAATCCAGCTGCCCTGACCGCCGTGCCCAACACCCGCCAAGCTGAAATTCACCCACCCGTTCGTGGTAAGCTCCGTCGAACCATGGCTGGTGCTCCGAGACCGCATTCTACCCAAAGAGGCCCTTCAACAAGCTCAGGACGAACGGGTTGAGGGCAGTGTCTGAGATTTTGAATTACCGGTATCACTACTGAACTTCAGAACACTCAGCGTTGGCCTGATTCCCGCCACCAACAGCAACCAAGCTAGAATCCACCCACCCGTTCGTGGTGAGCTCCGTCGAACCATGGACGTGCCACAGACAAAGACAGTCGCCAGTAGAAACCACCCGGGCCAATCAGTATCATCCGGCCGAAGCCATGGGATACCACGTCTACATACTCTTGTGTTCCGACCGTTTCTATTACACCGGGCATACAGACAACATCGAAGCCCGCTTGTCCGCCCATCAGCAAGGGCATGTCCAAGGCTACACTCAAAAACGGCGTCCAGTGCGCCTGGCATTCGCAGAAGAAATGCCAACGAGGCAAGAGGTGATTGCCAGAGAGCGACAGATCAAAGGCTGGTCCCGAGCCAAGAAAGAGGCTCTCATTGCCAGGGATTGGGACAGGTTAATTACGCTGGCAAAGAGGCGAGCCCAAGAACCCGACTCTGCTAATCATGATGGCTCTCGCGGTACATGACTTCCTCAAAGAGGCCCTTCGACGGGGCTCAGGACGAACGGGGGAAGGCAAGCAACTAGGAAAATCCTATCCACTTGAATCTCGCCCATCGTAAGTAAATCCTGCCGCCCTGACTTCGACACCCAACAGCAACCAAGCCAACATCCACCCAACCGTTCGTGGTGAGCCCCGTCGAACCATGGACGTGCCACAAACGACTCTCTAGTGCGACTCTTCTTCCCAGGGCATGCCTGATTCCCCTCTTCGCGGCCGCCTCGGGCCGTCTTGGCTGTCGCCTGCCAGCACCGGCTCCGAGCGCTCTGCCGTCCCGATGCTGCCGTCACTGAAGATCACGCCATCCTCGCAGTAGGCCTCGATGCGCCCGCCGCCGTATTGCCCTTGATAGAGGCTGGCATACAGCCCGCTCTGCGCCAGCAGTTCGTCGTGAGGGCCGTGCTCGACTATCCGCCCCCGGTCCACTACATAGATCACATCGGCGGCGATGATCGTCGACAGCCGGTGGGCGATCACCATGGTTGTACGGTCACGCATCAAGGGCTGCAGCGCCGACTGGACGTAACGCTCGCTGGCCGTGTCCAAGGCCGAAGTAGCTTCATCAAGTATCAAGACCCGTGGTTGGTGCAGAATCACCCGGGCGATGGACAGCCGCTGACGCTCGCCACCGGACAGCCGGAACCCCCGCTCGCCGACCACCGTGTCGTAGCCGTCGGGCATCTCCATGATCCGGTCGTGAATGTATGCCGCCTTGGCCGCCGCTATCATCTCGTCCCGGCTGGCTTCCGGCCGGGCGTAGAGCAGGTTCTTCTCCATAGTATCGTGGAACAGATAACTATCCTGGGTGACAAAGCCGATTACTGCCGCCAGGTCGGCCTGCCTGATATCTCTAACGTCCCGCCCGTCGATGGACACCGAGCCCTCGGTCACGTCGTAGAGCCGTGGCACCAGATAGGCCAGGGTGGTCTTGCCCGCGCCGCTCGGCCCCACAAACGCGGCAAGCTGACCGGCCGGAATGTTCAAGCTGACCCCGTCCAGGGCCCATAGGCGGGAACCCTCCCGGTCTTCATCAATGGCCTCGTCATCCGTTCCGTCATAGGACCGTGAGTAATTGACCCGTACTGAATCGAAGGTGATCTCGCCCGTGACTGTCTCGAGATCCAGCGCGGTGGCGTCAGGCGCATCTACGATGTCCTGCTTCAAGTCGAGGTAGCCGTAGATACGCTCGAACAAGGCCATCGACGACTGTAGTTCAACGGACACCTGCAGCAGCCGCCCCACCGGGAAATACAGGCGGCTTTGGAGCGTGGTGAAGGCGATGATGGTCCCGAAGGTGACCCCTTGCGACTCGGGGCCCGCCATCAGGTATCCGGCCACCAGGTAGATGAACGCCGGAGATATGGACAAGAACGTCATCACCACGGCAAAGAACGTGTGGCCGATCATCTGCTGTCGCACCGCCAGGTCGGAAAGCTCCTGGTTATGGCGGTGGAAGTTGGCCATCTCATGGGTCTGACGGCCGAACAATTTGGCCAGCATAATCCCCGAGACCGACAGGGTCTCCTGGGTGATGGCCGTGACCTCAGCCATTGACCGCTGCGCCTCAGCAGTAACGGCCCGCCGCCGCTTGCCCACAAACCGAGTCAGTGCGAAGAAGAACGGCACCGTCGCCACTGCCACGATGGTCAGCTGCCAGGACAGGATCAACATCGCAACTAACGTGCTCAGGAAGATGACGGTGTTGGAGAGGGTGTCGGTCAGGGTGCTGGTCACCACCGACTGGATGCCGCCCACGTCGTTGGAAACCCTGGACTGAATCTCGCCGGTGCGTGTGCTGGTGAAGAACCCCAGGGACATCCCCTGCAGGTGGGCGTAGACGGCGTCGCGCAGGTCCCGCATCACGCTCTGGCCCACATGGTTGGTCATATAGGTCTGGACCACGCCCATAACACCGTTAAAAATGGCGATGGACGACATGATGGCGGCCAAGATCCAGAGCAGGTCCATATTGGGGCTGCCTGATGCCGGGAAGAGGGCCGAGTCGAAGACGGTCTTGATCAGCAGCGGGTTTATGACGCCGACGCTGGCGGTCAGCAGAATCAGGCCGGCTACCGAAATCACCTGGAAGCGGTAGGGCTTGAACAGCCGCACCGTCCTGGGCACCATGGGGCTGGACGGATCGGGCAGGCCTAGAGTGTTTCTCTTGTCTACCGGCTCTTCCGGCACGACGCGGTGCATCATGGGGAATACCTACAGTGTTAAGCGGCTGATTCTTGCCGCATGAAATCTTAGCTACTGCCCCGCGTCAGAAGCGGGGAACCAGTAAGACAAGTTTACCATTCATCGATTTGCGGGAACGGTAATGGCTGGGGGAGAAGCGCGAAAATCCCCCTTGCTCCCCCTTTACGAAAGGGGGAGTTGGATAGCCGCTATCGTGGGCGCCTCATCCTAGCAAAGCCGGAAGAGAACAAAGCCCCCTTTTCGTAAATGGGGGTTGGGGGGATTTCGCCCCCCGCCCCCTACCAGTCCCTGACTATCGGCAATACTTCTTTCCCGAACAAGCCGATGTTGGACATGGTGGCTTCGTGGTCCATCTTGGACTCTTGGCCGTACATGATCAGGTGCTCCATCCCCAGCGTGGTGTGCAGGTGCTCCAGTTTCTCCAGCACGGTGTCGGGAGTGCCGCAGACGATGTGGAAGTTCTCTTTCAATTCCTCAAATGTCTGCTGTGCCAACGGTACCGAGTTCCGGCGCGCCGCCACTGCAGTAGCCGCCGCCGAGCGGTAGCCAACGGGGTTCATGAACTCCCTGGGGCCACGCGTGGTCGCGCCCATGCGCCAGAGGAAGTGCTTGGCCTGCTCGTCGGCCTTCTCCTGGGTATCGGCCACGTAACAACAGAGCAGATAGCCAAAGTTGTCTTTGGTCGGAGTATGACCGGCGGCCACCGAAGCCTCCCGGTACATGTCGAACAACTCCAAGGTGACGTCCAAGGCGGTCAAGAAGGCCACATAGGTATACCCGTGCGACCCGGCCCATTCGGCGGTCTCGGGACTGGAAGTTCCCGGCACCCAAATAGGCGGATGGGGCTTTTGAATCGGTACCATCCACGGGTTCACTACCCGGTAGTCATAGTACTTGCCCTCCCAGCGGAACGGCCCCGGTGTCGTCCAGGTCTTGATCAGCAGGTCGTGGCATTCCTCGAACCGGTCACGGTTCTCTGTGGGGTTGATGTTGGTGGAGACGGTCTCCACGCCCGTGCCCCGGACCATGCCTGAGATGACCCGGCCGCCGGAGATTACGTCGATCATGGCGATTTCTTCAGCCAGCCGCACCGGATTTTCGTGGATGGGCAGGATGTTCCCCAGCAGCAGTATCTTGGCCTGCTTGGTGATCCGGGCCAGGATCGACGCCGTGAGGTTGCACGAGGCGTTCATGCACGACGGCGTATTGTGGTGCTCGTTGACCATGACGCCGTGGTAGCCCAACTGGTCGGCGTACTCGTATTCATCGAAGTACCGCTGGAACAGGCCGTTGGCCGTGGCGGGGTCGAACAGGTCGTTGGGAAAAGTAAGCCTTAGTGAGGGATACTTGTCCGCTTCCTCGTCCGGATACTCATGGTAGGGGAATTCGCTGAAGTAGTAGACCTTCATGTGGGTGGGGTTGTTCTCCCGGTTTTTAAGTTGAGCTCATTTGCTCACAGACTAGATTCTGGCCAGCACGGTCTCTTCCGATTTTTTCGTGTGGTGCAGGTCCCAGCGTAGCTGAAGGTACAGCCAGAATTCCTCGGTCTCACCGAGAAACTTGGCCAAACGCAGTGCCGTGCTGGCTGTTATCCCGCGCCGTCCGTTCACTATCTCATTGACCCGCTGGTAAGGCACTCTGATCCCGTTGGCCAAGTCTCGCTGAGTAACCCCTTTTGGTTGTAGGAATTCCTTGGCCAGGACCTCTCCCGGATGCATTGGAGCCTTTTCTTTTATAACTGTAGCCATGATCAACACTCTTCCCAAAAAATATAGCATGCTGCCCGATAGATAATGCTAGGCCGGAGTGCTGAGTTATTGATAGCCGTAGGCGTGGGGGTGGCGCCCCCCCTCGGTCCCCCTTTACGAAAGGGGGAGGTAACGCAGTGGTTTGAACTTGGTTGGCCGGGCGATCCGTGCCCATATGAATCAAAGCCCCACTTTCGTAAAGGGGGGTTGGGGGGATTTCCCCTACTCCTCCAAAGTCGTGATATCCCCTGGGTCCAGCCCCAGCTCGTTGGCCTTGAGCAGGCGGCGCATGATCTTGCCGGAGCGGGTTTTGGGCAGGGTGGGCATGAAATCCAGATCAGCGGGCACTGCGATGGGACCCAGTTCGCCGCGGACGTGCAGTTTCAATGCGGCTACCATCTCGTCAGACGGTTCTTGGCCCATGCGCAGGGTCACGAATGCCTTGATAACCTCTCCGCGCAGCTCGTCGGGGATGCCGATGACAGCAGCTTCCGCCACCGCAGGGTGGGAGACCAGGGCACTCTCAACCTCAGCGGAGCCGATGCGGTGCCCGGCCACGTTCAATACGTCGTCGGCGCGACCCACCACCATGTAATAGCCGTCGGCGTCCCGTAGGGCAACATCGCCCGTCAGATAGACGCCTGGGATGGTGTTCCAGTCCTTGGCGTAGCGCTCGGGATCACCGTATACCGTCCTGTAGAAATGGGGGAACGGTTTCGTGATCACCAGGAACCCGCCCTTATCAGGCTCGGTGATCGGCTGGCCCTCCCGGTCCACGATGTCCAACGATGCTCCGGGCAGAGCAATGCCAACCCGGCCCGGCCTGACGGGAATGGTCGCCGGGGTACCCAGGCACGGGGCGCCGGTCTCGGTCTGCCACCAGTTGTCCACTATGTGGCCCCACTCGCCGTTGCCGCAGATGAACTCGTAGGTCCATTTCAAGGCCTCGGGGTTGAGTGGCTCGCCGGCGCAGGTCAGGAACCGAAGCGATGTCAGGTCGTACTTCTTGGGGTATTCCTCGCCGTAACGCATGAGCATGCGCAGAAGCGTGGGTGCGGTGAACATAACGTTCACCCCGTACTTTTCGATGACCTCGTAGAAAACACCAGGATCGGGATAGTCGATGGCCCCTTCCCGGAATATCGTGGTGGCGCCGGAGACCAATGGCGCATAGACGATGTAGCTGTGTCCGACGACCCAGCCGATGTCGGAGGTGCACCAGAATACATCGTCGTCCTTAACGTCCCAGAATGTCTTGAAGTGGTAGTAGGTGCCCACCATGTAGCCACCATGCACGTGCTGCACGCCCTTGGGCGTGCCGGTGGTGCCGCTGGTGTAGAGGATGAACAGCGGGTCCTCGGAGTCCATCTCCTCCGCCGGACAATAGATGCTGCTCTCGGCCATCAGTTGTTCGAAGTCGACGTCTTTGGGACCCGGCGATTCCGGTGCGCCCTTCCGGCTCCAAACGACCACGTGCTCCACCAGGTCCAGGTCTTTGACCGTCTCGTCGCAGATGCCTTTCAGGTCGACTTCATTGCCACGGCGGTAGCCAACGTCGGCCGTGATCACCACCTTGGCCTGGGCGTCCTCGATTCTTCCCCGCAGCGAACCGACGCTGAAGCCGGCATAGACCACGCTGTGCACCGCGCCGATGCGGGCGCAGGCCAGCATGGCGATGGCGCCTTCGGGTGACAGGGGCATGTAGATGACCACCCGGTCACCCTTCTTTACGCCCAGGGATTTGAGGCCGTTGGCGAATCGGTTGACCAGTTGGGCCAGCCGACCGTAGGTGAACACCCGCTCGGAACCGTCTTCACCGAGGAAGATGAACGCGGCCTTGTTCTTATTGCCGTTGGTCAGGTGACGGTCCAGAGCGTTGTAGGTGATGTTGCACTTGCCGCCCAGGAACCATTGGAAGGTGGGGTAGTCCCATTCGAAGGTCTTGTCCCATGGCTTGAACCAGTGCAGTTCGTTGGCGACGCCTTCCCAGAAAGCCTCTGGGTTTTCCACGGATTCCTTGTATGCGGCATCGTGATCCTGCAGGTAGGCCTGCTGCACCAGGGCCGCTGGCGGCAGTATCTGGCCGGTCTCCTGAAGTAGATGGTCGATCTGTCCTTGTTGGACCATGGTTAGCTCCTCAGCTGATAGCTACCGAAATTTCGGCATGACCTCTTCGGCGAACAGTTTCATAGAACGCATTACTTTGTCGTGTTCCATGCTGCCATAAGAGAAGTGGGCGGTGTAGTACTGAACGTTGTGCTCGTCGCGCAGGCTCTTGATGCGTTCTACCACGTGCTCAGGCGTCCCGAAATAGGCTGTTGACTTCAACCTGGAGTCGTAACTCGGCGGGTCTTCGGGCCGGGTCTTGATCCAGTCGTCCAGGTCGGCGTATATCTCGCTGCCGCCTTTAAGGGTGCGGCGGTAGCCGTTCAGGTCGGCCACCCAGTCCATAGCCGCCTGAGGGTCTTTCTCTGCGGTTTTCTGGTCCTCCGCCACGTAGGTAACCCGGAAGAACGGCATGTTGTCCCACTGCGGCTGTACGCCAGCCTCAGCGCATCTGGCGGCATAAAGATCGCGCAGACCCAGCACGTCCACATCCGGCGTGTTGGCGCTGGTCAGCATGGGCAGGCCGCGGCTCACGGCATCGTCGATTGTCCCGGGCGTCCTCGACACCGCCAGGTACAGCGGCGGGTGGGGTTTCTGGATGGGAGTGGGCGCGATTGTCAGGTCGTCCACCTGGTAGTGGTCCCCGTGGTAGGTGAACCCGGGGGTGCTCCAGAGGCCCAATATGATATCTATGATTTCGTTGAACCGCTGGGTCCTGGTCTCGTAGTCCACCTTGAAGTTGGCGTACTCGTAGACCACCTGGCCCCGCCCGATGCCAAAGTCCAAGCGGCCGTCGCTCAGCAGGTCCATCATGGCGGTCTCTTCGGCCATGAATACCGGGTCGTGGAAGTTGAGTACGCTCACGCCGGTGCCGATGCGTATCTTCTTGGTCTGGCCGGCCACATAGGTAGCCAGCGGCATTGCGGAGGGAACGATCCCGAAGCGGGTGAAGTGGTGTTCAGCCAGCCAGACAGACTCGAACCCCAACTCCTCTGCATATTGGATCTGTTCGATCATTTCGTGGTAGAGCCGGCCCTGGTGGGAAGGGTCCCGCTGGGGCCAGGATGGAAGTACAAACATACCGAATTTCATGGATCGTGGAGGCTCCGGTGGGGCGGATAGCATGGTCCGCCGGTATTGGTTTGGGTCGCCCTATTCTAACTGCCCTCATACTGGTGGGGCAAGACTAGCCAGGCTCGCTGCGACATTCTGGGTTATGTTGACCAGTCAACCTTCATCACCTACAATTTATGGCCTGAATCTGAGACCGAAACAGCTAGGTAATCTGCGTTTCGATCGGGTCTAGGAGGAACAATGGCCACAGAGGGATACACACACCCTGAATATCTGGTTGACGCCGCCTGGGTCGACGCCCATAAAGGCGATGCCAACGTTGTGATCGTCGACTGCGAGGTCGATGCCGCCTTCGCCCGGGGACACATTCCCGGCGCGGTCCTGGTGCCCGATAACTACGAAAAAGACCCGGACTCGGGCCGTCTGTTCCTGATGCAGCCGGACCAGTTCAAGGCGATGTGCGAGGGCCTAGGCATCGGCGACGATACCACGGTCATAACCTACGACCACTCCCGCAGCCTGACCGCCGCGCGGCTTTGGTGGGCGTTAAACACCTACGGCCACACCGACGTAAAGATTCTGAACGGTGGCTGGCGCGCCTGGGTCGCTAACGGCGGCGCCGTGGACTTCGGACGGGCCGCTACCAAGTCGGTGACCTTCACCCCCAAGAAGGACGACTCCAAACTGGCCACGGTGGACGACCTGAAACAGGCCTGCCAGGTCGGAGATTCCGTGATCTGGGACGTCCGCAGCGACGGCGAATGGGACGGCAGCAATAACCGGGGCAACAAGCGCGTCGGCCACGTTCCCGGAGCCGTCCACCTCGAGTGGTTCAACCTCTTGGACTCGGAGACCAACGAGTTCAAGCCTGCGGCCGAGATACGCCGCATACTGACCGAACACGGTATCACTCCTGACAAGAATGTTTACACTTATTGACAGGGTGGAATCAGAGCGGCGAACAGTCTGTTCGTCATGCAATTGGTCGGCTACACCAACACCAAGAACTACGACGGTTCGATGGGCGAGTGGGCCAACCTGGAAGACACACCCTTAGAGGTTTAAGCGACATGGCTGGATACATAATTGGACAACTAAAAGACATCACCGACGCTGAAGCGTTTTCAGCCTACCAGGCAGGCGCGGGCCCTGCTTTAGCCAAATACGGCGGCAAGGTGTTGGTGAACAGCACCAAGATAGATAGCGGAGACGGTGACTGGTCCCCTGTGGGGATGGTGGTTGTCGAATTCGAAAGCCTTGAACAGGCAAAAAAATTCTACCACTCACCCGAATACCAAGGGGTTATTGGACAAAGGTTCAGCTCCGCCGACAGCGCAGTGATCTTTGCTGACGGCGACTAGCGCTCAATGATCTGCAAAACCAACCGGAAAATATGACACGACAGAAAAAAGAAGGAGAGAACCATGCCAGGATATTTCATCGGAGTGGTCAACGGAGTCAATGACGAAGCGGCCTTCGGAGCCTACCAAGGTGTCGCAATGCCGACTATTGAGCAATACGGCGGAAAGATGCTCTGGGTTAGCGCCGGCATCGAAGTGGCCGACGGAAGCTGGGCTCCTCAAGGCATGATCCTGTTCGAATTCGAAAGCAGCGAACAAGCCCGGAAATGGTACAACTCTCCAGAGTATCAAGCGGTGGTCGGACAACGGCTCTCATCCACCGATAGCGTCACTGCTTTCATCGACGTCTAATAAACTTCGCCAGAAAGCCAGACGTCACCTAGAATCATAAGGGCGTCCCGATTTGTTCGGGACGCCCTTATGATTGTTCGGCCTGACCCATTCTCTACCGCGACCTCAGTCCGTCCTCCATCATGCGTATGCTGTGCTCAGGGTTCACGCCGGCGTCCACCCTGACAGCCCGACACCCAGATGCCCGCAGTGCCTGCAGATCTCCCAACGCTTGAGCATCGGCCAGCACTCCAAAGGTTAATGGCGTGCCGGGTATATCCAGGTCTATTATGTGTTCCGCCGTGATCTGAAGGAACAGACCAGAGTCGGGACCGCCCTTGTGTAGCTGGCCCGTGGAGTGCAGGAACCGCGGCCCGTACCCCATGGTTGTGGCGATGCCGTACTTCCCCATGACTCGGCGGCGCAGGCCGTCCAAGGCCGCATCGATCTCAGGCGATTGCGGTATGTAGGCCATGATCGCCAGGTAGTCGCCCACCCCGGCCTGGCCCAATAGTTCGCTGATGGACGCAGGCTCTTCCATGTCCGGCAATCTCCCTGAACTTTCAAACTGTCCCAGCACGCCTTCAGTCATATCTTTGGCTGCCTGCACATTGGGTTGGTCAAAGGGATTGATACCCAAGATCGACCCGCCTACGGCAGTCGCCATCTCCCAGCGGAAGAACTCGCCGCCCAGGTCATAGATGTCGGCCAGCTCCACGTACACGACCGTTTGTCCCGATACTTCGATGGCCTTGGTAGCCGCGTTATTCTGCGCGTTGTCGTCGCCCTCTAGCCGCAGGTAGACGAACAGCCGGTCAGCACCGTAGTGACCGGCGGACACCAGCGGCTCGCCGGCCACAGGCACGATGCCGATCCCTTCCTTGCCGGTGCTCTCCGCGACCAGCTGCTCCACCCACAAACCGAAGCTGCTAATCGCGGGGGACGTAACCAGGGTGAGCTTGTCCCGCCCTGCCTGGGCGTTAGCGCCCAGGACCGCTCCTAGCCAGGCGCCGGGGTTGTCCGCAGTCGGAATAGCTGGCTCTGTCTTACCTCGCATCTGGTCAGCCCGGTCAATCAGTTTCTTTACGTCCAGGCCGATGACAGCCGCCGGGACGAGACCGAAGTAGGACAGAACTGAATAACGGCCACCCAGGTCTGTCGGGTTCAAGAAAACTCGCCGGAACCCCTGTTCGCCCCCCAGCTTGGCCAGAGAAGAACCTGGATCAGTAACCGCGATGAAGTGGCTGCCCGCCTGCTCTTTGCCAACAGCCTCCTCCACCAACCCGCGGAAGTAGACATAGAACATGTTGGGCTCGGTGGTTGAGCCCGACTTGGACGAAACAAGAAAAAGTGTCTGCGCCGGGTCGATGGCGTCGGCTACTGACTGCACCCAGCCAGGCACAGTCGAGTCCAGGACTATGAGCTCAGGATAGCCGGGCGCGCTGCCGAAGGTCTGCCGCAACACCTCCGGCCCCAGGCTGCTGCCGCCCATGCCCAGCAGGACGAACCAGCGGAAGCCAGCGTCCCGGACTTCCTTGCCGAACGTCTCCAACTCCGGGAGTTGCTCGCGCATGAAATCCGTGACCGTCAGCCACCCCAGACGGTCGGAAATCTCTGTGGGGTCCGGCTTCCAAACAGTATGGTCGCCGCTCCAGATTCTGGAGATAACCTGGCTTTGTTCGAGGTCAGCCAATGTAGATGCTACGTCTGGTTCGTTCAAACTATCGCTCCTCGTCTGAAGACGCCCACTCGGTCCCTAGGCACACCATCTAGGATGCGTATCAGTCTGCCGGGGTGCCGCAGAATTCGGTCAGAGCGCGAAGTTGATCGGCCCCACCAGGAACCGCCAAACAAACTCCCATTTGGCCACCGGGATCGCGTCGTCCTCAGTGAAGAACAGCCACAAGCCCGACCCCGGAAACCCGAGGCAACACCCGAATTTGTTTTTGATGAAGCCCATAACTTTTTCCTTGATAAGCTGCCGAAGCAGACATCACGTAGTGTTAAACCAAGCTCCTCATTAAAACGCCCAGGAATGGAAGTATCAGACCTGTCGTAGTTGCTATCACAACACGAGCTTGATTGGGATGGAGCGGCCACGCAGGGAAAGACGATTCCAAAACATCATATGCAACCTTGTAGGTTGCTAGCTGTTCGAGGTTTGACGAATCAAACTCTCTCTCGGTGCTCACCAACTGATCGATTTTTTCGGCCAATGATCCTAGCCGTTTTCGATTCCACTCTAGCAGGAGATTCCGTTGGTCCAATATCGGTCTAAAAACCAGCGCAAACACCAGCATCAGATAAAATGGGCCGACCGTCCAAGTTATAGCAGACGCGAACCCGAATGTCGGAGTTATGTCGCCAGATTCAAGTTGAAGCCCCAACCAGACTAGGAACAGATAGACTGCGGCAAACAAAGCGAAACCCGACATCATCAAGTAGTGGTAACCCAGTTGCGAATAAAGGTCAGATTCGTCTTGCTTCCTAAGTGGGATCGATGGAGGCGATTCATTCTCAAAGGTTAATCTCGTGATTCGATTGACCGCTAAACTTCGCAACAAGAAATAACCGGCGACAAAAAAGACTCCACACATCTGAATGAACACCAGCGGTATGTGAAGTTGTGGTGCACTCCACCATAGGCTTGAGTCCTGCACCAACGCAGCGCCTCCGATGATCAATCCAGAAACAAGCAAGCTCAGTAAAGCCAAACGGAATATTCCATTGTGATGGTCCATGCCCTCTTCGATCATCGCTTTGCTATTGGGGAATTCCCTTATTAAGCACTCCGTAAACAGCCAGTCTCGTTTAGCGCGAAACGTTGCAAACAGATAGAACCCTATCGTACCCACGACATATAAGGCGACAACAAAGAGTGTCCAGTTCAACCTGGTTGCCGTCTTGATTCCAGGATCATCTATATGCGCCTGATACGCTAAAGCTTCGGGTCCGTAGAAAGAAGCAACCGCCAGGATTCCCGCCACTACTATCAACCTGCCTTTAAATCGCTGAAGAAAGGCATCGATCTTGCTCGGGTAGAGTTGCAACGCCGGCATCCATCGAGGACGGCTAAAGAATGCGCGTTCCAAGTTCGACTTTGAGGCGGTGCGGTCGTTCATAAAACTCCGAGCCCTTTACTCCCTCAACAACTGCCGGGCGATGGTCTGGCGCTGTATCTCGGATGTTCCCTCATAGATGGTGAGGGCCCGCACCTCTCGGTACAGCCGCTCCACCCGGTTGCCCCTCTCCAGACCGGCCCCGCCGTGGATCTGCACCGCGTCGTTGATGATGCGGCTGGCGGCCTCGGTGCCGAACAACTTGGCGAAGGACGCCTCTTTGATTATCGATTCTTGACCCGAGTCTTTGAGCCAGGCCGCCCGGTGGGCCAGCAGCCGGGCCGCGTCCAGCGAAACTGCCATGTCAGCCAGCTTGAACTGGGTGGCCTGAAAATCGGACAGGTGTTGGCCAAACATCTCGCGGTTCTTGGCGTAGTCCAATGATGCCTCGAATGCGGCCTGGCCCATGCCGATTGCCGCCGCGGCGACTGTCGTTCTGAAGGTGTCCAACGTGCCCAGGGCCAGACGCAGCCCACGGCCACGTTCGCCGATCAGGTTGGCCTGGGGGATGTGGCAGTCGGTCCAACGTGGTTCGCCGATGGGATGGGACGCCATCAGGTCCATGCGTTTGGAGTCGTCGAATCCTGCTGTACCAGCCTCAACCACAAAGACGGAGAGGCTCCGGCTGCCTTCCGCAGGGTCGGTCTTGGCGAAGACTGTGTAGGTGCTGGCGTCACCGGCCTGGCTGATGAATTTCTTGTGGCCGTTCAAGACCCAATCATCGCCGTCCAGGTGCGCCTCGGTTTTCATGCTGAGAACGTCAGAACCGGCGTGGGGCTCGGTCAATGCAAAGGCGGCGATGCTCTCCCCCCGCGCGATGGGCGGCAGGTACTTGGCTTTTTGTTCATCGGTGCCGCCCAGGGTGATCGGGTAGCTGCCCAGGCCCTGCATGATGAAGTTGGTGTCCGCCTGGCACGACACCCGGGCCAGTTCCTCTCGGATGATGCACAGATCCATGACCCGCACGCCGACCCCGCCGTACTCCTCTGGCACGCAGTACCGCAGTAGGCCGTCATTGGCCAAGATGGCCATCAGCCCGGCATGGACCGTCGGCGACTCGTCGGCCTCTTCCGCGATGGGCGCGATCTTCTCCTCAGCCAACCGCCGCACATGTTGTTGTAGATCAGATTGTTCCTTGGTGAATGCGAAGTCCATACGTTCTCCAAATTCCCCCTTTCATAAAGGGGGTTAGGGGGATTTTGGCTACAACCCTAGCCTTCTGACCAGCTCTTCTGCTGTGACAGTCGCCCCGGTCAGCCCGTGGGCGTCCTGATCGCCCAGGTACTTGGCGGCTTTGACCATGTCGTTGGGTGTGGCCCAGGTTGAGACGTCGGCGTCAGGACGTTGGGCGAGGAATCCCTCGGTGACCACCGGCCGCAGCGGCTTCAATACATTGACCGCGATGTTGTGGGTGCCAAGTTCCAGGGCCAGGCCCCAACTCAGTCTTTCCAGACCCACCTTGGCGGCGCCGTAGTTTTGGCCGATGAGGACGATCTCTTCGCTATCGGCAGAGAGTGTGGACGAGAAAATATTGGTGGCGGCGTGGGATGAGATGTTTATGATGCTGCCGCCGCCCTGTTCGATCATGATCGGCGCCACTGCTTTGCAGGCGATGAACGGCGCGCGCAGGTCGATGGACATGACCAGGTCCCACTCTTTGACGGTCATCTCCAAGAAAGGCGTGTAGCTGCCGATGGCGGCGTTGTTGATCAGCACGTCCACCGCGCCGTACTCGTCGAGTGTGCGGTCCACCAGGTGACGGATGCTGTCTTCCTCTCGCACGTTGGTCGCCACTGCCAGGGCCTTCCCGCCGGCGTCTTCAATCTCGCCCACCGTGGAGTGGATGGTGCCGGGCAGCATGGGCCGCGACTCCTCGGAACGGGCGGCCACCACTACGTGCGCGCCCTCCATAGCCAGGCCCATGGCCATTGCTTTGCCGATGCCCCGGCTGGCCCCGGTCACTATCACAACTTTGCCTTCTAGGCTCATTATTCTCCCTCGTCCTGGACCCTGCTCCTTGTTCCTGCGTGGGCTGAGCCGAAACTGCGCTTGCCCAGCCGGATAGGTAGCAATTTACGTCCTCGTCCGCAGTTGGTCAAGAAAAAGACCATGAACACTAGGCACGGAGTCCAAATTGGCTGCTATGCCGGATTCCATTAAAATCCTGGCTCTTTCGGCTCCCCGATTCGGAGAGCGTTGGACTTTGAAATTACAGGTGCTCAACCTAATTCCTGAATTAGCAGTCCCCGACTGCAACACCTGGGAGCGGTCCGTTGTACTTAAACCTGACACAATCGTTGTTTAGGCAAGACCGGGCGTTCAAGCTCTGGTTTGTGATATGCGCGCTCACTGGCGCCCTCTCCGGATGGCTGATCTTCGACCTCATCCAAGACAATCACCGGGTGGTCAACGACGCCCGCACCAATGCCATCCAGAGGGCTGTGGACGCGGCTGGCGAAATTTCCCAGGTCCTAGAGACGGTTCCAATCTTGGCTCACGGGCTCGCCGATGAGATTAGTTCTGGCAACCTCTTAGATCAAGATGTCGAATCTCGATTGTTGGACGTACTGAAAGAGAACCCAAACCTCAGCGCCGTAACGGCCTGTTACGCTTCGGACAGTGTCCCCGATTTCGTTGCCTCCCGCGGGGACGACCGATACTGTCCGTTCTCATATTTTGTAGGTGATGGACGGCTGTTCATTCAGAACATCGAGGATAGTTACGACTACACGGTCCCTCTTGGCTCCCTCGATATTCTTGGGGATCCCGTGAATAACGGGTGGTATCAAAGGCCACTTATCGAAGGGCCAGTTTGGGGAGAGCCCTATCTTGGCTCGGCCACCGGCGTCTATTGGGGAGGCTACGGCACTCCATTTCATAAACCGAACCCAGACGGTACCCCAAGCAGCGGCCCAGGCCGTACTCCAGCCGGGGTGATTGATGTCTCTCTAACCCTGGGCCAATTCCAGAACCTGGTTGGTGCAGTCGACTTCGGCGAGAATGGCACTGGCTATGGGTTCATCGTCTCCCGGACCGGGGATTTCATCTATCACCCGGACTCGGGCTTCGTCAACGAAACGCTGAATATCTCCGATTTCGACCCGGAGCTGAACATCGTTGACATAGGAGCCACCTCTAGGACAGAAGATGAGACGCCCTACGCCGTGCTCAACCACATAGACCCACAATCCGGCCGGAGTTCCTGGTTGGTGATGGCCCCGGTTACCCCGACGGGGTGGTGGGTTGGAATCGTTCTGGACAAGGAATCGATACTCAACCGGACTTCCGTGGTGGACGAGGAGCGGAAACAGGAGATCGAGATCGCCTTGTCGATGGCCGCCTTCCTTTTCCTCCTTGCTTTGGTCTGGATCATCCGAAGCCACAAGGGCTCGACTATGGGCTTCTGGAGGGCGTCTTGGATATTTTCCCTATTGGCCATCGCTGGTATCACCTACATGTGGAACCTCAACCTTACAGGAGTGCGGGAAGCGCCAGAAAATGAGGTCCTCTTGCTGGAACAGGCCATCAGCAGCAAAGTCGTCTCCGACTACAAGAACCAGTCCGAGGAACTACTAGAGGTGCCTACGGGAATACTCATCGAATCGATGAATTTCGTATCTGCCCACAATGTCTTGTTCACCGGTTATATCTGGCAGAAATTCGGCAATCACATTCCCGTATCATTGATACCCAAGCAAACGGTTGGTGCGCCGGGGTTCACTTTGCCCCAGGCCGACATAGCCTATTCTGATGACGTCACTGAGGTTTTCAGACGGGTGGAGGAAGACGGGCAGGTCATCGGCTGGTATTTCCGGGCCAACCTCCGGCAACAACTGGACTCCTCCCAATATCCGTTCAATCGGGAAGACCTAACGATGCGGATATGGCCGTCAGACCCAAAGGGGAGGCTCATGCTGGTGCCTGACCTAAATTCATACCCCAGCACCAGACCTGAAATCTTGCCCGGCGTAGACCAGTCTGAATTGGTATTGGGAGGTTGGACTGCCGAAGACAGCTTCTTCAGTTTCAGGGACTTCGATATAAACACCACCCTTGGTATGAACAGCGCTTTAAACGAACAGGTGCTGCCTGAATTGGTGTTCCATGTGGGCCTCCGTCGCCAATTCGCTGACGCGTTCATCTCGCATGTCATCCCCGTGGTGATCGTGGCTTTCCTTCTATTTGCAGTCTTGGTGATCGTCACACTACGCCAAGAAAGCATCGGAATCTTCGGGTTCACAACCTCAAACGTCCTGGCTTACTGCGCTGCTTTGTTCTTCGTTGTTGTCGTTTCCCACATCAGTCTGCGGACGGGCCTGGATGCGCCTGGAGACGTGGTCTATCTGGAGTTTTTCTACTTCGTGATCTATGCGGCCATCCTCCTGATTTCCCTGAACTCCATCGTATTCACCTCTTCCCGTACGAGCATCGCTTTCGTCGAATACCGGGATAATCTCTTGATTGAGATTCTCTATTGGCCGTTCATAACCGGGGTTCTCCTGGCCATCAGCTTCTTCGTGTTTTACTAACTCCTCTAGAGTGTCTTCTTGACAAAATCGTCCTCGGAGCCAATCATGCTGGCACGTGGGCAGAGGTTATGTGGACACCGGGACCGGTCCTGCCACGAAAGGACGGGTCCGATACGAATCAGGAGTAAAGATGACAACCTTGGTATTGGGCGGCACCGGCTTTATCGGAAAAAGGGCTGTTCCCCGTTTGGTCCAGCGCGGCGAGAAAGTCGTTGTGATGGACATCAACCCCGGAGCAGCAGACTTCAGCGAGTTCGGAGACCAGGTCGAGGTCATGCGCGGCGACATCATGCAGTTCCAGGATGTGGTGACAGCGATCATGCACGCCAAGCCCGACCGCATCATGAACCTGGCGTACCTGCTGGGCAGCGGCGACGACACACCTCATTTCACCATGAAGCTGAACATCCTGGGCATGGATAACTCATTCGAGGCGGCCCGCATCTGCGGCGTCAACCGGGTGACCTATGCCAGCTCCATCGCCGTGAGCGGACCACAGTCCAACTTCGGCGATAAGGATATCAACGAAGACGCCCCCATGCACGGCACCAACCAATACGCCATGCACAAGCGGTTCAACGAATTCCAGGCCCAGCAGTTCAATAGTGTCTACGGCATGTCCATCACGGGCATTCGCCCCGCAAACGTCACCGGGCCGGACAAGGTGCGCGGTTCTACCGACCATGTCCAATGCATCACCCTGCCGGCGGCCGGTGAGGCCATCAGCTTCCCCAAAGCCGGCCTGATGCGCCTGCCGGTACACGTCGACGACATCGCGGAGGCGTTCGTACGCGTGACTATGGTGGACAAGAGCGCCCATGAGATCTACAACTCCGGCGGCCATGCAATCAGCCTGGGCGACCTGGCGGCCATCGTGAAGAAATATCTGCCCGACGCGCAGATCACCTTTGCCAGCGAGGGTGGCAAGGAAGACTCGGGCAACTACCTGGTCGACAACAACCGCCTGCTTGGCGAATTCGAACTGGAATACCCTCCGTTCGAGCAGCGAGTCCTTCAGATCATCAATGACGTCCGAAAGGACGAAGGACTGCCGCTGGTTAGCTAGCAGCGGTCATCGGCCAGACGATAAAAGAGCCTGTCCTTTTGAAAAAGGACGGGCTCTTCTCGTTTCCCTGAATGCTGAGTGCTGAAAGCTACGTTAGTCTGGAACCCTGGTCGACTGCCAGGCGACCATCTGCCAGGCGCCGTTTCGCTTGGCGTAGACGTCAATGAACCTGGCTGCGAATTTGTTGTCGCCGACGTGGAATTTGGCGTGCCCTGTGACCACGGCTGTGTCTCCCAAGTTTTTGACCTCCACGCCTTCCCGGTCCACGGATTTGTAGTTGCTTTTGCCCGTCTTAACGGCGTCTATGAACGACGCTTTGGTGTCTAATCTGGCGGTCGTGTGGGTGTAGATCAGGTCATCGGCCAGTATCTCATCCAGCGCCTGGACATCACCATTGACCATCGCTTCGATGCGCCGGTTTTCCAATGCCAGTATCTCGTCCATCTTTATCTCCTGTCGTTAATCGAATCTTGGGTGAACCGCAATAATCCCTAGCGCTCTTGCAACACCGCGCCGGACAGTTCAGCTATCTTATTCACTTTCACCAACACGGCAACACCCAGGCGGTCCGGGTCTCGCTCCAGTTCGGCCTCTACGGTGCGCGACATGACATCGTCGCGGATAGCTCCGGACTCATGTACCACTGCGATCCCGTAGAAACGCCACCGGATGCGGTCCGTCATGTTGTTATAGAGGACAGTAACCTTGGGGTTGGTCGCCACGTTCTCCAGGGCGGTTCGTTTCGCCCGTTCCCAATAGGCCAAGGTCTCAGAGTCATAGACCATGACGCTGCCCTTGAGACTGAGTTGCGGCTGCCCGTCCTTGTCGACGGTGCCAATCGTGCAGTCCCAACCGTCGGCGTGGTTACGGTCTACCAGCTCTTTCATCTCGTCAGTAATCTCGATCATTGATTTGCATCTCCAATTTAGGCTCGTCAGATGCGACCCGGCTCCCAAGTATACTCTCTGCGCCGGCTGGGACAGTCAACCTCCTATTGATCCGTGGTGATTGATCATCTGATACAATTTCTTCTGCATCTTCACCGGACCCGGCCTTTCTCCCCATCCGCTACGCCGGTCCCGAACGTAGGTGTTTAGAGAACGACACGAAATAAAAATTTGGGAGGGACACTATGGCACAAGGACCGAATGTGATCGAATTGTACGAGGGTGCAGTCCAAAATATGCTGCCCACTCTCGACGCTATCAAGGCCGACCAGCTTACGGCGGCAACCCCATGCGCGGAGTGGAACGTCCAGTCCCTGATACTGCACAATATCAAGACCACCGCCTTTGTTGAGGGCATCATCAGGGGTAACAACACCACCGACACTGGAGATGTAGGCGGTCCTCTACCCCAAGAAGGCGCAAGGGACGCGTTTGTCGCTGGGGCCAAAGGGGTTGTCGACCTGCTCCAATCCATCAGCGATCTAAATGAGGTCATCGAGACACCGTTCGGCCCCATGCCCATCGCCAACTTTGTTATGTTCCCGACCATGGATATCGTCGTCCACAAGTGGGACTTATCGAAGGGGACCGGTCAGAACCTCGATATCGATGCCGGACTAGCCGAGATCGGCGTCGCAGTGCTGGATATGGGCGGGGAACTCGGCCGTCAATTCGGACTGTTCGCGCCAGAAGTTAACGTGCCCTCATCAGCAACTATCCAAGAGAAGTTGTTGGCCATGAGCGGCCGCCAGCCTTAAGACCGTCCCAACTCCGAAGTAGGTTTCAGAAAGGCGGCGGACTTAATGTCCGCCGCCTTTCTCACTTTCATTTGAGACGACGCGCAGGTCAGATGCCACCAAGGCAGGGTAGGATAGGTAGGAGCTATGAGGTTCCACGCAACTCTGACACATGCTCCGGAGAGCCCTTAGACCCCGAGAGAGTCCCACCAGTCATCGATTGGCCTGCCAGGGCTACAGAGGTCGGTATAGACCTGATCTCGGCGGTGCAATGCCAGGTGTCCCACCAGCAATTTTTCGTGGTTGAGACAGACGAGTACGCCAAGCTACATGAGTTATTCATGCCGTTCCAGAGTATCGCCACTGCCGAGTTCACACCCGTCCGGGACCTGATGACCCTATAACGGAGGCTGGGCCGGTTGGCGTACGGCAACCGCCTGCTGGTATGTTTGTAATACCTGGCCCCTGGGCATATGACCGTTTGGCCGGTCAGGACATCCTATTTGTCTCCCGATGTTTAGTCATGCGAATAAAAGCGTCTAGAACCAGACCACATGCCTGAGGACAATCTCTATACACTCCTTCAGGTTGAGCCGGATGCCGGCTTGCCGGAGATTCGGGCTGCTTACCGCCGTCTGATCTTCCAGCATCATCCCGACCGCAACGCCGGGGTCAACGCCCAGGAGATAACGCAGCAGCTCATCCAGGCTTATGAGCTACTGAGCGACCCGGACAGAAGGGCTGCCTACGATTGGCAGATTTCCGGAGTGCCTGGCCCGCCTCCAGGTGACGCTGAGCAGCCTGAGAGTCGGCCTCCCATTTTCGTTGAGTCCCGGAGCCCGATATTTGGAGGGCTTTCCCGGACAGCCGGGCTGGCCGCCACCGGGGCCGTCTTGGTTGCCGCGGTCATCGTGATCGGCGTAATGATCGCCACTGGAGGCGGTGACCCAAACAATGTTAACCAGACCGTCCAAGTTGTCGCGCCGGTGGCCACTCCCAACCTCACCCCGCCCGTAAGTCCAGGTTCTGGCGAGTCATCTGGTGGGTCAACCGGTATCACGCCAGCGGCCACGCCGAACCCTACTTTTTTATTCGAGAGCGGTGAGGCGTTCATTCGAAACGGGGATTTTCACCGGGCGATCGACGAATTTACCAGAGCCATCGAACTGATACCCAGTTACGGCTTTGGCTACCAGATCAGAGGAGACTCCTACTTTCAGCTTGCCCAGTTCGACATGGCTATCCAGGACTACGACAAAGCCATTGAGCTGGACCCCAACAATAAGTCTGCGTACAACGGCCGCGGGTTGGCCCGCTACCAACTAGGCCAGTACCAGCTTGCGATCGAGGACTACGACAAAGCCATCGCCTTAGACGACCGGTTCGCTTCTGCGTTCAACCGGCGCGGGCTTGCCTACCGGCAGCTGGAGAGATTCGACCTGGCAAAGTTAGATATCGACTCTGCCTGCTCTCTCGCCAGCCAGTTCTGCTCTCCACTGCTATCCGTCGTCCCCACGGCCACACCACCCCCAACCGAGACCCCGGAACCGGTCCCGCCAACAGAGATAGGCCCTCCAGGAACTGAATTTTATATACTGGTCTCCTCATCTCTATCGATCAGGTCAACGGAAGCCTTACGGCGAGAATGACCTAACAAAAGAGCGCCCCCGGCTCCATAAGTGAAGCCGGGGCGCTCTTTTCACTATCCAGCTACACAGGTAAAAACTGGTGCGCTTTGATTCTTTCTGAAGTGTCGGCCTAGTTTGATCTAAGCGGGCCTATTGTGAGTTCGACGGCTCTCCTAGCCGGTCTTCGTGCAGCTTACGTAGACTCTCCTTCTCCCGCTTAAAAGTCTGTATCACGTCGTCGGCCGTCGCTCGTTCTATACCTTGGTCAAACAACTCGCTACCCAGATCGAATTGGCCGTTGGAGTAATAGGCGGCGGCCAAAATCTCGTAGGCAAGGACGTCTAACTCTGCATTTGCTTCGAACAGGGCTAAAGCATACTGGAGGGAAAGCACATGGGCCGCATCGTCGTGCAGATACTCCGGATAGGTACTGTAGACCCAAGATAGAACTTCAAGTGCATCCAGGTTCCCTGGATTGAGTTCAAGGGATCGTTCAATGAGGTTGATCTCGTCTTCGATATAGGCGTATACCCCTGTCTCTAGGTGCCGTGCCCGTACTTCCCGGACAGCTTCCTGGTACAAAAGCCCGGCCTCAATGATGTCTAACTGTTCGGTATCTTCCTGGGCCACCGACAAACTGACTGGAGTTTCGACCGGCTTCGCTTCGTCGGAACCACAAGCCACTACCAGAGCCAATATTGCTACTGCTCCAAACACCCAACCAAGTCTTAGGTTTTTCCGCATTCCCGCCTCTCACTAACTTATAACCCCGCTCGCAAAAGGCGTATCACAGCCAAGAGTTGAAGGAGGTTGAACTCAGACACAAAAAAGCCCACGGAATAAACCGTGGGCTTTCTTAGTTTGCAATTTTGGTAGCGGGGGTTGGACTCGAACCAACGACCTTCGGGTTATGAGCCCGACGAGCTGCCACTGCTCCACCCCGCGACGTGACCAGCGATCAGCTTTCAGCGGTCGGCCTTCAGCGATGCTGAAGACGGCTTGCTGTCCGTTGACAGCTAAAGAGAAATAGAAACTGTATAAGTCTTTTGTAACCAAGAATTAGATGCTCGGTATGAAATTCATTGCGTGGGTCAAGCCTCTCGACCGGTTAGTACCGGTATGCTGAAGATGTTACCATCCTTACACATCCGGCCTATCAAGCAGATAGTCTCTCTGCAGTCTTACTCCCTAACTTAATAGGGAAGGGAGGCCTCATCTTGGGGGCAGCTTCGCGCTTAGATGCCTTCAGCGCTTATCAATACTAGACATGGCTACCCAGCGCTGCTCCTGGCGGAACAACTGGCACACCATAGGTCTATCCCTTCCGGT